>Ga0154716_1057_pt5 | contig 11885 bp, 13 predicted proteins | sample Rifle2008BG16ft_FD_105724 | JGI IMG/M metagenome (GOLD analysis project Ga0154716, IMG submission 105724) | Anaeromyxobacter sp. RBG_16_69_14
CGTCGCCGAACTCGGCCACTACCGCAGCGAGGCCGGGAGTCCCCTTCGCGACCGCGGCGCGGGCGAGATCGTCGGCGTCGATGACCGGTGTCCCGAGCGCGCGCAGGGCCGCCGCGAAGGTGCTCTTCCCGGTCGCGATCCCGCCGGTCAGGCCGATGAGGCGCATGCGGCGCTAGTTCTGTACGGAGGGCGGTGCCGGGGCGGGCGCTTGCGCAGGCTTTGCGACGGGCTTGCGCCCGGGCTCGGGCTTCGAGCTCGGCTCGGGCTTGAAGCTCACCGCGTCCACGAATCCGTCCTTGCCGAAGAAGACGGTGACGCCGCTCGCCTTGAAGAACCAGACCGTCCGGAAGTCGTCGGTGAAGGCCTTCTGCGTGGGCTGCCCGTACGTGCCCTCGACCGTCTCGCGATCGAGCTGGCTCGTCGGAAACACGACCACCTCGACCACGATGCCGTCCTCGCGGGCGAAGAACTGCGCCTGGCGCGTCCCAGGGATGGCCTGTTCGCCCTTGTAGACGAGCGCCAGGCGTCCGGAAAGCTTTCCCTGGGTCGAGGGAGGGCCGAACTTGGCGTTGACCTCCGACTCCGAGGTCGAGCCCGGGTTGACGCCCTGCCACGCACGGGCGCGGGCTGCTGTCGGCGCGGCCGACAGGGCCACGACGAAGACCAGAGCGAAGGCTTCGCGAATCGGGCGCATGGCGCATTATACTCGGGCGGCGGGGGACACCCCCACCTACCACCGCGGGGGACGAGCCCCGCCTTACCACACCGTGAATCGCTCCCTACTCCTTCTGCTCGCGCTCCTGCCGGGCGTGGCTGCGCCGGCCGACTACGTCGGTGCCGAGACCTGCAAGGCGTGCCACCCGCTTGCCTACGAGGCGTGGAGGCATGGCCCACACGCGCGGGCGATCGACAGCCTGCCCGAGGCCCGCCGCAAGGACGCCCGGTGCACGACGTGCCACGCGCCAGATCTCGAGAAGGGCCAGGATGGCGTCTCGTGCGAGACCTGCCACGGGGCGGGTCTCGTCTACGCCCAGGCGTACGTCATGCGCGATCCCGAGCTCGCCCGTGCGGTCGGCCTCGCCGAGCCGGGCGAAAAGACGTGTGCCGCCTGTCATACGGAGTCGACCCCGAGCCTCGGCCCTTTCGAGTATGCGAAGAAGCTGCCGCTCATCGAGCACGGTGGCGATCGTGCGGGCCGGAAGAACGCGGAGCAGGCCCCGCGCACTGACGCTCCCTCGCGTGTCCCAAGGTGAACGCTGGCATGCCCAGGCAGCGTAGCCCCCAAAGGGGAATCGATGGCTCCCAGGATCGTCTCGGCCGAATTCCTCAAGACGGGCACCAAGCGCGACGAGTGGCCAGCGGAACCGCTGCCGGAGATTGCGTTCGTGGGGCGGAGCAACGTGGGCAAGTCGTCGATGCTGAACGCCCTGGTACGGCGCGGCGGCCTCGCGCGCGTGTCGTCCACGCCGGGGCGAACGCAGGCTTTGCAGTTCTTCCGCGTCCTGCGCCAGGACTCGCCCGCGACCCGCCCGTGGCCGCTGCGGTTCTGCGACCTGCCCGGCTACGGCTTCGCCAAGGTCCCCAAGGCGGAGCGCGATCGCTGGGCGGCCATGATCGAGGAGTACCTGCGCGAGCGGGAGGGGCTGGCCGCAATCGTGCTCATTGTCGACGCGCGCCACGCGCCGCCGGAGAGCGATCGTGAGGCGCTCGCCTTCCTGACCGCGCACGGCCGGCGCGTCCTCGTCGCCGCGACGAAGATCGACAAGATCACCAAGAGCCATCGCTTCGCCACGATCAAGACGGCGGCGCGCGAGCTCGGCGTCCCCGACGGAGAGGTGGTGCCGTTCTCGGCTGTGGAGGGAACGGGCACCGACGCACTGTGGAAGCGTCTCGTGGTCATGCTGGGTCCATAGCTATCCCTCTGCCTCGGAGGGAGGGGTAAGGCGATGGGGCTGTTCTTCGAGCGCAGCCCCTCGCCCCGACCCAGACAGTCGCGATCGCAGACTGCGTCTAGTGGCTCCCCGGGACCGAAGCGGCCTCGGCTTCGAGCCGCTGCGCGTACTCCTCCGCTCTGCGTCCACTGCGGCGGAAGCGGTCGCCGAGCTGGCTGCGCATCTCCACGCCCGGCTTGGGTGCGAAGATGATGCCCAGGCCGGCACCCACCAGCAGGCCCACCGCGAATAGCCCGAGACCACCAAAGAAGTCGGTCATCGGCGTGTTCCTCTCGAGGCCGATGCGACGCAACGCGTCATCCCGATCCATCTTCCTGAGATCCTTCCACCGTAGATCCGCAAAATCACTCAACTTCATGCCGTCCTCCCTCACGGCGGGGGACGAGCCCCCGCCCTACTGGGCCGTTCTCCCACATGGCGGGGGACGAGCCCCCGCCCTGGTGAAAATGGCGCCGCACCGTCCCCGCTGACCTCCTCAGTTCATTCATGCTGCACTCGTGACCCCCACATCCTCGCGCAGCTCGCCGGCGATCCGGCGGAGGCGTTCGCGGAAACCAGGCACGAGCAGAGCGCCGAACGAGGCGCGCGCGAGCAGGCGCGTGAACGAGGAGAACAGGCCGCCTCCCGCGACGTAGCCCGCTGTCATGGCAAGCGACAGCATCGGATACGGCTGCTCTCGGACCCGGCGCGCAAGCAGGCGCCAGATCGACCGGAACAGGCGCCGGTCTTCCGGTTGCCGCTCTTTCGCTGGCTGGGACATCGCTCCCTCCGCGCGGCGACGCCGCAACTGAAACGTGCGCACGAGACCTCGCCCTAGAAAGGCGTCGCCCGAGGCCAAGGACCCAATCTACGGCTCCACCACCGTCCTCACGCCGCCGACCGTGATCTGCCGGGCGGTGGGCGGCCGGCGAGCTGCGGCTGGATCGAGCTCGATCTCGGTCACCACGGGCAGGTGATCGGAGGCCAGGCGGGCGAGCTGACTGTCGTGCACCGTGCACCCGAGCACGCGCACGGCGGGGCCCACGTATGCGCGGTCGAGCCGCACTATCGGAAACAGCGCCGGGAAGGTGGCGCGCGTGGCGCGGGTCAGAACCGCCGCGTCGGCGAGCTGTCGCCGGATCCATCGGGGCACGGCGGAGCGGCTCGACCAAGCGTTGAAGTCTCCCACCAGGACGAGTGGATAGGCGAGGGCGGTGTCGCGCAGGATGTCTGCGGAGAGGAGTTGTGCCGCCTGCCGGCGACGCTCATGGCGGTCCAGGCCGAGGTGGCAGTTGAAGACGTGCAGGGCGAACGTGCCCAGTTCGAGGTCGGCGCGCAGGCAGCCACGCTTCTCCCGTCCGGGCACCGAGAGATCGTAGCTGCGCGTCGCGGCGATGGGGAAGCGAGAAAGGATGCAGTTGCCATACGGGTAGCCGCCGCGCAGCTCGGTGAGCCCGTATGCCTGGGTGAGGCCGGTCAAGCGAGCCAGCGTGCCGGCGGGATCGAGCAGCTGCCCCGGACCGCCCAGCGCGCCCACCTCCTGCAGCCCAGCCACGTCCGCGCGTGCCTCCTCGATGACGAGCGCCACACGCTCCGGGTCGGACTTCCCGTCGCGCCCACGCATGCCGTGGACGTTCCACGACATGACCCTGACCCCCACTCAGACTCGCCTTTCGCTGTTCTGCGTGTTCACGCCCATGGTTTCTCCTCCCCTGACGGGCTGGGCTCGCGCGGAGGGCGGGCTGGAGTGCGGTAGGCGCCGTGCAGAGCGCGGTAGAGCCCGTCGGGGCGGATCGCATCGGAGAATCGCAGGTCGCAACTGGGCGGGTGGAGGAAGAAGGCCTCGATCTCCTCGGGCGCGACGCCGCCGTGCGACCCGAACTCCCAGGCGTAGGCAACCGGGATCGCGTCCTCGCCGCGCCAGCCGAGGACGACGAGGTCGCCCGAGTCTGGCATCGACAGGAGGTCCGCGAGGTACGTCGCGAGCAGCGTCTGGTCCGGGTGAGGCAAGTGCGCCACGTCCTCTTGCCGATCGAGCTCGAGCTCCTGGCCATCCACGAGCGCCGTGCCACGCCGCCCATTTCGCACCGCGACCATGCCCACCGCACGTGACTCGCGCAGCGCCGCCAGCACGCCGGGGTGCCTGGCGCGGACGGCATCCAGGTCTATGGGAGCCTGCTCGTCCGTGAAGTACACGTGTGCGAGATCGCCAGCCTCCGCGGTGACGACGCGATCGAGGCGCGCGAAGCCCAGGGCATGTCCGACGACACTGCGCTCGAGTCGATCGAGGCCGCGGCCGACAGGCACCCGCACTGCCGCTGGCCAGGCCGCCAGGGACGCCCTGAACGAGCGTGTCTGCGCGAGGCGAACCGCCTCCTCGCCGCCCAGGCGGTGGGGTACCGCCACGCCCCCGTCCGCCAGGGCGAGGTACTCCGGCAGCGACAGGCCCGTGAACGACTGGAAGGGCTTGGTCGCCACGTGCCCGTGATCGGAGAAGACGTAGACGTCGTAGCCGAGTTCCGGGACTGCCTCGGCGGCGGCGTAGATGGCCGCCAGAGCGAGGTCCATCGAGCGCAGGTTCGAGACGGCCTCGAGCGCGTCCGGGCCACGCCGGTGCGCGAACTCGTCGTAGGCGAGGAGGTCGCAGTAGGCGATCGGAACTCCGCGTGCGATGTCGATGACGATGCCCTCCACCGCCAGTTCGCGCATGAGCGCGCCCACGAGGAGCCGATGCAGGAGGAAACGCGGCTCGTGCTTGAATCGCCCGAGCGTGAGCGACCAGACCGCCCCCTCCCACACGCCGGCGCCGAACTCACGGGCGAGCCGGCTCGCCGCCTGCGTCAGGGTGACCGAGTGCAGGATGGTGCTCGCGAGGGCGTCCCACATCGAGAAGCCCTCGACGAGAGGGTGGAGCTCGTGATCCCCCGCGCGACCGGAGAGGCAGAAATGCGGCAGCGCTGCCCCGCCGCTGAAGATCGAGAAGTAGCTGGTACCCCCGCGCAGGAGCGGTGGGTTCTGGAGGGAGAGGCGGGCCTCGACGGCGGCCGCATCGGTCGCGCGGTCCATCCGGATCTCCCGTCCGTCGCGGCGGTCGTACCAGACGAAGCCTGGAACGCTGGGGGCGACCCCGTAGAACAGGCCCGCCTGGAAGGCTGGTGTGGACGCGGGCGCTCCGCTGCGCGTGGTCGAGAGGGCGAGGCGACCCTGGTCGAGACGGCGGGCGAGGAAGGGCATGTACCCCTCGCGTGCTGCCCGTTCGAGCCGCCGGCGCGAGACTCCGTCGAGCTGCACCAGGATGAGGCGCCGCCCGCCCTCCAGCGGACCCGGATGCAGGTGCCCGCGCTCCGAGAGCGGGCGCAGCACGTGACGCACGGCGGGGCCGGTCAACTTCGCCAGCGCCCCGGCCATCCTCGCCCTCGTCCCGTTCGGCATCCTCCCTACAACGTAGGACAGGGGCTCGTCCCTTGCCCGGGCCAGCGCGGCCACGCGGTAGTCAAGACGTAGGCGGTCATGCTCGGTGGCCGGACCGGCGCGAGCTGCGCCGCTCTCGCCGCGGCCCCCCCATCATCCCCGACCGTTCGGCGATCTTCCACGACCGGTCGAGGATTCCCGGACGATGGACGTCAACGAGGAGTGGATCCGGGGTGCGGTGGCGTCCAGCGGACCTCGACCACCGTGAGCACGAGCTTCCCGGCGGGGCGCTGGACGCGTGCTCTGTCGCCCTCCGCCTTCCCGAGCAGCGCCCGGCCCAGCGGTGCATCCACGCTGATGTACCCGGCGGACGCGTCGGCCTCGTCGGGCCCCACCAGTCGGTAGGCGCGCTCCTCACCCTCGTCGTCCTCCACCACCACCCACGCGCCGAAGTACGCCTTGCCGGTCGGATGCGGCTTCGGGTCCAGCACGGTGAGCCCGTCCATGAGCTCGGACAGGAAGCGAAGTCGCCGGTCGAGCTCGCGCAGCTTGCGCTTGCCGTAGATGTACTCGGCGTTCTCGCTGCGATCCCCGAGCGCGGCGGCGGCCTCCACTTCGGCCACGATGCCGGGGCGCAACACTGTCCAGATGCGCTCGTGCTCGGCGGCGATCTTCCTGTACCCCTGCGGCGTGATGTAGCGGAGGGGGCTTCCAGGTTGGGTCGGCTTGATTGGGGTTTCACCCTTCTTCATGGCGGTTCCCGGTAAGGGGCATGGGGGGGGAACGGCGGTCGCTCCCCCCGCTCACGCCATCCCGATGGTAACCTGGAATGCGTGAAGGTCGCCGACATCCTGCGGTTCGCGCGCGAGCGCGGCGAGCCGGTCTTTTCCTTTGAGTTCTTTCCGCCCAAGACGGACGATGGCGTCCGCCAGCTCTTCGAGACCGTGGAGGCGCTCCGGCCGCTCGGCCCTGCCTTCGTCTCGGTCACGTACGGTGCCGGGGGCTCCACGCGGCAGCGCACGGTCGAGCTCGTCACGAAGCTGAAGCGGGAGACGGAGGTCGAGGCCGTCGCGCACGTCACGTGCGCCGGCGCCTCGCGCCAGGAGCTCGGCCACGTCCTCGACGAGATCGCGGCCGCCGGCGTCCAGAACGTGCTCGCACTGCGCGGCGATCCTCCCCGGGGGCAGACCGCCTTCGAGCCCTCCCCCGAGGGCTTTCGCTATGCGAGCGAGCTCGTCGCGTTCATCCGCGGCGAGAAGCGCTGGAGCTTCTGCATCGGCGCAGCCGCCTACCCCGAGGGCCACGTCGAGACGCGCGATCTCGCCCGCGACCTGGCGAATCTGAAGACGAAGGTGGAGGCAGGCGCCGACTTTCTCGTGACCCAGCTGTTCTTCAGCAACGCGCACTACTTTCGGTTCGTGGAACGGGCGCGGGCGGCCGGGATCGCGGTGCCCATCCTCCCCGGCATCATGCCCTTCACCAACGTCGACCAGATCGAGCGCTTCACCGCCATGTGCGGCGCGCAGATCCCACCGGCGCTCCGGGCGGCCATGGAGGTGCGACGAGTCGATTCCGAAGGTGCCCTGCAGCTGGGCGTGGCCTACGCGAGCTTGCAGTGCGCTGACCTTCTGCGCCGCGGCGCGCCCGGCGTGCACTTCTATACGCTCAATCGCTCGCCTTCGACCCGCGCCATCGTCGCCGCGCTCCGCTCGTCGCAGCCCTGGCGAGACGGTTGAAGACGGCCGCGCGGCGGGGCGCGACGTCCCGGAGAACGCCGCCTTCCTCGACGCGACCTTCGCACCGGAGCGCTACGCGCACGGACTGCCTCCGTCAGGCACGGTAACGGCCTCGCGCCGGGGCGACCAGCCTCGACCCCGAGCAGCGCGCCGAGCGTCGGCGCGATGTCGAGCGGCGACGCCTGGGCCGTCGAGCGAAGTCCCCTCACGATTCCGGCGCCCCAGAGGACGAGCGGGACTTCCATGTCGTCCGCGACTGGCTGGCCGTGGGTGGTGGCACTCTCGCCGGACTTCCAGATCCAGCCAGGACGCAGCGTGACAACGACGTCGGGGGAGCGGTCGGCCCGGAAAGACTGCCGGACGGCCTCGCACAGCCGCAGCCGCTCGGCGGCCTCGTCACCCGCTTGCCTCTGGCAGGGCGCGAGGAGATCGCCGCTCGTCCACGTACTGGACACGCCCTCCACCTTTCCCGGAGCGAGGGCGTCCCGGACGGCGCGCCGCACGCGCTCTGCCTCGACGGGCCCTCTCGACGGTTCCGAGATGGCGCTCCAGTCGAACCACAGTCCCGGCTCCATGAAGTAGGCGACCCGGCGGGGGGCGTTTTCGGCCGGGGCTCCCGCGGCTGCCCTGGCGGCGTCCGCGGCGAGCGCCTCGACCAGGGATGCTGGCACCTCACCCACGTCCGCCGCCTTGCCCTCGCGCTCGGCCCGTGCCCGGGCCACGTTCGGGATCGCCTGCACGCCGTGGTCGGCGGTCAGGACGAACGTCACGCGCCCCGCGCCCACCGCCCCGGTCACGTGCCTCACGAAGGCGGCGAGGTCGCTGTCGAGCCTCCTCACCGTGTCCGCCACCTCGGCCGAGTCGGGACCGAACTGGTGGCCGATGTAGTCCATCGACGAGAGGCCCAGGAAGAGGAGATCGGGCGCTCCTCGCCGCCCGAGCTTCTCCAGATCGACCACCCGGCGCGCGAAGTCGAGCAGGAGCGTGTTGCCGTACGGCGTGAAGAGGAGGCCCTTTGCACTTTCGATCCGATACGCGTCCGGACCGGTCCGCGCGAGGCCGTCGGGTACCTTCTCGAACGCCGCCGTCTCCGGCGTGTCGAAGACGCCTGCGGCGTCGAGTTGGTCGCCGAGACCCCGGCGCGGCGACCACGCTTTCCATCCGCACCCGGCGAAGCTCGCGCCCCAGCTCACGCAATCCGTGCGGTGAGCGAGGAGCGTCGGGTTGACTCCGGGGTAGTAGCGGGAGCTCACGAAGCGCTGTCCCTCCTCGGAGAACCAGTAGGCGGCGTGCGCCCTCCGACCCGCCATCAGGATCGCAGCCCGGTCCTTGAGCGCGACCCCGATGACTCGCGCGCGGGGGTACGTCTCGACCACCCGGTCCCCGAGCGCGTCGCCCGAGAGGTTCGCGGGCGAGAAGCGCCTGCCAGGAAGGGGGAGCGGTGCGACCTTTCCGCCAATGGCAGTCACGAGCTCGGTGTGCGGGTCGTCGACGCAGTAGACCACGCTGGGCTTGCCCCGGTCCTCGCTGCCGCGCTCGTACCAGGCATTCCCGACGATCCCGCTCCGGGAAGGCGGCAGGCCCGTACCGATGGCGGCGTGGCCTGGGCCGGTGACGGTCGTGGCGTACGGATAGCGCGAAGCCTCGAATACCGCCCCGCGCTGGAACGCCGCGAAGCCGTCTTTCCCGAAGAGCGGCGCGAACTGCTTCAGGTAGCGCGATGGGAACTGGTCGATGGAGATGACCACGGCCAAAGAAGGCCTGGCACGGTTCGGCCCGTCGCGGACCTCCTTCGTCGCAGCAGGATGAACGTGGCGCGCGGCTGGCGCTCCGGTGGCACCGCTGGCGAGCAGGGCCGCGAGGCAGGCTTCGATCATCATGGCAAAGACCTCCAGGAGCTGCGCCCCGCCGTCGGCATCATGTCACACACCGTGTTGTGCGCGCACAGCGCGTCACGAGGGGGGCTCGGGACACGACTACGAGCGGCCAGGTTCCGTCATCGGGAGCGATGGGAAGATCTGCCGGAAGTCGCTCGCGTTGCGTGTGACGAGCCCGTCGAAGCGCCTGGCGAAAGCGCCGATGAGCACGTCCGCGATGGGACGTTTGAGCGCCCTGCGTGCCCGGCACCTGGCGATGTGCGCTTCCCAGGCCCGGTGTGCAGCGGCGGTGTCCTGCCACGTCCACGGTTGGCGCCAGTCCACTCCCAGCCCGGCGAGGAACTCCTCTTCCAGCGCGGCCGAGCCGTTGAAGGCCGGTGCCAGCTCGATGTACGTCACCGGGCAGATGACGAGACCCGCCTTGAGCTTGCGGCTTAGCAGCGCGGCGGAGTTGCGTCCATGGTCCGGGTCATCGTCGAGGACGTCGATGAGCACGCAGGTGTCGATGGCCCACGCCATCACTCGTCCCCCGCGCGCAGATCGGACATCCAGGCGGCGGTGCGGCGCGTGCGGCGGAAGCGTCTGGCGAATCCCAGCATGGCGACGGGGTCGGCCTCGGCCGATGGTCGAACCAGGATCCGGATCTCTCCATCGGATACCTTCTCCCATACCAGCCGCTTGCCCTTCTGGAGGCCCATCTCCTTGCGCAGATGCGCCGGGATGGACGTCTGGCCGCGCTCCGTGACGACGGTCGTGTCCGTCTTGATGTTCATGGCCACAATTTATCATGTGACCTTGACGTGTCCACCTGTGCGACGGGGGCCGTGAGCGGTGAGCAAGCAGTCCTGGAGTCTCCGTCACCCATCGGGCAAGGAGAGGCGAAGTCAGATCCGCAACCCAAGCGCAAGGCCCAGCCAGGCGCGCCCGCGCCGGGGGTCGCTCAGGGTAAAGCTTCGGCCCAGGCCGAGGCCCGTGTCGAGCTCGCGCCCATCCGTGCCGGAGAGGAAAAAGTTGGCCGTGGGCCCGCCCACGAGCTCGAGGTGCGGCAGGAGACGATAGCCGAACAGTACCCGGAGCGTGGAGAGATAGCCCGTGTCGCCGGGTCCCACCGGGCGCGTTCCGAGCAGGTCGATGTCCAGGGCCCAGCGGCTCCAAGGGACGTGGACCCCGAATCCCGCGCCGTACCACCAGCGCGGGACCGATCCCCCGCCCACGGGCTGAAGACCGCCCAGGAGCACACCGTGGAACCAGCGGCTCCCCAGCACCAGGTCGAGGCTGCCGACTCCGCGCTCGTCGCTCAGCAGGAGCAGTCGCTGCTCGCCATCCCGCGCCACCGAGACGAGCCCGACGGGCGCACCGTCCATCTCCTCTGCGATGTTGACGAGGCCGAGCTGCAGCCCGCTGGCGCGACGCGCCACGTTGACAAGCCCGATCTGCGCGCCCGTGACGTCGCCGCCGACGTTGACGAGCCCGATCTGAGCGCCCGCGAAGCTGCTGGCTACCCCCACCAGGGAGAACTGGGAGCCGACGACGTCGCCGGCGACGTTCACCAGCGCGCTCTGGAAGCCGGTCGCGGCCGAGGCGTAGTTCACAGAGGCCAGCTGGGCACCTTTCACCCTCCCGAGCGCCCAGTTGGCACCTCCCGCGACTTGCACGCCCGCCACGGGACCGCGGGAGAGGTTGAGGGCGTAGGTCGCCTGCACGCCGACGACCTCTCCGGCCACGTTGGCCACGGAAGAGATCTGAGCGCCCACCAGCGGGCCCCGGACAGAGCCGCCGATGTGTGTCAGCTGCAGCCCGTGAACGTCCTCCTCGGCCCAGAGGACGGGCGCGATCCCCACGCCTCGCAGGCGCGTGGAGCGCGCGGCGATGAGGCCGATCTGGAGCCGGTTCATCGCCGGGCGATCGCCGTTGAGCGAGATCGGAGGGAAGATGGAGAGGTCCACTGGCACCCGAGCCAGGTCCTCACCGTCGCCGCGTCGGGCGGTGAGCTCCCGCCCTACCGCGACCAGCCCGCCTGGATCGAGCGGTACCCGGGCCGAGGGTGCGAGCGCCACCCTGATCTCGGCCAGCCGGTCGCCCAGCTCGCGCGTGACCCGGTACTCGCCCGGGTCCAGCTGGAGCTCGAGTGGCCGACCCGGCACCTTGCGCAGCTCGGCGACGAGCCGCTCGCGCCCGTCGCGCACGAAGAAGTGGCCCGAGAGAGGACCGGGGAGCACCAGGGCAGCACCGGTGCCGCGCAGCTCGGTGAGCACCACGTCGCCGCTGCCGACCAGCTGGATGTCGTAGTTCGGATGCTGGGCTCCGCTCCGGGTGCGCTCGGTGCGGGCGAGCGTCTCCTGGAATGCGTACTGGTAAGCCTCCGACAGGGTGACGCGCCCGTCCGTGCTCGCGTCGGCCGCCCCGCGCAAGCCGGCCACCAGGTAGTACGTGAAGAACGAGGCCTCGATCCGGTCCGACTCCTGCGCAGCCTCGTCGGCGGCGCTCGAGGTGAGGATGGCGTGGCCGGTCACCTGGCTGGACGTGTCGACCAGGAACGGCGGTGCGCGCACACCACCCTTCTCGCGGGTCAGCGCCCCCGAGGAGCAGGAGTCGAGGATGGCGATGCGCACGTTCGCCCGCGACCGCTCGAGCCAGCGTCGCAGCTCGCTGTACGGTATGCGAGAGCCGTGCAGGAGCAGCCCCTCCTCGTCCGAGTGGCCCGAGTAGTAGAGGAGCAGCTCGACCCGCGTCGCCTTGCGCGCCTCGGCCACGCGCGCGCTCATGGCCTCGAGCCCGGCGCGCAGCGCATCCTCGGTCGGATCGAGCAGGAGGACGGTGTCTTCGGGCGCCAGGCCGCCGAGTTTTTGCAGGACGTGTGCAAAGCGCTCCGCGTCCGTGCGCGCATAGCGCAGCCGGGCACGCGCCGGCCCGCCGTCATTGGCACCGGC
>Ga0154716_1123_pt2 | contig 11879 bp, 13 predicted proteins | sample Rifle2008BG16ft_FD_105724 | JGI IMG/M metagenome (GOLD analysis project Ga0154716, IMG submission 105724) | Anaeromyxobacter sp. RBG_16_69_14
ACCTCTTCCGGAACCGTAGCGCCGCCATTCGCCACGCACAGCGCGCGGCCTCGGGCTGCCGGCGGATCTCATCGCCGAGCTCGCCGTAGGCGTGGTCCGCGAGCCGACGGCGCTCATCCACCGAGCGGCCGGGCCCGAGCGCACCGAAGAGGCAGGACTCCGAGAAGGCACGGAGCCAGCCCACGAACGCCGCTCCGAACGCCGCTCCGTTGCCCGTGGTCTCGAACGATGCCCACAACGGATCTGGCACGATCACACGCACGTGTTCGATGAGCTCCAGCCGACCGCGCAGCTCTGGATGTGCGAACGGCCCTTCCAGCTCCGGCCGCGAGAGGAAGAAGTTCGGTACGACCATGCGCCCGTACTCCTCATGCGAAAGCGCGCCCGCGGAGACCAGCCGTCTCGCTTCGTGGTCGAGCCCGTCGAGTACATGCTCCCCTCCGCACACGCCGTGCTCGTCCACAGTGGCCACCACGACGACCATCTGCCCTCCGGGCCGCAGCTCGTCGGCCCGCAGACGCACGAAGCTGTGCCAGTCTCGGCGTGCTTGCTCCGCGAACGGCGCCGCCCCCGGTGAACGCGCTGTGGGGGCCCAAAGGTGCTCGGTGAGCGCAGCCGGCGTGCGGCTCAGCCAGTGCGCGGCTGCCGAACTCCAACCCACGCTGACGGCCCCGGTGGGCAACACCGGTTCGTAGAACGAGCGACCGACCGCGCACCCGAAAACGGACGGAGCGCCGAGAGAGTAACTCTGCGGCTCCGAACGCAACGTCGAGAAGAGTGTAGAGAAGTCGTTCTCTGGTTGATCGACGTGGAACACGAGGATCGGCCGTGGATCGCGAGCGCGCAGTGCCTCGACGGCGACGGCGACGGGCGCCAGAGAGTTCTTGCCGGTGGCCGAGCCATAGTCCGCGAGGGCGATCGGCTCGGACGGCGGCGACAACGCCGCCTCTTCTGCCGCCCGTCGCACGATGTCGAGCGCGAAGGCGGAGGCGCTCGCTTGGACACGCGCGTGCCGATCGTATTGCCCGCCACTGGCCATGGTGGTGCCGCCCATACCGACAATGTAGCTGTCACACCGAAGGCGTGCCAGCGTCCACCGTGCGGGCGGAGTAGCTCTACTGTGAGAAGTCCTCTCGCTGGGCCGAAAACTTGACCACGGGTCAGGGTATGGGAAACCGCCTCTCAGGGAGGGGGAGGAATGACAGTGTCGGGGCAGCTGGGAGGCCAGGTTGAGTCCTTGGTCGGCTCGGTGAGCGAAGCGGATCTCAGGGCATCGATGGGGCGCATCCGTGGATACTGCGATCACTGCGATCCGTACCGGGACCTGCTGGTGCGGGCGGAGCAGGGCACACGTCTGGTCCAGATGATCGAGGGCCTGACGAGCGTGCTGGAGCGCAAGTCGGTGGAGCCCATCGCGGTGATGCACGGGATCGAGCGGCGAAACCTCCAGCAGTTCGTCGGGACGAGCCAGTGGGATTACGACCCGCTGCGAGAGCAGCAGCGGCGCGAGATGGCGCGAGAGATCGGGAGCCCGGAGGCGGCGCTCGTGCTCGATGGCTCGGCGACGCCCAAGAAGGGCAACGCGACAGTGGGGGTGGCGCGCCAGTGGTGTGGCCGGCACGGCAAGGTGGACAGCTGCGTTGTGGGCGTGTACGCGGTCTACGTTGGCGTGGGCGGCCTCGCCACCATCGCCGACTCGCAGATCTACCTGCCGCCCGCATGGGCGGACGACCAGAAGCGACGCGCCAAGGTCTACGTCCCAGAGGATGTCCAGTACCGGAGCCAGCAGAAGATCGCGCTGGAGATGACGCGCACGCTGGCTGCAGAGCTTCCCTTCGAGTGGGTGCTGGGTGACGACGAGTTCGGCCGCTCGCGCGAGGTTCGCGACGGTGTCTGGGAGCTCGGGAAGAGCTACGTCTTCGACGTTCCGTGTGACACGCGTGTTCGGCTCGCCGGTCACAAGAAGATCTGGCGAGCGGATGCGATGGCGAAGTCGCGGTCGATCCGCAAGTGGAAATGGCTGCGCGTACGCGACGGCGAGAAGGGGCCGTGCGAGGTGATGGCCCTGGCACTGCCGGTGATGACCAAGCGAGACGGGGCCAGAGCGGTGGCGGAGACGCTCGTGGTCATCGAGGAGCCCTGGGACGGACGAGTCACCTACTCAGGCAGCCGCGCGGTGACCGCGGGTCCGTGAGCCGGTCGATGGAAGTAGGCCGCAGGCCCCTCGGCATAGCGATCGAGCACCTTGCGGAAGAGCGCCTCCTTGTTACCGAAGGCTGCGTAGAGGCTGGGGCGGTTGATCCGCATCGCCCGCGTCAGATCGGAGAGCGACGCGCCCTCGTACCCCTTGCGCCAGAACACCGCGAGGGCCCTGTCGAGGGCTTCATCCACGTTGAAGTCTCGAGGGCGTCCCATCGTGGCACCGCTCGATGCGAGCGATCGAGTCGAGTCGACCGCATAGTTTACATAATATACATTATACGACTTGCCTTCAAGTTCGCAGGTGTTGCCTGATTCGGTGTTCGTGCTCCCGATCCTGGCGCTGCAACAGACGCTCCCGAACAGTTCCCAGTTGTCTTGGTGCCTCACACAGATCGCCCGGCAAGCCGACGCTCTGTTTTTCGTGCGCGAGGCCACGCCGCTTCAACGCGCGCCGCACCTTGACTGATACCCACCCAGATCCACGCCTCAAGCTCGCCTCGCAGCCCCCAGTCTCTACTTTGCCCCTGGTGTCACGAATGTTGGGTCAAGGCCAACATCGCCACGACGCGCATCTACGACCACCGCAAGACCAGGCCCGAGGACAGCCCGACGTTCAAGGTGATCCACTGAAGAGGTGTCCATCAATCCCGTGGCAGGCGTGGTCCGATAGCCGGCGAGCGGCCGTCAGCTCCGTCCGATGGCGGTGATCCGTTCCTGGAGCGCGAGCTTGTCGATTTTCTCGAACGGCAAGCACAGGAACAGCTCGATGCGTCGGCTGAGGGTCAGGAAGGTGGCCCTGAAGAGCTCCCGCTTCTTCTCCTCCGGCCCGACGAATCCAGCTGGATCTTCGACACCCCAGTGCGCGGTCATGGGCTGCCCGGGCCACGCAGGGCAGGTTTCGCCCGCGGCCTTGTCGCAGACCGTGAACACGAAGTCGAGCAGCGGCGCTCCGGTGACGGCGAACTCGTCCCAGCTCTTGCTGCGGAGGCCCTCGGTCGGGAGCTTCAGCCGCTGCAGGGCCTCGATCGCATACTGGTGAACGCTCCCGGTGGGGTGACTCCCAGCGGAGTATGCCCTGAAGCGACCTTTGCCGAGCTTGTTCAAAACGACCTCTGCCATGACGCTGCGGGCGGAGTTCCCGGTGCAGAGAAACAGCACGGTGTAGACGCGGTCGGCCACGAGAGCTCCAAGTCAGCGATGCGCTTCCGGAAGAAGCTCCTGCCTCGTCCGCTCTGTTGAGAGGAGTGCGAGCCGCTCCTCGCCCCGGGGCGGCTCCGCGGCCCACGGCACAACAGCCCAGTTGCGAGAGAGCGCCCGGACCTCATCCAGGAAGGGCCGCTCCGCCCGGCGACGCGCGGCGAGCACAGGGTCCCGGGTGGCCACCGGCGCGAGGCTCTGGTTCACGACCCAGGCGAAGGGAGCGATGTCGGCGCGGGCGAGGTCGCCCTGGAGCGCCTGTGCCTCGTGGACGGGGGTCGCCTCCGGGAGCGTGACGAGGAGCACTCGGGTGAACGCTGGGTCGCGCAGGCGCGGCAGGAGTCCCCGGACCGACTCCGGCATCCGGCTGCCCTGGCGTAGCACCTCGCGGTGGTACGACTCGGCCGCGTCGAGGAGGAGGATGGTGTGACCGGTGGGCGCCGTGTCGAGCACGACGAACGCGTCGGCTCCCTCGGCGACGGTGCGTGCGAAGGCACGGAACACCGCGACCTCCTCCGTGCACGGTGAGCGTAGGTCCTCCTCGAGGAGCGCCCGGCCCTTCTCGTCGAGCTGGGCGCCGACGGTGGCGAGGACCTCGTCCCGGTAAGCGCGCGTCTCCGCGGCGGGGTCGATGCGGCTCACCGTGAGGCCGGGTGGCGGCGATCCGACCGCGTCCGCGACGTGGGCCGCGGGGTCCGTCGTGCTCAGGCGGACCCGCAGGCCGCGCCTGGCCAGCGCGACCGCGATGGCGGCGGCGACGGTGGTCTTGCCCACGCCACCCTTGCCCATGGTGAGGACGACGCCGCAGGGAGTCGCCGCCAGCCCGTCGATGAGCGTTCCGAGGGAAGGAAGGTTGGGAGAAGCGCCGTCTTCGCGAGTGCCGCCGTCCATCGAAACTGGAGCATCGAACCACCGGAGCGCGTCGATGCCGACGAGCGCGGCAGGCCGCAGCGGAAGCGTGGTGCGGGGGAGGTCCCGTAGCAGGGCGGGCATCGCTGCGATGGCTTCGCGACCGCGCCGTGCCAGGGCGAGCGCGATGGGGTCGTCGCCCTCCGCCTCGAAGACGGCGTTCAGGACGAGCCGCTGGTTTCGCACACCGAGTGCCGCCAGCTCGCTGCTCGTGCGCGCCGCCTCGGCCAGCGCCGAGGTCTCCGGGCGCGAGACCAGCACCATCGTCGTCGCGGCCGGATCGCCCAGCGCCTTCACGGTTGCTTCGTAGAGGTTCCGCTGCTTCTCCAGCCCCGCGAGCGGCCCGAGGCAGCTCGTGCCGAACGCGCTCTGCTGCACGAAGCCGGTCCAGGCCGAGGGCAGCGTGAGGAGGCGGAGCGTGTGCCCCGTCGGGGCGGTGTCGAACAGGACGCAGTCGAACTCTGCGGTCGCCGAGACATCGCCCAGGAGCTTCGCGAACTCGTCGAACGCCGCGATCTCCACCGTGCATGCACCGGAGAGCTGCTCTTCCATGCTCGCGACGGCGGTGGGTGGCAGGAGATCGCGGTACGGGCCCACCACGCGGTCGCGGTACGACCTGGCTGCGGCTTCGGGATCGAGGTTCAGGGCGAACAACCCCGGGACGCCGGCCACCGGCGTGGGCGTCGTCCGGAGCGCGCTACCGAGGACCTCATCCAGGTTCGAGGCGGGATCCGTCGAGACGAGGAGGACCCGCTTGCCCATGTCGGCGAGCTTCACGGCGGTCGCGCAGGCGACTGACGTCTTCCCCACGCCGCCCTTGCCGGTGAAGAAGAGGTGACGCGTCGCGAGCCGGGCGAGGTCCATGCGTCCTCAGCAGCACTTCTTCGGCGTGGGTGCGGACCCGATCGACGTGACCGCCTCCCCAGCAGCCGCCGGCCGGCAGGCGTCGGGCCCCTGCTTCGTGACGACCTTCGAACCGACGTACTTCTCCGCCAGCTCGAGGATGGCCCGCGCCGGGGACTCCTTCACCGTCTGGCCCGTCGTGACCGCACGCGCCATGTCCTCCTTCGAGACCCCGAGCTTGCGGGCCTTGTCGAAGTGGTGCTTGAAGCAGGGCTCGCAGTTGGCTGCGATGGCCGCGCCGATCGCGACGAGCTCCTGGACAGCCTCGCTGTAGATGCTTCTCGGGAGTGCGATCCCTGCGAGCTCGGCGAGCACCCCGCGCTCAGGGTAGCTGCCCTGGGATACGATCTTCCCGTCGACGAGCAGGAGCGGGAGTGCGTCGTCGCGTGCGCGCATGGCCGCGGTGACGTCTGCGTTCGCGACGAAGGCCGCCGGCTCTTGCGAGAGGTTGAACCGCTCCACCTCCGCGCCGCTTGCCTTGAGCCACTCAAGGTCGGCCGCGAAGCGGACGAGCGCCGGATCGACCTCCGGTCCGCAGACACCGGTGGGGCAGCACATCGCGGGATCGAACACCTGAACCTTGGCCATGGTTTCCTCCGTCAGCGAGCGAAGACGACGGTGAGCCGCCGACGCAGCTCGTCCCGCACGTCGCGGAAGGCCTGGAGCTGCTCCTCCTCCGTGGACCCGGCGCCGGCCGGATCGGGGAGGCCCCAGTGCAGGCGATGAGCCTTGCCCAGGAAAACCGGGCAGACCTCCTCGGCGCAGAGCGTGACGACCGCGTCCACGCCGTCCGGGGAGATGTCGTCCACGCTCTTCGAAGCATGGCCGCGGATGTCGATCCCGAGCTCGTCGAGCGCGCGGATCGCGAGGGGGTTCACCCGGGAGGGCTTCGAGCCCGCCGAGGAGATCTTCACCCCCTTCGGCGCGAGCGAGCGCGCGATGCCCTCCGCCATCTGGCTCCGCGCGGAGTTGGCGACGCAGAGGAACAGCAGGTGGCGCGGAGCGCGCTGCCGAAGCTCCTCCGCTTCGCGCTGCCACGAGACGGCGCTCACGGGTTCGCCTTGCGCGATGCCGGGAAGCTCCCGGCGCAGTTCTTCACGCCCGCGAGCTCCGCGGTCTCTCCCGGGAAGTAGCGGTCGCGCAGCCGCAAGGCGACGTTGACGAGGCCGATGAGCGCCGGCACCTCGACGAGCGGCCCGATCACGGCCGCGAAGGCGGCGCCGTGCGACATGCCGAACGTAGCGACGGCCACCGCGATGGCGAGCTCGAAGTTGTTCGAGGCGGCGGTGAAGGAGAGGGTCGCGGTCTGCCCGTAGGGCGCCCCCACCTTCCTGCTCATGAAGAACGACACGAAGAACATGACGACGAAGTAGATGAGGAGCGGGATCGCGATCCGGACGACGTCGAGCGGGAGCTGCACGATCGTCTCGCCCTTGAGCGAGAACATCACCACGATCGTGAAGAGAAGTGCGATGAGCGTGATCGGCGAGACGCGTGGGATGAACTCCCGCCGGTACCACGCCTCACCTTTCCACGCGCGGAGCCCGAAGCGGCTGGCGACGCCGGCGATGAAGGGGATCCCGAGGTAGATGAAGACGCTCTTCGCGATCTCGCCGATGGTGATGTGCACCACCGCGCCTTGCAGCCCGAGCCAGCCAGGCAACACCGTGATGAAGAGCCAGGCATAGACCGAGAAGAAGAACACCTGGAAGAGCGAGTTGAAGGCGACGAGACCGGCGCAGTACTCGGTGTCGCCCTTCGCGAGGTCGTTCCAGACGATGACCATGGCGATGCAGCGCGCGAGGCCGATGAGGATGAGCCCGACCATGTACTCGGGCTTGTCGCGCAGGAAGATCACCGCCAGCGCGAACATGAGGATCGGCCCGACCACCCAGTTCTGGACGAGCGAGAGCCCGAGGACCTTGCCGTTCTTGAAGACGCGCGGGAGCTCCTCGTACCGGACCTTCGCGAGCGGGGGGTACATCATGAGGATGAGACCGACCGCGATGGGGACCGACGTCGTGCCGACGTTGAGCTGGTTGAGGGCCGGCACGACGCCGGGTACGAACCAGCCGAGGGCGATACCGGCTCCCATGGCGAGGAAGATCCAGAGCGTCAGGTAGCGGTCGAGGAACGACAGGTTCCGGGCGACGCCAGCGTGCGGCAGGGCAGCGGCGGAGACGGCTTCGGACACGTGAGCACTCCTGGCTAGAGGCTTCCGACGAGGGCCTTGAGGCGCCGGAGGACGTGGGGCTCGATGCAGTAGCAGACCCGCGGCCCGTCGATCTCGCCGCGGATGAGCCCTGCGTCCTTGAGCACCTTCAGGTGCTGCGAGACGGTGGACTGCGCGAGCGGCAGCTCGTCCACGATGTCGCCGCAGATGCACGCGTCACGGCGGACGAGGAGCCGGAGGATCTGGACCCGCGCGGGGTGGCCTGCTGCCTTGCACAGAAGCGCCAGCTCCTCGTCAGCCGCGGGCCCTTCGACGGGGCGTAGGTCCGGTTTCTCCTGGGGTCGTCCGGGAGGCGGGCACAGCGCGGTGGATGGAGTTGCCATATCGTTCTACTACGATAAACGCAGACGCCGGTCAACTCGACGTGGAGCGGCGTCACGCAAGCGTCACGTTGCCGCCCCGACAGAGGCCGGAAGCGAGACTCAGCGGCGAATACCGCTAGTGATCGATCAACGAAGCCGTATCAGTCCTTACCGGCCACGACCTGTCGGCGACCGAGACGGTGCGCCAGCTCAAGATCGCCGGGGCGACCTGGACCGGTCCGCCATCCGAAGACCGTCGCCGATCCCGGACTCGCAAATTGCCCAGGCCCGCCCATGCTTTTACCATGCTGACGTGAGCCCCGCCCGCACAGCCATCGCCCGCGCGTCCCCTTCCCCTTCTACCCGGGTCCCTGCGCCCGTGACGCTGGACGGGCTCGTGGACGCCTTCCTGGCGGGTCGGAACGAGAGGACGCTCCGCGCTTACCGGCAGGACCTCGAGGACTTTCGCGCCGTGCTGGGGGCTGTGGACGTGCGCACCGCCGCGCAGTTGCTCCTCTCACGAGGTCACGGCGCCGCCAACGGGCTCGCGCTCTCCTTCAAGGCCAGCATGGTCGACCGGAAGCTGTCGGCCGCCACGATCAACCGGAGGCTGTCTGCGCTGCGCTCGCTCGTCTCCGCCGCGCGGACCCTGGGACTCGTCCCCTGGGCCCTCGAGGTCCGGGGCGCGAGGGCGGAGAGCTACCGCGACACGCGCGGCCCGGGCCGTTCGGCCGTGGAGCGCATGCTCGGGGATCTGGCGCCCCGGCACGACCGGAAGGCGCGCCGGGACCGCGCCCTCGTCCGCCTCGTCTACGATCTCGGGCTCCGCCGCGGCGAGGCTGCGAGCCTGGACGTGGCGGATGTGGATCTGGCGACTGGAAGGGTCCTCGTGCTCGGGAAAGGGCGCAGGGCGAAGGTCCCTCTCGAGCTCGCTCCGGCCACGAAGGCCGCGCTGGCCGCCTGGCTTCAGGTGCGCGGCACCGAGCCCGGCCCGCTCTTCACCAACGTGGATCGCGCTGGCAAGGGGCTCCGTCTGACGGGGACGAGCGTCTACCGCGTGATCCGCGAGCTGGGCCGCAGGGCCGGTGCCGGACATGTTCGCCCGCACGGACTCCGCCACACGGCGATCACGGAAGCCGTGAAGGCGGCACAGGCCCACGGGATCGGGCTGGAGGAGGTCCTCCAGTTCTCTCGGCACAGCGACGTCCGCACCCTCCTCGTCTACCGCGACCAGGAGCGCAACGTGCAGGGCAGGCTGGCCCAGCTCGTGGCCGCCAGCGTCGAGGGATGAGGATGCGCAGCCGACGCTCCGAGCGGGACCGCTGATCCGACGGCCTGACCCGAAAGACGTTCGGACCATTATTCTTGGAGGCAGGATCGAGCGGCCCGAGCAGAGGTCGGCCACGTCCCCTTCGACCGCCTCGGCTCTGTGCTGGCTCGCGCAGAGCGCAACCCGCCGCTCTCAGGCACGACTCGAGCGCACTCAGGGGCGAGCTAGAGGTGCGGGGGGCCGATCGAACATGAGTACGTAAAGCTGCATTATCGTACACATAATAAGGATCCAGGATTTCAGATTTCCACGTACGCGCGTACTTTCGTACGTGCGAACGAACGTGTACATCAGCGCACACACGTACAAACGTACTTGATTTCGATCCGACTGGATGCCAGGGTGTCGAGGTCGGCTCGCGGCCTGCCCCTGCCCTTGGGCACACGGACGCGAACGGACGCAGGAGGCGAGACATGGCGAAGCGAAACGAGAGAGCTGAGGGTGTTGTCCCGCCGGCGGAACCGGCCAAGACCCGGCGGTCAAGGGCGCGCCGGGCGCCTCACGAACCCCAGAGACGGCCGATGGAAACCCTGGCCTTGGCCGCCCTGATGCCCTTCACGGTCACCACGGTTCGCATTCGGCCGACGCACTGGCGCGCGTTGCACGAGGAAGCACTCCGCCGGGCCGGAACCGGGAAGCGGGCCGACGCGTCGGCCGTACTCCGGGACCTCCTGGACGAGTGGCTTGCGCGACAGCAGCGGTAGGTCAGCCGACAGGGCGCTGACTCGCGACGGCACGGCCTGAAGCGAGGGGGATGCGGGCCGCCCTTGATGGCCCTTGTACCGCGTCGCACGCCACTTCTGGCGGATGCTCATGTAGGCCCTGACCCAACATTCGTGTCACCAGGGGCAAAGTAGAGACGGGGGCCGGGCCCGATCAGGGGTTCCGCGCAAAATCTACCGAACTTCCCTCGCGGCTGGTGCAGCCGCGAGGACCTGCTCGAGCTGCTCCATGCTGGGCGGCTTCGCCAGGTGCTGGTCGAACCCCGCTTCCTTCGCCCTGACGCCATCCTCTGGCCGCGCGTATCCCGTCAGCGCCACGAGGTACATCGCGCGCAGCGCCTCGTCTGCGCGGAACGCCTTGGCGACCGCGTAGCCGTCCATCTCCGGCAACCCGATGTCGCACAACACGACCTCGGGCCTGAACTCACGAGCCTTCGCGAGACCCTCGGGGCCGTTGTAGGCGACCTCGATCTCGTGCTCGCCGAACTCGAGCGCCTCGCGCAGACTCTCGGCAGCATCGACGTTGTCCTCGATGACGAGCACGCGTCGGGGGGCGAGACGCGGCATCTTGGTGGCCGACGGCCTTGCGACCGGCGCACTCTCTCGGAGGGGTAACCGAATCGTGAACTCGGCGCCGGTTCCGAGACCTTCGCTGTGCGCTGTCACGGTCCCGCCGTGCATCTCGACGACTCCCTTGACCAGCGCCAACCCGAGCCCGAGGCCGCCGCGGGTGCGGGCGAGACTGGTATCCGCTTGCACGAACGGCTCGAACAACCGCGGAAGCATGTCCGCGGCGATGCCCGTTCCGGTGTCGCGAACCCGGATAATCGCCTGAGCCGCCCGCTCGGCAAACCGGCATCAGGAAGGATGGGGCTGCTCTGAGTCAGCGCGCGCGCCGGTAGTGCATGGCGACCGCGCCGCTGCGGAGCGGCTTCGCCGAGACCAGCTCGAGCCGTCGCGTGCTGGGCAGCCCGCTCTGGTACAGGGTCGGGCCGTGGCCGGCGATCCTGGGGTGGACGAGGAACTTGTACTCGTCGATCAGATCCAGCCGGTCCAGCTCGGTCGCGAGCTTGCCGCTACCGAGGAGCACGCCGGCCGGGGTCGCGTCCTTGAGCTTCTGCACGCCCGTGCGCAGGTCGCCGGCGATGTGGTGGCTGTTGGTCCACGGGAAGTCCTTTCGCGTCGACGACACCACGTACTTCGGCTTGGCCTCCAGCTTGTCCGCCCACTCGCGCATCGCCGGCGGCGCCTCCTCGTCGCCGCGGGCGACCGCCGGCCAGTAGCTCTCCATCATCTCGTAGGTGACGCGGCCCCACAGCATCGCCCCGCCCTCGTCCATGAGGCGGGTGAAGAAGGCGTGTGTCTCGTCGTCGGCGATTCCCTCCCGGTGGTCGACGCAGCCGTCCAGGGTGACGTTGATGCTGAAGGTCAAGAGTCCCATGCGGCGAGTCTAAGCCATACAATCGCTCGCGGAGGTCCTGGCGCCTGCGCTTGTCGGTCGAGACGATCCTCCGCCTGACCCCGGCGGTGCTGGGCTCGACCGTCTTCTCGATCGCCGGGTTGTGCGCCGCCCACGCGTGCCTCGACGACCAGGCGCTGCTGGCCGCGCGCGAGGCCATCGGCTCCAGCTTGCAGACGCTGGGCTCGGTCTACGCGGTGCTGCTCGCCTTCGTCGTTTTCGTGGTGTGGCAGCAGTTCAACGACGCGCGCGGCTTCGTCGAAAAGGAGTACGCGCTACACGGACCCCGACTTTCGCGAGATCGCGGCTGATGGCAGCTTGGGGGCGTGACCGAAGCGATGCGCTCAACGCGCGGGCGGCTGCTCCGACGGGGGCGGGCCCGGGATAATGAGTGGGCCGCTCAGCCGGTCATGCTCAAGACGGGGTTCGTGCAGCAGGTACGCACCTCGGGCCCATCGAGGGGCTCGACGGCTTCGACTTCGCCGCCCGTCCGCAGCTCGAGCCCCGCGTCATCAAGGAGCTCTGTAACTGCCGCTTCGTCGAGGAGAAGCGCAACATCCTGTGCGTCGGCAAGCCGGGCCTGGGCAAGACCAGGATCGCCAAGGCCGTCGCCCACGCCGCC
>Ga0154716_1105_pt2 | contig 11865 bp, 6 predicted proteins | sample Rifle2008BG16ft_FD_105724 | JGI IMG/M metagenome (GOLD analysis project Ga0154716, IMG submission 105724) | Anaeromyxobacter sp. RBG_16_69_14
GGGCTGGATCATCCGCGGCCGAGACGTGCCGAGCCCCTGCTCGCGAAGGGGGCCAATGCCGGGCCAGCGTGCCAGCAGCTGCTGTCCGCGGCGCTGCCGCGGTCTGGCTCGTGCATCCCGGCAGCGCTGGGCCGGCGGCGCTATAGCCATCTCCAGGCTCGGGTTCCATTGATCGAGAGTACTGTCCGTCATGCTCACGCATCCGCCCGCCGGCATGGAATGCACCGGCGTCGAGACGCTCCATCAGGGCGGCTGCATGACGCTGTATCGCGCGCTCCGCCCCGGCGGCGTCTCCTCGGTCTTCCTGAAGGTGCTGGACTCCCGGCGCTGCCGACCCAGGGACCTGGAGCGGCTGCGGCACGAGTACGAGCTGGGCGCTTCGCTCGATAGTCCGCGGATCCTGAGGCCGCTCGCGCTCGATACCTTCCACGGCATGCCGGCCCTGGTGCTCGAGGACTGGGGCCAGCCGCTCGAGCGCCTCCTCGGCGCGCCGATGCCGGTGGAGGAGTTCCTCCAGCTCGCCGTCTGCCTGGCCGCCGCGCTCGCCGACCTGCACCTGCGAGGCGTCATCCACAAGGATCTCAAGCCCGAGAACGTCCTCGTGGACCGGGCGACGAGTGAGGTCAAGCTGGCAGGCCTCGGCATCGCCACCCGGCTCCCGCGCGAGCAGCAGGCGGCGCGGCCTCCCGAGCTCATCGAGGGCACGCTGGCGTACATGTCGCCGGAACAGACGAGCCGGATGAACCGCGCCGTCGACAGCCGGAGCGACCTCTACTCGCTGGGCGTCACGTTCTACCGGATGCTCACGGGCCGGCTGCCGTTCGAGGCGCGCGACCCGCTGGAGTGGGTCCACTGCCACGTGGCGCGCGATCCAGCCCCTCCCTCGCAGCTCGCCCCCGAGGTGCCCGAAGCGGTCGAGCGAATCGTCCTGAAGCTCCTCGCCAAGATGGCCGACGACCGCTACCAGACCGCCTGCGGGCTCCAGCATGACCTCGCGCGCTGCCTCGAGCAGTGGCGCGAGGCTGGACGCGTCGATCCGTTCCCGCTGGGCGAGCGAGACGTCCCGGATCACCTCCACATCCCGCAGCGCCTCTACGGGCGCGAGGAGCAGGTGCACGCGCTCCTGGCGGCCTTCGAGCGGGTGGTCGCGACCGGCGCGCCCGAGCTCGCGCTCGTCTCGGGCTTCTCCGGCATCGGAAAGTCTTCGCTGGTGCACGAGCTGGAGAAGCCGATCGTCGGCCGGCGCGGCCTCTTCGCCACGGGCAAGTTCGACCCGTACAGGCGCGACATCCCCTACTCGACGATCGCGCAGGCGTTCCGCGAGCTCGTGCTCGCGCTGGTCGCCGAGGGCGACGAGTCGGTCGCCCGCTGGAGCCAGCGGCTGAAGGCCGCGCTGGGCATCAACGGGCAGCTCATCGTGGACGTGATCCCCCAGGTCGAGCTCCTCGTCGGCCGCCAGCCCCCTGTCCCCGATGTGCCGCCGGTCGAGGCGCAGAACCGGTTCCAAATGGTGTTCCGGCGCTTCGTCGGGGTGTTCGTTCAGGCGGAACATCCCCTCACGCTCTTCGTCGACGATCTGCAATGGGCCGATCCGGCGAGCCTGGCGCTGCTCCAGGATCTCGTGACCCATCCCGACGTGCGCTCTCTCCTAGTGGTCGGCGCCTACCGCGACAACGAGGTCACGCCCTCCCATCCGCTCGTCGCGGCCGTGGAGTCGGCGCGCAAATCCGGCGCGAAGGTCACCGAGATCGCGGTCGGTCCGCTCTCGAACGAGCACCTCACCGCGTTCGTCGCCGACGCGCTCCACTGCCGTCCCCGGGAAGCCGAGCCGCTGGCGACGCTGGTCAGCGAGAAGACGGCCGCCAACCCCTTCTTCGTCATCCAGTTCCTCACGCTCCTCTGCCGGCAAGGGCTCATCGCCTTCGACCGGAGCGAAGGGCGCTGGCGCTGGGACGTGGCGAGGATCAGGGCCCAGGGCTACACCGACAACGTGGCCGAGCTGATGGTGAGCAAGCTGCGCCAGCTCCCCCTCGAGACCCGGGAAGCGCTCGAGCTCGCCGCCTGTATCGGCGCCACCTTCGACGCGGAGACCCTGGCCCTCGTCGGCCAGCGCGATCCCGAGGCGGCGCTGCGTGCGGCGCTCGAGGAGGACCTGATTCTAAAGGCCGAATCCACCTATCGGTTCCCGCACGATCGCGTGAAGGAGGCGGCCTACTCGCTCGTCCCCGAGGGCGAGCGGGCCGCGGTTCACTTGAAGATCGGCCGGCTCCTCTGGGCGCGCACGGCGCCGGAGGAGCTCGAGGAGAGGGTCTTCGAGATCGCGAGCCAGCTCGACCGCGGCGCCGCGCTCATCACCTCGCGGGAGGAGCGCGAGCGGGTCGCCGAGCTCGACCTCGTCGCGGGCAAGCGGGCCAAGAGATCGACGGCCTACTCTTCGGCGCTGAAGTACCTCGCCGCCGGCATGGCGCTGATGGCCGAGGACAGCTGGAGCCGGCGGTACGATCTCCTCTTTCCGCTGGAGCTGCACCGGGCCGAATGCGAGCTCTTGACCGGCGATCCGCCGGCAGCGGAAGAACGGCTCGCGAGGCTCTGGCTGCGCGCCGGAAGCTTCGTCGACGCCGCCGCAGTCGCGAGCCTGCGCGCCACGCTCTACGCCGTGCTGAACCGAAGCGACCGCGGCGTCGAGGTAGGCCTCGAGTGTCTCCGACGCGTCGGCGTGACATGGTCGCCGCACCCGACGAGGGACGAGGTGCGCCAGGAATACGAGCGGCTTTGGCGACAGCTCGGGAGCCGGCCGATCGAGACGATCGTCAACTTGCCCGAGATGAGCGATCCGGATCAACGCGCGATCCTCCACGTGCTCATGGCGCTTCACCCGGCGACCGCGGCGACGGACCGGAACTTGCTCTGTCTCGTCATCGGGCGGATGGCGAACCTGAGCCTGGAGCACGGAAACAGCGATGCGTCGGGCTTCGCCTACTTCTGCGTCGGAAACGTCCTGGCGAGGGAGTTCGGCGACCACCGGGCGGAGCTCCGCCTCGGCAAGCTCGGCCTCGATTTGGAGGAGAAGCGCGGGCTGGGGCCTTTCACGGCGCGCGTGTACCTGGGGTTCGCCACCTGGGCCAATCTCTGGGCGAGACATGTGCGCACCAGCATCGATCTGCTTCGAAGCGCCTTCGCCGCGGCGCAGGCGACCGGCGACCTCACCTTTGCAATCTCCTGCGGCAGCTGCCTGACCACGACCCTGCTCGCGAAGGGCGATCCCCTCGGCGAGGTGCAGCGCGAGGCCGAGCGCGCACTCGACTTCAGGCGGAGGGTCCGCTCCGGTCCTGGCAGCGACGTCCTCACCGGACAGCTCAGGCTCATCCGGACGCTCAGGGGGCTGACGCCGGACTTCGCCTCCTTCGAGGACGCGGAGTTCGACGAGCGCAGCTTCGAGCGGCACCTGGATGACGATCCGCGCCTGGCCGTCGCCAAGTACTACTACTGGATCCCGAAGCTACAGGCGCGCTTCCACGCGGGCGACTACGGGGCTGCCTCGTACGCAGCAGCGCAGGTCCAGGCGCTGCTGTCGATGATGACGCCCCCGTTCTTCGAGCTGGCCGCCTACCACCTCTTCGCCGCGCTCACGCGGGCTGCGCTCCACGACCTCGCACCGGTCGATGAGCGGCCCCGACACCGGCAGGCGATGCGGGACCACCATGCGCCGCTCGAGCTGTGGGCGGCGAGCTGCCCCGAGAACTTCCGCGACCGCGCGGCGCTCGTCGCCGCCGAGATCGCCCGCATCGACGGCGAGGCCGAGCGCGCGGCGCAGCTCTACGAGCAGGCGATCCGCTCCGCGCGCGCGAGCGGCTTCGTCCACAACGAGGCGCTCGCGTACGAGCTGGCCTCGCGGTTCCACCGGGCGCGAGGATACGAGCAGTTCGCCGACCTGTACCTCCGCGAGGCGCGGGCCTGCTATGCGCGCTGGGGCGCGGACGGAAAGGTGAAGCAGCTCGAGCGGCTTTATCCGCAGCTTTGCGAGCCGCAGTCGCCGGCGGCCGGCGCCACCTTCGTCGCGCGGACGGAGCAGCTCGAGCTCCTGTCCGTCGTGAAGGCCTCCCAGGCCATCTCCGGCGAGATCGAGCTCGAGAAGCTCACCGGCACGCTGCTCCAGGTTGCCCTGGAGCAGGGCGGCGCCCGCAAGGGCTATCTCGTCCTCGAGCGCGACGGCGGCCTCTTCATCGAGGCCGAGGCGATCCTGGAGCAGCAGGGGGTGGCGACCCGGGGCCTGCCGTCGGTGCCAGCCGAATCGTCTCCGCTCTTGCCCGCCTCGATCCTCCAGCTCGCGAAGAGGACGCGGGAGCCCGTGATCCTCGGCGACGCCGCGAGCCAGCCCGGGAAGTTCGCCGCCGACCCGTACCTCTCGCGCGAGCGGCCGCGGTCGGTCCTGTGCCTGCCCATCGTGCGGCAGGGGACGCTGGTGGGGCTGCTCCACCTCGAGAACGCGCTCGTCGCCGGCGCCTTCACGCCCGACCGGCTGGCGGCGCTCTCGGTCCTCGCCACCCAGGCGGCCATCTCGGTGGAGAACGCGCTGCTCCTCGTGCGAGAGCGGGCGGCGCGGGTGGCCGCCGAGGAGGCGGAGCGCCGCTCGGCCTTCCTCGCCGAGGCAGGGGCGCTTCTCACGGAGTCGCTCGACTTCGAGGAGACGCTGGCCCGGCTGACCCGGCTCTGCGTCCAGTCACTCGCCGAAACGTGCGTTCTCGACCTCGTCGAGGACGGTGAGATCCGACGCCTTGCTGGCTCATGCGCAGACCCAGCCAAGGAGCCGCTCCTCGAGCGGCTGGCGCAGCGCCACCCAGCGCGCTGGGACTCGCCACACCCGGCAGCGCACTGCTTGCGTGCTGGCAAGCCGATGTTGGTTGCCGAGATCACCGACGAGTTCCTGCGGACGAGCTGCGAGGGCGAAGAGCACCTGGAACTCGTCCGGGCCATCGGTACCCGCAGCGCAGTGGTCGTGCCGCTCGTAGCGCGCGGGCAGATGCTTGGCGTGTTCACCCTGGGCTCCAGCACGCCGGGGCGGTACGGGCGCGTCGATCTCGAGCTGGCAAACGAGGTGGCGCACCGCGCCGCGATCGCCATCGACAACGCGCGGCTGTACCGTGAGACGCAGCGCGCCGTCCGCCTGAGGGATGAGTTCCTCTTGGTGGCCTCCCACGAGCTGCGCACCCCCATGACCTCGCTCACCATATCCCTGCGAACCCTGCAGCGCGCGGAGGAGGCGGGCGGGTGCGCCAACCCGGCGCTGATGAGCCAGTCGGTGGAGCTCGCAGCGCGCCAGGGCGCGCGGCTCAACCGCCTCATCGGCGACCTCCTCGAAGTCTCGCGGATCGAGGCCGACCGGCTCTCGATCAAGCCCGACCCACTCGAGCTGGGGGCCCTGGTCCGGGATGTCGTGGACCGGCTCGCGGCGGAGCTGGCGCGGTCCTGTTGCCCGGTCTCGGTCCACGCCAGCGGCCCCGTCATCGGCATCTGGGATCGCTCCCGCCTCGATCAGGTCGTCACTAACCTGCTTTCGAACGCCATGAAGTTCGGCCAGGGCAAGCCGATCGCGATCTCGGTCGGTGCCGCGGACGGGGTCGCGCGAATGACCGTCACGGATGCCGGGATCGGGGTCGACCCTGCTCTCCAGGCCCGCATCTTCGACCGCTTGCAGCGCGGGGTCTCCGCCAATCACTATGGCGGACTCGGCCTGGGGCTCTACATCAGCCGCCGGATCGTCGAGGCCCATGGAGGCTCGATCCGCGTCGAGAGCCGCCCAGGCGCTGGAGCGACCTTCACGGTCGAGCTTCCAGCAAGACGCCAGGACGCCCTTGCCAGGTTGCCCACCGGGCAAGAGGCCACGGTCGAGGAACGCAGGAGCCTGTGAGCGAGCCATGGCCTGAGCCAACGGGGGCGCGGCGAGGCAAGACAGCGCCGCCTGGCCGGCAGGCGCCGGCCGCGTGCCGCTTCAGGCTCGGAGTTTCTGCTGCGGCAACCTCGACCGGGAACTGGTTCAGGCGCGCGCGTTCGGCGTCGTTCAGGAAGCCGGCCATGAAGGAAGGGCGGTGGCCTCTCTCCCTCGACGATCTCGGGCCGCCTCCGGTCGGCGCAGCGGAGGCTCGGGATCGCGAGCCGCGCTGACCGCATTCGGCAATTCGCATCCCTGGTGAAGGTGTCGGACGTTGATGGGATTGAACGTTGACCCGGAGAAGCATCGCCAGGTCGGACGCCGCGACCACTCCCTATCTGACCGTTCCGGGAGCGGCCACCAGATGCGACGAGGTCTCGATCGATGCAAGGGAACACTATCCTCCGGTGGAGCCGAGAGGGGGTGCGCTGCAGTGCCCGCCACAAGCGACCTCGGCCCTCCACGGGTCAATCTGACCCGGCTGCGCCGCCCACTGGGCTCTTCGTCCGGGCCAGTCAAACCGTTTGCCGGAGCGTGCTCCCTGGCCGGTCGCGGAACTCAACCCCGGCAAGCTTCAGCGCGGAGCTCGCCTCGGCCTTCACGAGGAGGGCGTGGAAAACGCCGTGGGGATCCAAGGCAAGGGTGAGCTTGGGCAGAGATCGCCGCGGAGCTGGCGCCAGGTCCGGCGCTCCGGATCGAAATAGCAGGGGATGTCGATGTCGATGAAGCGGCTGTTCCAGGGTAGCTGGCTGGTGCCCTCGTAGATCTCGTTCGACCGGTGCTCGGTGAGCACCACGCCGCCAGTGTCTCTTCGGGGCATTCTCTCTGAGCTGGCGCCTGTCCCTTCGCCCGTTGTAATTTGGGCCTCTTCGACGTGTCCGTGCCACCTCCGGCACTTCGAGCAGTGGCAGTACGTCACCGGCGTCAACGGCGCGCGCACCTCGTAGCGAACCGCTCCGCAGAAGCAGCCACCTGTGGTCATGCAGGGGTCCATACAGCGAACAGCCCGTCTGTGCACGGGGCTCGCGTGCCCGCGTCTGGCGCGTTCACGAGCTTCCTACCAGGAACAGCGAAGCACAGAGCCGGAGCACCGGCCCCGTTACCCGAAGGTCCGTGGCGAATCGAAGGAGGCGCGTTCGCGCGCCTTGCGGTGGTGGGACGAGGACGCGCGGTAGCCAGCCGGCGCGGACCCGACGATGCCTGTGGAATGACCTCGGTGAATAGGCCGCCCCTGCCGCGTCTCTCCTGCATGGCCGACGGGGCCCACCCCCAAGGAGAACCCCCCATGATGAAGCTCGTCCCCCGCATCGCCACCGGCATCGCGATCCTCGGTCTCGCCGCCCCCGTCTTCGCCGCCACGGGCAGCAAGTCGACGAACGCGACCGTCCCGGCGGCCCAGACCTCCGTGCTCCACCACAGCCGGACGCACAAGCACGAGAAGGTCGCCGCTGCCGACGAGAAGGCGGGCCCGAAGAAGTCGGCGAAAAAGGGCGAGAAGAAGGCCGCCGCGAAGAGCACGAAGACGGAGGCGCCCGCCGCCCCGAGCGCGACGCCCGCGCCTGCCAAGTAGGCGCATCAGCCGCTACGGGAAGGAAGGAGGTCGGCGATCGTTGCCGACCTCCTCGCTCTTGCTGGATACGGCGACGTTGTCATCTCGTGCCGGTTGGGCCGTCACCCCACTTTGGACTCCCTCTTTCGCCGCACAGTCATCAAGCATCTGGCGGGGTGGTTCATGATCCGGCGAGCCGTTCCTCTTCTTGCTGTCGGCGCTCTCTTCGTCGGCGCCTGTGGAGGCAGCTATGGAGGCGGCGGTGAAACAAGCGGTTGCACCGTAGCGAATGCAACGGCTGTGACCTCATCAGTCGCCCTGAAGGGGACCGCTTTCGTGCCGAACTGCGCGAAGACCACGGTAGGCACCGCCCTGACGTTTACCAACCAGGACAGCATCGTTCACACCGTCACCGCTCGATCTGGGCAGCCCGAGACGTTCGACAGCGGCAACCTCAACCCTGGTTTGACCTTCTCCCACACCTTCGCGATCGCCGGAACCTACAACATCGTATGCACCATTCACGAGAGCATGGGCATGACGATGACCCTGTTCGTACAGTGAATGACGACGCAGGTGCAGGCGCCTCGCGTTTCGCCGACATCGTCGAGGCGCGCATCGAGCGCCGCACGAACTCCCCTTGCGATCCCCGCAGCCTCGCAGCGCCGAGGTCTACGTGCCAGCAGTGTGCCGGTCGAGGTGGGTGTTGTTGGTGTAGTCGATGACGAGCCCGCGTATTCTTTGCGATGGCGCTGCTGGCGTGACGTGGCCCTCCGCGGGGGCAGCCGCGGCGGAGGCAGCGCCGTCGCACCCGCTCGCCCGCCACGAGCTTGAGCTACAAGCTGCGACGGTCGAGGTGTTCTGCGGGGACACCACTTCAGCGCGAAAGCGGTTCGACCGCCTTGGACCTCACCCGACGATCCCCGACTACCTGCGGCTCACCGAAGCCGTGGTCGACCTCGCAGAGGGTCGCCCAGCCCAAGCTCGCGCCGCTCTCGAAGCATGGGAGCAGGCGATCGCCAAGACCGGCATGGCAACGACGGTGCGGGTCGGGAACGAGTGGGCCGAGGAGACAGAGCGGGCAGGCTGCCATCGTCGCGAAAGCATCCATCGCGTAGGCGTTGGTGGTGCCACGGCCCGCTCTTCTTCAATGCCTGCTTGGCGGCTGGGCAAGCCCGACAGCTGGCACCTCGACCCACCGCGCGACTACGCGGATTGTCCGGTCTCGGTCCTCGAACGGATCCGTTCGGAGCCACCGCATGATCAGGCGGGGACGCTGCGCTGTCGTCACCGCAACTTCCTCTAGCTTCAGCTCGCGACAGGGGGATCCGCGCATGGCACTCGTCTCCTTCCGAGGAGGGAGACAGGAGTGCCCCTCGGAACATGACGGGCTCAACGGGGCAGGCGGCAGATGCCGCGCCCGCGAAGCGAAGAGCCTTGGCACCGGTGGCACGCCGACGCTCGTCACGATCGGCGTGCCGGAAACCCGAGAGCGATCAACCTGAAGGCTACGATGGGGAGGTGCGTGCCCACACGCTCATCTCGTGGACGATGGGTCGCTCGCGTTCGGGCTCTTCACAGGGGTGGCAGTCCTGGGTTCACGGCACACTTCATCGGGTACATCCCGTTCATGGTCGAGCGGCTCGGCCCAGAGGGCGTTCGGGAGCAGCACCGCGACCGGGACCGTCCAGCCCAGCCCCCGGAGGATGTCGAGAATCACCGAAGCAACCGCAGCCCGGTGACCCGGCCTCGCCAGTAGGAGAATGGTCCCTCGGGCAGGTGCCAGGTCGCCTCGGCCGCGGTCGGCACCCGCAGGCCGTCGAACACCCGGTACTCCCGGAACGCTCCCGACCAGGCGGTGTCCACGACCGACTTGCCGACCACGCGCGGTCGGCTCGCCGCAGTGCCTCCGAGAACACGCCCATCGGCGTCGACCTCGAACTCGAAAGTCGCCCGAGTCCTGCCGTCGTCGAAGGTGGCGCGGAGCTTGTCTGCCGCCGTCGCCTCCCATGCGAAGCCCGGCGCCTCGCGAAATGCGAACGGCCGCCAGGGAAGCTCCGAGAGGCCACGCAGGGCCTCGCCCATGTCTGCCTCCGGTCCGCGCGACCGCGCGACCGGGATGATGCCGAAGAGCTTGGCCGTCAGGACTCCCCTGCCGCCCCCGAACGAATCGACGACACGAGCGCTCATGATGGGTGCCATGCGGACGCGCGCCTGCCACCGGAAGTCGATGCCGCTCCCCTCGAACCACTCCTCCGCCTCGAAGGGCAGCCAGGGACGGCCGGGATCGAGACGCATCTCCCCGACCTGCCGGAGCCAGGTCCCCCTGCACTCGACCGAGCCCTCTGGCATCGCGAAGTGCCGGATGCGTTCCAGTAATTCGCGCGCCTGCTCCTGCATGGTCGCCGCCCTCCCGGCGCAGGATACAGGTCCCTGGGCCCCGCGGTGGACGATCAAGCAACAGCGACGAGCCCCACCGTCATCGTCGCCGAGCCGTCGCACGGCGTCGCGACCGTCCGCTCGTCCCGCTTGCTTGGCTGGCCGTCCCTGCTACACCACCGGCATGTTCATCGGGCACTTCGCGGTCGGGCTCGCCGCCAAGCGCATCGCGCCACGCGTCTCCCTCGGGACCCTCTTCGCCGCCGCGCAACTGCTCGACCTCGTCTGGCCGGCGCTGGTCCTTCTCGGCTTGGAGAAGGTCAGAGTGGACCCCGGCAACACCGCCTTCACGCCGCTCGATTTCGTGAGCTACCCGTGGACGCACAGCCTGCTCATGGTCCTCGTCTGGGCGACCGGGTTCGCGCTCATCTACCTGGCGCGCACCGGGTTTTCACGCGGCGCGTGGGTCGTAGGTGCGCTCGTGCTCTCGCACTGGGTGCTGGACTTCGTGACCCACCGCCCAGACCTGCCGCTGGCGCCCGGCGCGGCGAAGGTAGGCCTCGGCCTGTGGAACTCGGTCCCGGCGACGGTCATCGTCGAGGGGACCTTGTTCGTCGTCGGCGTGTACCTCTGCGCCACCGGTACCCGAGCGCGGAACCGCACCGGTCGGATCGCCTTCCGGGCGCTCGTCGCGTTCCTGGTCGGCATCTACGTCGCCAACATGTTGGGCCCGCCGCCGCCCAGCGCCCGCGCCATCGGCGTCGCTGGCCTGGCGATGTGGCTGTTCATCCCGTGGGCCGTCTGGATCGACAGAAACCGCGAACCGGTTCACGGACCCAGCCGCAGTGCCATCGCCACCTCCCCGTCATCCTGACGGTCGTACCTGCGCACGACGACGTGAACGTCGAGCGCAGGACTGTTCGTGAAGACGCCGCCATCGAGAAGCGACCTGTCGGCGGCTCCCTCGACGATCGGCTTCAAGCGGTACGGCGAGAGGTACGCGGGCGCCGCCGAGGTCGCTCTTGAAGAAGTAGGGGCTCGCGGCGGCGGTGTCGTAGCTCGTGACGAGGATCGAGGTGAGCGCGTCGCCCGGCGAGGCCGCCCAGCGAGGGCGATGACGTGGTGACGTACTCTCGGCCGCCCGGCTCAAGATCGGAGCGGATGGCGCGGCCAAGAGGCATGACTTCTCGCGGGATGGGGTAGGTCGGTCGAAGGTACCAGTCCGCGAGCGCCCGTGGAGTCCCACCGCTACGCTGGACCTGCCAGGCCCGTCACGAGTGCCCGCCGACCCACAAGGTCCTCGTACTGCTGCTGCGGCGGGAGTGTACGCTCGCGAGGTGGGCGCTCAAAGCGAACTCGCGCCGTTTCTCCGCGCCACCGACATCATCGATCACGGCCATCCTGCCATCTGCGCGCAGGCGCGTGCCCTCGCGTCAACGGGCTCCATCGAGAGCGCGCGGGGCATCCCTGCCGGCCTCACCTATCAGCGGCTGCACTACGGCGAGCGCCTCGTGCTGCACGGTCTCGTGGCGGTGCACCTCCCCGACATGGGCTGGTACGGTCCGAGCGGTGTGCCCAGCATGGGCGTGACTAGGAGGTGCAAGTCCTCTGGGGGAGCTGGTCGCAGCGACCCCGAGCAAACCGCAAGGCGAAAACCGGGAAACCGGCTCGGTCGTGAGGCCGACGCTGAAAGAAGCGGAGAGCGAATCCGCGAGTCGACGTACAGGAAGCGCCCTTTCCAGGAAGTCGGGGCGTGGCGGAACAGGCGAAGTCACCCAGGGCGAGCGGGCGGACAACCGCGAAGCTCTCGCGACCAAGGGGTGGCGGCGTATTTCCGACGGCTGCGCGGAGAAAGTCACGAACCCTTACCTGGGGAGATCTCGCCTCATGCCTGAAAGGGTGACGCCGCGAGGCGGAGCGAGAGGTCAGCAGAGGTCGTAGTGAACCGCGCGCAGAAGTCGGCAGGGATGGCTAGCCGCCTACCGGTCTTCACTAACGGTGGTTCCGA
>Ga0154716_1070_pt6 | contig 11800 bp, 9 predicted proteins | sample Rifle2008BG16ft_FD_105724 | JGI IMG/M metagenome (GOLD analysis project Ga0154716, IMG submission 105724) | Anaeromyxobacter sp. RBG_16_69_14
CCCAGATCGCGAACGTCGCCAAGATCTACGTCATCCGCGGCGACTTCAACGAGCCGAACATCTTCAAGCTCGACGCCAGCTCGGCCGACGCGATGCTCCTCGCCACCGGTTTCCAGCTGAAGCCGCGCGACGTCGTCTTCGTCGCCACCTACAACGTCACTCGCTGGAGTCGCGTGATGGCCCAGATCGTCCCGACCCTCAACACCCTGTGGCAGGGCTACAACGTGTATGACACAGCAACCCGCTGATCGCGCGGAGCTCTCCCGCGTCATCGGGACGAGCCCCGCGCCCTCCAGCCTGAATTGGCCGTGAACGTCGCCGCCCCCGCTGCACCACGGGGGCAGGCGCCGCACGGCGAAAGGGCGTCCGGGAGACGGGAGATGAGCGGACGGCCGAAGATCCTCCACGTGGTCGGCGCCCGGCCCAACTTCATGAAGATCGCGCCCGTGATGCAAGCCGTCGCGCGCGCGGGGTTCGCCGACCAGAAGCTGGTCCACACGGGCCAGCACTACGACATCGCCATGTCCGACGTCTTCTTCACCGACCTCGGCATGCCGGTCCCCGACATCCATCTCGGAGTGGGCTCCGGGTCACACGCCGAGCAGACCGCGAAGGTCCTCGTCGGTTTCGAGCGCGTCTGCCTCGACGAGAGGCCGGACCTGGTGGTGGTCGCCGGCGACGTCAATTCGACCCTGGCCTGTAGCCTGGATTGCGCCAAGCTTCGCATTCCCTGCGCGCACGTGGAGGCGGGCCTTCGCTCCTTCGACATGGAGATGCCGGAGGAGGTGAACCGCATCGTCACCGATCGGCTCTGCGAGATCCTGCTCACGCCGTCTCCCGACGCCGACGAAAACCTGCGTCAGGAGGGGACGGACCCGGCGCGCATCTTCCGCGTCGGCAACGTCATGATCGACACGCTGCTCGCGCACCTGCCGAAGGCGCGCGCGGCGGGGCCGCAAGCCAGGATGGGGGTCGAGCCAGGGCGGTACGGAGTCCTCACCCTGCATCGCCCGTCGAACGTGGACGACCCGAAGGTGTTCGGCGGGTTGGTCGAGGCGCTCGGCGAGATCCAGCGGCACCTCCCCATGGTCTTCCCCGTTCACCCGCGCACGCGCAGGCGCATGGAGGACTTCGGTCTCGGCCCGCGCGTGGCGGCCCTCGCCGGGCTCCGCCTGTGCGAGCCGCTCGGATATCTGGAGTTCCTCGGCCTCACCGCGGACGCGAAGCTCGTGCTCACCGACTCGGGGGGCCTGCAGGAGGAGACGACGGCGCTCGGGATCCCCTGCCTCACCATCCGCGAGAACACCGAGCGGCCGGTCACCGTCAGCGAGGGGACGAACACCCTCGTCGGCGTCGACCCGCGCCGCATCGTCGAGGAGGCGATGCGAGCGCTCTCCGGCCCGGGGAAGGCAGGGCGGGTCCCTGCCCTCTGGGACGGCGGGGCCAGCGAGCGGATCGCCGAGGTGCTGCGAACCTGGAAGCGGGTCCGATCGGCACCGGTCACCTGACTGCCGCGTGATGGTCTCGAACTCGTTTCGCTGTTCCAGCATGCTCACCCGATCGGTCTCGGACCGAGCCGGAGCCCCCATTCGGGCCCGGGGATGGCCCTGTCTGGGCCAAGCGCGCCTTGCACGGCTATACCTCTAAGTGGGGAGGAACCGCCGCTCTCCGCATTCTCCCATCAGGAAGCTCGCCGCGAAACAAGGGTGAAATGCGGGTCAAATCGAGTGTCAGGCGACCTCGGCCACGTCGGGGCATGGCTCCGCGCTCCGTCATGCTTCCGCCGTGCCACTGCACGCTTGCCGTCGCTGCGTCCGTCACGAAGCCCGCCGGCACCACTCTCTCCTGGTAGCGGATCCGGGAATAGGTGCGGCCGCAGGACACGCAGCCGTGGTATTCCCGCTCTGGTCTGGATGTAGTATTCGTGGATTCGGGGCTCGGCTTCATCATGCTTCAGATGGGGGGTAGTGGACGCGGCCCGGCCTCCGCTTAGGAGCCTGGCAAGCGGGCAGGGGAGGGGGAGGCGGGGAGGACTTCGCGGGAACACCGCCGCCGCTCCCGGCAAGCCGTGCAACATCGTTCGCGCGGCGCGTCGCCCGGCCTCGAGCAGGTAGAGGAACCAACATGCACAATCGGCGGAAGAGAAAGAACTTCATGAACTGGATACCGGTGATCCTGGCCGGTATCCTCATCATCGCAGCCTTCGTCGTCGCGCCCTCGCTGCTCCCCTCGGTGCCCCGCGGCCCGCCGGGCTCGCCTTTCAAAGACTCCAGTCCGTCGGCGAGCGCGCGCGTCGAGGAGCGCACGCCGACCACCACGACCGGACCGGGCGGCGCACTCTCGGAGCCGCGAGTGCCGGCACCGGGTGCCGCGCCAGCTGGTGCCGGGCCGAAGCGGGGCCCGCAAGGCGAGCGACGGCCACTCCCGCCGGATCCGTTTGCGGCGCCGGTCGGTGGCGGGGCGCGGAAGATCCCGCAGCCCGGCGAGCCGCGAGTGCCCGGGCCGCAGGGGATTCCAACGCCGCCAGCCGACGAGTGGCCGCCAGCCGGCGCGCCCGCGCCGGAGGGGATGGCGGCGGTGCCCGCAGACGCCGGATCGCGAAAGATCTCGCAAGCCGACGAGCGTCCGGAAGAGAGCCCCACGGAGACGAGCACGGGTGCGACGCAGGACGCTCCCAATGCGGTGAACGCGGCACCTGAGCCGCAGGACGACGCGAGCGAAGACCTCAGCGTCCAGTGGAACCAATGACCCTCGGCAATCTCCTCCTGATCACCTTGGTACTGGCACCGGGTCTTCGAGTCCAGGCAGCGCCGGCTCGGGTCCAGGCGGCCCCTGTTCGAGTCCAGCCGCCGCCCGTTCGCATCGGCATCTCGGCGGATCCGCGTCAACTGGAGCTCGTCCCCGGAGCGCGTGCCAAGCTGCGCATCGCCGCGCCCGAGACGCCGGTCGTCGCGGCCAACGTCGGGGAGATCGAGACGCTGCGCTCCCTCGGGAAGGGCGTGTTCGAGGCGACCTATGTGCCACCCCGCGAGACGTATCCGCAGGTCGCCATCATCACGGCCACCGCGGGGCGCTCCTACGGCTGGCTCACCCTCCCGCTCGCCGGGACGGGCGAGGTCTCGGTGAAGGCGGGCCCGAGCGGCGACGCGAGCCTCACCATCGGCAGCCGGCGCTTCGGCCCGCAGCGCGCGGGCCCCGACGGTCGGGCGCTCATTCACATCGTGGTCCCTCCCGGGAGCCGCTACGCCCTGGCCGGCGGAAAGCGGATGAACCTCAACACGCCCGACGTGTCGCACGTGCACGTCACGGTCGGTGGCTTGATCAACGCTGCTGACGGGAGCAGCACGGCCCTGGTCCGGGCGTTCGCCGTCATGCCGGATGGCAAGACGCGGCGAAAGGCGCCGCTCCAGCTGACGGCCACCGTTGGCGAGCTCTCGGCAGCGCGCGAGGTAGATCCCGGTGTCTTCGAATGCCAGTGGAACCTGCCACTGGGGGCGGCCGACACGGCAGTGGTCGAGGCGCGTCTTGGCGACGAGAGCATGTCGATCTCTCGCGCTGCTCTGCAGGCCGATCGCGTTGCTGCCCCGCAGCAGAGCACTCCCGCCGCGCCGCGACGGCTCAGGATCGACGTGGAGCGGCCGGGGGTCGTCGCTGGAGAGGGGGCGCTCGATTTCATGCTCGTCCTCGACGACGGCGCCGGCAACCCGGTGGACGACGCGGACCCGCGCGTGAGCACCAGCGTCGGCACGCTCCTCGGGTTGACGCGTGGGATGCCAGGCCGGTGGACGGGCCACGTTTCCATCCCGGAGCGCCTCGAGGGCGACTCCAAGCTCGTCATCGTCGCCAGCTCCGGCGATCAGGTGGCCAAGCGCGAGGTGAACCTCTTGGGGGGGCCGGCGGCGGACCTCACGATCAGGACTGCCGATGACGGGGGCGGTGGTCGATCTCCGGTCACCTTTGCGGTCGCCACGACGGACCGCTTCGGGAATCCCACCGACGACGCGGCTCCCAAGGCGAGAGCGGCACTCGGAAAGCTCGATGCCGCGGTCCGCAGGGGCGTCGGCCTCTACCACGTCGTCTACCACCCGCCGGCCGCCGCCACGGCGTCCCGAGACGAGGTCACCATCCGTGCCGGAAGTGCCGAGCGGGTGACGCACGTTCCGCTCCACTACGCTGCGCAGTCGCGCCTCGACATCGCGCCCAAGGGTGGCATCGCGAAGGGGTCCGGTGCCTACGGACCGGCATTCGGGGCGCAGGTGTCGCTCTGGACGCAGATTGCCGACGGGAATCTCGGGCTGGTGCTCGACGGGACCTGGTTCAGGTTCGCGACGGACTCGACGGTCAGCTCCGCGTCGGGGCCGGTCGCCGTCAGTAACACCAATTCCTACCTGGCGTTCACCGCCGCTCCCGCCTGGCGCTTTCCGCTGGGGAGCCGCGCCATGCTCTGGGCGTCGCTCGGCGCAGGGCTGGTGCGCGTCCAGAACAGCTCGACGATCCCTCCCCAGAAGACCATCGACGATGCGACATGGGTCGGCGCCGGCACGGCGGCAGTCTCGCTCGGCGCGAGGATGTGGGGCGGCTACCCGTTCCTGGAGGTGCGCGCGTCCTACGTCGGCGACCCAAAGCTCACCAGTTTAAAGGACTCTTTCATCCCCGTCCTCCTCCAGCTGGGGTACCGCTTCGATGCTCTCTAGACCGCTCCGCCTGGCCACGATCGCCGCGCTGCTGGCTGGCGCTTGCTCGGGGTCCACGTCCAACAGCGACAACTCTCCCCGCGACCTCTCCATCACCCCCAAGGTGGGTTACGCGAGCGGTAACGTCGACGTGGTCATCGAGGGCACCGGGTTCCTCCGCAAGGTGACGGTGCCGCAAGGCGGGGGCGAGCCGACGCTCGACACGCGCCACAGAGCCTGGCTCGAGGACCGCGAGCTCGTCGACGTCACCTGGCAGTCGGGCACGAAGCTCGAAGCCAAGGTCCCCCAGGGCCTTGCGGTCGGCAAGTACGACCTGATCGTCGAGAACGCGATCGGGAACCGGGGCACGGTCAAGGATGCCTACGAAGTCGTAGACACCCCGCCGTTCTCCGCCACGGCGACGGTCGATCATCCCAGCGTGAACGTCGGGCAGACCTTCATTCTGACCGTCACGATCGCGAACAACGGTGACAGCGAGCTCACGAACTTGGCGCTCGGAAGACCCGCCTTGACCTCGAGCGACGGGGGCCGCGCCAGCGTCGGCCCGGATCCGAGCGCTCCGTCGACGATCGCGGCGCATGGCGGCGAGGTGACCGCGATCTGGACCTACACGGCGAACGATGCCGGGAACATCTCGATCGACGTGTCACCGACGGGCGTGGACTCCGGCACCGGGGAAACCGTGATCGCCCATCTCGCAGCCCCGGTGGCGGTCGTCATCAATCCGCCGGCGGCGTTGACGAGCGAGCTGAGCGCGAGCACGGCGACGCCGGCCGCAGGCCAAGGTGTCGCGATGACGCTGGTGCTCGCGAACCCTGCCGGCGCGGCGGCGGCGGACGTGACGGCAGTCACCCCCTCGACCACCCCGACCGACGGTATGAGCTGCTCGGCGGCGGCGGCAAGCACGAATGCGGTCCCGAGCGCGACGGCCCCGATCCGGATCGCAGGCGGCGCCACGGAGACGTTCACCTGGACCTGCACCCCGACCGTGGCCGGCCAGTACACGCTGAGTGCCGTGGTGACCGCCAGCGACGCGAACTCCGGCACCCCATTGACGACCAGCGTCACAGGAGTCGGCGTGACCTGGGGTGCCGCTCTGCCTGGTGCTCCCGCTGCTCCGAGTGCGGTTCCAGGAAATGGGCAGGTGACCCTCACCTGGACGGCGCCAAGCTCGAACGGAGCGCCGATCACCAGCTATCTCGTCACGGCCAGCTCGAGCGCTGGTGTCACTACCGCGAATTCGACGTTGACGACATTCACGTTCGGCGGATTGGAGAACGGCAGGGGGTATGCCTTCACGGTCGCGGCGATCAACTCCGTCGGGACTGGCCCGGCTTCAGCGCCTTCGGCGACGGTAACTCCCACTGCCACCCAGATGCAGGCTGACATGACCGCGACGGCGAGCGGGTTCCCCGCCAGCGCCGCTGCCGGCACCGTCGTGTCCTGGACCGCGACCTGCACCAACGCCGGGCCGGACACGGCGACGAACGCGACGTGCACCGTGGCTGGTGCGGCGCCCGCGAGCTGCACGCCTGCGGCGACCCTGGCGAGGGGAGCAGCCATCTCCTGCGTCGTGAGCTACACCGTGCCCGCCACCGGATCGGCCGCGGCCACCGTCACCGCTCACTCCGATACGCCCGATCCGACCCCAGCCAACGACACGGCCACCGCGACGACCAGCGTCATGGGCGTTCCAGGAGCACCGACAAATGTTGTCGCCTCGGCAACGGGAGTCAGCGGGGAAGCTCGCGTGTCATGGAGTGCGCCTGCCAGCGACGGCGGGAGCCCGATCACAGGGTATACCGTCGCGGGGGGGCCGGGCGGTAACGTGACGACTTCAGCCACGTCGGTTACCATCGCTGGCCTCACACCTGGCACTTCCTACACGTTCACGGTCGCGGCCACGAACGCGGTGGGCGCAGGTGCGGGCACCGCTTCCGCTCCGTTCACGGCGCTGTAGCGGTTCTTGCCAGGGCATGGTCGTCGCGGAGGGCTAAAGGCTGGGCCAGGCGCTGATGGCGGGCTTTTCGGAGGCAGGAGCGAGAGTGGTGGGCGGGAGCGGGGAACTACCACACGGGATCGGTCGTGACGACCGTCACCTGGTGGTTTTACTTGGAGTGCGCAGAGGCCGGCCCGGTGATCCGGTCCGGTTGCAGCACCGATGCCCTCCTCCCCGTGTGGGGTCAGGGCGTCCTCTTGTACCCCCCGGATCACACGACTTCCACGGGGAGGCAGGTCATGTTTAACTAGGGCTCATCGCCGAGAGACGTGGGCTCGCGCGTGGTCATCACTTTCAGAGGGCACAGAATGCGCGTGCAGGATCGCGTGAGGCAGTTCATCAAGGACAGTTTTCTCGTCGACGAGGTCCGGGACGACGAGTCGTTTCTGGCGAGCGGTATCATCGACTCGCTGGGAGTCATGCAGCTCGTCTCCTTCATCGAGTCCGAGCTCGGTACCAAGGTGCCGGACACCGATTTGATCCCGGAGAACTTCGACTCGGTCGCGCGTATCTCAGCCTACGTCGAGCGAACGCGCCAGGCGGCCTGAAGGTCATGTGCGGCGTCGCGGGCTTCACGGTTCCGAGGGGGCTCGCGCCCGAGCAGCGAAGAGCACGGTTCGGCGAGCGACTCCGCCGCATGACGGCGAGTCTGTGGCACCGAGGACCGGACGCCCAGCGCGGGCTGCTCCTCGACGGCGCGGCCCTGGGCCATGCGCGGCTCGCGATCGTGGACCTGGAGGGCGGCGCGCAGCCGATGCGGGACCACGAGACGGGCGTCACGCTCGTCTTCAACGGCGAGATCTTCAACTACATCGAGCTCCGTCGCGAGCTCGCCGGGTATCCGTTCAGGACCAACTCGGACACCGAGGTGCTCCTGGCCGCGTTTCGGCGCTGGGGGATGTCCTGCCTGGACCGATTCAACGGGCAGTTCGCCTTCGCGCTCTTCGATCCGAGGACGGCGGAGCTTCACCTGGCGCGCGATCGGGTGGGCATCCTGCCCCTTTACTACGCGTTCGCGCCCGACGGGCTCGCCTTCGCCTCCGAGGCGAAGGCGCTCATCGCGGGTGGATTCGCCGACGGGGGGTTGGACGGGCGGGGGGTGAAGCAGGCGATGCAGCTGTGGGCGACCGTCCCGCCGCGCACCTGCCTCGAGGGCGTGTGCGCCTTGCCGGCTGGGTCCGTGGCCAGGTTCGCGGATGGGCGGCTCGAGGTGAAGCGCTGGTGGGATCTCGACCTCGACGACGCGCGCATGGAGCCGTGCGTCGGACCCATGGACGAGCGCGTCGCCGTCGAGAGCGTTGGCGAGGTGCTTGAAGACGCCGTCCGTTTGCGACTGCGGGCCGACGTGCCGGTCGCGGCCTACCTCTCCGGTGGACTCGACTCCTCGATTCTGTGCGCCATCGCGCAGCGCCAGCTCGCGGGCACGCTGTCCACCTTCTCCATCGCATTCGCCGATCCTCGTTTCGACGAGCGGCGGTTCCAGGAGGAAGTGGCTGGCGCGCTCGCCACTCGCCACCACGCGATCACGGCCACCGGCGAGCTCTCGGGTGAGCTCTTGCCGGACGCGGTCCGCCACGGTGAACAGGTACTCATCCGGACCGCGCCGGCGCCACTGCTCGCGCTCTCGCGCGAGGTGCGAAGGAACGGCGTGAAGGTCGTCCTGACCGGCGAGGGGTCCGACGAGGTGCTGCTGGGATACGACCTCTACCGGGAGACGCGAGCGCGGCTCTTCTGGGCGCGCCAGCCCGCGTCGCGGTGTCGGCCGGCGATCTTGCGGAGGCTGTATCCCTACCTGCCCATGGCGGCGCAGGGCGAAGCCGTGCTGCGGCAGGTGTACGGCGTCGGCCTGGACCAGCCCGGGGCGCCCGGTTTTTCGCACCTCGTGCGCTGGGCGGCGACGGCCCGCCTGGGCCGGCTGTTCGCACCCGAGTTTGCCGCCGAGTTCGCGGACGAGGACCCGGTCTCGACCCTCCTCGCGACGATGCCGGAGCGCGCGCGGGCGTGGCGGCCGCTGGCGCGCGCGCAGTGGCTCGAGATGCACACCCTCCTGGCAGGCAACCTTCTCGGCCCTCAGGGCGATCGCATGCTCATGGGCGGCTCGGTGGAGGGGCGCTTCCCCTTCCTCGACCACCGCCTCATCGAGCTCGCGGCGCGGCTGCCGGACGGCCTCAAGCTGAGGGGGTTCGCCGGTAAGTGGGTGCTGCAGCGCTACTCGGCCGGCAAGATCCCCTCGTCGGTGCTCGCCCGGCCCAAGTTCCCTTACCGCTCGCCACCGGCGTGGGCTGGGGCCGCGGCCCCGTTGTGGGCACGTGAGCTGCTGGCGCCGGACGCGATCCGGGGGGTGGGCGTGTTCGACCCGGACAAGGTGCGGCGGCTCCTCGCGAAGCTGGGCGGTCAGGGGCCCGTGAGCGAGATCGACTCGATGGGCATCACGGCCGTCGCGACGACTCAGCTCCTCTCGCACGTGCTCGGGCGGGGCGCACCTCCCGCGCGCAACCCAGAGGCCGTCTCCATGGACGTGGGATGACCTCTTCCTTCCCGCCTGACTGGGTGACCGTCCACGCCGCGCGCACACCCGACGCGCCGGCCCTGGATTCGCTCCAGCACCGCCTCTCGTACCGCGCCCTCGCCGAACGGATCCGGGACCTCGCCGGCCACCTCGCGGACCGCGGCGTGAACGCGCGAGATCGCGTCGTGGTGGCTCTCCCGACGTCTCCGGCCGCCGCCGTCGCGGCGCTGGCGGTCCAGTCCCTCGGCGCTTGCGCGGTCGAGATCGATCGCGCAATGGGCGCCGCCGGCTTCGCTTCCGTGCTCCGGCAGACGCGACCCCGGTTCAGCGTCGTGGCGGCCCAGGATACGCCACACTGGCTGACGGCGGCCGAAGACGCCCAGCTCGACTGGGCCTGGACGCTCGGCGCGGCTCGCGCAGGGACCGCGATGCCAGCGCGCGGGACCACGGTCATCCTCGCGGACGGATCGGTGGCGCCGGAGGCACGTGGGTTCACGCCACCGCCGCGCCCCGCGCTGCCCGACGACGCCCCAGCGCTCATCCTCTTCACCTCGGGATCCACCGGCAAGCCGCGCGGTGTCGTCCAGACCTTCCGGAACCTGGCCGCGAACACGAGCTCGATCGTGCAGTACCTCGAACTCGGCGCGTCCGATCGCGCCATGCTCATCCTGCCGTTCCACTACTGCTACGGCAGGAGCGTGCTCCAGACGCACCTGTACGCGGGCGGGTCGTGCTTCCTCGACCCCCGCTTCATGTACCCGCGCGTCGTCATGGAGGCGATCGGGAGCGAGGGCTGCACCGGGTTTGCGGGCGTGCCGCTCACGTTCGAGATCTTGCGGCGCGAGGTCGACCCGAGCGCGATCCCGATGCCGCGGCTCCGCTACGTGACCCAGGCGGGCGGTCCGATGCGGCCCGAGACCATCCGGTGGGCGCGGCAGGCGCTCGCGCCGGCGCGCCTCTTCGTCATGTACGGGCAGACCGAGGCCACCGCCCGCCTCGCCTACCTGCCGCCGGAGCGCGGCGAGGAGAAGATGGGCTCCATCGGCATCCCGATCCCCGGCGTGGAGCTGCGGGTCGTCGACGAGGCCGGGAGCGAGCTCCCCACCGGCGAGTCGGGTCACCTGGTGGCCCGAGGCGACAACGTTACGCCTGGGTATCTGGAAGCGCCGGAGGAGACGGCCGCGATCCTGCACGACGGGTGGCTGTGGACGGGCGACCTGGCGCGGCGCGACGAGGACGGCTACTTATTCCTCGTCGGACGGGCCAAGGAGATCCTCAAGATCGGCGGGCACCGGGTGAGCCCGGTGGAGATGGAGGTGGTCCTGGCCGAGCACGCCGCCGTCGCCGAGGTGGCGGTGGTGGGCGCGGCGGATGCCGTCCAGGGCGAGGTGGCGGTCGCCTTCGTCGTCCTGCGGGCCGGGGCGGCCGCGACCGAGGCCGACCTGCGGCGCTTCTGCCGGGAGCGGCTCCCGGCGCACAAGATCCCGAGCCAGGTCGAGTTCCTGGAGGCCATCCCGAGGAACGCCTCGGGCAAGCCACTCAAGGCGGAGCTTGCCGCGCGTGCGCGCGTGGCACGTCCGGAAGGAACGGAAAGATGACCCAGTTTTCACGCGCGGTGATGGACCTCGATCTCGGGGCGGCGGCGGCGCAGCTCTCCGGCGGGCTGCGCGACGCCGTGAAGAGGCTGCGGCGGCGCGGTCTCGTCGTGGCGGTGTCGGGCGGTATCGACTCGGCGTGCGTGGCCGCGCTGGGCGTGGTGGCGCTCGGGCGCGAGCGCGTGCACGCGCTCCTCTTGCCGGAGCGCGACTCCAGTCCCGAGAGCCAGGAGCTCGGCGCGAAGTTGTGCGACAAGCTCGGCATCGAGTGGACGGTCGAGGACATCTCGCCCATCCTCGATGCGGCCGGGTGCTACCGCCACCGGGACGACGCGGTCCGCTCCGTCTTCCCCGGGTACGAGAAGGAGATGCGCTGGAAGATGGTGCTCGAGGGCGACCGGCTCGAGACGGGCCGCCTCAGCTTCTTCTCGGTGGTGGTGGAGCTCCCCGGCGGCGAGACGCGCTCGTTTCGCCTGACGGCCCAGGCCTATCTCAAGATCCTGGCGGCCACGAACTTCAAGCAGCGCACGCGCAAGATGCTCGAGTACTTCCACGCTGACCGCCTGAACTATGCGGTGGCAGGGACGCCCAACCGGCTCGAGCACGATCAGGGCTTCTTCGTGAAGCTCGGCGACGGCGCCGCGGACGTGAAGCCGATCGCACGCCTCTACAAGACGCAGGTCTATGCGCTTGCTCGCCACCTCGGCGTCATCGACGACATCTTGTGCCGCCAGCCGACGACGGACACCTATAGCCTCTCGCAGTCGCAGGAGGAGTTCTACTTCTCCGTCGACTACCGGCGGCTCGATCTGCTCATGTGGGCGAAAGACCACGGGATCGCGCCGGAGCTCGCCGCGCCCGAGGTGGGGATGACGCCCCAGCACGTGCGCCACGTGTACGAGGACATCGACGCCAAGCGGCGGGTCGCGGAGTACCTGCACGCGCCGCCACTGCTGCTCGAGGAGCTCGACGGTCGGTCCTGAGCTCGGGCTGCAGGCTACGG
>Ga0154716_1121_pt5 | contig 11755 bp, 8 predicted proteins | sample Rifle2008BG16ft_FD_105724 | JGI IMG/M metagenome (GOLD analysis project Ga0154716, IMG submission 105724) | Anaeromyxobacter sp. RBG_16_69_14
GGCTTCCGGCTGCGCCGCTACTGGGAAGTGCCGTCCCCGATGCGCCCGGGCGAGGCGCCGACGCGGGCCGAGGCGGAGGACGAGCTCCTGCGGCGGCTCGACGGCGCGGTCGCGCGGAGGCTCGTCGCCGACGTCCCGGTGGGCGTCTTCCTCTCTGGCGGGATCGACTCCACGGCCGTGGCGGCGCTCGCGGCCCGGCACGAGCGGCCGCTGGCCACCTTCGCCATCGGTTTCGAGGAGGACTCCTTCGACGAATCGGGCTGGGCGCGCCTCGCCGCCGAGCGGGTGGGCTCCGACCACCACCTCGAGCGGCTCTCGGGCAAGGCCTGCCTCGACCTCGTCCCGGAGGCGGTGGAGGTGCTGGACGAGCCCTTCGCCGATCCCAGCATCCTGCCGACGCTGCTCCTTTCCAGGTTCGTACGGCGCCACGTGACGGTGGCGCTAGCGGGCGACGGTGGGGACGAGCTCTTCGCTGGCTACGACACCTTCCTCGCCCACGGGCCGGCGGCGTTGGCGGCGCGGTTGCCACAGCCCGCCCTGGCGATCGCAGCAGCGCTCGTGGCGCGGCTCCCGTCGTCGGCGACGAACATGAGTCTCGATTTCCGTGTGAAGCAGTTCCTGCGAGGGCTCGAGGTGCCTTCCTCGCTGCGGCACCAGGCGTGGATCGGTTCCTTCGCGCCGGCCGAGTTGCACGGTGTGCTCCATCGGGATCTGAAGCCGCTGGCGACGCCGGAGGTGGCCTTCGGGGAGGTGCTCGACGACGCCGCGCTGGCGTCGCGCGCCGGCGTCGCGCCCGGCACTGTGGACGAAGCGCTGCGCTTCTTCCTCACGCGTTACCTGGCCGACGACATCCTGGTGAAGGCCGACCGCGCCTCCATGGCCGCTTCGCTGGAAGTGCGAGCCCCCTTCCTCGACACCGCCGTGGTGGAGTACGCGGTGCGCCTGCCCTGGCGCTACAAGCTGGGCCGGTGGCGGACCAAGCAAATCCTCAAGTCCGCGCTGCGTGGCATCGTCCCCGACGAGATCCTGCACCGGCCGAAGAAGGGGTTCGGTATCCCGGTCGCCGCCTGGATTCGTGGTCCGCTGCGGCCCGTCTTCGAGGATCTCTTCTCACCCGCCTCGCTGGCCAGGTCAGGGGTGCTCGATCCGGAGGCGGCCCGGTCTCTCCTCGACCGGCACCTGACGGGCGGCGTGGATCTGCGCAAGCCGCTCTGGACCCTCGCCGCCTTCCTCATGTGGCAGCGGCGCTGGGGAAAATCCTCGTAGGGCGACTCATCCGCCTCCTGGCCCCACGGCGGGGGACAAGCCCCCGCCCTACACCCCGCTTGGCGCCTGCCCAGGAGCCGTAGCCCGCAGCCCGTGGCCTGTAGCCGGAAGAGATCTCACAGCGGCGACCAGTTGATGTGATTCTCCAGCGTCACCGCCGCCGCTGTGAGCTGATGTCCGGCGCCTTGCGCCGCCTCAAGCGGAGGGGAGAACTCTCCCCCCGCGCCCCCCATCTCGAGCGTCAGTTCATGTGGCATGCGCTATCACCGTGCTCGACTGACATCCACGGCCTGCGCCTCGGGCGGGAAGAGAGGCTCCCCGGGCGCGAGCCGGTAGACCCGGACTGCCTCCTCCCCGCGGACGAGCTCGACGTGGGCCGGCGGGGCTAGGGCGAGCCTTTCGACCGCCGCCTGGTTGTGCCTGTAGATCCGGCCCGGCTGGACCAGCACGTAGCACGGCCTGCCCGTGCGACACCCGTGGCCGGCGAGGATGGGCGAGGAGACCAGGTCCGGGCGGCCGTCCCAGGCCGCGTAGAGCCGCACCGTCCAGTCGACCTCGGAGGCCACCTCGGCTTCGGGCTCGGCGTGCGCGGCTACCCAGGCCACCGCCTCGCGCACGCCGGCGTCGAAGTAGTCGCAGTGCGGCAAGAACCAGCGAACGTTCCGGTCACCGCCCGCGAGCGCGCTCACGTACAGCCGCTGGTGCGGTGCGTGGACGAAGGCTGCATGGGCCTCGGGCACGACCGCGAGGAGCCCCGCCGCCAGCGCCGCTCGGGTCGCCCCGGGGAGTTTCTCGGCCCCGATTCGCGCGCTGGCCCAGGCCGCCAGCTCCGTCCCGGCGTGAGCCGCGAGGAGAAGGAAGGCCGGCATGACGGAGACGAAGAAGCGTCCGTACTTGGCGCCGGCGATGAGGGAGAACGCGTAGAAGACGGCGAGCCAGACCAGGACGACCCGGTGCGCCGGCGCCCGCCGCTCGATCGCCAGGCCGAGGCCAGCCGCCCCGAGCAGGGCCGTGAGGGGCGCGAACTTCACCGCCGCGAAGGCGAGGAAGAACCACGGCGGCGGGTGGTCGCCCCGCAGCGGGGCGAGGTTGCCGTACAGCCGGCCCATGAACAGCAGGCTCTCGCTCACGCCGCGATCGCCACCCACGATGTCGCCGCGGATGTAGCTCGCCATGTACGCGTAGGTGCTGGGCATGAGCGGGGTGAAGTTCAGGGCCAGGAAGACGGCCAGCGAGGCGCCGACGAGCCACAACCAGCGCCACAGCGGCACGCGCCAGGTGCAGCGCGGCCGCAGCCACAGGTAAGCGACGACGGGGATGACGAAGTAGAAGATGAAGTACTTCGAGGCGAAAGCGGCGCCCAGCGCCGCCGCGCCGCGGAGCTCCCACCCGCGCTGGTCTTTCGCCACGCCGTCGTCGGCCGCCGCCTTGGCCTCGGCGAGGCACCACAGGCACAGGACGAGGAACAGGCCGAGGAGCGTGTCCTCCTTGGCGATGCGATGGTAGCCGATGGCCGTGGTCGAGAAGGCGAGAAAGGCCGCTCCGAGGAGCCCTGCCGCCCGCCCGAAGAGGCGCCGGCCGAGCAGCGCGGTCGCCCAGACGGTGAGGCCACCGGCCAGCGCGCTGGGGAGCCGGGTGAGGGTCTCCGGCGCCTGGACGCCGCGCAGCGCGAGGACCGCGAGCGCCACCAGCGACTTCATCAGCATGGGGTGCTCGACGTCGTCGCCGCCGAAGTCGCCGGCGAGGTACCGGTTCGCGGCGAGCCACTTGTGCACCTCGTCGTCGGCGAACCCCTCCGCCGCAAGGCCGCGCAGCCGCAGCCACAAGCCCACCAGCACGCAGGCCGCGAGCAAGATGGCTGCGGGCTGACCCCACTCGTGGGTGCGCCCGCGCAGCTCCGCCGGATGGTGCGTCGTCGCGCCGGCCGCGCTACTTGCCATGCGCCACCCCAAGGCGCGATGGCTGTCTCAGATTGGCCGCGCTCTGGCGGTCGAGGCGCTCCACGTACCAGCGGAACAGGCTCTCGACGCCCTCCCGCAGCGAGACGCGGGGCTCGAAGCCGAGCAGTCGGCGCGCCTTGGTGATGTCGGCCCCCGTCGCGAGTGCGTCGGAGCTCATGCGTGGGGCGGGGACGAGGTTCGCCTTGCGGCCGGCGAGCTTCTCGATGCTCTCGATGAACTCCCGCAGCCGCACCGGGTGGCCGTGGCCCAGGTTGATGATCTCGTAGCCGAGCGGCCGGTCGATCGCGGCGACGATGCCCCGGGCCACGTCCTCGACGTAGGTCCAGTCGCGGACCATCTCGCCGTCTCCGAAGAGCGGGATCTCCCTCCCCGTGAAGATGCTGTCGAGGACCTTGAAGGCCATCATGTCGGGCCGGTTGCGCGGCCCGTACGCGGTGAACAACCGCAACACGCTGCAGGAGAGGCCGTGGACGTGGTGGTAGCTGTGGCAGAGCATCTCCGCTGCGCGCTTGGCAGCCGCGTAGGGCGAGAGCGGGCGGTCAGCCGGATCGGTCTCCACGAAGGGCGGACTGGCGTTGCCGTAGGCCGACGAGGTGGAGATGAGCACCATGTTTCGCACTTCGCCCCGGCGCGCCGCCTCGAGCACGTTGAGCGTGCCGCCGATGTTCACCTCCGCGTAGTCGTGCGGGCGCTCCACGGAAGAGCGGACCCCGGCGAGCGCGGCCAGGTGCACGACCGCGTCGAACCTCTCCGCGAAGAGACCGGCGAGCAGGCCGCGGTCGCGCACGTCGCCCTGGACGAGCCTGAAGCGCGCTGCGCCGGGGCCGCCCCGGACCGCCTCCACGTGCTCCCACTTCCTGGAGGGTGAATAGTACGGGTCGAAGTTGTCCAGCCCGACCACTTCGTCGCCCCGAGCGAGCAGCGAGGCAGTCACATGGCTGCCGATGAACCCCGCTGCCCCCGTCAACAGAATGCGTGCGCTCAAGCTTTCAACTCCCTCTTCCCCCGCTCATCCCGCTGCACCGGGTGCGGTGCGTACCGCATCGGGACGACGGAAGCTAGAATCTCGCATAACTTTGGGGCGATCGGCAGATTGTGTTCGCTCCCGCGAGGTACGGGCTGTCGAGCAAGGGCCCACCAGCCGTATGGGTCGTGCTGCCGGTGGGCAGGGCTAAGCGCCTGGGGATGTTAAGGTCCCGGGTTGAGCTTCGAGGTGAGCTCCTGGGATGATCGATGCCGCGGCGGGCTTCCGCCGACCAGGTGCCCGTCCGCTGGTGGGCGCTGGTCGGACTCGCATTTCGACTCTTGCTTTCTCCGAAGATCGCTTTGACTCGCCTTGGAACGCGATGGACGAGGACGAAAGACGCTCAAGGGGAGGTTCGCCGGGCCTCGGGTCGCGAGACACCCGCGTCAGGGTCGCGCCCACCCCTATCTCGAGCGGGCGTTTCACGAATCAGGTACCTGGAACGGCGGGTGCACTTCTCTCCTCAACATGGGGAAGATTCCATGATTAGAGTCCTCTTCGTCGATGACGAGATCGCGATCCTGGAGGGGCTCCGGAACGTGCTCCGGGGGGAGCGCAAGCGCTGGGCGATGAAGTTCGCCGAAGGCGGCAAGGCGGCGCTGGACTTGCTCGCGAACGAAGCGTTCGACGTGATCGTCACCGACATGCGAATGCCCGGAATGGACGGGCTCGCCCTGCTGAGGCAGGTTCGCCAGACCCAACCTCGGATGACCCGTATCGTTCTCTCCGGCTACTCCGAGCTCGGCCAGGCCGCCGAGGCGAGCGTGGTCGCCCACCAGATGCTGATGAAGCCCTGCGACGCCGACGTGCTGCGCAACGCCATCGACCGCGCCCTCCGGGTGCAGGCGCTGCTCGCGAACGAGGCGCTGCGCGGGCTGGTGGGTGGCATGGGCACCCTGCCTTCGGCGCCCCGCATGTACCAGGCCCTCACCGCTGCGCTCGCTGATCCGAACGCGGACGTGAAGAAGCTCGCCGCCATCGTCGAGCAGGACGTGGGCATGTCGAGCCGTGTCCTGAAGTTCGCGAACTCGGCCTACTTTGGCTTTCCCAAGCGCATCTCCAGCATCGAGTCGGCCATCGTCTGCCTGGGGACGAACGTGGTGCGCCACCTCGCGTTGACCTTCGAGGTCTTCAGCGCATGGGGATCGCAGGGAGGGCCGCACTTCGAGCAGCTCGAGCGGCATTCCCTGCTGACGGCGCGGATCGCGCGCAAGATGGCGAGCGGCCGCGCGCAGGCGGAGGTCGCCTTTGCGGCGGGCCTCCTGCACGACGCGGGGAGGATGGTCCTGATGAGCTGCGGGCGTGAGCCATTCGCGGTGGCCGTGGAGGAAGCGCGCCGCCGACACGTCCCGATCCACGTCGCCGAGGCGTCGGTGTTCGGCGCGACCCACGCCGAGGTGGGCGCGTACCTGCTCGGCCTCTGGGATCTGCCCCACAACGTCGTGGAGCCGGTGGCGCTGCACCACACCCAGGTGCTGGGCCAGATAGGTTCCGACACCTCAGCGGTCGTGGCGCTCGCGAACGCGCTCGCCCACGAGGCGCTGGACTGGAAGGACGGGGACGGGGACGCCGACACCGAGCGCGTCGACCTGGACGGTGTGGAAGATGTCGCGCGCTGGCGCGAGCTCGCTCATATGGAGGCGCACGCGCTGGCGTGACGCGGGAGCGGCTATGGCGATCGCGAACAAGCCGCGGGTGCTGTGCGTGGACGACGAGCCCATGGTGCTCGAAGGGCTCACGCTCCACCTGCGCACGCGCTTCGATCTCCTGACCGCCACGAGCGGGGCCGAGGGGCTGGAGAGGCTCAAGCACGACGGCCCCTTCGCGGTCGTGGTCTCGGACATGCGGATGCCACAGATGAACGGCGCGGAGTTCCTGGCCCAGGCAAGGCAGGTGGCGCCCGACACCGTGCGGATGCTGCTCACCGGGTACGCGGACCTGGACTCCGCCGTGGCGGCCGTCAACCAAGGGCAAATATTCCGCTTCCTCAGCAAGCCGTTGCCGGCCCCGCTCATGATCCAGGCGGTCACCGCAGCCGTCGAGCAGCATCGGCTGATCCAGGCCGAGCGGGTCCTCCTCGAGCAGACCCTGGCCGGCGCCATCAAGATGCTCACGGAGGTGCTGTCGCTCGCGAGCCCCGTCGCCTTCGGGCGCGCCGTGCGGCTCAAGCGCCTCGCCGCCCAGCTGTGCGAACGGATGGAGGTGGCCACGCGCTGGCACATCGAGGCCGCGGCGCAGCTGTCCCAGATCGGCTGCATCACCTTGCCTGGCGAGCTCGCGGAGAAGCTCTACTTCGGCCAGGCCCTGACCCCGGCCGAGCAGGCGCTGGCCGACCGCGTCCCCGCGATGGCCGACCAGTTGCTCGGCAACATCCCGCGCCTCGAACCCGTGCGCGAGGTCCTCGCGCTCCAGGCGCGCCGATTCGACGGGGCGGACGCACCATGGGGGCAGGCGAAGGGCGAGGAGTTACCGGTCGGCGCGCGGATACTGCGGTTGCTCCTCGACTACGACCGGCTGGAGGCCTCCGGAGCGCCTGCGGCCGAGGCGCTCGGCACGCTCGCCCAGCGCACCGGCGTCTACGACCCGAAGCTGCTCGAGGGGATGCGGGCCATGCTCGGCACCCAGACCGAGGAGGTGCGCGAGCTGCCGCTCGCCAACCTTCGCCCCGGCATGGTGTTCGCCGACGACGTGCGCTCGCGAACCAACACGCTCCTCGTGGCCCGGGGTCAGACCGTGACTCCGGGCATCATCGAACGGATGAGGAATCTCCCCCCCGGACAGGTCAAGGAGCCCATCAGGGTGCTCATCGAGGGGTAGGTTGCTAGCGAGGGGTGACGCGGCGTTGCCGGGTCTGTAACTGCGGCGCGGCGGCGGCGCGCGGGGTGGCCATGCTCAGGATCGGCGAGGCCGAGTACGAGGAGCTCCGGCGGCACGGGGAGGAGACGTATCCGCACGAGTCGTGCGGTGTGCTGGTCGGTCGCACGGATGGTGGCGAGCGGCTGGTGACGCGCGTCGCGCGGTGCGCCAACTCGTGTGCCGACTCGCCGCGCAACCGCTACCACATCGATCCTCGTGAGGTTCTGAAGATCGAGCGGCAAGGGCGGGGGCGCGGCGAGGACGTCGTGGGGTTCTACCACTCGCACCCCGACCACCCTGCGCGCTGGTCCGCGACCGATCTGGTGGAGGCGCACTGGATCGGTTGCTCGTACGTCATCACCGGCGTGGCGCGGGGGAAGGCGGAAGCGACGAGATCCTTCCTGCTCGTTGGAGATGACCTCGAGGGGTCGGCGAAACGTTTCGAGGACGAGGAGATCCGGGTGACGGGGAGAGGCGAGCGATGAAGATCTCCATCCCGACCCCGTGGCGGTAGCTAGCGCAAAACAAGACCCGAACTGCAGCCTCGAGCGAGGGCAGCCGGGTCAAGTGGAACCTGCGGCGATCTACCAGGTCTTCTATCAGGCCTTGACGATGCAGTCGGTCGGGCAGACAGCCATGCAGGCCGACTCGCCTCCGGCGGCGGCGCACTCGTCGCACTTCGCCGTGTCGATCACGTAGAAGTCGTCGCCCTGGGAGATGGCCTGGGTCGGGCACTCGGACTCGCAGGCGCCGCAGTTGGTGCAATCTTCTCCGTTGATCTTGTTCGCCATGTATTTCTCCGATGTCACCCGTACGGGCCGGGTGCGGTGTTCAGGCAACTCGGACTGCGACTGCGGGGTCCGCCGCCTTTCCAGTTACGCCGTCGAGACGTCCATCCGGATTCGTTGCACCGCCTGTTCCGGCGTGACTGCCGACGCGAGGAGGAGCAAGTCGTCCAATGCGACGCGCCGATGCACATCCCACGCCAGCCCCTTTCGAGCCCTGGATGCAGCGGTCAGCAGAGCAATTCCACCGCTCCTGCCCCCCCACGGGTTCTGACTGCCCACGCGCAAACATTCGCATGCAGCCGCAAAACCTGCGGCCCGATCCACCTCGGCCGGCGACGGTGGAAAAGGCCTCCGGCTGACCCATCCCCTCATTGTCCTGGTCGTGCCCGAGCCCGTGCCCGGGTTGGCAGTGCGCTGCCCCATCTGAACGAGCATCGCGACGACAGGGGACCGGGCGGCAGGCCTCACGTGTCTGTCACCCTGCGCCGCGTCGCCGCCTTCCTGGGCTCCTGCTTCGCCTGACACTCGGTGCACAGGTGCGCGTAGGGCATGAGCGCCAGGCGCTTGCGTACGATCTCCTCCTCGCACTGCTCGCACAGCCCGAAGTCCTCCGGTGCCGACGCCAGCTTGCCCAGGGCGCGGTCGATGCGGGCGAGCAGGTCGGCCTGCCCCTTGTTTCGCTGCGAGGCCAGCACCTGGAGCATCTCCGAGAGAGCCTGGGCGTCCTCGTCCGCGACGCCCGTCGCGACGGGATCCCGACGGTTGGGCTCGATCCTGGCGGGGCCCGTCTGGATCAGTTGCGCCCGCAGGTGTTCCAGGGCGAGCCGATGCGCAGCGCGCTCTCTCGCGATCATGAGAGATCAGTACCGGTGCGCGACCACGATGTCGAGCCGTGAAGTCGCGCGTGGGGTGCTCTAGCATCGAATTCTTCCCAGACAATGCTGTCCGGTCTGCAGCTATGGACGCTCGCGATCCACCGCAGTGTCGCAGGCCATCGCCTTGGCTCCTTCATTCAGGGCACAGGTCTGCGTGCCACGCGGAAGAACACCGTCATCTTGCGCCCGACCTTCCGGCCCGGCATTCGGTGTCCCCGGAGCGTAGCGCGCCCGCACGAGTGCGCCGAGCCGGCTGCCGGCGTACGAACAGAGCGCCGCCGCCAGGATGGGGAGCCAGAAGCTGAGGGCTCGCAGGGTTCCGCTGCTCATGACCCGCCGGGGTCCACTGCCGATCCCGAGCGAGTGCAGCGTGGCCGAGAACCGCGAATCGGTGAAGGTGCTCGCCAGCCACCAGCCGACCGCCAGCCCGGTGAGCGCGGGAACCCGTGGGAGGAGCTGTCCCCGCACTTCCTTGGCGAGAGGCTTGCTGAACGCCGCCACCTCGCGTCCGACGCAGAAGACGGGACGCGGAAGGACGGATCCTCCAAAGGGCGCGAGCAGCGCCTCGGCCTGACTGCTGGCCGTGTCGGCCCGGACGCGAGCAGCACGCGCGGCGACCCCCGACGCAGCGGCCTCGCCCGGGATCGCGACGGACTGCTCAAGCGCCGCCGCGCCGAGGCGGCGACACGCGGCGGCGCGCTCGTTCCGAACCCGCTGCAGTCGCTCGCGGAGCACGCAGCGGGCGGCCACGCCGCGAGCGATGACGAGCGGACGGATCCACGGCGACGCCATCGCGTAGTCGGCCCGATCTTCCAGCAAGGTGGCCGAGACGGCGTCCTGTACCGCCTCGGCGGCGGAGCGGTGGCCCGCGACCTCGGCGAGGGCGTCGCGGAGACCATCCCCATCCTGCGGCCTCGCGCTGGCCAAGGCTTCGCCAATCCGGAGGAGCGCGGTCTGCTCCTCGCGAAGCGCGCGGCGCGCCTCCAGGCGGGCACGGAATGCGGCGAGCGAGACTCGCCAGCGACCGCTCAGCTTGGGCGCGGTCAGGCGTCCAGGATCGGGCACGACGTGTTCCGGCACGGCGCGACGGTAGCGCCGGCCAATGTATGCCATCAACCGGGAGGTGTGCGGGAGCGGTGCCGCTGGGCGCACTACGACCTGTACCTGGCCAAGCCGCCGGATCTCGAGGCGCTGGAACGGGCGAGGCCGAGGTTCGATCTGGTCAGGACGGGGCTGACTCGATTCCAGAGCTAGGCACGGCTGGACGCTCGGTCGACGATGCATATGCCCGGGGACGGTCGGCGCGGCGAGCCCGGCGCCAAACCCGCATGGGGCTACCCCTTGTGCGACATTCTTGCTTTCCCGCAAAATCCGGCCCCCGCCAGGAGAGGACCGAATGCAGCTGCCGGAGATGCACGAGCACCAGCCCGCGAGATCCCGCGCCGCCGCGGCGGCATCGACCACGTTGCTCGCGTCGATCGTGAACTCGTCCGATGACGCGATCGACTCGAAGACGCTCGACGGGGTCGTCATCAGCTGGAACCCCGCCGCGGAGCGGATGTACGGCTACTCCGCCGAGGAGATCCTCGGGAAGAACATCTCGATGCTGAGCCACCCGGATCGCCCCGAGGAGATGCACGAGATCCTCGACAAGATCCGCAGCGGCGAGCGGGTCGAGCACTACGAGACCGTGCGCGTCCGCAAGGACGGCCGCAGGATCTCCATCTCCCTCTCGGTGTCGCCGATCCTGGACGACGACGGCAAGGTCGTGGGCGTCTCGTCGATCGCGCGCGACATCACCGAACGCTGGTCGGGGGCCACGCTCCTCGAGTCGCTCGTGAACTCGTCCGAGGACGCGATCGACTCGAAGACGCTCGACGGGATCATCACGAGCTGGAACCCGGCCGCGGAGCGGATGTACGGCTACTGTGCCGACGAGATCATCGGGAAGAACATCTCGATGCTGAGCCACCCCGATCGCCCCGAGGAGATGGACGAGATCCTCCAGAGGATCCGCAGCGGCGAGCGGGTCGAGCACTACGAGACCGTGCGCGTCCGCAAGGACGGCCGCAGGATCTCCATCTCGCTCTCGGTGTCACCCATCCTGGACAAGTCCGGCCAGGTCATCGGCGTCTCGTCCATCGCGCGCGACATCACCGAGCGCAGGGGGGCCACCACGACCCTCCTAGCGTCGATCGTGAACTCGTCCGATGACGCGATCGACTCGAAGACGCTCGACGGGATCATCACCAGCTGGAACCCCGCCGCGGAGCACATGTACGGGTACAACCTCGACGAGATCCTCGGGAAGAACATCTCGATCCTGAGCCATCCGGATCGCCCCGACGAGATGGACGAGATCCTCCAGAAGATCCGCAGCGGCGGGCGCGTCGAGCACTACGAGACCGTCCGCGTCCGCAAGGACGGCCGCACCATCTCGATCTCGCTCACGGTGTCGCCCATCCTCGACGACAGCGGCAAGATCGTGGGCGTCTCCTCCATCTCGCGCGACATCACGGAGCGGAAGCGCGCCGACGAGCAGCTCCGCGCCGCGTCCCAGTACGCGCGGAGCCTCATCGAGGCGTCGCTCGACCCGCTCGTCACCATCAGCCCGGAGGGCAAGATCACCGACGTGAACGAGGCGACCATCAGGGCCACCGGCGTGCCGCGCGAGAGGCTGACCGGGGCCGACTTCTCGGACTACTTCACCGAGCCCGAGAAGGCGCGCGAGGGTTACCAGCAGGTGTTCTCGCTCGGGTCCGTGACGGACTACCCCCTCACCATCCGCCACAGGGACGGGGGGTTCACGGACGTGCTCTACAACGCCTCGGTCTACAAGGACGCCCGCGGCAAGGTGCTGGGCGTCTTCGCGGCCGCCCGCGACGTCACCGCCCAGAAGCAGGCCTCGCAGTACGCCCGGAGCCTCATCGAGGCCTCCCTCGACCCGCTCGTCACCATCAGCCCTGCTGGCAAGATCACCGACGT
>Ga0154716_1045_pt11 | contig 11732 bp, 9 predicted proteins | sample Rifle2008BG16ft_FD_105724 | JGI IMG/M metagenome (GOLD analysis project Ga0154716, IMG submission 105724) | Anaeromyxobacter sp. RBG_16_69_14
CCAGGCGCCCACCATCTCCTTCACCACCCCGATCGGCAGCGCCCTCGAGAGGTTGCCGTGCACCCCGTCCATGTCGCGCGCGGCGCAGAGCGCGTTGAGGATGGCCTCCTCGGTCGCCTCGATGACCGCCTCGTAGAGCGGGTCGAGCCGCTGGTCGAGCAGGATCTTCATCCGGTAGACCATCTTGCGGGTCTCGCGCGGCACCATGTTGGCGGTGGAGAAGGCGAGCACGATCTCGCCCGAGCCGTGCATGGCCGACGAACCTACCCGCCCGATGCCGAGCGCGGCGCGCTTGGCCACCCGGTTGAGCTGGTGCGAGATGAGCGGCGCGTCGGTGGCGATGACGGCGATGATCGATCCGTAGCTGCGCTCCCGCCGGGGCAGGTTTCCGTAGCGCTCCTCCAGCATCTCGCCCACCGGCAGGCCTCCCACGCGGAGCTGCCGCATCTCGCCGAAGTTCGACATCACGAGCACGCCTACCGTGTAGCCGCCCAGGGTCTCCGGAAGCCGCCGGCTGGAGGTGCCGATCCCCGCCTTGAAATCGCAGGTGATCATCCCGGTGCCACCGCCGACGCTGCCCTCGGCCACCGGCCCGTCGCTGGCGGTGGAGATCGCCTCGTAGACGTGCTGCTCCTTGACGTGGCGCCCGGCGATGTCGTTAAGCCACGAGTCGTCGCACTCGCCGACGAGCGGGATGATGACGTCGTGCTCGCCACCTATCCCCGGGAACTTCTCGATCATCCACTTGACGGCCGCGTCCGAGACCGCGCCCACGCTCAGGGTGTTGGTGAGGAAGATGGGGGTCTCGATGAGCCCCCACTCCATGAGCTGCGTCATGCCCGAGACCTCGCCGGCCCCGTTCAGGATGAAGCCGCCGCCGACCACGCGCTCCTCGAAGACGTTGCTCGGGTTGGGCAGGATGGCGGTCACACCGGTGCGCACGGGACCGCGGCCCACCCTGAGCTGACTGCCGCCGCGGATGACGGTGGAGTGGCCCACCTTCACGCCGGCGACGTCGGTGATGGCGTTCCAGCGTCCGGTCCTGAACCGGCCGAGCGGGACCCCGAGATCCCGCGCGCGGCAGCGCGGCTCCGCCGGCGGCAGGGCGTTGGTCATGAGGAAAGGGATAACCGAGGACGGTGGGCGCGGGGTAGCTGAAAGGGAGCAAGGCCTCCAGCGCTGGCCCTGCCTCGGCTGCCCGGGGCGCCTCGAGCCCGGGTATGGACCAGTCCACCAGCTTCGCGTTCAGCCTCCGCCTTCGGCCAGCGTGCCATTAGTCCACTGGATCCGACTCGTGTATCACCCTTTCTTGGGGCTACATGCTTCGGCTCTTGGGCTACCCCACGGTCAGCGGCATGAGCCACGATCGCCGCAGGTCGAGCGCCTTCGCGCCGGCCGACGAGCTTGTCGCCGAGGTGTATCGCCGCCGCCGGCCTTCCCGTCCACGCTACACCGAGTGCTGGCCGCGCCAGCTCCGTGACGGGCAAGGCCTGGCCCTCGACCGCGTGCGTGCGGCCTGACCGAGTCACAGCGGCGACCAGTTGATGTGATTCTCCAGCGTCACCGTCGCCGCTGTGAGCTGATGTCCGGCGCCTTGCGGCGCCTCAAGCGGAGGGGAGAACTCTCCCCCCGCGCCCCCCATCTCGAGCGTCAGTTCATGTGGCATGCGCTATCAGTCAGGGCAGGAACTTCTTCGCCCGCATGTACGCCGAGTGCAACAACGGGAAGCGCTTGAGCTGCTCGACGGCGCGCACCGATGCGCAGTTGCGCAGGCGCTCGTACTGCCCCCGGAGCGCGCCGTGCTCCTCGCGCAGTTGGGCGAGTTCCTCTTCGAGCTGTGCGATGCGGCGTCCGGGTTGCGGGTGCCGCGCCAGCCATGCCGTGTACCGCTCGACAGCTGCCTGCCGCGTCGCCGTGTGTTGCGGCCGGCGATGGAGCGCCACGTCGTCGCTCATCCCCAGGTCGCGTAGCGGCTCGACGTTGACCGCCAGGTGTTTGCGCCCACAGGAGAGGCTGAACGCGATGTCATCGTGCGTGGGTGGCGGCAGCTCGCCCAGCGCAGCGAACGCCGCCGCCAGCATGCCGCGGTGGAACATCATCGTCTGACCCAGCACGACGTCCACCTCGCCGTACGCGTCCTCGTAGACGTACTTCCCGTCGCGTATGTTGTGCCCCCTGCAACCCACAATTCGCGCGCGGTCATTCTGGTAGTGGCGCAACAGTTCGTGGAACTGCTCTGCCGAGACGAGCAGATCGTCGTCCTGGAACCAGATGTGGTCGTGCTTCGCCAGCGGTACCAGGCAGTAGCGCGCGAGGCGGCGGAAGTTTGCCGGCGCGTTCACGACATTGACACCGGGCAGATCAAGAGTGCGCTCGGGGTCGTTGTTCCAGACGAGGATCTCGCGGATCTCCGGAATGCGTGAGAGCTCCGCGATGATAGCCGGCAAGTTCTGGGCGCGCTTCCACGAGAGAAGTATCGCAGTGAAGTCCAGGTCGGCGATCCGGAGCGCGGGCGTCCCTAGCGGCAGCCAGTCGTCGAGGTGCACCACCGCGTGCGCCTCGGGCTCGTCGGCAGTGCGCCAGAGTACGAAAGGTTTGTGCCAGTGCGCGTACGCTGACGCCATGAGACCGCCTACGACAGTGCCCCTGAAGCTGGGGTCGACGTGACGCAACGCGTAGCCGAGCTTCTCACGCGAGAGCACGAGGACCGCTGAGTGCGGATTCAGGGCCGTACGCAGCAGCCGTCCCCGGAAGGTCTTCTCCTGGAAGTTCCAGCCGGGCAACGCTTCGAGGTCTACACAGTGCACCTGACCTTCGCGACGCTCGAGTCGGTTGGGATGCAGACACTCGTTGATCAGCGCCTCGCGATCGAACTCGAGGATGTTGCGGAACGTCTCAGCCGGCACCTCGACATCGTCTTCGATGTTGATGAAGTAGTCGTACCGCTCCTGCTGGCGGCTCATGTTCACCAGCGTCTCGAACACGAGATGCCGCGGTTCCGATAGGTCGAAAGGAATGTCGATGGGCACCAGCGCACGCCCTGGGATGCCACAGACGCGCACGTCCATATCGCCGTCCAGCGCCCGGAGCGCCGCCAGCGTGCGCTCGACGATCTGGCGCCGAACGTCCCTCGTCTGGGTCGTGCTCTTGCCGCGAAACGTGGGGTGCGGCCCATAGTAGTGGTTCACGTAGCAGAGCACACGAGGCCGTCGCGACGTGGGGTCCGTGGTGAGACCCTGCCGGTCATTGCTGGCCGCTTGCTGGTCCGTATCGATCACACGCACCTCGGGGCCACCTTGAGGAGCCTCCAGACAGAACCGGCGGGAGGCCTCCTCATCGACCTTCCACACGACAGTCCAGCCAGGCCGCCTCTACTACCTGAGTTGCTCTATCGCGCGCCCTACACCGGTGGCGCACGATGGACAGTAGACCATGTTCCGCGCCCGTACGCCGGCATGAAGCGCTCCTCGATGTGAACGTCCTGACAGCGGCGACCAGTTGATGTGATTCTCCAGCGGCACCGCCACCGCTGTGAGCTGATGTCCGGCGCCTTGCGGCGCCTCAAGCGGAGGGGAGAACTCTCCCCCCGCGCCCCCCATCTCGAGCGTCAGTTCATGTGGCATGCGCTATGACACACCAAGACTGTTTGTGAAAAAGAGTGCTACCGGTGCAGAAGACCGCCGGAGATTCCTGATGCGCTCGCCTCCGGCATCGACGAATTCCGTGCGAGGTAGCTAGGCCTCCGCCTTCTCCTGCCCGCTCGCACCGGTAGCCGCGTCCCGGCTGGCAGCCAGCTGGGCGCGGCGCGCACGCTCCCGCTCCCGCTCCCGCTCCTGGTAGCGGCGAATGGCAAACGACAGGATCTCGCCGATGAGGCCCCGGTAGTCGATCCCGGCCGCCTGCGCGATGAGGACGAGGTCGGACCAGCCCGGCGCCAGCCCAGGGAGCGGATTCGTCTCGATGAAGAAGATGCGCCCGTCCGCGTCCATGCGGAAGTCGATGCGCGCCACGTCGCGGCAACCGAGGGCGGCGAAGCACTCGCGGGCAGCCTTCTCCAGCCGGTCCAGCTCTCGCTCGGTGAGCCGGGCCGGGACCTCGTAGCGGATCTGATCGCTCCAGTCCTGCTTCATCTCGAACGAGTAGATGGGCGTGGGATCCGCCTCGTCGAGGAAGACGATCTCCATGGGCGGGAGCACGCGCGGGCGTCGCTCGCCCAGGAGGCCGACCGTGAACTCGCGCCCGTTGATGTACTCCTCGGCCAGCGCAGCCTGGCGGTACTTGCCGATCATCTCTCGCGCCACGTCGCGAAGCTCCGCCTCGTCGCGCACGACCGACTTCTTCGTCACGCCCTTGGAGGTGCCCTCTGCCACAGGTTTCACGATCAAGGGGAAACCGAGCTCCTTGGGGAGCCGCTCCTTGCCGGTCTGCATGACGAGGTAGCCGGGCGTCAGGATGCCGTGCGTGCGGACCATGCGCTTCGCGAGCGCCTTGTCCAGGGAGACCGAGAGGGCGGCGGGATCGGAGCCGGTGTACGGGATGTCGAGTAGCTCCAGCAACGCCGGCACCTGCGACTCACGGTTTCGGCCCTTGAAGCCCTCGGCAATGTTGAAGACGACGTCGACCGGCGTGGAGGCGAGCTGGATGGGGAGGTCGCTCGTCGCCTCGAGGTCCACCACCTCGTGGCCGTAGCTCGTGATCGCCTCGCGGATGGCCTGCAGCGTCTTCGGCGAGTCGTACTCCGCCTCCACGTCCTGCTCGCCGGCGAGGTCGGGGGTGACGCGCTTCACGTTGAAGGCGAAGCCGACCTTGAGGCGCTCGGCGCGGCGCGGCTTGCCGCGGCGGCTGGGCGGCTCCGCGATGTTGCAGCGCTCGACCGCGCTCTGGATGACGGACCCCAGGACCGCGTCGGTGTGCAGTCCCTCCAGCAGGGCGGCCACGTAGATGCCGGCCCCGGGCTCGAGCGAGGGCAGCGCGTTGATCTCGAGGAAGTAGACCTGCCCGTCCTCGCCCACGCGAAAGTCGATGCGTCCCAGGTCGCGGATGCCGAGCGCGCGGAAGACGGTGGCCGCCTGCTCCTGGATGCGCTCCCTCTGCGCCCGCAAGAGCTTGGCCGGTGCGCGCACGCTGACCGCCTTCTCGAGCTTCGTCTTGAGGTCGAAGTCGTAGATGGCGTGGCGTCGCTCACCAGCCAGCGCCGCGTCGATGACGTACTCGACCGGCTGCAGCACGCCGCCCCGCTCCGGGGCCGCCTTTTCCAGGTAAGGCACGGTCACGTCACGGCCGGTGATGAACTCCTCGACCAGCAGGCCGGCGGGGTACTTGCGCAAGGCCGCGGAGACCACCTCGTGGAGGCGGAGCGGATCCTCCACCACCGAGTCCTGGGTGATCCCCTTCGAGCTGCCCTCGAAGTTGGGCTTCACGATGACCGGATAGCGGAGCGCACGGGTCTGGAGGAAGCGGGGGTCCTCGACGTACTGCCAGCGGGGCGTCGCGACGCCGTGCTGGGCGAGGACGAGCTTCGTCAGCTGCTTGTCGAGGGTGACGGTGAGCGCGTAGGCGTCGGAGCCCGTGTAAGGCATCCCCAGCTCGTCGAAGAGCGCCGGGAAGAACGCCTCGCGGAAGCGTCCCCGTCGGCCCTCGGCCGTGTTGAAGATGAGATCGGGGCCGTAGGCCTCCAGGCGTGCCACGGTGCGCGAGGCAGGACCGGAGACCTCGATGCGCTCCACCCTGTGGCCGAGGCGTTCGATGGCGGACGCCAGGGCGTCCACCGTCTGGCGGGTGTCGAATTCGGCCTCCTCCTCCGAGTCCGACAGGCGCAGGTTGTGCGTCAGCGCGATGCGCATGGGTCAGCCGTGAAGTGTCGTCGTACCCCGCCACAGCGTGGTCGCGCCATCCAATCGCTCCGCAGGGCGAGGGCTCGTACCCCCGCCGCGACGTGGTGGGGGCTTCATGCGGCGGAGCGACAGCGCGGGACGGCGGTCGTGGCGGGCCCCGGCGGGGAAGGGGCGACCGAGCGGAGATCGCCGGCGACGACCTCGGCCTTCGAGACGACCTTCGCGTCCACCACCTGCGTGTCCGCGAAGATGTCGCCGATGCGGATGCCGAGCCGATCGCTCACGACCATGTACGCCTCGAAGGCAACGATGGGCACGCCCACGACGAGGAGCAGGAACCAGCCGACCAGGGTGAGGCCGTAGAAGAGCCCGATGAGCGCGAAGGGCGCGTTGCGCAGCACCGACTCGCGGTAGCCGGCGGGCACGCCGCGCGTCCCTCCGCGCTGGGGCAGGACCATGGTGCGCACGCCGAAGATGCGCTTACCGATCGACTGGCCGTGCATGAGGCCGTCGGCGACGAGCAGGTAGAGCGCGGCCAGCGCCGGCCCGGCCTGTCGCGCCAGGTTCGCGATGGCGAAGGCGAGCGAGAGATCGACGAGGCGAGCCAGCGCGCGCAGGGTCAGGTCGGCCTTGGGGTAAGGCGATCCCTCGCGCCTGGCGTCACGCATGGGTTGCGGTGGCCCCGGCGGACAGCCCGAGCCCCCTGCCCTCCCGGACTCGCGTGAAGAAGAGATACGCCATGGCTGGCCTGTGGGAGCCCTCGCGCATGACGAAGTGGATCGACTCGAAGCCCCAGCCCTCTCCTACCCGGTCGTTGAGTGCGCGCTCCACGCTCTCCTCGGTGACGGGTGCGACCTCGACGACCTTGTAGAGGATGTGCGCGGCGGCGGTCAACGGCGGATCCCCGTGAGGAGCCCGGCCACGTGCTTCGCATAGTACGTCAGAACGAGGTCGGCGCCCGCGCGCCGGCAGCACAGCATGGTCTCGAGCGCGACGCGGTCCTCGTCGATCCAGCCGCGTTCGGCGGCGGCCTTGATCATCGCGTACTCGCCAGAGACGTGGTAGGCGGCGACCGGCAGGTCGAAGCGATCCTTCACCATCCGGACGATGTCGAGGTACGGCACGGCAGGTTTCACCATCACCATGTCGGCGCCCTCGCCCACGTCGAGCGAGACCTCGCGCATCGCCTCGCGCGCGTTGCCGGGGTCCATCTGGTAGCCCTTGCGATCCTTCGGGATCCCAGGGCCCTCGCGCGGCGCGCTCTCGGCCGCGTCACGGAACGGACCATAGAAGGCGCCGGCGAACTTGGCGGCGTAGGAGAGGATCGGAACGTCGCCGTAGCCGGTCTCGTCGAGCGCCTTGCGGATGGCGGCCACCCGCCCGTCCATCATGTCGGACGGGGCCACGACGTCGGCGCCCGCCCTGGCATGCGCCACGGCCTCCTTCGCCAGCAGCGGGAGCGTCGCGTCGTTGTCGACGTCGCTCGTGACGGGGGGATGAATCGCCCGCTCCGGAGGAGCCTCGTCCGGCCGCTGCGCCCGCCTGAAGGCTGCTTCGGAAAGTCCTGCCCTGGAGACCTTGAGCACGCCGCAGTGACCGTGGTCGGTGTACTCGCACATGCAGACGTCGGTCATCACCACCAGGCCGGGCACCCTCTGCTTCAGCGTCCGGATGGCGCGGGGGATGATGCCGTCCTCGTCGTAGGCACCGCTGCCGAGCGCGTCCTTCTTCTCCGGCACGCCGAAGAGGATGACGCTCCGCACTCCCGCCTCGAAGCCCGTCTGCGCCTCCGCGACGAGCTCGTCTACCGAGAGCTGGAAGACGCCAGGCATGCTCTTCACGGCGTTGCGGACGCGCTCGCCCGGGACGGCGAAGAGCGGCCACACGAGATCGTCGGGAGCGAGGACCGTCTCACGCACCAGGCTGCGCAGCGCCTCGGTACGGCGCATGCGGCGTGGGCGGTCCTGGGGAAACGACATGGCGAAGCTTTAACGCAATCGCCGCGCGAGTCAAAGGCAGCCCGAGGTCAATCTTGGGCCTCCGGGCCGGATCCTGCCGCATCCCGTACACGAGGGGCTCGTCCCCGCCGAGGATCTCGGGCACGAGCGGATGCGCACACACTCGCGGTCGGCTATTGCCCCAGGGGGTCTCGTCGATTCTCGTAGGGCGGGGGCTCGTCCCCCGCCACGAGGGGGCTCGCCCGCTAGCCGGCCAGCTCCTCGTGCAAATCTTCGTGGACCTTCCTCATGACGAGGCCGCTCGCGAGCTTGGGGTAGAAGAAGGTGCTCTTCTGCGGCATCGTCTCGCCCGCCTCCGCCACCGCCTGCACCTGCCACAGCGGCGTCGGATTCACCAGGAAGCCGAGCTGACACTCGCCGGAGAGCGTCCGTGTCACCACCTCGCCCGCGTCCATCTCGTAGCGGACGTTCTCGCCCAGTTCCTGCGAGCGCGGCGACAGGCCGAGCAAGTGCTGAAAGACGATGGTGTGGAGCACGGTGACGTCGAGATCGCGCAGCGTTACGTTGGTCGGGAGCGGGACGCCGGCGAGGTCGGCGTCGTCGCGCAGGGTGAGGATGCTCCCCTTCCCGTCCTCCGCCGCCACCATCAGGAACGTGGTCGACTTGCCCGAGTGCTCCGCGAGCTTCGAGACCGCCCAGGCGCGACCCGCCGGCCGGCGCAAGTCCTCCTGGAGCCTGTCTACCGTGAAGTACTTGGCGAGGTCCTCGAGGAGGCGCGCAGGGCGCAGCTCGCGGAGCCCGAGCAGGAGTCGGTGCGTCGGGTAGACGAAGAGCCCTGGATCGACCATCGAACAGAGCGTCACCATGATGAAGCGGTGGCCGGCGTTTCTGGGCTGTCCAGGCCGCTCTCGGTCTACGAGGTCGCGGTAGGCGAGGGCCGACTCGTAGCGGTGGTGACCGTCGGCGATGAAGACCTTGTGCGCGGCAAGGACGCGCCGCAGCGGCGCCGCGGCAGCCGGATCGTCCACTCGCCAGAGGCGGTGGTGCGTGCCGTCGTCGGAGTCGGCCTCCGAGACAGGGTCTCCTGCGCCGGCGATGGCTGCCTCGAGCGCGCGATGGCCCTCGGCGCGCTCGTCCTCGTACAGGCCGAAGATCGGAGAGAGGTTCGCCTGCACGCGCTTCATCACCTCGAGGCGGTCTGCCTTGGGCGCCGTGAGCGTCTTCTCGTGCGGGAGGACGACGCCCTCGTGATAGTCGTGCAGGCGGCAGGCGCCGATGAACCCGCGCCGCACGCGAGGACGGCCATCGGGGCCAGTGAAGCTCTGCTCCAGCGGGTAGAGAGCGGGCGCCGGGTCTTGACGCAACGTGCCATCCTCCAGCCAGCTGCCGAAGGACCGCGCTGCGCGAAGGTACTTGTCCTCGTCCGCTCCATCGCCCGGCTGCTCCTTGCCGAGGAGGACGTGGATGATGTTGTGGGGGCTTCGTTCCGCGAGCGCGTCCCGCTGGGCGGGAGAGATGACGTCGTACGGCGGCGAGATGAGTCGGGACAGTGTCGTCGCCCGGGGGGCGGCGTACCGAATACCGCGGAAGAGGACCACCTCGGGCATGTGCGCGCGAACCGTACTGCACTCACCCGGGGGCCGCAAGCACTTGAGGGGCTTCATCCACTCCGCGACGCGGCCTCTATGAGCGCGAAGGGAATGATACCTTGGCGGACGAGCCGCGGGGTGCCCAGCTCGACGGATACGACCGTGCTGGGTAGCCCACCTGGGGTGCGGCCCCCATCCAGGACGCCATCGACACGCGCCAGCAGCGCGAGAGACAGCTCGGCCGCACTCGTGGGCGGCTGCTCACCCGAGACGTTGGCGCTCGTGGAGACGAGGGCTCCCCCTGCTTCCCTGGCCAGCGCGCGAGCGATCTCGCCACCGGTCACGCGCACCGCGACGGTGCCTGTGCCCCCGGTCAGGGTCTCATCCAGGCCCGTCACCGCCGGCAGGACGAGCGTGAGGGCGCCAGGCCAGAAGCGCGCCGCGAGCTGCCGTGCCAGCGGAAGGTCGAGCGACGCCACCGCCTGGACCTGAGCGAGGTCCGCGGCGATGAGAGGCAGCGGCTTCCGCGGAGGCCGGAGCTTCGCCGCGGCGAGGCGAACGAGCGCGTCTGGCCGGGAAGCGAGCGCGCCCAGGCCGTAATACGTCTCGGTGGGATAGGCGACGATACCTCCAGCGCGGAGCAGTGCAGCGGCGCGGGCGATGCGGTCGGGGAGGTCGGAAGCGTTCACCACGAAAGAGTACGGGCGGCTCGGCCAGGAAATGAGGGGATTGGGTCGGCTGCGCGACCTGTCCCGTCGCCACACCGGAACCAGGCCCGCTACCGCGCGCCCTTGCCCAGGATCACGGCCGGGATGGTCTGCATCACGATCTTGAGGTCATGCCACAGGGACCAGTTGTCGATGTAGTGGAGGTCGAGCTCCATCCACTGCGCGAAGTTGATCTCGTTGCGGCCGGAGACCTGCCAGGTGCACGTGATCCCGGGCCGGACGGAGAGTCGGCGGCGCTGCCAGCGCTTGTAGAGCTTCACCTCGGACTGGAGGGGCGGCCGGGGGCCGACCACGCTCATCTCGCCTTTAAGCACGTTCCAGAACTGCGGGAACTCGTCGAGCGAGGTCTTGCGCAGGAACCGACCGACGCGGGTGACGCGCGGGTCGTCGTGCATCTTGAAGGTGGGCCCGCCCTTCATCTCGTTCTTGTCCCCGAGCTCGTGGAGCTTCGCCTCGGCGTCCTCGCACATGGAGCGGAACTTGTAGAGCCAGAACTCGCGGCCGTTGCGGCCGACACGGCGCTGGCGGAAGAAGACGGGCCCCGGCGAGTCGAACTTGATCGCGGCGGCGAGGGCGACGAACGGGAGCGCCGCCAGGAGCAGCACCACCCCGCTGACCACCACGTCGAAGATGCGCTTCGTTACCAGCGGAGCGATCTCGGACGGCGTGCGCGAGAAGGCGAGGATGGGGATGCCGTCCACCTCCTCGACGGTCAGCTTGGCGATCCGGTTGGGGAAGAAGTTGAGGAGCACCTTCACGCCGACGCCCTGCTCCTCGCAGTGCATCACGGCCTCCTCGATCCCGTCGAGCCGCTCGCGCGGCACGCCGAAGATGACCTCGTCGAGGACATGCGCCTCGAGGATGGCACCCATCTCGGAGAGTCTACCGAGCACCTTCGCGCCCTTCGGAGCGCTGGCGTTCTCTTCGAGCACGTATCCAGCGAAGGCGAACCCCCACTCCCGATGCGCGCTGATCGCCTGGACGATCTCCTCCGCCATCTCACCCGTCCCCACCACCGCGAACGTGCGGGTGTTGTGGCCGCGGCGACGCGCCGCGTGGGCGGCGAAGCGCACCGCCACGCGGTTGCAGACGAGCATCGTGAAGGCGCTCGCGTAGTAGAGGCCGAAGAAGAGGCGGGACAGGTCGCGCTCCTTCCAGACGAACTGCCCGGCCGCCGTGACCACGGCGAGGACGAGGAAGGCGCGGGCGAGCCGGAAGACCTCGGTGGAGACGCCCTGCGTGCGGTAGGCCGCGTAGAGCCCCGACGTCCACGACGAGAACTGCCAGACGAGCAAGGACGCAGCGAAGAGGGGCCAGTAGGTGGAGATCGGATAGAGGCCGTCGTGGAGGAGATTGCCCGAGCCGAGCGCGCGGTCGCGAAGGTAGTAGGCGATGGGGAACGCGATCCCCAGCATCGCCATGTCCATCAGGCGAAGCCCGCCCGCGATCAACCTTGCACGCTGCTTCAGCATGTTGAAGACCCCCGTACAGCACACCTCGAAAGTAACGCTACAACCTAGCAGGTCCCCTGCGGGCAAGAAGCCCTGTGAGCGTGGGAAGCCCAACAGGCCCGCGATGCCCACGTCACGTCGGTCAACGAGGCGCCTCGGGTGAGGGGATCGG
>Ga0154716_1107_pt4 | contig 11659 bp, 11 predicted proteins | sample Rifle2008BG16ft_FD_105724 | JGI IMG/M metagenome (GOLD analysis project Ga0154716, IMG submission 105724) | Anaeromyxobacter sp. RBG_16_69_14
CGTAGTAAGGGATACCGAGCGCGCGCGCCGCGGCCCGGGCGTCTTCGAGATCGTCCGGACCGCAGCACGCGCGACCGCGCGCGGGGTCGGCGTAGTCGAAAACACGCATCGAGACGCCCAGCACTTCGTGCCCGGCTTCCCTGAGCAAGGCAGCGGCGACAGACGAGTCGACGCCGCCCGACATCGCGACGAGGACGCGCAGGTTCTCCTCCGGTGGGACGGCCCCCGCCGCCCATGGCAATGTAACCGGACCCGGTCGGTACCGCCAAGTGCCCCAGGCCCGCCGCGCAAACCGCCGGCGAGGCCGACCCCCGTGACGGCGCGCTCACGCACCGCGAAGGTTGACCGGGCGACACTTCCGCTGTTCTATGTGAGCCTTTTGCTGGCGCTCCTCAAGCGCGCCGGCGCTCGCTTCCGCGAGGAACCCATCGACTGGTCGGACCCGGGAGACTCGAAGGTCGTCCCCGGCCTGGACGCGCTGCGCATGGCTGCCGGGCTGTGGCGCCTGCGCAGACGGATGGGATGACGCTCACTCACCTCACCGGCGCCCTGCCGTGCCCCCGAGCTGCCGGCCGACGGCTATGGCCTGGCCGCGGTGGCATCCACGGGGATCTCGATCACGAATTTCGCCCCCGTGTACTGGTGGCCTCCGACGCTCGGCTGCGTGTGCGGCGGGCTCTCGACCACGATGCGCCCGCCGTGCGCCTCAGCGATCCGGCGCGCCACCGGAAGGCCGAGCCCCGAGCCGGGCAGGCGCGCCTCGTCGGCGCGATCGGCGTGCCGGAACGGCTCGAAGATCCGCTCCGGCGCACCCGGCACGCCGCGGCCCTGATCGTACACGGAGAAGCGCAGCTTGCCGGCGCCGCGGCTCACCTCGATGAGCACCTCTCCGCCGTGCGGTGAGAACTTCACCGCATTGTGCACCACGTTCGCGAGCGCCTGGCGCAACTTGTGCGGATCGGCCAGCACCTGGCCACCGCGCGAGGGCCGCACCTCCAGGTGAAGGCGAGCGTCGCGCACGGCCGCCTTCATCTCGTTCGCGACCTCACCTGCGAGGACGTCGGGATCGACCGGTGACAGGGTGATGGCCGCCGGACCCGCCTGTAGACTCGCGAAGTCGGAGAGGTTGTCCGCGATACGCGTGAGCTTCGTCACCGCGGAGGCCATGCCGTCCATGACCTTCCGCTGCTGAGGCGAGAGCGCGCCGAGCCGCTCCGACTGGAGGATCTTGAGATAGCCGGCGAGGGGTGTGAGCGGGGTCGAGAGCTCGTGCGCGAGATCGCGCATGAACGCCGCCCCGCCCGGATCCAGATCTCGAGGAGGAGCCGATGCAGCGGCCTCGACAGGCAGGCGTTCCCGGTGGACGGACAGGTGCGCCTTCACCTCGTCCACGAGGCGGGCCTCGTCGATGGGCCGCGCGATGAAGCCGTCGCAACCCGCCGCCAGCGCGGCGTCGCGGTCTGCGGGCGAGCGCCCTACCGCGACAAAGGGCACCTGCGCCAGGACCCGATCCTGCTTGAGACGCGCGGCGATCTCTCCGATGTCGGGCAGGCGGGTGTCGGCGAGGACCAGATCGGGCGTGATGGAGTGCGCCAGCGCGATCCCGTCCAGCCCCGTCGCGCTCTCGTCGACGGCGAGGCCGCTCGCCTCGAGGAGACGCCGGACCAGGACGCGCGTGGACGCGTCACTCTCGATGTACAGGACTCGCTGCGGCATCCCTTTGCCCCGCCACAAGTATAAGCCGCGCCGGCGCGGCCGTCCCGTTGCGGGACCCCTCTTGCCTGATCTTCAGGACGCTCGCGACCTCCACCAGCTCTTCAGCTCCGCCGACAGTGACGGACGCGTATTCTGGCGCGGATCCTCGAGGACCCATTCGAGCAGATGGCGCAGCGCCTCACCGACGGCGGGTCCACTCGGCACCTCCAGGATGTCCATGATGGCGCGACCGTCGAGCGAGAGATCGGAGACCGAGAGCGGCGGCTTCTGTCGCTCCAGGCGGGAAATACGAGCCCGGAAGGCGCGGAGGAGAGCGCGCTCACGGCGAGACCGGGCGAGTGGGCGCGCGGCGCGGGCGTCGGCATCCCACAGGGCGAAGAGCGCAGGCGCTCGGGCGCGGCTCACGCGAGCGAGCCAGCGGCGCGCGGCGGCGTCCGTGACCGGGAGCGGTGCGCGGGTCGGCGCGAGCAGGCACCCATCGTGGCAGAGGACCAGCGCGGCGGCGCCCTCGCAGACCTGGGCGGGAAGGCGCATGCGCTCGAGCACGCTTCGGAGTCGGCGCGCGGCTGCGGCGGGAGGCTCCGACACGGCGAGCACGTGCAGGAGTGCGGCGAGACGGATCGTGAGGTCTCGCTTCGCCGCGGCCACGGTGTCGAAGGCGTGATCGCGCTCACCTGGCCCGACCGTCGTCGCCACCTCCGGGAGCACAACAGCGAGGAGGCCCGTCTCGGCGAGCAGCTCGAGCCCGTGCCGGGCGTGCGGCGCGACGAGGAGCCGCGACAGCTCTTCGGCGATCCGCTCGACCGAGACCATGGAGGTGACCGACAGCGCAGGCGGTATGGCGGCCAAGGTGGCGGGGTCGAGCGTGAAGTCGAGCTGCGCAGCGAAGCGCATGGCGCGCAACGGGCGCAGACCGTCCTCGGCGAAGCGCGCGGCCGGATCGCCGACCGCGCGGATGATCCCGCGGCGCAGGTCGTCCCGGCCACCGAAGGGGTCGCGGAAGGCCTTGCCAACCGGATCGTACGCGAGCGCGTTCACGGTGAAGTCGCGCCGCGCCAGATCCTCGTCCACTTCGTCCAGGAAGGTCACCGAGGAGGGCCGCCGGCCGTCGACATAGGCGCCCTCACCGCGAAAGGTGGTGACCTCGACGGGCGCCCCCTGCAGGACGACGGTGACGGTGCCGTGCTCGAGGCCCGTCGGGACGACCTTGGGGAAGAGCGCCATCACCTGATCGGGCCGCGCCGGCGTGGCGACGTCGTGGTCGGACGCGCTCCGCTTGCGGCGCAGGAGGAGGTCGCGGACCGCGCCTCCGACAAGCCACGAGCGGTAACCTGCCCCGTCGAGCGTCCGGAGCACATCGAGGACGAAAGCGGGGAAGCTCGCGCGCAGCAGCGCCAGCGGAGGCCGGATGCAAGCGGCAGTGCTGCGGGCCAGCATGGCTCTTCCGCCTCCGTGGGCTCTGGCGAAGCTGGTTGGACCCGGCGGGATTCGAGCGCACGTCCTGCGGCACGGAAAACGATCGCGAACCACGTGCCGCGAGGAGATCTACCCCTCGGTGTTCTTCGGTGGCATCGAGTTCCTGACGCTCGGCATCTTCGACAGCCGTTCTCGGGCGAGCTTCCAGGCGTGCTGGACCACCCAGGAGAGCGAGCGGTCTTGCCTGATCGCCTCTTCCTGGATCTCCCGGAGCGTCTCCTGCGTGAAGTACAGCGACTGCTTCCGTTTATCGTTGAGCTGGGACATACACCTCTTGTAACGCCCGAACCCGTCGCTGGGAAGACATGCTGAGCACCGGCCCTTCGCTCTGGTGCTCACCCACGTCGCTCCCCCGATGCCCCACCGGAAGCCCGTGCGCTCTCCATCAATCCCTCTGCGCGCCATGGGCCCCACGGGGGCATGACGTCCTCTGCTTGCTCGGGAGGTTCGGTGACCCGGCGTGACTCGAACACGCGACCTACGGCTTACGAAACCAGGATAGAGCAGCTAAGTTACTGGATTTTCTACCTTGAGTCTCTTGGCGGTCAGGGGGCATCGCCCTCAGACCCACCCCGAGTGTGGCCGTGCCGACTGGCAGCCTAGCACGCATCGGAGGCGCGTCGGCAGGCAAGCGCTCCCTCACGTCATGTTGGGCGACCGTGAGGCGGTCTGCCAGGCCGACCCCGGGGCACTGCATACCCGCTCGGGCTTCGTGCCATGTCCAAGGTGTGCGCCGCCCCGCGTTGCTCCGGGCCCTTCCAGGGACCGCACCCCTGCAGGAGTCCGGTTTACGGAACGTCGGCTATCCGTCCTATACCCTCAACTCTGGCAAGCCTGTTACCTGCCGGCAAAGGACTGCAGCGGCGTGCAGTTTATCGGCGGAAGCTGTTTCTCACGGTAAAGTACTGAAGAAAATCAATTTTTGCCATGGGTCCCCGAAGTTCTCCGTGCGCTGGTCGCGTCGTGGCGCAAGGACGGAGAGACAGAACATGCTCCCATTGCTGGTGCGGGGGGCTGCGGGCGGCGGCCTTACGCCCGCGGTGTACCCATCACACATGCCGAGCTCGCTCGCCATCGAGACGAACTCCCGCGGTTGCCCCAACATGCGACGGGCCTCCGCCCAGAACTTCATGCGGTAGCTGGTGAAGTGCTCCCTGGAGAGCGCGCTCCGGGCGAAGTAGTCGCGTGCCGCCCGCGCGAACTGGTCGAGACAGCTCACGTTGAGGGCCTGAATGAACTTCGGGTGCTCTTGAGGCAGCGTCCGCCGACCCACGGATACCACCTTACTGAAGAAGTCATCCTGAAGCAGGCGGCGCAGCAGAACGCCGCCAACGAGACCGCTTCCCCCAGCCACCCAGACAGTCGCCATGTCGAGACCAGCGTAGCGCGTTGCTGCTCGCAGGTCTGCCCTCTCGACCTCGCCCAGCGCCTTCACCCTCGTCTCACCCCGGAAGACTGGGGGAAGAGACTACAAGGCCCTCGGGGGGAAGCCCGTGGACCCATGTAACTGCTTGATTTTGTTTGTGACCCCGGCGTGACTCGAACACGCGACCTACGGTTTAGGAAACCGCCGCTCTATCCGGCTGAGCTACGGGGCCAAGCTAACGTATTTGCTTCTTTTTTTACCCACCACCCTCAGCGCTCGACACGGCCACACGCGCCGGGCGTGCGCCAAGGCCGCCGTATACCACACCACTCGACGTCGGAAACGAGCGCGTTCAGGTGGGGAGGACGACTCCCGACTGGAGCTCACCTTCTGGCGCGCTGGCGAGGCTCCATGCGGCGACCAGGACGATGGCAATCCACGTGAGGTCGGCCAGCACCAGATGCGCAACCTGTAACCACACCGGCGCGAGGAGGAGCACGTTCATCGCGCCGGCGGCCAGCTCGACCACCACCAGCGCCCCGACGACCCGTGCCGCGCGTCTGAGGCGGGGTTCCCGTCGGACCTGCGCGGCACGCTGAGCGCCAGCGACGAGGAGCACGCCCGCCAGGACGGCCGCGAAAGGATGGAAGAGTCGTAGCCGGAGGAGGAGGCGTCCCCCCCCCTCGAACTCCTGTCTGAGCCCCTCGGCGAAGCTCGTCGCCGGGAAGAGCGTGTCCCCGAGCGCCGCGACGCTGCCGGAGACGCCGGCCAGCATCATCGCAGCCAGGCCGAGGCCGACGACCACTGGCAGCGCACCTCGGGAGCTGGCCGAGAAGGCGCTCCGCCGCTCGCCGAAGGCCGCCGTCAGCGCGAGCGCGGCCAGGAGCAAAAAGGAGTTGGCGAGGTGTAGCGCCAGTGCCCAGCCTCGGCCCGCCGAGGCGTCCCTGGCGACCCAGCCGAAGAGCACGAGACCGGCCCCCAGCAGCGCCTCCGTGATCATGAAGACGAGCGACAGGCCCGCCGCGAGGCGCGCCGGGTGCCCGCGGGCAAAGGCGCGCCGCGCCCATAACACGAGCACGACGACCAGCAGGAGAGCGACGCCGCTGGTGATACGGTGCGTGAATTCGACCAGGGTCTGGGTTGCCGGCGACCGAGGCAGCACCTGCCCGTTGCAGGTGGGCCAGTGCTGGCCGCACCCTGCGCCCGATCCGGTAGCTCGCACCAGCGCTCCCCAGGCGATCACCGCGACGTCGTAGGCGAGGACGAACCAGGCGAAGCGGGCGAAGGGTCTCATGGCGGTCAAATCACCCGAGGGCCCCGGCGCTGGCAACAGCAAGGTTCGGGCGGCGCCCAAGAGGGTTATCGTCCGCCCGGGGAAGCGTGCGTCGAAAAGACGCGTCACATCCTGCCGCGCCCCGCCTCACCTTACCGCACGGCTAGATCCTCTCGGATTTTTCCTCCGGGGAGCCCGACGACCCAGGCGCCCGGAGACGCGGATTGCAGGGGGGGAGAGCAGTACCGGTTCGAGGCGGGGGGGCTGAACCAGCCGCTGCCGTTCCAGGAGCGCTCGCGGTTGGCGCTCCTGGGACGGCGGTCGGTGCTACCGCACGGGTACGCCCGCCCTGCAGGGGCGCGACCCCTACCCGGCCGCGTTCATCTTCACCTCCGCGACCAGCCGCTCCAGCGAGGACTTGGCGTCCCCGAACAGCATGGTGGTCCTGTCGTTGTAGAAGAGTTCGTTCTCGATGCCGGCGAAGCCTGGGTTCATCGAGCGCTTCATCACGATGATGCTCTTCGCCTGGTCGACGTTGAGGATGGGCATCCCGTAGATGGGGCTCGAGCGGTCGTTCCTCGCCGCCGGGTTCACCACGTCGTTCGCGCCGATGACGAGGGCCACGTCCGTGTTCTGGAACTCGCCGTTGATCTCCTCCATCTCCTTCAGCTTCTCGTAGGGGATGTTGGCCTCGGCCAGAAGGACGTTCATGTGGCCGGGCATCCGGCCGGCGACCGGGTGGATGGCGTACTTCACCTCCCCGCCGTTCTTCTCGATGAGGTCGGCCAGCTCGCGCACCGCGTGCTGCGCCTGCGCCACCGCCATGCCGTAGCCGGGCACCACGATGACGCTCCGTGCATAGCCAAGCTGAATGGCGGCGTCCTCGGCCGAGATGGGCTTCACCGTCAGGCCGGTCGCTGCCTTGGCCACCTTCTCGGGCGGCTTGCCGAAGGCGCCGAAGAGGATGTTGGAGAACGACCGGTTCATCGCCTTCGACATCACCATCGAGAGGATGAAGCCCGAGGCACCGTCCAGCGCGCCGGCGATGATGAGCACCTCGTTCCCGATGGCGAAGCCGGTCGCGGACGAGGCGAGGCCGGCGTACGAGTTCAAGAGCGAGATCACGACCGGCATGTCGGCGCCGCCGATGGGGAGCACGAGCGAGACGCCGATGACGAGGCCGAGGACGCACATGAGATAGAACGCCCAGGGCGTGTGCGGCTGGTAGACGAGCCAGGCGAAGAGGCCCACCGTCCCGGCGAAGAGCACGCCGCTGACCGCGTTCTGGCCCCTGAAGGTGACGGGGACGCCGGGGAGGAACTCCTGCAACTTGCCGAACGCCATGAAGCTGCCGGTGATGGTAAGGGCGCCGAACATCACCTCGAAGCCGAGCGCCGCCATGGTGCCACGACTGACTTCCGCCCCGTCACCTAGCGTGTAGAACTCCGCGATGCCGACCAGCGTCGCGGCCAGCGCGCCGAACATGTGCGAGATGGCGATCCGCTGGGGCATGGCCGTCATCGGCACGAACATCCCGAGCGGATAACCGATGACGGTGCCGACGGAGAGGCCGGCGATGATGAACTTGTAGTCGACGACCTCCTCCTTGGTGAGCGTGCCTACGATGGCGAGCAACATGCCGACGGCGGCCTGCTGCATGCCCCGCCGCGCGCTGTCCGGCTTGGTCAGGCTACGAAGGCCGAGGATGAAGAGGACCGACGCGGCGAGGTAGCTCGCCTGCGTGAAGAGCTCGGCGGCGCTCACGCCTCGCCCCCCTCGGCCTTCCGTGGCGGGGGACGGGCCCCGGCCCTGGCCTTTCCGGCGGGGCGGAACATCTTGAGCATGCGGTCGGTGATGAGGAAGCCGCCGACCACGTTGATGGTGGCGGCCGTCACCGCGACGAAGCCGAGCCAGGTGGCGACGCGGTTCTTGTCCGAGCCCGCCGCGACGAGGGAACCCACCAGGGAGATCGCGCTGATCGCGTTCGTCGCCGACATGAGCGGCGTGTGCAGGAGCGACGGGACGCGGGTGATGATCTGGAACCCGACGAACCCGGCCAGCACGAAGACGTAGAGCTCGATGATCGAGGTCGTTTGCATGGGGAGGTCCCCTACCTGTTCCGGATCTCGCCGGCGTGCGTCACGACCATTGCGCCCGTGATCTCGTCCGCCAGATCGATGTTCGGCCTGCCCGACTGCTCGCCCGACTGGTGAAGGAGGTGCTGGAGCAGCGACTGGAGGTTGCGGCTGTAGGTCTGGCTGGCGTGGAAGGCGACCGTGGATGCGAGGTTCACCGGTCCGAGCACGAGCACGCCGTCTACGTCCACGACGTCCCCGGCCCTGGTCAGCTCGCAGTTGCCTCCCGTCTCCGCCGCCAGATCCACGATCACGGACCCCGGCTTCATGGCGCGGACCATCTCTGCCGTGACCAGGCGCGGCGCGGTCCGGCCGGGGACCTGGGCGGTGGTGACGACCAGGTCCTGCGTGACGACGTGCTTCGCGACCGCCTCGAGCACGCGCCCCTGCTGGCCCTCGGCCAGCTCCGTGGCGTAGCCGCCCGCGCCCTCGGCCGCAACCGCCACCTCGACGAAGGTCGCGCCCAGGGACTGTACCTGCTCCTTCACCACGGGTCGCACGTCGAAGGCGGAGACCACCGCCCCCAGGCGGCGCGCCGTGGCGATGGCCTGCAGGCCGGCCACGCCGGCGCCCAGGATGAACACCCGCGCCGGGGCGAGCGTCCCGGCGGCCGTGCTCATCATGGGCAGGACCCGGTTCATCGCCTCGGCGCCGATGATGACCGCCTTGTAGCCGGCCAGGTTCGCCTGCGAGCTGAGCGCGTCCATCGACTGCGCGCGCGAGATGCGCGGCACGAGCTCCATCGCGAGCGCGGTCACCTTGCGCGCCGCGAGGACCGGGAGGACCTCCTGGGCGGTGGCCGGCGCGAGCAAGCAGACGAGGATGGCGCCCTCGGCCAGTCGCCCCGCCTCTTCACGCGAGGGGCGCCGGACCTTGAGCAGAAGATCCGAGCCGGAGAGGAGCTCGACCGCATCGGGTACGACTTGCGCGCCAGCCGCCTGGTACTGTCCGTCGGGAAAGCCCGCCTGGACTCCGGCGCCGCGCTGGACAGCGAGCGCGTGACCCGCCCTGGCGAGGCGCGCGACCACCTCCGGGACGAGCGCCACGCGCCGTTCGAGCGCGACGGTCTCGCGAGGAACTCCGATGCGCATCACGCCCCCTTACTGCTTGGTCAGATCTGGCGTCTCGAGGAGGATGTCATCGCCCATCAGTGAACGCCTGAACGCCTGTCCGCTCGGCAGCCCGTTCATAGTGGCCGTCCCTCGAGTGCGCGAGGCTCCAGCGAACCGGAGCCCACGCGCGGGCCCGTGACCACGCGCGGCGTGCTCGGCCTCGCTGTCACGTAGCGTCGATCGCACTTGGGGCGCATACCCCAACAGGGCCAGGACAGCGGCCGAGTTCCCTCAGAAGTTCAACGAGTTAGGGTGCCGGCGCGGAGGCTCGAGCATGGACTTGACCCGTCGACAATTCGTGAAGTACGCCGCCGGCGGGCTCGGCGCGACGAGCTTCGTCGCGCTCGGGTTCTCTCCAAGAAGGGCGCTCGCCGAGGTGCGCCAGTTCAAGCTCGCGCGCACCACCGAGACGCGGAACACCTGCCCGTACTGCGCCGTGGGTTGCGGCATCATCATGTATTCCCTCGGTGATCGCTCGAAGAACGCGACCAGCGAGATCATCCACATCGAGGGCGACCCGGACCACCCGGTGAACCGCGGGACGCTCTGCCCCAAGGGTGCCTCGCTCATCGACTTCGTCCGCTCGCCGGACCGGCTCAAGTTCCCGGAGCACCGCGGGCCGGGCGAGAGGAGCTTCAAGCGCGTGAGCTGGGACTGGGCGCTCGACCGCATCGCCCGCCTGATGAAGGACGACCGCGACCGGAACTTCACGCAGAGGAACGACAAAGGACTCACGGTGAATCGGTGGACCACCACCGGCCTCCTCGCCGCGAGCGCGTCGTCGAACGAGGCCGGCTACATCACGCAGAAGGTCGTCCGCGCCCTGGGGATGGCGGCCATCGACAACCAGGCGCGGGTCTGACACGCCCCCACGGTGGCCGGTCTGGCCCCGACGTTCGGCCGTGGCGCGATGACCAACAACTGGGTGGACATCAAGAACGCCAACGTGGTCGTGGTGATGGGAGGCAACCCCGCCGAGGCGCACCCGTGCGGCTTCAAGTGGGTCATCGAGGCGAAGGTCAAGAACAGGGCGAAGCTCGTCGTGGTCGATCCGCGCTTCACGCGCTCGGCGGCGGTCGCCGACGTGTACGCGCCGATCCGCGCCGGCACCGACATCGCCTTCCTCGGCGGCGTCATCAACTACCTCCTCTCGCACGACAAGATCCAGCGCGAGTACGTGAATGCGTACACGAACGCGTCCTTCCTGGTGCGGGAGGACTACCAGTTCCAGGACGGCCTGTTCGGCGGCTACGACGAGAAGGGTCGCAAGTACGACAGAACGACCTGGGCGTACGAGCTCGGCGAGGACGGCTACGCGAAGGTCGACCCCACCCTGCAGCACCCCAGGTGCGTCTTCCAGCTCCTCAGGAAGCACTTCCAGCGCTACACACCCGAGAAGGTCTCCGAGATCACGGGCACGCCGAGGGACCGCTTCCTCGAGATCTGCGGGATCATCGCCACCACGTCCGTCCCGGACCGCACCATGACGTGCCTCTACGCACTGGGATGGACGCAGCACTCGGTCGGCTCGCAGAACATCCGCGCGATGGCCATCGTGCAGCTCCTCCTCGGCAACATCGGCATGCCGGGGGGCGGCCTCAACGCCCTGCGCGGCCACTCGAACATCCAGGGGCTCACCGACCTCGGGCTCCTCTCTGGCTCCCTCCCGGGCTACCTCACGCTCCCGACCGAGGCGGAACCCGACTACAGGAGCTACGTCGAGAAGCGAACGCTGAAGCCGCTGCGGCCGGGGCAGGTGAGCTACTGGCAGAACTACCCCAGGTTCCACGTCTCGCTCATGAAGGCGTGGTACGGGGCGGCCGCGACGAAGGAGAACGACTGGGCGTACGATTTCCTGCCCAAGCACGACAAGCCCTACGACATCCTGGTGGCCTTCGATCTCATGCACCAGGGCAAGGTGAACGGGTACGTCTGCCAGGGCTTCAACCCGCTCGCCTCTGCGCCCAACAAGAGGAAGGCCATCGAGGGGCTCTCCAAGCTCAAGTTCCTAGTCGTCATCGACCCGCTCTCCACCGAGACCTCGAAGTTCTGGGAGAATCACGGCGAGTACAACGAGGTCGACCCGCTCAAGATCGAGACCGAGGTCTTCCGCCTGCCCTCCGGCTGCTTCGCCGAGGAGGACGGGTCGCTCGTCAACTCGGGCCGCTGGCTGGTGTGGCACTGGAAGGGCGCCGAGCCGCCCGCCGAGGGGAAGACCGACCCCGAGATCATAGGCGACCTCTTCACCCGGATCCGCGACCTCTACCAGAAGGAGGGCGGGACCTTCCCGGACCCGATCCTGAAGCTCACCTGGCCGTACAAGCGCCGGAGCTTCCCGCAGCCGGACGAGCTCGCGCGCGAGTTCAACGGCTGGGCTCTCGCCGACGTCCCCGACTCCAAGAGCCCGGGCCAGTTCCTGGCTCGCGAGGGCGACCAGCTCGGCACCTTCGCCCACTTGCAGGACGACGGCACGACCGCCTGCGGCTGCTGGATCTTCTGCGGGTGCTGGACGAAGGACGGCAACCAGATGGCCCGCCGCGACCCGGCCGACCCGAGCGGCCTCGGCGCGACCTCGAACTGG
>Ga0154716_1016_pt8 | contig 11635 bp, 8 predicted proteins | sample Rifle2008BG16ft_FD_105724 | JGI IMG/M metagenome (GOLD analysis project Ga0154716, IMG submission 105724) | Anaeromyxobacter sp. RBG_16_69_14
GTGACGTGCTCGTGGAGGAGAACCGCGGCCGCCACCGGGCCCGGGAGCTGGCGAGCCTGTTCTCGCGCTGGAGCGGGGTCTCGGAGCGCCTGCTGTGCGCCACGGAGGATCTCCGCCGGGATGGCAACTGCGGACTGGCGGATCGGCTCGAGAACGACGTCCACATCCTGCGCGGCGAAACGTTCCGCCTCCTGCGCCGGCACTTCGACGCGCAGTCCTCGACGCAGGGTCAGCTCGCGCGGCTCGCGGAGCGCGTGGACGCCGCGCGGCTCATCCCGCTCTCGGGGATCCTCGCCAGCCTGCCCCGCGCGGCCAGGGACCTGGCGAAGGAGCAGGGAAAGCGGATCGAGTGCACGGTGCTGGGCGGCGAGACCTGCGTCGACAGGGCGATCCTCCTCGCCCTCCAGGATCCGCTCGTGCACCTGCTCCGCAACGCCGTGGACCACGGCCTCGAGACCCCCGAGGAGCGCGCGCGAGCGGGCAAGCTGCCCACGGGCCGCATCATCATCACCGCGCGCGCAGAGCGGGATCTGGCCGTGACGGTGGAGGACGACGGGCGGGGCATCCATCCCGACCACGTGCGAGCCGCCGCGCTCCGCAAGGGCTTCCTGGAAGAGCAGCAGGCGTCGTCGCTCTCGCCCCGCGCTGCCTTGGACCTCATCTTCCTCCCCGGCTTCTCGACCCGTGACCAGGCGGGCGTGACCTCGGGCCGGGGCGTGGGACTCGACGTGGTGCGCAGGCGCATCCTGGCCCTCGGTGGCTCGGTCGTGGTCGACGCCACGCCCGGCCAGGGCGCCCGCTTCACGCTGCGCATGTCGCAGTCGCTGTCGCTCATGAAGGTGCTGCTGGTGCGCGTCGGAGAGGACGTCTACGGCATCCCCGCCATGGACGTCCTGAGCGTCGGCCGCATCGAACCGGCCGATCGCACCGAGATCGCCGGCATCACCGCGGTGCGGCAGCGCGACCGTCTGATGCCGGTGGCGGCGCTCGGGGATCTGCTTGCGCTGCAGGGCGCGCCTCTCGGCCCCCGCCCCGCCGCCGCATTCCTCTGGCAGGGCTCGGAAGGACTCGCCGTCACCGTAGACGGGCTGTACGGCGAGCGCGAGGTAGCGGTCAAGTCACCGGGGGCGTTCGTCAAGAGCATGCGCTTCGTCTCGGGCGCGGCGCTGCTCGAGGACGGCAGGGTCGCCTTGCTACTCTCCACGACGGAGCTGCTCGCCGCGGCTCGCCGTCTCCCGGCGCCGGAGTCGGAGCCGGTGAGGGGACGGCGCCGGCTGCGCATCCTCCTCGTCGACGACAGCGCCATCGCCCGCGAGGCGGAGGCCGCGATGCTCACCGCGCTCGGGCACGACGTGGACGAGGCGCGGGACGGCGAGGATGGGTGGCAGAAGCTGCAGGGCGGCTCGTACCAGGCGCTCATGACCGATGTGCAGATGCCGCTGCTCGACGGCATAGGGTTGACGCAGCGGGTTCGGGCCTCGCCCCGCTTCGCGCGCCTGCCCATCACCATCATGTCGTCGCTGTCGGCTCCCGAGGAGAAGCGGCGCGGCGTTGACGCGGGTGCCGACGCCTACCTGATCAAGGGAGAGCTCGACCCCGAGATCCTGGCCGCCACGCTCGACCGCCTGTGTGGGGTAGTCGGGTGAGCGGATCGCGGTCTCGCATCCGCGTGCTCGTCGCCGACGACTCGGAGGTCTTTCGGGAGGCGCTCGCGGCGGTCATTGACCTCGATCCCGGGCTCGAGACCGTCGCGACCGTGGGCGACGGACGCGCCGCCGCCGAACTGACCAGCGCGCTCCGGCCCGACGTGGTGACCATGGATCTCGGCATGCCGGTGGACGGCTTCACCGGCATCGCTCGGATCATGGCCAAGACCCCGACCCCCATCCTGGTGCTCACCGCCAACCACGACGCGGCCGCCGCGTTCCGGGCGCTGTCGCTCGGGGCGCTGGACGTGCTGGACAAGCCGGACCCCGGGGGAGACCTGGATGCGTACGGGGTGCGGCTCCGCGCGCAGCTCCGGCTCCTCGCGAGCGTGCCGGTCATCCGGCACCCCCGCGGCTTGCCCCCCGGCAGCCCGTCCCCGTTCTCCGCGCCTCGTCCCGACGTGGTCGTGATCGGTGCGTCGCTCGGCGGGCCGCGCGCGCTGGCCACGGTGCTGGGCGCAATCCCCGCCTCCTTCCCGGTGCCCATCCTGGTGGTCCAGCACATCGCCGACGGATTCACTAGCGGTCTAGCGAGCTGGCTCGGGCTGGAGACCGGGCTCGACGTGAGAGAGGCGCGCGAGGGTGACGCGCTGCGAGCCGGCCGGGTGCTGCTGGCGCCATCGGGACGGCATCTCGTGCTCTCGCCGGGCGTGGCCCACCTCTCCGACGCGCCGCCGGCGGAGCTCTTCAGACCGTCGGTCACGACGCTGTTCACCTCGGCGGCCCGGGCCTACCGGGACCGCGCCTGCGGGGTCGTCCTCACCGGGATGGGCCGCGACGGAGCGGTGGGCGTGCGCGCGTTGAAGAGCGCCGGGGCCTGCGTGCTGGCGCAGGACGAGGCCACCAGCGCGATCTTCGGCATGCCGCGTGCGGCCCTGGAGGCGGGCGCAGACCGGCTGGTCGCGCTGGAGGAGATCGCGCCGCTGCTCTTGGGAATGGTACTGGGGATGGTACGGTGAAGGGGGAGCCTGCCATCCGCCCGGAGCACCTCTCCGAGCTCGCCGCCCTGCTCCAGCGCACGATAGGACTCGACGTGCGTCCCGGTGGGCTCGGTGCGCTGCGGCTCGCGCTGGAAGCGCGCTCCCAGGAGCTGGGCGCCGCCTTCCGCGGGGCCGGGGCTTACCTGGAAACCCTGCAGTCCGAGGCGGGCGAGGAGGAGCTGCGGCAGCTCTTGCCGCTCGTCACCGTCGGGAAGACCAGCTTCTTCAGGGATGAGCGCCAGTTCGCTGCCGTCGCGGCGCTCCTGCCCGATCTGCTGGCCCGTCGCCGCGCGGAGGGCGGGGCGGTGTCGATCTGGTCCGCCGCCTGCGCCACCGGGGAGGAGATCTACTCGCTCGGCATGTCCGCGCTCGAGGCCGGTGCGCGGCCGCGCGACGTGGAGCTGCTCGGGAGCGACGTGAACCCCCGCGCTGTCGCGGCGGCCGAGGCCGGTCGCTTCGAGGCGCGGCGGATGCGCGAGGTGCGGGCGGACCTTCGACACCGGTACTTCGAGCGGGAGGGCGAGGCCTACAGCGCGCGCCAAGAGCTTCGCCAGCTCGTCCGGGTGCAGACTCACAACCTCGCCTCGGGCGGCTACCCGAGCTCGCGCGCCGGTGGGTGGGATCTCGTCTTCTGCCGCAACATCCTCATCTACTTCGACACGGCCACGGTGCAGCGCGTCCTCTCGTGGCTGCGATCGTCCATGGCGCCGGGCGGGCTGTTGTTCCTCGGCTACTCCGAGTCGCTCTTCCGCGTCTTCGACGGCTTCGAGCTGACGGAAGTGGCAGGCGCGTTTCTGTACCGCCGTCCCGCCGGCGCGGCGCGCCAGGCGCGGCGGACCGCGCGCGCGCCCCTTGCGCCCCAGCCGCCGGCGCGCCAGGCGCGAGCGGCGCCGCTCCAGGGCCCACCCGTGCGCACCTCGGAGGAGGAGCTGGCGGGGGCAGCGGAGCTGCTCCAGGGAGGCCGCTTCGTCGCCGCGCGCGAGCTGCTCGAGGGGCTCCTGTCGCGCCACCCGCAGGATCTGGCGTTGCGGCTCACGCTCGCCAACTTGTACTCCCTCCTCCGCGAACCCGAGCGCGCCCGCGAGAGCTACCAGGCGGCGCTGGCGATCGAGCCCCTCCACGCCGAGACGCACCTGTTCTACGGGGTCGAGCGGCTCGGGGCGGGAGATGCGGAGGCGGCGGCGCAGGCGCTCTCGCGGGCGCTGTTCCTGGACCCGGACCTGGTCATCGGCCACTACTTCCTGGGACGGTGCCGGGAGGCGCAGCGGGACGTTCAGCGGGCGCGGCTGTCCTACGCGAACGCCATCAAGGCGTACCAGCGGAACCCCGGCGCGAGGCGAAAGCCGTTCCTCGGCTACTACCCGGACTTGTCGGAAGACGGCGGTGCCTTGGCGCGCTCGGCGGCATACGCGCTGGCAGCGCTGTAGTGGGACGGTGATGCTGAGCAAACCCTGTCACGTCCCTCGCGCTTTGCGCGGTAGAGCGCGTCGTCTGCGTACTTCAACAAGGTTTCTGCAGTGTTGACCTCCGTCGTGGGGTAGACCGCGACCCCGGCCGAGGCCGTCACCCGGACCTCACCGCCGGGGTCGTCGGCACCGCTCGCGCCGACGACGGGATAGCTCTTCTCGCGCATCCTCCTCAGGAAGCGCTCTGCAACCGCCAGCGCCCCCCGCAGGCGCGTGTTGGGGAGGATGACCGCGAACTCCTCGCCGCCGTAGCGCGCGCAGATGTCCGGGCCGCGGATGGCCGCGCTGATGACCTCCGCCGTGCCGCGTAGCACCCGGTCGCCGAAGGGATGACCGTACTCGTCGTTCACGCGTTTGAAATGATCGAGGTCGAGCATGATGAGCGACGCGGGAGCGTTGTCGTAGCGCTGGCTGCGGCCGATCTCCTCGCGGAGCCGGTCCTGGAAGTGGAGGTGGTTGTAGAGGCCGGTGAGGCCGTCGGTGACCGAGAGGCGCTCGAGCTTCGCCGTCGTCACCCGCAGCTGGTCCTGCAGCGCCTTGATGCGCAGCATCGCCGCGGCGCGCGCCTGGATCTCGGCGTCGGCGTAGGGCTTGGCGAGGAAGTCGTCGGCGCCCATGCGCAGCCCCGCCACGCGCGAGTCGAGATCCGATTTCACGGACAGCAAGATGACCGGGATGAACTGGTCGCCGCAGGACGACTTGAGCGCGCGCAGCACCTCGAGACCGTGCATGTCGGGCAGGACCATGTCGAGGAAGACGAGATCGGTTGGCTCGGCGCCCACGCGGCGAATGGCCTCGCGCCCGTCCGCCGCCACCTGCACGTGGTAGCCCTCGCCCTCGAGCACCCGGGCCAGCCACTCGGCCTGGGTGCGGGAGTCCTCGACCACCAGCACGCGCGGAGGGTGAGCCCCGGGGAACGTCGATGGGGGGCCGACCTTGCGATCGCTCTCTCGACCGCCTGCCGGGGCGCCGGGTTCGCGCGCCGACTCGCTCATCGCCCCTCGCTTCCTTAACACTGCCGAGTGGAATGTGCCCCCGGCCGACCTCCGAGCTCGACCCAGGGGCCGACATCGCCGTACCGAGCGGCAAGGTTTTACATATTTGGGGTACCAGACGGATCAAGGAAAAGGCTACAGCACCGCTGGGTCGACCCTGCCGCTCGGGCTACGGGCCACAGGCTGCGCGCTACGGCCCGTGTGCAACCGTAGCCCGAAGCCGGTAGCGCCTTCTAGAAGCTGAGCGAGTCGCCGTTCCCGATGTACCGGTTGCTCTTGCTGCCGAAGTTGGCGCTCCCCATGGCGACCGGGAAGCCCCGCTCGAGCATCTTCTCGACGGCCATGATGCCCGTGCAGTGATTGCTCCCGATGACATCGAACTGGGCTCCCTGGATGGAGTCGAGCATCTGGTCGGCAGTCGGGCTCCACACCTCGAGCGCCGAGATGTGCATGCCGCCAAAGAGGCCGTGGAATCTCCCGGTCTCGGTGGCGATGTTGGTCTTGGCGAAGTCGATCGCCGACTTGATCCCGCAGTGGCAGCACCCGGTGACGATCACGAGCCCCTTGTCCTTCACGTTGAAGTAGAGGATCTGCTCGCCGCGAACGCCGAGGATGATCGGGATGTCGAGGACTGTCGAGGCGAAGCCCGGAAAATGCACGTGGAGGCTGCCCGGAGCGAGCGGTGCCACCGAGCCGTTGTGCTTGCTCTTTCGGATGAACTTCCAGGCGTCGGCGGTCAGCGTGGAGGGGACGAAGAGCGGGATGCGCCTGTCGAGGGCGCACAGGGCGGGGAGCCCCCAGAAGTGGTCGAGGTGCTCATGGGAGAGGATCGCCCGCTCGACGAGGCGATTCTCGAGCTTTGCGGCCACCCCTTCGCGCTTGAAGACCCAGCTCATGTACGAAACGTCCCACCCCGTGTCGAGCAGCATCGTGTGGACCTTGCCGTCGAGGCCCTCGGCCTCGATGAGCGCCGAGTAGCCGCCCGCGTTCTTCGGGTCGAACGGGATCCCCCACTGGTTGGTGCTCATCCCGCCGGCAGCGTTGATGTCCGCGAGGAACTTGGGGGTGTCCCACCAGCCGACCTCGCTGAGGCAAGTCACCTTGAGGCTCTTGAGCTCGCCGATGCAGATCGGTGAACCGAGCGTGACATCGACCGGAACGGCGCCGAGCTTGCCGTCATCCGGACACGCACTCGCCCTGCGAGGACCGGCGAGGAAGGTGCCCGCCGCGAGCGCGGCGGCGCCTCCCACGACCAGGTCCTTCATGAACCCCCTGCGATCGACCGCGCGTGGCGTGGCCTCGACGACCTTGCTGTTGTCCTTCACGAGTTGCGTCTCCTTGGTCATCTGCATTCCCTCGTCGACTACTGGTTATTGCTGCGACTGCCTGCCGTGACGGTTGACTTCTGCTGCTGGCTGCTGCTGGGCACGGGCATGGCCCACCCGCTCGCGGCGGGCCGTGCCCGTGCTCGATGACCGGCCCGATGAGCAGCTCGAGCACCTCCCGAGGTGCCTCTCGAGCCAGCCACCTTGCGCGCGACTTCACACGCGATACGTCTTGATGATCTCGGAGACCTGATCAGTGACCGATTTTACCACCTCGGCCGCCTGGTCGGTGGACTCGAGTCGCTTGATGGTGTCGTCGACGATCTTCGACAGCTCGGTGACGGCTCCGAAGATCTGCGCGATCCCGGCATCCTGCTGGCTTACCGCGGCGGCGATCTGACGGACCGCCGCGGAGTTGTCCCGGACGATGCCGGAGAGGCGGCGCAGGTTCTCGCCGGAGGAACGCATCTGAGTGAGCCCGTTGTCGATCTTCTGTGAGCCCTTCTCCGACATGGCGATGGCCGCGCTGATGGCGTCCGTCGTGCCGTCGAGTACGTCGCTGACGCGGTGTGTTGCCTGGATGGACTGGTCCGCCAGGTTGCGGATCTCTCGCGCGACGACCCCGAACCCCTTGCCGTGCTCGCCGGAGCGCACCGCCTCGATCGCCGCGTTGAGCGCCAGCATGTTCGACTGATCTGCCAGGTCCCTGACGGATTGGGTGATGTTGCCAATCTGGCGGGCGCGGGTCCCGAGCTCGCCGATCTTCGTCGAGATCTCCTCCGCCTCCGAACGGATGCCCGTGAGCCAGTTGAGGCTCTGTTCGATCGACGTCTCGCCCGAGCGGCCGATCTCGTCCGCCTCGGACGTGACCTTGAGCACCGCCTCCGCTTTCTGTGCGGCCATGTTCGACGTCTGCTTGATCTCCTGAGCGGTGACCTGCGTCTCCTGCAGTGCGGCGGCCTGCCGCGTGATCGTCTCCCGCTGCTGCGAATTGGCCGTGTCGAGGTCGCCGACGGCTTCGCGCAGCCTGGTGAGCGTCTGGCGCAGGCTGGTGGCCATGTCGCGAAGCTTGTCGACCATCTCGTTGAACGTTCGGCTCAGCTCCCCGATTTCGTCCTGGGAGTGAACGTCGATCTTCTGGGTGAGATCGCCCGACCGTACGATCTCGGCCGCGGCGCGCGTCAGGTCGGCGAGGGGTCGCGTGATGGTCCGCTGGGTGTGCTTGTAGAGCACGACCGCGACGAGGGCGGACAGGAGCACGGCGAACAGAAAATAGAGATAGGCCTGGGTCCTCGAGGTCTTGACGATCTCCGAGACGGGCTGCCCCGACACGATGTACCAGTCGTGGCGCATGAAGCTCGAGCCTGCCGTGGCGGGTGCGGTCTGCCCGAAGGAGCCTTTCGCGAGCCGGGAGACCACGTAGAGCTTCTCGACGCCCTCGTAGGTGTCGAAGAAGGAGGGGTCCGTGCCCTGCAAGATCCTCGCTGTGATCTTGCCGACCCTCTTCGACTCGGACTCGTTGAGGATGAGCTTCTTGTCGGGATGGGCGATGACCTTGCCGGTCTCGTCGAACATCATCAGATAACCCGTCTCGCCGACCTTCGCCGGGTCGATGAAGAGATCGGTGAAGTAGTCCATGCGGACCCCGAAGAGGGCCACGCCGATCACTTGCCCGTCGTGCTTGACCGGTGCGGACACGACGAAGAGTGGATTGCCTCGGAGGATGCTGGGATAGACCTCGCTGACGTAGTACGGGGCGCCCTCGAAGATGCTCTTGATGTAGCTGAAGTCGGGGCCGCACTTCCCCAGGGTGCTCCCCTGGACCGTGTCGAGGAGGAACGTCCCGTTCTTGATGACCCTCTGCTCTCCGTTGACGTTCATCTGGTACGTCTTGCCGGGCGGGAGGCGGATGGCAACAGGCATGTTCTCGTAGTGCTTGTAGCGATCGTGGAGCTGCTGAAGGTACGAGTGCGCTTCGACGCGGGCCTGCTCGTCCGTGGGGTTCAGGACCGCGCGCACGATCTTCGGGTCCGCTGCGATGGTCTGGGCCAGGTAGATCTGATCCTGGATCCAGTTGACGAGGGCGACCTTCGTCTGATCGGTGAGCAGGCTCGAGGACTGCCTGGAGAACCGGACCAGCGAGTCGCGGGTCGCGAAGAAGCCGGTCGCGCCGAAGAGCAGGAACGAGAGCGTGAGCAGCGGGATGATCCAGCGCAGAAAGCGAAGCGACAGGGTGTTCTTCAGACCCTTCTCACCGAACATCTGGTGCTCCTTCCGTGAACATTGCATGCGGTGAACTGCATGCTGAACGGCATTGCGTATGCCAGGGTTCGGACGCCCTCATCTCCGCGGCCCATGCGCAACGGTCAAGTCCCCGGCAAGGCCCGGCGAGCATGCGGCGACGAGGAGGGTGGCGACCTCCTCCGGCGCGACGAGCGCCTCCGCTGCCCCGAGCGCCTGCGCGGCGCCCGGCATCCCGTTCACGACCGCCGTGGCCGCGCTCTGGGCCAGGGTGAAGCCTCCGGCGCGGCGGATGGCCAGGAGCCCGCGCGCTCCGTCTTCGCCCATGCCGGAGAGGACGACGCCTCCGGCGCGCGGCCCGAGCGCTTCGGCGAGCGAGAGGAGGAGCTCGTCGCCGCTCGGGCAGACGCTCTGCGTGCAGCGGGGTGTCCTCAGGATCCCCGACGGTGTCCAGACGAGGTTGCAGTCTGGCGGAGGCAGGTACACGCAGCCGAGCCGCGGCTTTTCCTCGTCCCGCGCGACGCGCACCTCGAGGCGGGTGGACTCGGCGAACCATCGCCGCATCCCGTCGAGGAACCCGGAGGCGATGTGCTGGGCGACGAGGAGCGCGATCGGAAGCCGGGGCGGCAGATTGGCGAGGATCGCCACCATCGCCTGGGGGCCCCCCGTCGAGGCGACGAGGCCGAAGGCGTCGAGCGTTCGCGTCCTGCCGGGGCGGACGTTCCCTGCGCACTGCGAGGCGCTGCGGCGTCGGGTGACGACCGGGACCTCGTGCATCAGCCGGACGGTCTGGCGCACCGCGAGGCCCCAGCGTCGCAGGTCGTGATCGGTTTCGACGGCCGGCTTGGGCAAGAGCTCGAGCGCGCCCGCCGCCAGGGCCCGGAAGGCGAGGTCCTGCTCGCGCGTGGCGAGCTGACTGATGACGATGATGCGGGTGGGCGCGACCTCCATGATCTCCTCGGTCGCGCGCAAGCCGTCGAGACCGGGCATCATCACGTCCATGGTGATGACGTCCGGAGCCACGCGCCGAGCGACGGCGACGGCCTCGTCTCCGTCTCTCGCCTCGGCGACGACGCTGATCTCCGGGTCCTCCTCGAGCAGCAGCCGGAGCGCGTGCCGGAGCGTGGGAGAGTCGTCGGCGACCATGACGCGGATGGGGCGGCGTTCCCTCACGCTTTGCCCCTCCGACGCCCGACCGCATTGCCGATCTCCGCGAGGAGCATCCCGGCGACGCAGTCCTTCTTGCTGATGAAGCCGTCCGCGCCGGCCTCGTGGCCCCGGCGACGTTCCGCCTCCTGGTCATGGGACGAGACGAGGACGACGGGGACGTCGTTGAGCTCGGGACGGGACCGCACCAGCGCGGTGAGCGCGATTCCGTCCATTCCCTCTCCCAGGTCGACGTCGCAGACGAGCGCCTCGTAGGTCCCCTGACGCAGGTGCTCGAGCGCTTGCTCTGCGCTGGCCGCGCCATGAGCCGTGTAGCCCCCCGACTCGAGCACCGCGCGGTGGACCGCGCGCGCAGTCAGCGAGTCGTCGACCACCAGGATGCGGCGGGTCGTGGTGACCTCGCGGTGCGGCTCTCCAGGAGCCAGGACGGCCTCAGCACGAGGATCGACTGGCCTCGCGAGAGGGTGGCGGCACCGAGGTACTGCTCCAGCTGTCGGACCTCCTTGGGCAGCGGACGTACCACGGGCCACTGATCGCCGAAGGTGGTGTCCACGGCCACGGCGGCCTCGCGGCCCTCCGCGCTGACGATGAGGACGGGCTGCCCTTGGCCCGGCGACATGGGCTGCCTGATCCCGAGCAGTCCGCCGAGATCTTCGAGCGGGAGCAAGGCCCCCTCGTGCTCCAGCCCCATGCGCGAGCGGCCAGCACGGACCTTGGACGGGTGCGCGGGCAACGCCTTGCGCACGGCGTGCATGGGGATGCCAAAGACCTGGTCGGCCACGCCGACCACCATCAAAGGGGAGCTTCCCAGCTCGGCCGGGAAGGTCAGGACGAAGCGCGTCCCCTGGCCGCGCACGCTGTGGACCTCGATCCGACCACGAATACCTCGCACTGACTCGGCCACGATGTCCAGGCCGACCCCTCGGCCGGAGACGCTGGTCACGGTGCTGCGGGTGGTGAACCCCGGGCGAAAGATGAGATCGCTCAGCTGGTTCGTGTCGAGGCGCGCCACCTCCTCGGCCCTCATGATGTCGCGGCTCACGGCGGTGCTCCGGATGCGCTCCTCGTCCAGGCCCGCCCCGTCGTCCGAGACCTCGATGAAGACCTCATTGCCGACCTGCTCGACGCGAATCGCGATGATCGCTTCGCGGTGCTTGCCCGCCTTCTCGCGCGCGGCTGGCGTTTCGATGCCGTGGTCCACGGCGTTCCTCACCAGCTGGAGCAGCGGCGCTCGGAGCGCGTCGAGCAGGCGCCGATCGAGCGCCGCTTCGGCGCCGACCGCCGAGACCTTCGCCTCCTTGCCGAGCTCGAACGCCAGATCGCGCACCGTGCGGTGCAACGGCTCGATCAGCATCTGGAACGGCAGGGTGCATATGGCCTTGAGGCTCTCCTCCATCGAGTCCACCAGCGCGGACATCTCCGCGGCGTCGCCGGACAGCCCGAAGCGCGTTCCGAGAAGCCGTCCCCGAAGGTCGTCGGCAGCCTCCCCGACCAGGCCGCGCGGGAGCATCTCGACGCACCTGGCGACGTCGCGGCTCTGCTCGCCCAGTCGCAGCGAGAGTTCTCGCAGCCGCTCGACGTCCCCGATCAACGAGGCGACCTGCGCCGAATTCACCCGCCAGCCGTCCGCCGCGATCTCCTCCTCCGGGGCTGGAGCCGCGGCGTTGCGCGGACCCCAGCGACGCCGCGGTCCGACCTGGCGAGCTGGGGCCTTGGCGGCGGGAGCGCCGGGGCTCGCCGGCCGCGGCGCCTCAG
>Ga0154716_1094_pt3 | contig 11476 bp, 8 predicted proteins | sample Rifle2008BG16ft_FD_105724 | JGI IMG/M metagenome (GOLD analysis project Ga0154716, IMG submission 105724) | Anaeromyxobacter sp. RBG_16_69_14
TGCTGTGATTCTCCAGCGGCACCGCCGCCGCTGTGAGCTGCTGTCCGGCGCCTTGCGGCGCCTCAAGCGGAGGGAAGAAACTCTCCCCCCGCGCCCCCCATCTCGAGCGTCAGTTCATGTGGCATGCGCTATCAGACGGGCGGCGACCAGTTGCTGTGATTCTCCAGCGGCACCGCCGCCGCTGTGAGCTGCTGTCCGGCGCCTTGCGGCGCCTCAAGCGGAGGGAAGAACTCTCCCCCATCTCCGCACACAGGCGCTCGACGTTGCGCTATCGTGGACAGCGCGCCGGCGAGGAGCGGGCGCCTCCGGGAGGCATCACGTGCGTATTCACGACAAGCAGTACATCGACGGCAGCTGGGTCGAGCCAGTCGGCGGCGGCAGCGTCGACGTCATTGACGCGGCGACCGAGGAGGTCATGGCGCGCGTCGCCTTGGGCGATGCGCGAGACGCCGATCGCGCCGTGACCGCGGCTGCGCGCGCCCTCGAAGGGTGGGCCGCGACGCCGGTCGATGAGCGTGCGCGGTGCCTGGCGAGGTTGGCGGAGGGGCTCGCCCCGCGCGCGGAGGAGATCGCCGCCGTCATCGGGCGCGAGGTGGGCTCGCCTGCGAACATCGCCAAGGCGGTCCAGGCAGGGCTCCCCATCGCCGTCGCCTCGAGCTACCCGGCGCTGCTGCGCGAGTTCCGGTTCGAGGAGCGGATCGGCAACTCGCTCGTCGTGAAGGAGCCGGTCGGCGTCGTCGGAGCCGTCACGCCGTGGAACTACCCGCTTCACCAGGCGATCGCCAAGGTCGTGCCAGCGCTCGCGGCCGGGTGCAGCGTGGTGCTGAAGCCGAGCGAGATCGCGCCGTCGAGCGCGTTCATCCTGGCGGAGGTCGTGGACGCGATCGGGCTGCCGCGCGGTGTCTTCAACCTCGTGTGCGGGACGGGTGAGGTGGTGGGGGAGGCGATCGCGCGCCACCCCCTGGTGGACATGGTGTCGTTCACCGGATCCACCGCCGCCGGACGCCGCGTCTCGGAGCTGGCCGCAGCGGGGGTCAAGCGCGTCTCGCTCGAGCTGGGCGGAAAGTCCGCGAGCATCGTGCTCGACGACGCCGATCTGCGAAAGGCGGTGTCACGCACTGTCGGTAACTGCTTCCTCAACAACGGGCAGACGTGCAACGCTTTGACCCGGCTCCTCGTCACGCGGCGGCAGCACGACGAGGCTGCCGGCCTCGCGGCCGAGGCGGCGGCGTCATTCATCATGGGCGACGACGGGAAAGCGAAGCTCGGGCCGCTGGTGTCGGCGCGGCAGCGGGACCGCGTGCGCGGTTGCATCCGGGCGGGAATGGCGGAAGGGGCTCGCCTCGTGACCGGCGGGCCCGAGGCGCCCGAGCACCTGCCGCGAGGGTACTACGTGATGCCCACCGTGTTCGCGGACGTCAAGCCGGAGATGACGATCGCACAGGAGGAGATCTTCGGCCCGGTCCTGTGCATCCTGCCGTACGACACGGAGGACGACGCGGTCCGGATCGCGAACGGCACCGTCTACGGGCTCGCCGGCGCGGTGTGGTCCGCGGACCCGGACCGCGCCCAGCGCATCGCGAGGCGTCTCCGCGCTGGCCAGGTGGACATCAACGGCGGCAGGTTCAACCTGCTCGCGCCGTTCGGCGGGTACAAGCAGTCCGGGCACGGGCGAGAGCTCGGCAGGTACGGGCTTGACGAGTTCCTCGAGGTGAAGTCGCTCCAGATGTGACGTGGGCGGAGAGCCCCGTTTTCGTAGGGTGGGGCCCAGTGATCAGACCACCGCTGTCGCCGGGGCAGGAGACGCGACCTCGACGGGGACGCGAAGGACGAAGGTCGTCCCTTTTCCCGGTTCCGTCTCGAAGGCGATCGAGCCGTGGTGCTTCTCCATGATGTTGCGCGCAATGGCGAGCCCCTGGCCCGTGCCGCGCCCGACCTCCTTCGTCGTGAAGAAGGGATCGAAGACCTTCTTGCGGATCGGCTCCGGGATGCCGGTCCCGGTGTCCGAGATGGTGACGACGACCTCGCCGCCGTCGCGGCGCGTGGCGACGCGGATCTTGCCCTTGTTGGGCGTCCCCTTGACCACGTCGGCGACGGCGTGCGCGGCGTTGACGATGATGTTGAGGACGACCTGGTTCAGGTCACCGGCGAAGCACGTGACGAGCGGAAGCTCGCCGAAGTCGGTCTCGACGTCGGCGACGTACTTGTACTCGTTGCGCGCGACGTCGAGCGTGGCCTGGATCGAGCGGTTGAGATCCGCCGCCACCATCTGCCGCTGGTCCGGGTGGGCGAACTCCTTCATGGCGCGCACGATGGTGGCGACGCGCTTCACTCCCTCCAGCGTCCTGACGATCGTGCCGGGCACCTGGTCCCGCAGGTAGTCGAGGTCGATCTCCTGCTCGGTCGCCCGCAGGGCGTCGCGCGCCTCGGGCCTCGCTGCCTCCGCGTACTTTTCCAGGAGCGCCGAGAACGAGGCGAAGGCCTCTTGCATGAACCGGGTGTTGTCGCCGATGAACTGGATGGGCGTGTTGAGCTCGTGGGCGATCCCGGCGGCCAGCCTCCCGACCGCCTCCAGCTTCTGCGACTGCTGGAGATCCATCTCCAGCCGCCGGGCCTCGGTGAGGTCCCGGACGAATGCGCAGGACCCGGCGTTCGAGCCGGTCCCGAGCGCCCTGAAGTTGCATTCGACGGGGAACTCCTCCCCGCTCCTGCGTAGCCCCTTCAGGTCCGATGGCCTCCGTGGGACGGCGCCGGGCGTCCCGGGTGCGACCTGGGCCGTGCCCCGGGGCAGTCGGTCGGCGAGCTCGTTTCGAGATCCAGGAGCGACGAGCGTCTCCAGAAAACCCCGCCCGGCGAGCTCGCCCTGGCTCCAGCCGAACATCTGCTCCGCCGCGCCGTTCACGCTCGCGATCTTGCCATCGCCGCCCATCAGGATGATCGCGTCGAGGGCGCTCTCGATGACCGCGCGCGTCCGGGCCTCGCTCCGCGCGAGGAGCGCGACCGTCTCAGCCAGGTCCTGGCGTTCCTCCTGGCAATCCTGGTGAATGCGGTGCGAGCGGACCGCCGCGCCCACCCTCGCCCTGAGCTCCTCCGGGCCGAAGGACTTCAAGAGGAAATCGTGCGCGCCCGCGTCGAGGATCCTGGCCGAGGTCCTCTCGCGCATGTTGGCGGTCTCGATGATGAACGGGATCGCCCTCAAGGCCGGGTCGCTCTTCATGGCCGCGAGCAGCTGCAGGCCGTTGAGCCCGGGCATGTCGTAGTCGCAGAGGACCACGTCGGGAGGGCTGGCCTTGGCGGCCTTCAGCCCCTCGATGCCGTCGCTGGCAAGGGCCACATCGTAGTCGCCCTGGAGGAGTTCCTTCACCTGTTCCCGCGTCGCAGCCGAATCGTCGACACAGAGCACGCGCGGCCGGCGGTGCCGGTCGGCGAGATCCACGAAATGCTGCTCGAGTGGTGGCATGGGTCTCCCCGCCACCACGCATCAGCACGCCTCGTGCCATGCCTCTGCCAGGACTGTCGCGACCCGGCGTCGGGGTCTCGATGAACCAGTGGGTCAAGGTGACCCACGCGGACCGGATGACCTGATCACGATCAGGCCGTCTTCGGCGCCGGCTCGGGCGCCCTCTCGCGAGCAGCAACGGCACGGGGCTTCCAGAACTGCCGCGGCAAGAGGCAGAAGCCGATGATCGCGAGCTGGGAGGCGATGAACGCGGAGAGGGCCCAGAACGCCTTGTCCATGAAGCCGTACGAGTGGAGACCCACGCCGAGCATGTTCACGCCGAACCAGGAGAGGCTGGTGATGACGTTTCCGAAGATCGCCATCGCCATGATCCCCTTCTCCTGGACGTAGCCACCCCACCTCGCGTGGAGGATGATCGCATTCCAGAGGACGATGAGGAGGGCGCCGTTCTCCTTCGGGTCCCAGCCCCAGAACCGCCCCCACGACTGGTCTGCCCAGATGCCTCCCAGGACCGTCCCGACGAAGCTGAAGAACAGGGCGAAGCAGATGACCCCGTACGTCATCGAGACGAGGGCCTTGGTGGTGGAGGGATCGTGCCTGGTCGCGATGTGGCGCCGCAGCACGTAGCCGATCGCGAGCGCCCCCGCGAGGAACGTTCCGCTATAACCTATGGTGATAGTGACGACGTGGGTGGCGAGCCAGAAGTTCGAGTCCAGGACCGCCCGCATCATCTCCATCGTGTCTCCCTCGCCAGCCAGGTGGTGGGCGACGAGGAGGGAGGCGAAGCCGGAGGCCGCGGCCACGGCGGTCCCGAAGCCGCGCCGATACATGCGCTCGAGCACGACGCCGAGGATCACCGCGACCCAGCCGACGAAGACGGCCGAGGAGTAGAGGTTCGTCACCGGAGGACGGCCCTGCAGCAGGATCCGTGAGATGAGGCCCGTGGTGTGGACGATCGCCCCCGACGAGAGGAGCGCGAAGGACACGGGCTGGAGGACGGCTGGCATGGAGAGCCAGGAGGCGAAGAGCGCGAGGAGCGCGAGGATGTAGATCACCATGCCCGCGTAGAAGGGTTCTGCCCGGTTGAATGCGATCTCGTGATCGGCGTGACGCTGGGCTCCCGGCCGAGCGGATGTGATCGTCCCCCTGACGTCCTCCGCGGCGCGGTTGAAGCTTTCGGAGTCCTGCGCCGCGTAAGCTGCCGCGAGGCGGGCCCATGGCCCGAGGCCGGGGTCGAGCGGCCCGGCGCCGGCCCCCCGGAGCGCCTCGCCGACGCTCCTCCAGGCGTCCGGGCTCTGCCCCGAGGCCGGGAGCAGGGGCCTGAAGTAGGCCAGCTGGACGAGTGCCTGGTGACGCTCGGTCGCATCCGGATCGGAGCGGGCCGCGATCTCGGCCGCGAGGCCCGGGGTCCCCGCGAGCTGCACCGTGTTCCTGAGGCGGTAGTAGAGGTAGATGCGATCGAAGAGGTTCACGATCGCCGCCTGGAAGCGGGTCCGCTGTCTGGAGTCGACGGGGTGGGCGGCCTGCGCCTGCCGCTGGATCTCGTCGAGGTAAGGCGCGAGGGCCATGAACGGGAAGTAGCGATCGGAGGTTTGACGCAGCCCGATGAGGCCCAGCACGTCGGGGTCGTTGATGACGAAGACGGGTTGTGCGTCGGCCACCTGTGGTCGGAACATGACGTCGAGGAGCCACTCGTCGGCGCCGACGGTGCGCTCGCCGTGCCGGAAGCTCTGCTGGCTCCGGATCAGGAGGAGCGCGTTGCGGGCCACGGAGTCGATCGGCTTCAGCCGCCCTCCCTCGAGCACGGGCAGGCGCGCGAAGCCGTCCAGATCGAAGCCGCGCACCATCCCGGGTGGCAAGAGGCAGGCGAGGGCGCCGGCGAGCGCGAGTCCACCGGCGAGGAAGGGAGCGACCTTGGCGAGCTTTGCGGCCTTCATTCACGCCTCCAGCGCGGCGTGCCGCCGCTTGAGGGACCTGCCCAGGGAGAAGGCGAAGTGCACCAGGAGCCCGGACGTGACGAGCACGCACGAGATGTAGGGGAGGAGCCAGCCGGGGTTCTCGACGACCTGGAGCACCGAGAGGGTGTCGCCCTTGCCGAAGCTCGCCTGGTAGAAGGCCTTGCCGTCGTAGCGCAGGGGCTGGTTCATGTAGATGAGGACGTCACGCTCCTCGCGCTGCTCGGGGTTCGTGAGGCGGACGAGGCTGGAGAAGTTCTTGGGGATGTCGGTCCCCGGGTAGACGTCGTGCCTGAACTCCTTGAGCGTCAGGGAGTACGGCAGGTAATAGCGGCGCGGCCTCATGGCGAGGACGTACTTTCGGCCCTCGTGCACGAAGGCTTGCGGCGCCCCGAGCGCGTTCGAGACGAGCCAGGTGCCGTAGCTGCGCCCGCCCGCGACCGGCTCCACGTAGGCGCCCGAGCGGTTGATCTCCTCGTCGGACGTCACCGGCGGGAGCTCCCTCACGGTGACACCCGGCCCGACGCCCGTCGTCGCCGGCGAGGGGGGATCCGTCGGCCCGCGCGTGGAGAAGTCGGCGTTCCGGAAGAAGCGCTTCACCGTGAACGAGAGCGGGGTGCCCGGGACGTCGAACGATCCGCCGCGGACGAGCAGCGACTCCGGGATCGCGTGGACGTCGTCCTGGTGCGGATCGGTCGTGTCGACGACCGCGAGCTCCAGGTCGCGCGGGCTCTCGACGTAGTCCAGGGTCTGGCCCTCCTCGATGGCCAGCCGCGTCTCGACCTGGAACGCGCTCGTCACGAACTCTCCGGCGAAGAGGAGGATGAGCCCGGCGTGGATGATCCACAGGCCGGCCTTCTTCCAGGAGAGCTCGAGGCGTTTCGCCTGGGCGGCCACGAGGTTCAGGGCGAGCACCAGGCCCACCATTGCGCCGCCAGGGAACACCGCGATCGACCAGCCGGTCCCGGGAACCGCCCACCAGATGAAGAAGCTGCGGATGAAGAGGTTGACCGCAGCGAGCGTGCCGAGGCTGACCTGCGCCAGCGTGCAGGCCACCACCAGCACCATGAGCATCGCGAGGCAGACGATGCTGAGCTTGAGGGACGTGAGCGCGTCCCAGAGCAAGGAGCTAATTCGCGTCTTCAAAGCGCAGGGTCTCCAGGAGGTGGATGAAGTCGGCCCTGGCGGCGGCCACGGGATCGGCGTCGCCGGTCATCTTGACGAACCAGCTGTTGCCGCTCGCGACCACCATGCCGGCGATCACGCGGCTCTCCTTCTGGCCCCCGCTCGAGAAGTCGTAGACGGACACGGACCCGGCCTTGCTCTTGACGATCTTGCGCGCCGACGCGAGGGCGGCTTCGTCGATGGGGGGGAGGCCTATCTGCCCTCGCCACCGGTTGACGTTCGCGAGCTCGCCGCCGGCGGGCCCGGGCAGGACGACGACCGACGCCTCGATGCGCCCCGTGACGGGCGCCTTCAGGGTCGCGTAGCGCATGCCGCCGGCCATGGTCTCCGTCCATCCTCTGGGCAGCGTCCACTTGAGGGCGCTCGCCCCAGTGGGTACGGGCGGCGGCGGCACCTCGCCGTCCCCCGCGGCGCCAGGAGGCGTCGCCATGTTGGCCGGGCGGGCGAGCGACGGGGCGGATGCTTCCTTGGGCACCTTGACGTGCGTGATCTCGTCGCGGCGGCAGCCGGGCAACGCCGAGAGCGCCGCTGCCGCGAGACATGCCGAGAGCTTCCATGGCAAGCAACGCATCAACTCTTCCTCATCTCGAGACCTCGGACCAGGAACGCGACCGAGCCGCGATCCAGGACTGAACGGCGCGGTGGACACAGCAATTCCGTCGGCGCCCCAGGCTCAGGTGCCGCTCGCTTCCTTCATGGACTGATGGAGTAACGCACGGCCCTGAGCGATCAAGAGAGTGACAGACGATACACGCTCTTGTGACGCCGGCAGCGTCGCGGCCCCGCGGCGTTGCGCCAGCGACCGGCAGGGCAGACGCTTACCCCCCCGTGCCTTGAGACATAACCCCAGACGGGAAGCCGAGCACGCGCGAGGCGATGCCCGAGAAGGGTAGGGAGGGGCGTGGCCCCCGCGCGAGGTCACGCCAGCGGACGCAGGGCGGGGGCTTGTGCCCCCGCTCCGAGAGCGCGACCCCGAACGGCAGGGCGAAGCCCCCGCGAGGTCACGCCAGCGAACCGTAGGGCGGGGGCTTGTCCCCCGCCGCGAGGGCAAGATCCCGAACGGCAGGGGGCTCGTCCCGCCCGGCGGGCCAAGTCTACGATACGGAGAGTTGCATGGTGGCGCTGCCGCAGCCAGTCCAGTTGATCTTCACGGCCTTGTCCTTGACGAGGTCGTCGCTGACGTTCGACGGCTTCTGCGTCCAGACGCGCTTCGCCTCGAACGAGCCGCCGGTGATCGTGCTGGCGCAGTCGGTGCCGTGGGTCACGTCCAGATCCGCCGCCTGGGCTATGCCGAACGTCGAGGTCTTGCCGCCAGTCGTCACCTTCGCCGTGAACTCCGCTTCGTCGTGGGCCTTGGCCGTCGTGGCCGTGACCGTGAAGTTGCCGGAGTCCTTGTACGTGGCCGCGACGGAATTCGAGGCGTCAGAGAAATCCATGGTCATGGTGTAGCTCCAGGTGAGCGTGTCCGACGACATCGAGACGGAGCCGTCGAGGGTGACGGAGACCGTGCTTCCGTCGGATGTGTCCGTGAACTTGCAGCCCGAGAAGGTCACGCTGGAGGTGGTCGCCGTGTAGCAATCGGAGGGGAGCGTGGAGCTCCCCGCCGCGGTCGCGAGCGCCCGCGACCGGGCAGAGCGGACGAGGGGGGAGAGCTGGGGGGGCATCGCTGCGGTGGGAATGGAGTCTCCTCCCAGCGCCTCGGCCGCCGCGGAGTAGAGCGAAGACTGGGCCGACACGGCCGTGTCCGAGCTCACGCCGCTCTTGAAGGTGAGCGCGCTCGAGACCGCGTCCGCCGCGCCCTCGGGCGCTTCGGTCGCCTGCGCCGGGCCGTAATCGAAGCTCTTTGAAGCAGCGGCGTTGCCACCGTCGCTGTTTCCGCCGCAGCCCGCAGCCGCGAGGCAGAGGATTGCTGGGATCGCCATACGCTTCGTCATCGAGGCCTCCTTCTTTAGAGAGATGCGGCGAAGCGCTCCACCAGGCAAGCGGTTCGCCGATTGCGCACTATTGCGCCGGCGCGTCGCGGGCTGCAACGGTGGATTCGTCGGTATGTGTGGTGGCGTGTGGCCGTCCGGCGCATGCACGTCGTCGACCGACGTCGACCGAAGACGGGTCAAGCACTGTCGAGCAATCGACAATTCCCAGTTCGCGACGAAGCGGGCGCTATCACCGTCAAGCGCAGGCAGCCCGCGCCAGGAGATCGGGCGGTGAGTCTCGAGCGCGGTCCGGCTCCGGCGCGAAGCAGATGCGGTTTCGGCCCTGGTCCTTGGCCCTGTACAGGGCGGCATCCGCGGCCCGGATGAGCTGTTCGGCGCCCTCCACCCCGATCGACGGGTAGACGGACAGTCCGAGAGAGGCGGTGACCTTGAAGGTCTCGGGGCGACCCTTCGACCCGCGGATGGGCGGCGCGGAGAAGCAGGCCTTGGCGCGCATGGTCCGCAAGACCCGCTCGGCGACGGTGGCAGCCCCGGGGCCGTCGGTGTTGGGCATGATGACCGCGAACTCCTCGCCACCCCATCGCGTGCACACGTCGAGGCGACGCAGCTCGCTGCTCAGGAGCTCCGCCGTCCTGCACAGCACGCTATCGCCGACGGCATGTCCGTGGCGGTCGTTCACCTTCTTGAAGTGGTCGAGATCGAGGAGCAGGAGCGAGACGGGGTCCCCGTGTCGCTTCGAGCGCTCGACCTCCTGGTCGAGGCGGTACTGGAAGTAGCGACGGTTGAACAGCCCCGTGAGCGCGTCGGTGATCGACAGGCGCTCGAGCTCGAGCTTGGCGACCCGGAGCGCGTCCTGAGCCGCCTTGATCCGGAGCATGGCCGTGACGCGCGCCGAGATCTCCGCGCCCTGGCAGGGCTTCGAGAGGACGTCATCCGCGCCGCCGAGCAGCCCGCTCACCCGCGAGTCGGCATCCGCCCTGCCGGACAACAGGATGACCGGAAAGAACCCGGGGTGAAGCTGCTCCTTCATCGCGCGGAGGGCCTGGACCCCGTCCATGTCGGGCAGCACCGCGTCCATCACGGCGATGTCCGGCGGCGCGCTCCCGCATGCTTCGCGAATCGCGTCTGCTCCGCGTGGAACACAATCCGTGACGTATCCTCGGCCCGACAGGACGTCGGCGAGGGCTGCCGCCTCGGCAAGAGAGTCCTGGACGATCAGCACCCGTTCGCTCACGCCCGGCGATGAGTGCAAGAGCGGCGCCCCGCCAGGCACACGGCGCGGGCGTTGCCCCCGCCGCCGGCAGCGTGCGAGCGGTCAGCGTCGCGAGATCGTGCGGAACGGCGGGGGCCTGCGAGAGCGCGGTGAGCCTTCGGGTGTACGCGGGGAGACGCGCCCGCGCGTCCGGAGCTGCGCGACGCCGCGGCCAGGCGAATCTCGGGCTCGGCGTCGCTCACCTGACACCCGTCAGCGCGTTGACGCAGGCAAGTGCGGGGCGTGCAAGGGGCGCGGTGCCGCCAGGCCGTCGACTGGTGGGTGGGACGACGCCTACAATGTGCGCCCCACGCTCGCCTCACGATCGTTGCTGGCCCACATCTCGCGGTGAAACAATGCCGGTCATCTCGGGCAAGGGAGGCGGCACTTGGAGCACGACCGCGAGGGGCTGAAGGGCTCGAAGATCCTCCCAGCTCGCACCTCGCGCCCGCGCTGGCCGGTCAGCGCGTTGGCTGTCCTGGCGCTGGCAGGCGGCACGACCGCGGGTTGCAGCGATCGCCAGCGGCCCGCAGGAGTGGTGTCCGCCAGTGGCCAGATCGACTCGACGGCCACCTGCCAGCCGGCGGGCGGCACCGCTCCGGTCGCGGCGCCCGTCTTCGTTCGCAACATCGCGGTCGGCGAGACCGGCTGGTTCAGCGCGCCCGCCATCGTGGACCTCGCCCGCGACGGCAAGAAGGTGCTGGTGGCGCCCTTCTACAGCACGTTCGTGTTCGCCGCCGACGGCAAGCAGCTCGCCAGGCGCACCGACACCAGGGGCCGCGTCTACGCGCCGTCCGTCGTCGCCGACCTGGACGGCGACGGCGTCGTCGAGATCGTGGTGGGTGGCGGAGGAGGCACGGTCGCCGCCTACGAGTACGCGAGCGGCGGGTTGCGCCTGAAGAAGGGCTGGCCTGCAAAGGCCTGCAGCGCGGACACGTGCGACGACGTGGAGGTGCGCGGGATGGCCGCCGCGGATCTCGACGGCGACGGCAAGATCGAGGTCGTCGTCACCAACACCGAGACGCGGAACGGCCACGCCCAGGTCTTCGTCTTCTCACCCGACGGCAAGGTGTACCAGCCCGACGCTACCCCCTGGGCAGCCTGGCCGCGCTACAACACCGCCGGCGGCCCGGGCGGCGACGCCGATTTCAACGGGCAAGGCAATCGAGGCTACGGCTGCTACGGGCTCAACGTCGGCATCGGCAACATCGATGACGACCCCGACCTCGAGATCGTCGCCACCTACGACAACCACCAGATCAACGTCTTCAAGAAGGACGGGACGTCCGTCCTCGCCTCCGGCTGGTACACGAACCGCGCGAGCGAGCACCGGGGGCAGCGGCTCGCCTGGGGACAGTTCATCCGCTGGTACGACCCTGCCGTCGAGGACGACCACTACCACCTCCACACCGGCGACTGGCCCGACGTGAACTCGACCATGTGGCTCCAGTGGACCGCGTCGCCGCCGAACGTCGTCGACGTGAACGGCGACGGCAAGAACGAGGTGGTGGGCATCCCCAACGCTGAGCAGCACGAGCCCTACGAGACGCAGGGGTACGCCTTCATGGTGCTCGAGGGCGCCCACGGCGACGGCTCGCGCTCCGCCCGGCGGCTCGCCGGCTGGGAGAAGTTGCCGCTGTCGTTCAAGCCGGATCCGCGCGGCGACGGCGACTGGTATCCTCCGAGCGGC
>Ga0154716_1110_pt6 | contig 11465 bp, 10 predicted proteins | sample Rifle2008BG16ft_FD_105724 | JGI IMG/M metagenome (GOLD analysis project Ga0154716, IMG submission 105724) | Anaeromyxobacter sp. RBG_16_69_14
GCGCGGATCGGCCTCGGCAGGGGGGATGCACATGAGCCCGCGCAGCGCGAGCCCGGGCAGCCGAGCCACGGTCTCGGCCAGGCGCGGCAAGTCGCCCGGCGCGCAGCCCGATTTCGATCTCTCGCCGGCCACGTTCACCTCGAGGAGCACGCGCGTCGCCGTGCCGCGTCGGGCGGAGCGCTTCGACACCTCTTCGGCCTGCGACAAGCGGTCGATGGTGTGGATCCACGTGACGTGTGGGGAATCCTGTTCCTCCTCCGCCCGGCCGACCAGGTACTTCACCTTGTTCGTCTGGAGCGCGCCGATGAAGTGCCAGACGAGGTCGCGCAAATCCGAGAGCGCGGCCGCCTTGTCGCGCCATTCCTGCGCGTAGTTCTCGCCGAAGTCGCGCTGACCGGCGGCGTGGGCTTCCCGGACGGCGTCCGCTGGCTGCGTCTTCGAGACAGCGACCAGCGTCACGCTTGACGGGATGCGACCCCGCACCTGCGCCAGGGCCTCCGCGATCGCGCTCACCGCTCTGCCCCCCACGGTGGCGCGAAGCCGAGCCGCGCCAGCAGCGAGATCGTCTCGGCGAGGGGGAGCCCGACGACGTTCGAGACGCTTCCTCGGAGCTCGGTCACGAAGGCGCCGCCCACCCCCTGCACCGCGTACGAGCCCGCCTTGTCGAGGGGTTCGCCGGTCGCGAGGTACCAGCTGATCTGGGCCTCGGTGAGCGCTGCGAAGCGCACCTCGCTCGTGGCGGCCAGGACCTCCTCGCGGCCACCGCGCCGCGCGCAGACGCCGGTCATCACCTCGTGCGTGCGCCCGGAGAGCTCGCGAAGCATGCGGCGCGCGTCCTCGACGTCCCGCGGCTTGCCCAGGACAACTCCTTCGAGCACCACCACCGTGTCGGCGGCGAGCACGATCTCCCCGGTGATGGCGCGTGCCTTCTCTCGGGCCACGCGTCGCACGTAGTCGCCCGGTGGCTCGGCAGGGAGCTGCGTCTCGTCCGAGTCGGCGGGCCGCACCTCGAGGCGCAGCCCGAGCTGCTCGAGCAGCTCGCGTCGGCGCGGACTCCTGGAGGCGAGGGTGAGGATCACGTCAGTCCAGCTCTACCGGCGCCGCACGAACCTCGCCCAGCACGAAGGCCTTGTTCTCTACCACCTTCGATCTCTTGCGCAGATCCCCGACCCAGGCGCGTTCGATCTCCGACTCGCGGCTGAGCCGCAGGCGCGTCTCCACCTCGGATTTCATCTCGGAGAACTTGGCCTCGTCGGGGCGCTCCCGCTCCTTCGCGCGCGCCACCACGGGGCCCGAGGTCGTCTCGTACACCCCGGGAAGCACCTGCCCCGCGGCCGCCTTCATCGCGTCCGCGAAGAGGTCGGGAGCGGGGCCGATGCGCGGCACGTTGGGCGAGCTCGAAGCGGTGAAGGAGCCCGTCTCGTCCGGCTTGACGATCTGACCGCCCATCTTCACCGGCTCCGCGCCCTTCTTCTTGCCCTTCACCTCTTCCTCCACCGGGAACACCTCGGCGAAGCTCTCGCCGCTCCGCAGCCGAGTCAACGCCTCTTCGGCCTTCTGCGTGGCGAGCTTCTTCGCGAGGTCCGTCTCGAGCAGCTCGCGCGCGATGTCCGGCTTCGCCTTCTCGAGCGGTACCTTCTCGGGTTCCTGCACCTCCTCCACCTTGATGAGGTGCCACCCGAACTGCGTCTTCACTGGGGCGGACACCTCGCTCGGCGTGAGCTTGAAAGCCGCCTCCTCGAAGGCCTTCGCCATCATGCCCGCGCCGAAGAAGCCGAGGTCGCCGCCGCGCTCCTTCGAGCCGGGATCGTCCGAGGTCTCCGTCGCCACGCGCGCGAAGTCCTCGCCCTTCTTGACGCGATCGGCGATGGCGTCGATCTCCTTCTTCGCAGCGTCCTGTTCCGTCGCGCCGGCCTTCTCGTCCACCTTCACGAGGATGTGGCGGGCGCGGACGCGCTTCTTCTTGTCGAAGCGGGCAGGGTTTTCCTTGTAGTACTGCTCGATGCGCGCGCCGCTCCGGACGACGAAGTCCTTCACCTGCGCCTCCCATCCGGATGAGGCCTTCGCGTCCACGCGCGCCAGCGCGAGGGGAAAGCGGGCGAACTCGAGGGCGGCGCGGTCGTGGTCCGCGAGCCACGCTTCCTTGACCTCGTCGCCGGTCACCTTCGCGGTCTCGCGCAGGAGCGACATCATCTTCTGGTATCCGAGATCCCGGCGCATCAGCTCCTCGAACTTGCCGGGCGAGCCGTAGGCGCTCGAGACGGCGCTCTTGTAGAGCTCCATGTCGAACTGGCCGTTGCTCTGGAAGCCCGGAAGGGCCTTGATGGCGCTCGCGACCTCCTCGTCCGACACGACGATGCCCTGCTTCCGAGCCTCTTGCTGGGCGAGCTCGCGCTGGATCACCTGGTCCATCGCCATCTGGCGGAGGCGCATCTGGAACGGGCCGTTCACCTCGCCGCCCTGCTGCCGGTAGATCCGCAGGAGCTGGGAGAACTGCTGGTCAAATTCCGAAGGAGCGACCGCTGCCCCGTTCACCTTGGCTACCCAGGTCTCGGTGCGACCACCGGTGCCGCAGCCCTTCGAGCCGGGGCCGAACGAGACCACGAAGACGATGATGATGATTCCGAAGAGGACGTACGTGAGGACGCTTCGAGAGTTCGCCCTCATGGTGTCGAGCATGGAACCGCGCTCCGGATTGTTAACGCGGCAACACCGAGGGGTGCCGTCGCGCGGAAAAGTTGAAGAACGTAATCGAGAAGCACTAAAATGCAAGAGTTTTCAGGATTTACGGGGCGCGGACGGCCTCGGGAGCCGGCGTGGTTGGACTACTGAAGCGCTACCGTGAGCTCATACTCGTCGCCGTGCTCCTCGTCCTTCCGCTGGGCGTCTATTTCGCCCACGCGAAGCACCCGAGCGAGCGCTCGCGCCTCGATCGGGTGATCCTGGCGCTCACCGGCCCCATCGAGAAGGGCATCACCTGGGTCATCGGCGGGACACTCGGTGCCTGGAACGGCTACGTCGATCTCCGCCGCGCCCGCGAGCGGGCGATCGCGCTTCAGCAAGAAGTAAACCTCCTGCGGCTCGACCGGATGGAGTTGCTCAGGGTGAAGGAGGAGAGCGCGCGGCTCCGGAAGCTGCTCGGCTTTGCCCAGGAGGCGCCCGACCGGCGCGTGCTCGGGGGGCGTGTCATCGGTGTGCGCCTCGATCCGAAGGGCCTGCAGCTCATCACCCTCGACCGAGGCGCGGACGACGGCATCGCGCCGATGACGCCGGTGGTGGTGGCCCACGGGGTGGTCGGCCGAGTGCACACGACGACCGCTTCGACCGCCGACGTGCTCCTCCTCTCCGACCGCAACAGCTCGATCGCCGTGCGGGTCGACCGCTCTCGCGCGCGCGCGAACGTACGCGGCACGGGCTCGCCCGACTTCTGCCGCCTCGAGTACGCGCTGCGCTCCGACGACATGATCGAGGGCGATCTCCTCGTCACCTCGGGGACGGACGGCATCTTCCCTCCCGGCCTGGTGGTGGGACAGCTCACCGGGTTGAAGCGCAGCGGCCAGGGCCTCTACCAGCGCGCGGACGTTAAACCAGCCGTGGACGTCACGAAGCTCGAGGAGGTGCTGGTGCTGGCCTCCTCCGAGCGCCGCGCCGAGGAGCCGCCGCAGGCCGCGATGGCGCCGCTGTCCACCGGCGCAGCCGCCGGAGCCAAGCCGTGAGGCCCATCTGCGCCTTCGTCTTCGCGCTCGTCCTCACGTCGGTGCAAGCTGCGCTGCTCCGGTACCTGGGCGGAGGTGCGGTCTCGCTGGCGCTGGCGTTGCCCATCATCGTCTACCTCGGCCTCCAGGCCGGCAACGTGGACGGGGCGGTAGGTGCGGCCGGCGTGGGTTACGTCATCGACCTCATGGCCGGTGGGCCAAAGGGCCTCATGACCTTCCTCGCCGTGGCGCTCTTCCTCGTCAGCAGGGTCGCCGGTGCCGCGCTCTCCGTGCAGGGCATGGCTGGGTTCGCGGTGCTGTCGGGCGCGGGTACGGCTCTCTATGGTCTCGCCGCGCTCGCCTTCACCCGGGCCATCGCGCCTGTGGAGAGCGCGCCTGCTTACTCGCTCGTCTGGCGCGTGCTCGTCGAAGCGGTCCTCACCGGAGCGCTGTCGCCGCTGGTACTGATTGCGATGCGGCGGCTTGAGGGGCTCTACGTTCGCGAGGAGCAGGGGCTGCTGCGATGACGAGGGGCTCCAGATGATCGACGTTCCCCCGCCCGCCTCGCCTGGCGCGGCCCAGAAGGAGTTCCGCCCCGGTACCTCCTGGATGACGGCGGCGGCGTCGCTCGCCTTCCTCGTGCTGGGCGTGCGGCTCTACCAGCTCCAGATCCTGCGGGGCGACGACTACAAGGAGCGTGCCGACGGGAACTTCGTGAAGGAGCTGCGCGTCCCAGCCGACCGCGGCTTCATCCTCGACACGGGTCACCGGATCCTGGTCGACTCGCGCCCATCCTACGACGTCACGCTCAGGCCGTACTTCTGCGGCAAGCAGTGCGACGACACGCTCTCGCGGCTCTCGAGTCTGCTCTCGCTCTCGGAGGACGAGATGGGGCGCGCCCAGGAACGGCTGCGCGCCGCCCGCGGGTTGGAGCGCTTCCGGCCCTTCACGGTCAAGGTGGACATCGCGCGCGAGGAGCTCGACATCATCGAGGCCAACCGCGTCCCGGGGGCGCTCTCGGGCGTGGACGTGATCCCGGCGCCGCACCGCAACTATCGGTACGGCTCCTGGGGCGGTCACCTCTTCGGCTACATGAACGAGATCGGTGCTGACGAGCTCAAGAAGGCGAACGAGGAGATCGAGCGGCGCGGAGACGGCGAGACCTTGCCGTACCAGCTCGGCGACTACCTCGGCCGGCGCGGGCTCGAGCGGCGCTGGGAGTCGAGGCTGCGCGGGATCGACGGGGTCCGCCGGGTGGTGGTGGACGCCAAGGGCAACGCCAAGGGGGGCGACCTCGAGGACCTCATTCCAGAGGTCCAGCGCTTCGAACCGTCGCGGCCAGGCCAGAACCTCGTCCTGTCCATCGACTGGCGGCTGCAGGAGTTCGCCGAGAAGTTCTTCCCTGGGACCGCCGGCAGCGTCCTCGCCATGGACGCGAAGACCGGCTTCCTGCTCGCGCTCGTGGACAGGCCTGCGCCCGATCCCAACAAGCTCTCCGGCCGCATCAGCCGCGCCGAGATGCTGGCCATTCACAACGACCCGCTCCGGCCCGAGCTCTTCCGCGCCATCCAGGAGCACTACCACCCCGGCTCGACATTCAAGGTCGTGACGTCCATCGCGGCCCTGGAAGAAGGTGCGCTCAAGCCGGGCGGGACCGTCTCCTGTCCAGGTTACTACGCGCTCGGTCGCCACCGCTGGCGCTGCGACAAGGAGACGGGCCACGGCACGGTCGACCTCGAGCACGCCCTCGGCGCCTCCTGCAACGTGTTCTACTACGCGCTCGGCGAGCGCCTCGGGACGGACCGGATCGCGAAGTGGGCGCGGCTGCTCGGCCTGGGAAGGCCGACCGGCTTCGACATCGGGGGCGAGATCACGGGCGTCATGCCCGACGAGGCGTGGCACGACAAGCACGTCGCGGGCGGCTACCAGCGCGGCATGGCGCTCAACGTGGCCATTGGCCAGGGCGACGTGAACGTGACGCCGATGCAGCAGCTGGTCCTCTACGGCGCGCTCGCGTCGGGCATCGTGTGGAAGCCGCAGGTGGTGGAGCGCATCGAGGACCCGAGCGGCCAGACGGTGCAGCAGTTCGCGCCCGTCGAGGCCGGTCGGCTGCCCGTCAAGAAGGAGACGCGCGACCAGGTCATGAAGGGCCTCCTGGCGGCGGTGAACCAGCCCTTCGGCACGGGCTATTGGTCACGGATCAAGGACATCCAGATCGACGGCAAGCTGCTGGTGATGGCGGGAAAGACCGGCACCGCCCAGGGGGTGAAACTGGGCGCCAGGCGCCTCAAGGCGGCCCAGGTGACGTACTCCGAGCGCGACCATGCCTGGTTCGCCGCGTTCGCGCCGGCGGACGATCCGGAGATCGTGGTCCTGGTGTTGAACGAGCACTCCGGCTTCGGCTCCTCCAACGCGGCTCCGACCGCGAGCGCGGTGGTGAGACACTACTTCGAGCTCAAGCGGGCAGACGCGCTCGAGCGCGCCGGTGTCCCCTTCGGACCCCCTCCGCCCCCGGCCCTCGTCCCGGCCGAGAGGGCGGTGCCTCCGGCGCCGGCCGCGCCGCGCACGCTCGAAGGTCCGGCCTCAGCGCCGGCTGCCGCGAAGGGGGAGAAGCGTGGCGCTTGACCTGTCGCTACCGCACAGCGGGTTTCACTCGCAGCGGCGCGCCTTCAACAACTACCCGTGGCACGTCGCCTTCTTCGTGCTCTGCATCGCAGCGCTCGGGGTGTGGAATCTGGCCTCGGCCTCGAGGAGCGCGCACGCCCCGGTGTGGATCTCTCAGCTCACCTGGATGGGCGCCGGCGTGTGCGCCGCGCTCGCGATCGGGTTCGTCGACTACCGGCGCTTCATGCGTGGCGCGTACGTGTTCTATGCCCTGGTCTTGCTGCTGCTCGTGGCGGTGATGTTGAAGGGGCGCGTCGTCATGGGTGCCCGGCGCTGGCTGACCATCGGGCCGCTGAACCTGCAACCCTCCGAGCTTGCGAAGATCGCGGTCGCGCTGGCCCTGGCGCGCTGGTTCCACCTGGATGCGGGGAAGCGTAGGGACGGCTACGGCCTCCTGTCGCTCGTCGTCCCGGCTGGCATGACGCTCGTCCCGGCGCTGCTCGTCCTGAAGCAGCCCGATCTGGGCACGGCGCTCATCGTGGTGGCGGTGGGCGCGACGATCATCCTCTTCGCCAGGGTGCGCTGGCAGGCGCTTGTGACGGTGGTGGTCGTGGTGGCGGTGGGCGCGGTCTTCGCCTATCCGCACCTGAAGCCGTATCAGAAGAGGCGCGTCGAGACCTATCTCGACCCGGAGGGTGACGTGCTCGGGGCGGGGTATCACGCCACGCAGTCGATGATCGCGGTGGGATCGGGCCAGGGGGCCGGAAAGGGATGGGGGCAGGGGACGCAGACTTTGCTCTCGTTCCTGCCCGAGCAGCACACCGACTTCATCTTCTCGGTGTGGGCGGAAGAGCACGGCTTCGTGGGCTGCCTCTTGCTCCTCGCGCTCTACTACGCGCTCGTGGTCTCTGCCCTGGGCATCGCAGGCAACGCGCGCGACCGCTTCGGTCACTTCCTGGCGGTGGGTGTCAGCGGGATGCTGTTCTGGCACGTCTTCGTCAACATGGGCATGGTGATGGCCATCCTGCCCGTGGTCGGCGTGACCCTGCCGCTGATGAGCTACGGGGGTTCGTCCATCGTGGCCGTGATGCTCGGTATCGGGCTCCTCAACAACGTCGGGATGCGCCGGTTCGTGAATTGACGGAAGCAGGAGCGGCCGGACGCTCGCGCATCCGGCCGCCGGAGAGGGGTGCCGTCGCCTCGCGCTCTAGCTAGACGACCTTCTTCACCGCGTCCACGAGCTTCGATTTCGGGACGGCCCCGATGATGGTGTCGACGACGCGCCCGCCCTTGAACAGCAAAAGCGTCGGGATGGAGCGGATACCGTACTTCTGCGGCACTCCTTGATGGGTGTCGATGTCGAGCTTGCCGACCTTGATCTTGCCCTTGTACTCATGGGCGATCTCGTCGACGGCAGGTGCGATGGCCTTGCACGGGCCGCACCATGCCGCCCAGAAATCGACCAGCACTGGAGTCTCGTTCTTCAGCACCTCTTGTTCGAAGGTGCCGTCCTCAAGGGTGACCACGTCGTTGGATGCCATGCCGCTCTTTAATCCACGGGCGCGACCCTGGCAAGCGGCACGTCAGGGTGCTAACCTCCTGGCTTCGCGCGGTCTTTTGTCGCGTTGTGGCTAGTCCTTACGCAGCGAGCGTAGCGAGGCGGCGGAGAGGCGATTGATGTCGGGGCTCTTGTTCGTCTCCCAGGCAGTGCTCGAATCCTGGACCGAGCATGGAAAGGTCGACTTCCAGGGCGACCTGATGACCCTCCGTTCCGGTGAAGGGCAAGGGCGCAGCTACGTCCTCGGTCCAGCCGTGCGCTTCATGGAGGTCCTGGGTACCGATCGCGATCCGAACGCGCTCCTCGGCAAGGTGAAGACCGACGCCCAGCTGCGCGCACTCGGTGCCGAGCAGCTGGGCGACTCCGTCGTCCTGGGTGAGCTCGCCTACGAGGTTGAGCCGGGCTTCGTCGCGGAGCTCGCGCTCCAGGAGGCGATGGCCGTGCAGCGATCGCAAGCTGGCGCAAACGCGGCCGGAGCGAAGTCTTCCGCGCCGGACGGGAACATCGTGCTGGCGACCGGCCAGCCCCCGGCGGTGCTCCCGGCACGGCAGGAGGATCAGGGCGCGCACGCTCCGTTGCCCAGGGAGCTGGAGGAGAAGCGCGAGGAAGCCGAAGCGTTGGCGCGCTTCCTGCTGGAAAACCTATCTCGATCACGCTAGCGCAAGACTTGCGCCGTCCGGACCCAGGCCGCCCGCAGGAACGTCTGGGCGGGATCGAGCCGCGAGGGAGAAGTACACGCCGATGAGCGTCACGATTCTGAGGATAGCTGCGGGGCTGTATGCGGCGGGTGCCGCTTCCTACATCCTCTTCTTCGCCCGTCCCCGACATGTCCGCGCGTCCAGCACCGGGTTCTGGCTCGTCGGCCTCGCATTCCTGGTCCATGCCGTCTCGATCGGCTTCGGCTGCAGCGAGTTCGGCGGGGCCGACTTCTTCAACCTCCGCGGCGGCTTCGGCATGCTCGGCTGGGTCGGCGCCGGCGCGTTCCTGCTCTTGCAGCGCTTCTATCCCATTCCGTCGGTCGGTGCCTTCATCCTGCCGCTCGTGGTCATCGCGGTGCTGCCGGGCCTGTTCGGCCTCGGGCCCGACGCGCCGGGCGTGGTGCCCAGCGTGGTGCGGCTGCCGGCGCTGAAGCTCCACGTCTCGACCGCCATCGGCGGTGTCGCCCTCTTCGCCATCGCCTTCGGCGTGGCCGTCATGTACCTCCTGCAAGAGCGCGAGGTGAAGGGGAAGCACTTCGGCGCGCTCTTCTCGCGGCTCCCGTCGCTCGACGCGCTCGACAAGCTCAACCAGCGCCTGGTGCGCACCGGCTTCGCGGTCTACTCCGTCGCCCTCGTGACGGGTGCGCTCGTGGCCAAGAACGCCTGGGGCAGCTTCTGGACGTGGGACCCGCAGCAGGTCGCTTCCCTCGTGGTGTGGCTCCTCTACGGCGCGATGGTCCAGCTGCGGCACGTGGGCGTGCACGGGCGCAGGTACGCCCTGCTCACGCTGGCTGGCTTCGCGCTGGTGCTGACCTCGATGATCGCGATGGGCGCGGTGCCGAACGTGACGCGGCACGGAGGGAACTTCCAGTGAAGGGGATTTTCCTCGTCGGGCTGTCGCACCACTCCGCCTCCATCGCTGTGCGCGAGCAGGTCGCGCTCGAGGGTGAGGTCCTCAAGGCGGCCCTGGCGGGCCTTCGCTCCACGCAAGACGTCCAGGAGGCGATGGTGATCTCGACCTGCAACCGCGTCGAGGTGCTGGTGCTCGCCGAGTCAGCGGAACCGGCGCGCCGCTTCTTCCTCGATCGGGCACCCGACGCCGATGGCCATCTCTACGAGTTCCACGGCTCGCAGGCCGTGCGCCACCTCTTTCGCGTCGCGGCGAGCCTCGACTCGATGGTCGTGGGCGAACAGCAGATCCTGGGGCAGGTGAAGGAGGCGTACGGGCTCGCCAGCTCGGCTGCGACGGCAGGGTCGTTCATCTCCCGCCTGTGTAACCGCGCCTTCGCGACGGCCAAGCGCGTCCGCAGCGAGACGGACGTCGGCAGGGGCGCCAGCTCCGTCTCGCAGGTGGCGGTCGAGCTGGTGGAGAAGATCTTCGGCGACTTGAAGGGCCGCTCGATCCTCCTGGTCGGGGCGGGAAAGATGGGCGCGCTCAGCGCCAAGGCGCTCGCCTCGCTGGGGGCGGATCGCGTGCTCGTGACCAACCGCTCGCGCGAGCGCGCCGTCGCCCTGGCCGATCAGACGGGCGGGCACGCCCGCGACTGGTCGGAGCTTTCGAAGCTGCTCATCGAGGCCGACGTCGTCATCGTCTCGACCGGCGCCCCGCACTTCGTCATCACGCCCGAGATCGCCCACGCCACCATGAAGGCGCGGCGCCATCGCTCGGCCTGCTACATCGACCTGGCCGTGCCGCGCAACGTCGATCCGCGCTGCGCGGATCTCGACAGCGTCTTCGCCTACGACATGGACGACCTCCAGAAGGTGGTGCACGCGACCAGGAGCGCGCGCGCCGAGGAGGCCATCCGCGCCGAGGCGATCGTCGAGGCCGAGGTGATGGCCTTCTTCGCCGAGCGCGAGGCGCGCGCTGCGCTCCCGGTGCTGGCTGCGCTGCGGCGGCGCGCAGAGGAGATTGCGCTCGGCGAGGCGGAACGAACGCTCGCCCAGCTGGGCGGGAAGCTCGACGAGAAGGGGAGGAGGAGCGTGGAGGCCATGGCGCGCGCCATCGTGAACAAGCTCCTCCACGGACCGACCGCGCGCCTGAAGGAAGCCGCGTCGTCGGGCGACAGCACGCTCCCAGGTGCCGCCGCCGAGCTCTTCGGTATCGACGGCGACCAGCCCGCGAAGGGGGAGGAGCCGGGTCGGTCCTCGGCGGCGATCGTGGCGCTCTCGGACAAGAGATGATCCGCATCGCGACCCGCCGCAGCCCACTCGCCAGGTGGCAGGCGAACCACGTCGCGGACCTGCTCCGCGCGCGGGAACCCGGCGCGGAGGTCCGCCTCCACGAGCTCGTGACGAAGGGAGACAAGATCCTCGACGTGGCGCTGGCGCGGGTGGGCGGCAAGGGTCTGTTCGTGAAGGAGATCGAGGACGCCCTCCTCGCGGGCGACGCCGAGATCGCCGTCCACTCCATGAAGGACCTCCCAGCGGAGCTGGCCGAGGGCCTGGTCGTCGGCGCGGTGCCCGTGCGTGAAGACCCGCGGGACGCGCTCTGCTCGCCGAAGCACGGGAGCCTCGCTGCGCTGCCTGCACGCGCGAAGGTCGGCACCTCCAGCTTGCGCCGCGCCGCACAGCTCAGGGCGCTCCGCCCGGACCTCCAGATCGAGATGGTGCGCGGCAACGTCGAGACCCGCCTGCGCAAGGCGTCGGAGGGCCTCGACGCGGTGGTGCTCGCCTATGCCGGTCTGCGCCGCCTCGGACTCGCCGATCACGCGACCCAGGTCTTCGATCCGTCCGAGATGTTGCCCGCGGTTGCGCAGGGCGCCCTCGCGCTCGAGGCGCGCGGCTCCGATCTGGCCACCCTTGCGCGGCTCGCGCCGCTCGACCACCCCGAGACGCGCCAGCGCGTCGAGGCGGAGCGCGGCCTCTTGCGCCGGCTCGAGGGGGGCTGCCAGGTGCCCATCGCGGCGC
>Ga0154716_1119_pt9 | contig 11457 bp, 9 predicted proteins | sample Rifle2008BG16ft_FD_105724 | JGI IMG/M metagenome (GOLD analysis project Ga0154716, IMG submission 105724) | Anaeromyxobacter sp. RBG_16_69_14
CGCCGCCGACCCGGGCGACATGCACCAGCCGCTGCGCCGCTATGCGCGCGACACGTGGGCGTCGTTCGTGGCGATGACCGATGAGGCCACCGGGTTGCCGGCCGACAGCCTGCGTATCGACGGCACCCGCAGCGTGCAAACGTCCACCACGAATATCGGTGCCTACCTGTGGAGCACGCTGGTGGCGGAGGAGCTGGGGATCATCTGCCATGCAGAGGCGGTCGCTCGGCTCGGTCGGACGCTCGGCACGCTCGAGAGCATGGAACGTCACGCGCCGAGCGGCCAGTTCTTCAACTGGTACGACCACACCACTGGCGCGACACTCACGGTGTGGCCGCCCACGGGCGAGCCACGCACGCCGATCCTGTCGTCGGTGGACAATGGATGGCTGGCGACCGCCCTGCACCTGGTGCGCCGCCGCGTCCCCGAGCTGGCGTCGCGCGCAAGCGCCCTCTTCGACCGGATGAACTTCGGCTTCTACTACCGGCCGGACGTCAATCGCATCCTGTTCTCCTTCGCTCCGAGCACCGGCGAGGCGCCGTGCTGTTACGACACCATCGTCAGCGAGAGCCGGATCGCGAGCTATATCGGCATGGCCAAGGGCGAACTCCCTCCCCGCCATTACTTCGGCGCCTGGCGGACCTTCCCCGACACCTGCGACTGGAGCTGGCAAGAGACGAGGCCGCGCGGCTCCCAGCGCACCTACTCGGGCGCGGCGGTCTTCGAGGGGGCCTACCGGTACGCCGGCATGCGCCTCGTGCCCAGTTGGGGAGGGAGTATGTTCGAAGCCCTGATGCCGGCGCTGTTCGTCCCCGAGGAACGGTGGGGCCTGCGGAGCTGGGCAATCAACCATATACTAACGGTGCAGGCCCAGATCCATCACGGGCTCGCCGAAGCCCAGTATGGCTACTGGGGTTTCTCTCCCGCCAATACCCCGGAAGGCGGCTACGCCACCTACGGGGTCGACGGCATCGGCATGAATCCAGGCGGCTATCCCTCCAACAACGACAATACGCTCGTGGATCACGGCTTCCCGGGCTGCCCTGACAGGGCGCCGCTGCCCGAGCCGCCACCGTCCGCGTACACCAACGGCGTGGTGACCCCTCACGCGGCTTTCCTGGCGCTGCGCTTCGCGCCCGCGACGACGCTCCAGAACCTAGCCAACCTCGAGCGCGACTTCGATATCTACTCCCCCTGGGGCTTCCGTGACTCGGTGAACGTCGACACCAAGGTGGTGTCGCAGTACTACCTCGCCCTCGACCAAGGGATGATCATGGCGGCGATCGGCAACGCGCTGGCGCGCGACATGCTGCGCGAAGCGTTCGTGACGCCCGAGTTCGAGCGCGCCCTGCGACCGGTGATCGCCGTCGAAGCGTTCGACGCCGGCCCCGACCTCTCGCCCGAAGAGGACACAGGCGTGGACGTCGTCGCAGCAGAACCCTAGCGTCGAGACCGCGTGCCGGGTCGCTCTTGCTCGTGACAGACGAACGCCGCAGACTCAGGCGAAACGGTCACGAGCCATGACTGCCGTGGCGCCGACCGTGCCGAGCAGCTCGTCGAGCCCGTAGCGCTGTGCGCACGTCACGGCGAATCCGGTGAGGCGCTCGAGGGAGGTGCCAGCACCTCCAGCAGCAGTTCGCGGTCGGTCAGATAGGCCTGGAGCTCGGCCTGATCCAGCGGCTTGCCGGCCGCCATCCGCCGGCGCAGCTCGTCTCGGCGCGCCTTGGGCAAGCGCCGCAGCAAGCCGCTCCCCACCACGGAAAGCGCGTGCAAGGCGCAGGCACGCCGATCCTCGAGCGCTCTTTGCGCACTCACCTCGAGCGTCGCCCGCGTGTCGAAGACGGTCAAGGTGTCGTTCGTGGACCAGTCCTCGGGCACCTGGAAGAGCCCCAGACGATCCGCCCAGCGGCCCAGAGTCGCCGACGAGGTCAGCATGGTGAGGAGCGGCGAGGCCAGGAGCGGCAGGATCAGCGGCAGCGTCCAGATGAGCGCCAGGCGCGAGACGAGCAACGCCGCAGCGCCCAGCGCCAGCGCGCAAAGGACCTGGGGCCAGTGCCGGTGCAAGGCCTCGCCCAGCGGCACCCGGCGCTCGTCGCGATTCGCCGTCGCCCACGCCACGCGCTCCCCGAAGGCGGAGCGCACGACGAAGGTGGCCTGAAACAGCATCAGAGCCGGGCTGAGCAGCGCTCCCATGACCAGCTCTCCGAGCAGGCTGAAGACGAAGGCCGGCACCCGGCGCACGGGCAGCTGCCCCCGGCGCAGCATCGCCACGAGCGACGCCGCAGCGGCGATGAGCCGGGGGCCGAACAGCATCGCCATCGTCAAAGTGATGAGCCCGCGCGCAGCAGCGAAGTCGTGCACCGGCCAGAGCGGAAAGAGGCTGCGCCCAGCCGGCGGGAAGTAGTCGGGCTCCATGGACAGGTCGCGAGCGGCGACGAGCAGCATGACCCAGACGAAGGCGAGCGAGATGGGGGGAATGAGGTACGAGCAGGCGCCGCGCAGGAAATGCATCCGGCTCCAGCCCGCCAACCCCCGCAGCATCACCACCCGTAGGTGCTGCAGGTTACCGTGACACCAGCGCTCGTCGCGCACCGCGAAGTCGATGAGGGTGGTGGGGCACTGCTCGTAGCTGCCGCCGAGGTCGGGCGCCAGCCACACCTCGTAGCCGGCGCGCCGCACCAGCGCCGCCTCGACGAAGTCGTGGCTCGCTATGAGGCCGGAGAGCGGCCCGGTTCCGGGAAGCTCGCCGAGCCCGGCATGTGAGCAGAAGGCCTCGGTGCGGAGGATCGCGTTGTGGCCGTAGTAGTTCCCGTCGGGACCGGAGAGCCCGGCCTCGGCTGCGCTCCAGAGCGGACCGTAGACCCGCGCGCCGAACTGCAGCCAGCGCGCGAAGAGGGTGGTGCGCCGCACGGGGAGCGGCGGGACCTGGATGAGCCCGACGCGCGGGTTCGCCTCCATGCGGCGGATGAGCGCGCTCATCGTCTCGGCCGACATCATGCTGTCGGCGTCGAGCACGAGGAGGTAGCGGTACTCGCCGCCGTGGCGCAGGCAAAAGTCGCGGATGTTGCCAGACTTCTTCGCCTCGGCCCGAGCGCGCCGGCGATAGTAGACCCGGCCGAAGGCGTCGAGCCGCTCGCACAGGGCGCGCCAGGCCACCTGCTCCGCGACCCAGATGTCGGTGACGCTCGAGTCGCTGAGCAGGAAGAAGTCGATCACCTTCCCGGCAGGGCTGGCCCGGAGGGCGCGCAACATGACCTCGACTTGGGCGGTGACGCGCGCCGGCTCCTCGTTGTGGATCGGGATGAGGACTGCGGTGCGGGCCTCGTCGGCGATGGGGGCGTCGGGCGCGGCGCGGGGAGGTGACGACCCCCGCTCCGGCCAGGCGGCCGCCAGGAGGCCAAAGAGGACCGACAGGACGCCGAAGGAGGCCCAGGCGAAGCACGGCACGAACAGGCCGAGCATGAGCAGCTCGACGGCGCCGCGCCCCTGGGGAGGGAATACGCGGGCCAGCTCGGCCACGCCATGGACCGTCACCGCCAGCGTGGAGGCGAGGAGGGCCAGGCGGAGGAGGCGGCGGGACATACGGTCAGGTCACTCCATCTCGATGCGGAACGCCTGCGCCAGCGCAGCCCGCAGGCGCCGCCAGCCGAGCGCGAACAGACCCGGTGACAATTGGTGCAGCGGCATCGAAACCGGCGCCGGTGGGGCCATACCCGAGCGCAGCCAGAGCCCGCGCAACGCGTCGCGCAGCTCCTCGGACGCAGGTGCGTCGCCCATCAGGGACGCGCGCAGCTCGAGCTCGGGAGGTATCAACACCAGGGCCGCAGCAAGGAACACGGCTGCGTCCTCGGGGCTGAGCCGTCCACCTCCGATGGTGCCTTCGCACCACTGGGGCAGCCGCGGCAGATTGACGAGCCACTCCCTCATTTGACCTCCCCCTCGTGTGGCCGCTCGAGCCTATACGTCCAGGTCTCGGTCAGCGCAAGACCGTTCCGGCGTAGGAAGCAGCGCATCTCGGCTGGCTCCGCCCCCGCTGGGACGAAGTCGAACACCGCACGGTAGCCGCCGATGAACGGGTGCTCCTGCACACGCACGTTCTTCACCTCGCCGCTGGAGGTCGTCACCACCGCCTCGACGCCGTCGGCGCCCGTGGGTGCCGACACCGGCGCGAAGTCGATGATCAGCCTGCGGGCGGTCGGAGGTAGCGGTTGCTGCGCCTCGCGGCTGCCGATCTGTCGTGCGCTGCCGGTGTAGGTGGCCACCGCGGCGGCCGTGGCGATCGGGGGCTCGGGGGACTTCCCCCAGAGGAGGCGATACGCGAACCGCACCGGTGCGTCCGGTGCCAGCTTCTCGTCGGGCGTGAAGAAGACCACGACGTTGTCGTTGGTCTCCTCGCGCGACGGGATCTCGATCAGGTACAGGCTTCCGCGGGCGAAGCCCTCGGCGGGCTCGATCCAGACGCTCGGACGGCGCTCGTAGCTCGCCTCGAGGTCCTCGTAGTGATCGGGGTGGCGGTCGCGCTGCATCAGGCCGAAGCCCTTGAGCGAGTCAGTCCGGAAGACGCTCACCCCCAACCGATCAGGGTTTCGCACCGGCCGCCACAGCCGCTCGCCATTCCCGAACCAGATGAGCAAGCCGTCGGAGTCATGCACCTCGGGGCGGCAATCGTCGAAGCGGGAGCGGTCGCTCTCACCGTGAAGAAACATGCTGGTGAGCGGAGCGACGCCAAGCCGCTCTGCGCCCTGGCGGGGGTAGAGCGTCGCGCTGACCTTGATCGCGGTGTTGTCGCCTCCATCCTCGGGCGGCGCGGCGCGTGGAAGTGGACTTCGGGCGCGCCGGCGGCGAGGTGCCTGGTCTGGTTGGGCGGCGATCGGAGTGACGTCGAAACGGTAGGCGCCGGTCGTGGTCGGGCTGTCGAGCAGGGCGTGCACGACCATGTGGCGCGAGCCCGGGGCCGGCCGCTCGACGTAGAACTCCCGAAATTGCGGGAAGATCTCGCCACTCGCTACCGCGGTGTTGATGGCCAAGCCACGCGCGCTCACGCCGTAGGCGTTGTTTCGGCCGACCGCGCGAAAGTAGCTCGCCCCCAGGAAGGCCATCACCTCGTCAAAGTAGTCCTTGCGCTCGATGGGAGCATGGACGCGGAACCCGGCGAACCCGAGCGTGTCCGGCAAGGGCTGGCTGAAGCGCTTTTCGCCGTAGTCGAAGAGATCCGATCGGTAGCGGACCAGGTCGGCGCGACCGCCCTCGACGAGGTACACCGACACCGGTTCCCGAAAGAGGTGGCCCAGGTGGAAGAACTGCAACTCGAACGGCTCCTTGGCGGCGCGCCACACGCTCGCCGCCGGCCGGAACCGGATCGCCCTGTACTCGTCGAAGGTCAGCTTGAGGAGTTCCTCCGGAACCGCGCCGTTGAACGGCGCATAGCTCGAGCGGGCGAGCTGCCGGGCTCGCTCGTTCAGCCAACTTTCGCTGAACTGCTGTCCAGCTTTTCCATCGACCTCAGGCGCCCCTTGCGGTGCTGCCAGCAGGCTGATTGACGTCAAGAGCAAGGGGAGCAAGCACTTCTCCATCTGGGTTGGGGGCAGGCTGGCAGACGAGCCCCGCCTCGGTCAACTGGGAGGATGATGCTCGCATTCCCCCTCGGCCCTGGTGAGTTGGTGATGCTGACCAGGATGCCCCATCCAGGAACGGACGTCGATGTCAGAGTTGAGCTCGGCCAGGCGCGCTCGCGCCCGAAGGGGCACGGGGCGGGGAATGGGCCAGCCGCTACGTCCCCGTTGCCTGGGGAGGGACAGGCGGCGGCACGGTGGTGTCGTAGATGTGAGGCGGCGCTGCGGGGGGCTGACCAAAGCGCGTCCGCAGCACGACCCCCAGCACAAAGAGCCAGGCCGCCATCCATGTGAGAAATCCGAGGACGGGGATCTGTCCGACGGCGACCAGGATGGCCGTGCCGATGGCGAGCTGGACGATCGGCGCGCCACGCACGACGCGAAAGGGGAGGGCGCGGCCGAAGTAGAGGGCGAGCGCAGTGTAGCCCATCACCACCGCCACCGCGACACCCAGGGCGATGACGGCGATGAAGGGGATGCCGACGATCGTCACGACGAGCAGCAGGATCACCACGGGGAGCGCGATCGTGCCGAGCATGCCGGTGAGCACCGCCTTGACCGGCGCGTTCACGAGCGAGCCCGTGACGTTCTCGATGCGCCGCGGGAAGAGCATCAGGACGAGGAAGCCGAGGAGGAAGAACACCGCGAACTGGCCCAGCGCGCTGCCCAGGCGCCACAGCGTCGAATCGTGTCTGGACTCGAAGGGGTGCGTGCCGACGAGGGTCAGGATCCCGCCCAGCCCGGGGACGACGACACTCGTCTGCGAGCCCTCCACCTCCCCCCCGTCGTCGATGACGATCTTGCCACCGACGGAGACCGCGTCGGCGCCCACCCGCGCTCCAGGCGCGACGTGGACGTCGCCGCCGATGGCCACTGCCTCGCGATCGACGCTGGCACCGGGCCCGACGTCCACGGAGCCCATGATGGCGGTGACCTGCTGCGCCACCGCGCCCGGTTCGAGCCGAACACTGCCGCCCAGCGCCACCACATCGCGGGCGCGTTCGCCGGCCCCGATGACCTGGTCGCCGTGCAGGACGCGATCGCCACCGTTCCCGCTCTCGTCCTCGTCCTCGTCCTCGTCGCGTCCCTCGCGCGCCGCTCGCGCTCTCTCCTCGGCGTCTCGCATCGCACCGCCCGCCGACCGGTCGCGCTCGCGGCCGACGTCGGCGTCCTTGCCCTCGAGCTGGACCGCGAACCCGCGCTTCCCGCCCCGGATGACGAGGCTGCTGCGCCCGCGCTCGCGCGAGACGATCAAGATCGAGCCTTCGCGCGACGCGACCAGGCCCGCCTGCGACAGGATGACGCGGAGCACTTCCTCGACCGGCGCGTCCTTGAAATGGCCGTTCACCGACCCGCGCATTCCGGGGGGGAAGACGACCGAGAGACCGGCCGCATCGGAGACCTCGCGCAGGGCCTGGTCGAGCTGGGTGTCGGCGAAGTCGCCGCCGAAGCGCTTCCCGGTGGGCTCGTCGAAGCCGGAGAGGGTCGGCTGCTCGGGCGACGGCGCACTGCGGCCGGGCGCGGCCGTGACGCTGTTCTCGCGGCGGGTGGCGACCGGCGGGGAGGGATGGACGTCGGTGCCGCCCGTGGCGGTCGGGACCGTGAGCAGGAGCGCGAGCAGGGCGGCGGTGACCATGGAGCCTCGAGCGTCGAGCGGTTCCGTCAGGCGGCCGCTTCAGCGCGCCGCGGTACGAGCCTCGAGAGCGCGTACAGGAGCGGGAGGCAGAGGGCGGTGCAGCCGAGCGCGATCTGCACGCGGAGCGCGCGCAGGATGGGAGCGAGGACGTCCGACCCCACCGACATCGCCATGGCGAGCGCGCTGACGTTGCCGGAGACTCGGGAGACGGCCGGCGCCCAGGCGCTCGCGCCGGCGAACGCGAAGGCAGCGGCGGCAAGGAGGGTGACGACCGTGGCGTGCCGAACGCGAGGCGCCGATCCCGGGCCCACGCGCGCTCGCGAGCCTCGATGCGCTCCATGACCGCGTCGGTGAAGTCGGGCGACGGCGACGGCGTCTCGAGGCTGTCGAGCGCGTCGACGAGGACGCGATAGGACTCGACCAGCGCCCAGCACTCGGAGCAGCTCGCCGCGTGCGCCTCGCACTCGGCCCGGCGACCCTGAGCGATGAGCCCGTTGACCAAGTCCTGAGCCAACTCGTCCGTGAGGTGAGGGTTCATGGCTGGCTCTTCCGATCCCGCCGATCCCCGCGGTCGAGCGCTTCGCGGAGCTTGGCGCGGGCGCGATACAGCCACGTCATGACCGTGCCGATGGGCACCTCCATCGTGGCCGCGATCTCCTTGTAGCTCATGTGCTCGAGGTGGAAGAGGTGGATGACCTCGCGGTAGTTGGCCGGCAGCGCCGCCACCGCCACGCCCAGGGTGCTTGCCGCCTCTGCGCGCTCGAGCTGCTCGTCGGCGCGCCGCGCGTCGAGGTCCTCGATCTCGAGGCGATGAACTTCGTCCGCGTCGCCCGCGTCGAGCTCGACGCGCCGCGCGGGAGGGAGCCGACGGCGGACGAGGTCGATGCAGTGGTTGCGCGCGATCCGGAGCAGCCAGGGCGCGAAGGGCTGGGCCGGGTCGTAGGTGCCGATGGCGCCCCAGGCGCGCACGAAGGTCTCCTGGGCCGCGTCGCGCGCCTCTTCCTGATCCCGCAGGAGGCTCAGACAGAGCCTGAACACGGCGCGCTTGCGCAGCTCCACGATCCGCGCGAAGGCGGAGCGGTCGCCTCGGGCCGCGTCGCGCGCCAGGGAGGCCTCGGCGGGAAGCTCCGGCTCCACCGTTCGCTGCCCCTCCGAAGGAATCGCCCAGGCGACCTCGCCGAGCGCCATGGCGCCGATCATGTTAGCTGGTACGCGAGGCCGCCTTTTCTATTTCCGCTCCATCGCATTGCCAGCCGGCGAGCACGTTATCTCCGCTTCGCCTGCGTTTTCGAGCGGTTGGCGTGGCGTCGGGTGGGCAGGCCGGCGTCAGCGACGAGCGCTACGGCAGCCAGCCCAGGGCCCGCTCCCGAGGAGCATTGGCGAGGAGGCACCCGCACAGGGGCAGGACGGGAATGAACTGCTCACATGGGGCGGGCGGACAGATCCGTCCCGTTGGGGTCCTTACTTCCCTTGGGCATGGGCCCCGGAAAGGTTCTGCCGTGGTCATTGAGCGCGCGGCCGCGATATAGGACCCTCCGCGGGATGCCCGGGGACATCGCGATCGTGCTCGACGGCAGCGCGGGAGAGGGCGGAGGGCAGATCCTCCGCACCGCGCTCGCGCTCTCGGCCATCACCGGCAGGGCGTTCGCGATCCATCGCATCCGCGCGCAGCGCATCAAACCGGGGCTGCGACCGCAGCACCGCGAGGCGATCCTGGCCATGGCTCGCCTGTGCGCCGCCGAGGTGGAGGGCGCGGAGGTCGGTTCGAACCGGCTCGAGTTCCGGCCGGCCGCGCGGGTCGCTCCTGGCGAGCACGTCTTCGACATCGGTACCGCCGGCTCGACGCCGCTGCTCTTCCAGACCCTGTGCTGGCCGCTGGCGCTGGCCGGCGGACCGTCGCAGCTCACGCTTCGCGGCGGCACACACCAACAGTGCAGCCCGACCTTCCACGACCTCGCACTGGTGTGGGTTCCGGCGGTGGCACGGCTCGGCTTCCGCTTCGACCTGGCGCTGCAGGCCGCGGGGTTCTACCCGGAAGGTGGTGGTGAGATCACCGCCGCTGTCCAGCCCGCCCACCCCATGCCGCCGCTCGACCTGCGCCACCGCGGGACGCTGGAGGAGGTCGAGGTCGTGGCCATGGTGGGGGGTCTCCCCTTCGCGGTGGCGGAGCGCCTCGCGGCGCGCGCGCTGCGCAAGCTGCGAGATATCGGCATCGCGGCCGACGCGACGCGCGTGCCCGTTCCAGCGCGCTCCTCGGCGGGCAGCCATCTCCTCCTGGTCGCCTCGTTCGAGCGCACGCGCGCCGGGTTCGGTGCCCTCGGGGATGGCGGTCTGACGCCGGACCGTGCGGCGGACGAGGCCGTCTCGGCCTGCGCCCGCTTCCTCGAGGGCGGCGCCGCAGTGGACCGGTACCTCGGCGATCAGCTGCTGCTGCCTGCCGCCATCCTGGCAGCTAGCCTCGTCCCGCCACCACCCGGCATCCTGCCCACGACCCGCTACACCGTATCCGCCGTGACGAAACACCTCCTCACCACCGCCGAGGTCGTGAAGCGCTTCCTGGACGTCGAGATCGCCGTGCTCGGCCGCGAGGAGGAGGAGGGCGAGGTCCGCGTGCAGCCGCCCGGCGCGGGGGTCGAGGTGCTATCGATGGGCAACTAGAGCGCCTGGCTCTGGCGCTGTCCTGTTGCGAGAGGCTCCGCTCCGCACGAGCATCCCGCAGGATGTTGACCAGCGGCGGCGCCGCTGGTCCCGGTGACGCGGCGGTACGCGTCCGCCGCCTGGCGCGCCTGCTGGGCCCGGGCGGCGGCCTCCATCTGCGCAGCGCTGCTGGCCACGGCCAGGTCCTGCGCCGAGGGATCGGCCGGGGCCAGCGCCGCGGCACGGACCTGCCGCGCGTTCTCGATGGTCTCTTCCGGTGTCCGACCGGGGGCGACGCGAATGGGCACCTCTCCGCCCACCGCGTACTGCCTGCCGTCGGGCCCGGACTGGTAGGTGAAGCTAGCGCCGCCCCCCAGCGCGCCGGCCGCGGCCTGGTGCGCCGCCTCATGGGCGCGGACATCGGAGTCGCTTCGCTGGAGCCGCTGGACCTCCTGCTGCTCGCTCTGGTCGAGGCTGTTTGCCTTGAACGGGCTCCTCGGTCCCCCTCCCTCGGGCAGGCTAGCCTCGCTGGAGATGGAGACGCGATCCGGGGGTAGCGCCCCCGCCTCGTCGTCGCCGCCCGGGGGCCACACCATGGCGCGGCGAGGGTCGGCGTGCAGCGAGACGGGATCGAGGACGGCGGCAACGGGGACGATCATCGCGAGCCTCGGCAGAAAGATCCTGTCGGCAGGATAGCGCGCCGACGCGGCGATCACCAGCAGTGGATATCGGCCGGCTCTCCACAGCCGCCCACGGGTCGCGAGACCGGAACGTACGCGACCCGCCCCGGCGGTGTTCTGCAGCGGTCGCCTTCGCTACATGAGCGCCGCCGCGCGTACATCGCGGCGGCGCCGGCCGCCCGCGCGTAACGGGGCCCGGCATCGCTCGTCCCATCGGGAATGATGAGCGAGACCGGCGCGGCCGCCTGCGATATCGTCCAGCTCTGCGACGTCAAGACGCTCGATTCCGTGAACTCGCTGAAGCTCGTGGACCTAGCCAGGGCGGGCGTGACCGGCGAGCTCGTCTGCTCCTGCGAGCGGAGAGGCGCCCGCATATATTTGCAGGCCGGACGGGTCGCCTGGGCGAGCGACTGCCGGTTTCACCGCGCTTTCACGAGCCATCTCAAGCAACACGCGCGGCTCGATCCTCCCGCCATCGAGGCGGTCGTGGCCGAGTGTCGCGCGACGAAGCGCCCCATCGGCGAGATGCTCGTGGAGCGGAAGCTCGCGACGGAGGAGCAGGTGCGCGCGGCGCTCCGACATCAGATCGAGTTCGCGCTCCACATCGGCGAATGCCAGGGCGAGGGCAGGACCGCGTTCATCCCGCACAGCTACGGCGCGTACGACGTGCGCTTCACGTTCGAGGCGTCCGAGCTTCTCTCCGAGCAGGGAACGGCGCTGAGCGAGCTACCTCCGCGCGTGCTCGCATGGCCGCACCCCCGCAGCCAGGGCTGTGGCTCGCCGGCTCGATCAGCTGCCCGGTGACGATCGCGCAACTCGACGATTCTCGGAGGTAGTAGAAGTATGAGTATGGGCGCGGCTTGCCGCTCTCCCCGATACCCCCACCGGAAGC
>Ga0154716_1010_pt11 | contig 11419 bp, 12 predicted proteins | sample Rifle2008BG16ft_FD_105724 | JGI IMG/M metagenome (GOLD analysis project Ga0154716, IMG submission 105724) | Anaeromyxobacter sp. RBG_16_69_14
CCGTGTCCGCCAGGGAATCGGCATGAGCGCCCCCGTCGCCGCGCCGTCGCTCCTCGCGCGCCTCAAGCTGCTGTTCCGGGGCTCGAGGGCCAGGACCGCCGTGCCGCCGCCGGCCAGGAGCGTGCGTTTCCAGCTCCTGTACGAGCGTTTTCGCGAGATCCTGGCGCTCAACGACGCAGTGCTCCAGCTCATCGCCGACATGGACGAGATGCGGGCTCGGCGCGACGCCGACGTCCTCGAAGCGCTCGCCCCGCGCATGCGGCGGGTGGCCATGGACGTCTTCCTCATGGCGAAGAACCTGAACCAGATCGCCGATGACCGATACCCGGAGCTGTACCAGGCGCTCAAGGAGATCAACGGCCGCATCGAAGCCGAGCTCGCCAACCGGGACACGTCGGCGGCTGGTCCTGCCATCCTGCGGCTCGACGCGATCCGCCTCGGCGATGCGCCGCTCGTGGGCGGGAAGATGGCGCCGCTCGGCGAGATCCGAGCGAGCGGCCGCTGGTCGGTGCCCGACGGCTTCGCCGTCACGACCGCCGCCTTCGTCCAGTTCATGGACGAGGCGGAGCTGTGGGATCAGGCCGAGCGCCTCGAGGCGATCATGGCCACCCACGGCCCGGCCGCGCTCCCCGAGGCATGCCGGGAAGTGCGCCAGGCGGTGCTGCGCGCGCCCGTGCCCGCCGCCGTCGCGGAAGCGCTCCTGGGGGCCTACGACGATCTCGCCGGCGGCAAGCCCCTCGCGGTGGCTATGCGCAGCAGCGCCGTGGGCGAGGACGAGAGCCTCTCGCACGCCGGCCAGTACCACACCGAGCTGCACGTCGAGCGCGAACGCCTGCTCGACGGCTATCGGCGGGTGGTCTCGAGCGCCTACGGCGCCAGCGCCGTGGCGTATCGCCAGGCGCACGGCCTCGCGGTACGGGAGGCGAGGATGGCGGTGGGCTGCATGCGCATGCTGTCGCCGCGCGCGAGCGGCGTCCTCTTCTCGCGGGCCTTCGAGCAGCCGCGGCGCGATGTGGTCGTGATCAGCGCGACCCGGGGCCTCGCCGAGGGGATCGTCGGCGGGACGCAGGACGCCGAGGAGCTGCGGGTCGTGGATGGGCAGCTCGCCGCGCCGAGCCGCCTCCTCTCCGAGGCCGAATGCCGGGAGCTGGCACGGCTCGCCCGCGACCTCGAGAGCTGGCGCGGGAAGCCGATGGACATCGAATGGGCGCTCGATCCTCGCGGCGCGCTGTTCGTGCTCCAGGCGCGACCCCTCTCGACGGCGGTCGAGGAGGTCGCCCCGGCGCCCGAGCTCGCCAGCGGCGAGGCGCCGATCGCGACGGGCGGTCAGATGGCCTGTCCCGGCGCCGCCGCCGGCCTGGTCGCCTCGATCCGCGGTGAGCGCGACCTCGACCACTTCCCCTCGGGAGCGGTGCTCGTGGCCCGCCACTCCTCGCCCAAGTTCGCCCGCGTGCTGGAACGCTGCGCGGCCATCGTCACGGAGGTGGGCTCGCCGAGCGGACACATGGCCATCCTCGCGCGCGAGTACCAGGTGCCGGCGATCGTCGGGCTCCCGCGCGCGCTCGAGATCCTGGTGGCCGGAAGCGCCGTCACCGTGGACGCCACGAACCGCCGCGTGTTCGCGGGCCGCCTGGACCTGCCCGCGAGCGCGCGTCCCGCCCGCGTTCAGTCGGACTCGCCCGCCCTGCAGGCCCTGCGCCGACTGGCCGAGCTCGTGACGCCCCTCCACCTGACCGACCCCTCGAGTCCGCAGTTCGCCGCCGCGTCCTGCCGCTCGCTGCACGACGTCACGCGTTTCGTGCACGAGAAGGTCTTCGAGGTGATGTTCCACTTCGGCGACCTCGCCGCGAGCGACCGCCAGAGCGCCGTCACGCTCCAGGCGCACCTGCCCCTGAACGTGCTCCTGTACGACGTCGGTGGCGGCCTTTCGGAGGCGGCAGCGAGCACCGGTCGCGCCCGCGTCGAGGACGTCGTGTCGGTGCCGGGACAGGCCTTCCTGTCGGGCCTCTCCGACCCACGCATCCGATGGGATCATCCACGCCCGCTCTCGGGGCGGGGGTTTCTCTCCGTGCTCGGCGACGGCCTCGCGGCGCCGCCGCCCGTGGCCAGGGAGGTGGGCCGGCGCTCGTACGCGGTCCTCTCCGATCGCTACATGAACTTCAGCACCAAGGCGGGCTATCACTTCTCGACCGTCGACACCTACTGCGGTACGAGCCTGGGCAAGAACTACATCCATTTCCGCTTCGAGCGAGGTGGCGCCGCGGGCGATCGGCGGGCCCGCCGCGTGCTGTTCCTGTCGACGGTGCTGCGCGCGCTCGACTTCACCGTCCAGAGCCGGGACGACGTGCTCGTCGGCCGGCTCGAGAAGTACGACCGCGAGACGATCCAGGCACGGCTCGCCGACCTCGGGCGGCTCACCTTGTGCGCGAGGCAACTCGACATGCTGATGGACAGCGACGCCACCGCGGAGTCCTACGCGCAGAGCTTCCTCTCCGGCGAGTTCACGGCCTTCTGACCTATACCCGTGAACTCGGGGCGCAATCCAACTGGTTTCTGCCCATCAGCTGGACACCGCCATCAGACTCGCCTTTCGCCGTTGCTAGTGCTTGCGAAAGGGACGAACCCGAGCTGCCGCCCGAGGGGAGATCCGTCGCACGCTTGCGACAGGAAGAAGAAAGAGGCGGGCCCTCTGGGGGACCCGCCTCTCGAAGGAACGTGCTGCACGGCGGGGCGTGTCCCCCGCCAGCTGCTAGTGTGACGCCTTCTTTTGCCCGCCCACGTTCATCACGCGTCCAGCGACGAGGTGCCCGTCGCGATCCTGGTAGGCCACGCGCACGAGCGCACCCGGAGCGGGCTGCGGAGACCCGATCTCCGCCGAGGTGGTGTCGAGCGCCAGCTTGGTGTCGGGTTGCTTCTCGTCCTCGACCACCAGCACCTTCTTGTCCGGGTCAAAGCTCACCACCTTGCCCTGCGTCACCTTCTGCCCCTTGACGCAGGCGAGCGAGGCGGTCAGCAGCACGACACCCACGATACCGATCAGTTTGCGCATGTCAGACTCCCGCCGTTGGCGCCGGCGAACCGCGCCGCGAGCTCCGCTCGCGCGCGATCCCTCGCACCAGCCACGAGAGGATCACGCCGCTGATCAGGATGCCGGCAGAGAGGATGAAGATCGACGAAGCCATCTGCAGCTCGAGCTGCTTGAGAAGCACCGAAGCGCAGGCGATGAAGATGGTGCAGGCGAACAGGAGCCGGATCGAGTAGCCGCGGACGTACTTCACGGCGACCGTCCCCATCTGCGCTCCGGCCGCTGCGCCGAGCAGCATCCACATGGCCGCGACGAGGTCCACGCGGCCCTTGATCCCGTAGGTGAACGCGCCGTAGGCGCCGGTGACCATCACCTCGAAGAGGTCCGTGCCGACCGCGACCAGGGTCGGGCAGCCGATGAGGTAGATGAGCGCCGGCATGCGGATGAACCCGCCGCCCACGCCGAGGACGCTGGCCACGACGCCAGTGGTGAACCCCACCAGCAGCGGCAACCACAAGGAGCAGGTGATCCCGGAGGCCTTGAAGTGGATCATGGGCGGGACGCGGAACCGCTTCTGCAGCCGCTGGGCGACGGTCTCCTTCTTGGCGGGGGGGGCGCCTCTGGCGACGTCCCGGCGAGTCTGGCGCGTGTGGGTGATGTAGTCGTACAGGACGTAGCTGCCGATGAAGGCGAGGAAGACCACGTACATCTTGCGGATGACGGAGTCGGCGACTCCGACCCGCTCGAGGGCCATGACCAGCCTTGCGCCGAGCTCCATGCCCAGCGTGGTGCCGAGGATCATCGACACGCCGAGCTTGATGTCGACGTTTCCGAACTTGCCGTGCCGGATGGTCGACACGATGGACTTGCCGCCCATGTGAGCGAGGTCCGTCCCGATGGCGTAGGGCATCGGAAATCCAAAGATGTTCAGCGCCGGCGTCACGATCCAGGCGCCGCCGACGCCGAAGAAGCCGCCGCAGACGCCCACCGTGAACCCGATGAGCAGCAGCAGGAAGACGTTGAAATGCATGCCCGCGATGGGCAACCAGATCTGGAAGATGCTCGTCATCACCAAGTCTCCTCAGGCCCTTGAGCCTATGGGGTCGTCACTTGCCGTAATCAATGCGGCTGTCACTTTCCGTGACTGGTGGGTCGTCACTCATCGTGGTGCAGCTTGCCGAGGTCGAGACCGAGCAGAGACATCGCGCGGTCGAAGCCAAACCCGAGGACGACGCCCATGCCGACCATGACGAGCACGACGACGCCTCCGAACAGGAGGAAGCCGTCGTTGTAGATCTCGGCCACCCAGAGCCCCAGGCCAGGCTCCAGGCCGCGCGTGTCGGCCACGTTGACGAGCTTGGTCGCCGGTGGGCCGCCCGCGGCCCAGGCGGTCCCGCTCACGACAACCATCGCCAGCCCTGCGATCGCGGCCCTCGCCGCGTTGAGAAGAAGCATGCTCGTCCTGCGGCTCATGGAGGCCCTCCTTGGAGTTCACGTCCGTCACGGGCGCGCTCTGCTGCCGCCCGGATGGCGGTGCAGAGTGCGTCCAGATCCACTGGCTTCTGGAGAAAGTCCGCTGCGCCGATCTGCATCCCGTCGATCCCCGAAGCGACGGTGCCGTGGCCGGTCAGGACGACGACCGCGACGTCGAGACCGGCGCGCTTGATCTCGCGCAGGGTCGTCAGGCCGTCGATGCCCGGCATCTTGAGATCGAGGACGGCCACGTCGTAGGTCGGCGCAGCACGGGGGGCGTTACCATGGGAGGCGGTAGCCAGGCGCTCGAGGGCTGCCTCGCCCGTGAAGACCGCGTCGGCCGTGAACCCGCGGTGCCGGAGCCGCTCGACGAGGGCTGTCGCGAAGTCCTGCTCGTCGTCGACCACGAGAACGCGAATCGAGTCGGGCACGGTGTGCTCCCCGAAATCCAACCTGCATTGCATCGTCCGGAGCTTTTGCTCGGGGTGTAGGCGCTCGAGATCCAGATCTTTTCACGCTACACATTTGAAACTATCCTTGGACTAATCCTCGAAATCAAGGTGGCGCGTGGCCGCAGGGTGCGGGCACATTGCCGCAGGGCGTCTCGCCGCAGCCCATCCTGGGGTGGCTCGCCCTTTGGCCCCGTCGCCCAACGAGCGCAGGCACCTGACTCCGTTGCGAAGGAGGCAAAAGCCGATACACGGAGCTGGCCCCCTCCTGTCGCTTGCCACGATGGACGTTCCTTCCGCCGAACAATCTCGATAGCAATCGCCGAGTTTAGCACCGGATCAACTCATGGACGAGGCGGTGCTGGATCGGTCACTGGTGACCACGAGGTCGATGAGGTTCTGGGGGCTCACGCCCTTGCCGGTGAGCAGCGCAGGAGCCGCCGCGTTCACGTTCCACGAGGGGCCCGGGCCATCGGCGGCGGTCCGGCGGTCTGGTAAGACTGCGGCGTGACCATCGAGGAAGCGATGCAGGAGGCCCTCGCCCTGGCCCGCTCGGCGGGGGAGATGCGCGAGGTGCCCATCGGCGCGGTGGCGCTGCACGAGGGCTTCATCGTCGGTCGGGGCGCGAATCGGCGCGAGAGCGCGCGCGATCCCACCGCTCATGCCGAGCTCCTCGCGCTGCAGGAGGCGGCGCGCACTCTGGGGCGCTGGCGGCTCTCGGGCGTCACCCTGATCGCGACCCTCGAGCCCTGCGCCATGTGCGCGGGGGCGATGGTGCTGGCGCGCATCGATCGCCTCGTCTATGGCGCTTCCGACCCGAAGGCGGGTGCGGCGGGATCGCTCATGGACCTCACCCAGGACCCGCGCCTCAACCACCGCTTCCCCGTGGAGCGGGGGCTCCTGGGCGACGCCTGCGGGGAGCTCCTCAAGGACTTCTTCCGGGCGCGACGGGGATAGGCCGCTCCGCGCCACCAGAGGGCAGTCCGCTTCCCGCTTGGCGCCACGAGGGAAATCGGCTAGATCGGCGCGCGGAGAGCTGGCCGAGCTGGCCGAAGGCGCCTGACTCGAAATCAGGTGTACCGGTAACGGTACCGGGGGTTCGAATCCCTCGCTCTCCGCTTTCATCTGAGTCGGCCCCGTGCGACGCTACGGCGTGCGGGCGAGAGGGTAGGGCGAGCGCGGGGGCAGCGGAATGGGCTGCCCCGGAGAGTCAGTGGAGGTACCGGGGCTCGAAGCTCCCCGGCCGCACGTAACCGGGGAGCCGTTGGACCCCCAGCACGAGATGGAGAGGTGACCGAGCGGCCGAAGGTGCACGACTGGAAATCGTGTGTCCGGGGAACCGGACCGTGGGTTCAAATCCCACCCTCTCCGCCATACGAGAGAGCGCCCGGTCGGCCAGCCGGGGCAGTAGAGCGGGGGTCCGTCTCCCGCCGCAGTCAGTAGGGCGTGGGCTCGTCCCCCGCCGAGGTTCAGAGCCGGCCCAGAATCCTCGGGCGACGTGGGGATTTCCGAACCCCGCCAGGCCCGGAAGGGAGCAACGGTAGGAGGTCTTCCGTGCGCCCGGGGATTGTGGGCCGGCTCGTCTTTCTCGCTCGTCCGCCCGAGCCTTGCCCGTACCCCCTGCGGCGCTTCCGTTCGGGTGCTAAAGCTGGTAGGTGATGCGCCCTCGGACGAGCGCGGGGGGCAAGGGGCTCACAGGCCCCACCGTCTTCCAGCTTGACCGCAGTGCGGCGGGAGGAGGCTGTTCCGGAGCGAGCGGGGCATGGGTCCGTCACCCCCACGATCTTCCTTCAACAGCTGACAATCCATGGGTTACCTCGTCCTCGCTCGCAAGTACCGCCCCCAGAGCTTCGGGGAGATGACGGGCCAGGAACACGTGGTCCGCACCCTCTCCAACGAGCTCAAGAGCGGGCACGTCGCGCACGCCTTCCTGTTCACCGGGCCGCGGGGCGTGGGCAAGACCACCGCCGCTCGCCTGGTCGCCAAGTGCCTCGACTGCGTCAACGGGCCCACCGCTGATCCCTGCGGGGTCTGCGCGCCGTGCGTCGAGATCGCCGAAGGCCGCTCGGTGGACGTGATCGAGATCGACGCAGCCTCCAACAACGGCGTCGACAACATCCGCGACATCGTCGAGGCCGTGAAGTACCGCCCCGCCCGAGATCGGTTCAAGGTGTTCGTGGTGGACGAGGTCCACATGCTCTCCACGGGCGCATTCAACGCGCTCCTGAAGACCTTGGAGGAGCCGCCCGAACACGTGGTGTTCGTGCTCGCCACCACCGACGTCCACAAGGTGCCGGAGACGATTCTCTCGCGCTGCCAGCGCTTCGACTTCCGTCGCTTGACGCAGCAGCAGATCGCGGATCAGCTGCGCAGGGTGGCGGAGGCCGAGGGCCTGCGCGTCTCGGACGGTGCGCTGGGACTGGTGGCGCGCGCGGCCGAGGGCGGCATGCGCGACGCGCTCTCCATGCTCGATCAGGTGCGCGCGGCCTGTGGCGACGCGGCCGACGACGGTGCCGTGGCCGAGGTGGTCGGCGCCGTCGATCCGGGTGCAGTGGCTCGGATCGCAGGCGCGCTCATCCATCGCGACGGCGCGGTGGTGCTGGTCGAGGTGGAGGCGCTCCACGCGCGCGGTCAGGAAATGAAGCGCGTCGCGGAGGAGCTCGTCCGCCACCTGCGCAACGTGGTGGTGACGAAGCTCGTTCCGCAGGCTTCGCTCGACCTGCCCGACTCCGAGCGCCGCGAGGTGCGCGCGCAAGCGGAGGCGGCAGCGCCAGCGCAGCTCACGCGCCTCTTCGACCTCGCCCAGCGCTCGGTGGCCGAGCTGAAGCTCTCGGAGCAGCCGCGCTACGCATTCGAGGTGTCCCTCCTCAAGGCTTGCTTCCTGGCGCCGGGGGCGGAAGTGCAGGACCTCGTCGCCCGGCTCGAGGGGCTCGGCGCCCCTGCGCCGTCGCGCACTCCGGGTCCCCCGAGGCCGCTGTCCGGCGGCACGCCAGGGTGTGCAGGCGGACCACCAGCCGCCCGACCCCCTCCCTCGACTCGACGTCAGACCTCGGAGCCCCTCGCCGACCCTCCACCGCGTGCGCCGGTATCCCCCGCTCCCCCCAAGTTTTCTCTCCCCGCGGCGGGAGTGGTCCCGCAAGCCGCTGCCGATCGCTGGCGGGTTGTCGTCGCCGAGGTCGAGAGGGCGAGCTCCGCCGCGGCGAACGCGCTCAAGCAGGCGGTCCTCCTGGGCCTCACGGAGGGCGAGGTCTCCGTCCGGATGCCGATCGGCATGGCCCTCTCGACCGTGGAGCGGCGCCGGGGCGAGATCGAGGGCGTCTTCGCCCGTTTCTTCGGTCGGCCCACGACGCTCACCGTGGCCAAGGGCGCCGCGCCCGATCCGCCCGATCCGGCGGTCCCCGCCGCGGGCGTGCCGCCGCAGTCGCTCGCCGGGATGGAGCAAGCTGAGCGCGACGCGCGTTCCGCGCGGGCGCGCGCCGCCGCTCGGGCGCACCCGAACATCCAGGAGGTGACGAAGATAGAGGATCTGTAGGGCACAGCAGTCGTAGGGCGGGGGGCTTGTCCCCGGCCGCGAGATGACAGGACGGAGCCGTAGGGTAGGCTCGTCCCTCGTTGCACAGAGAGAGCAGGACGGAGAGAGAATGCCAGGCATCGACATCCAACACCTCATGCGCCAGGCGCGCAAGCTCGAGAAGGCGATGGAGGGCGCGCGCGCTTCCCTCGACCAGATCTCCGTGGATGGCGAGAGCGGCGGTGGCCTCGTGAAGGTGAAGATGGACGGGCGCTGCGCCGTGCAGAAGCTCGAGATCGATCCGAAGGCCATCGATCCCGGCGACAAAGCCATGCTAGAGGACCTGATCGTGGCTGCGGTCAACGCTGCAGGCGACAAGGCGCGCGCTGCCGCGGACGAGCACCTCAAGAAGGCCACCGGCGGCATCAACGTGCCGGCCCTCCCTTACTAGGTGCGGACCGTGGCTCGCCGACCCTCACGCCTTCCCTCTCCCTTCCAGGGAGAAGGGGACCTGCTCGAACGATCTCCTGCCGAAGCTCGGAGTCGAGCGGCACCGGGAAGAGCCTCATGGCCGTCGTCGCCGACCCCATAGCGCGACTGGTGAAGGAGCTGGCGCGCCTTCCCGGCATCGGCGAGAAGACGGCCCAGCGGCTCGCCTTCCACATCCTCAAGGCGGGCCCGGGCTACGCGGGTGACCTCGCGGCGGCCATCACCGGCGCGGTGAGCGACGTGCGCCTCTGCTCCTCTTGTCAGACGCTCACCGACCGCGATCCCTGCCCTATCTGCTCGGATCCGGCGCGCGACGCCCGGACGATCTGTGTCGTGGAGGGCGTGCCCGACCTCGTCGCCATCGAGCGCACCCATGAGTACCGCGGCCACTACCACGTGCTGCACGGCGCCCTGTCGCCCCTCGATGGCGTGGGCCCCGGCGACATCAAGGTCCGCGAGCTGATGCTGCGCCTCGAGCGAGCGCCTGCGGAGGAGGTGGTGCTCGCCACCAACCCGGACGTGGAGGGCGAGGCGACGGCGCTCTACCTCCAGAGGCTCCTGAAGCCGCTCGGGATCAGGGTCACGCGCATCGCGCAGGGCGTGCCCGTGGGCGGCGACCTGGAATACGCCGACCAGGTGACCCTCGCCCGCGCCCTCGCCGGCCGGCGCGAGCTGTAGGGTGTAGGTGGCGCTGCGCTCCGGACGGACAGCCCGAATTGCCTGGCTCGCGGTTCCCTGATATTCGGCTTTACTGAAGCTTTCCCCAGGAGCGCCGAGCGCATGAACTCCGGGCTGGTGATGTTCGAGGAGGAATTCCGGCAGATCGCCGGGATCTGCGACCGCCTCACGCGCGAGGCCAACGCGAAGGTCGTCTTCCTCATCGACAAGAACGGGCAGCTCATCGCGTCGAGCGGCCAGGCGCAGAACCTCGACACGACCTCGCTCGCCTCGCTCACCGCCGGCAACGTCGCCGCCATGGGCGGCCTCGCCAAGCTCATCGGCGAGAAGGAGTTCCCCAACCAGTTCCACGAAGGCGAGCGCGAGTCGCTGCACATGAGCATCGTGGCGGGCCGGGTCGTGCTCGTCGTCATCTTCGACGCGAAGAGCTCGCTTGGCCTGGTGCGCTTGCGCGTGAAGAAGGCGGGCGAGGAGCTGGCGCGGGTCTTCGACGCCCTCGCCAAGAAGCAGGCGACGCCCGGGGCTCAGAGTCCGTTCGCCGAGATCACGGACGACGATATCGACAATCTCTTCGGCAGCGAGCAGACATGAGCTTCATCAACTACAGCTCTCGCGAGATCAACTGCAAGATCGTCTACTACGGTCCCGGACTGTGCGGGAAGACGACCAATTTACAGTACGTCTACGCGAAGACGAACCCGGAAGCGAAGGGCAAGATGATCAGCCTCGCGACCGAGACCGAGCGCACGCTCTTCTTCGACTTCCTGCCGCTGTCGCTCGGCGAGATCCGCGGCTTCAAGACCCGTTTCCACCTCTACACGGTGCCGGGTCAGGTCTTCTACGACGCCTCGCGCAAGCTCATCCTCAAGGGCGTCGACGGGGTCGTCTTCGTCGCCGACTCGCAGCTCGAGCGCATGGAGGCGAACCTCGAGTCGCTCGACAACCTGCGCACGAACCTTGCCGAGCAAGGCTACGATCTCGACCGCATCCCGTACGTGGTCCAGTACAACAAGCGCGACCTGCCCAGCGCCGTCAGCGTGGAGGAGCTGCATCGCGCGATCAACCAGCGCAACGTCCCCTCGTACGCCGCGATCGCGCCGACGGGCGTGGGCGTGTTCGACACGCTCAAGGCGGTTGCGAAGCAGGTGCTGACCCAGCTCAAGAAGGGTGGGTAGCCGCTCTTCCGCCTCCTCGCCCCGTGGGCCGCCAGCGCTGCCTCGATGCGCCTCCGGGCGCAGTCCGCAGACCGGCCCGTCAGTCCGCGAAGCGTACGCAGCCCCGTCGCGCGGCCCGCGATCCACGCTCGTTTGGCGCTGGCACGCGTGGTGCTCTCCGCACCGGTCACATGCTGGTGCGCATCAGATCCTCCGCCCTTCTCGGCGTGACCGCCGTCGGTATCGACGTCGAGGTGGACGCCACGCCCGGCATGCCGCACTTCGACCTGGTCGGGCTCGCCTCGAGCGCGGTGCAGGAAGCGAAGGTCCGCGTGCTGGCCGCCGTGCGGAACATCGGGGTGAAGCTCCCCGAGAAGCGGATCACCGTGAACCTCGCGCCGGCCGACATGCGCAAGGAGGGCACGGGCTTCGACCTCCCCATCGCAGTGGCGCTGCTGGCCGCCTGCAACGAGGTGCCGCCCGAGGCGCTGGAGGGGCTGCAGTTCGCGGGTGAGCTCTCGCTCTCCGGCGAGGTGAAGGCCATTCGCGGGGTTCTCCCGCAGGCGATCGAGGCGCGCCGGGCCGGGGCACGGGGGCTGGTCGTGCCCGAGCAGAACGCGCGCGAGGCGGCGGTCGTCGA
>Ga0154716_1113_pt7 | contig 11391 bp, 7 predicted proteins | sample Rifle2008BG16ft_FD_105724 | JGI IMG/M metagenome (GOLD analysis project Ga0154716, IMG submission 105724) | Anaeromyxobacter sp. RBG_16_69_14
GAGCGCGGCCGGCAACTTGACGCCTCACGCTATGCGGGGCTACGAACGTCGAGTGTTCCGCCCCGATCCCAGCATCGCCTTCGTCTCCGCGGCGCGGGAGCAGGTGGTCGCGCTCATCGAGAGCATCAACCAGCCGCAGATCTCGATCCCGGGAAAGCTGCCGCAGGTCGCCCAGGGACACCTCTGCGGTCTGCGTTGCGCGAACGGCTTCTCCGTCTACGTATCCCTCCACCTGACGCAGAGCGCCGAGAACGTGGTCTACGCACACGAGCCGCGCGAGTTCCCGCTCGAGGAGTACCTCGCCGCCGAGGCGGAGGGGGTGCACTTCCTCGAGTCGATGGGTTTCATGCTCGACAACCTGAACTTCCGGAACCTCGCCGCCGAACTTCAGGAAAGCATCTTCAAACGCGCGCCGCTCTTCACGCCGCCGAAGCCGAGGCCGAGGGCAAGCGCAGCGGCGCCAGAGCCCGCGGTGGCCAGCCCGCAGCGGCTGACCGCGCTGGCCAGGTTCCTGGCGAGCTTTTGACCGGTGACTCGCCTCGGAAGCGATGGGGAAGCACGCAGAACAGCGAAAGGCGAGCAGGCGCAGAACAGCGAAAGGCGAGTCCGATGAACATGCACCGCCTCTCCGTCCTGACCGTCCCTCTTGCGCTGGCCACCGCACTGGCCTGTGCCCACGCACCGTCCGGCAGGGAGCGCGACGCGGCCGAGATCCACTACCAGCTCGGTGCGGAGGCCCTGCAGGCGGGCCGTCGCGAAGACGCGATGCGCGAGTTCGACGAGGCCCTTCGCTCCGACGAGCGGCACGCGGCCGCTCACCTTGGACGCGGCATCGCCTACCAGTACTTCGGCAAGCTCGAAGAGGCTGAACGCGACTACCGGCGGGCCATCGAGCTCGACCCGCGCTTCTCCGACGCGCACAACGCGCTCGGTCAGCTGCTGGCCCTGACGAACCGGCTCGAGCAGGCGTTGTCGGAGTTCGACCTGGCGCTCGAGGACATGCTCTACCGCGAAGCGTACGTGGCGCGCTGCAACAAGGGGGCGGCGCTCTACCACCTCGGGCGTCGCGACGAGGGCGTCAAGGAGCTGAAGACCTGTCTCGGGCTCGCGCCGCGCTACTGCCGAGGCCATCGCGAGCTGGGGCGCATCGAGCTCGCGCAGGGCCGGGTGAAGGAGGCGCTCGAGTCGCTCGGACGCTACGCCGAGCTCTGCGGCAAGTCGGCCGACGCCTGGTTCCAGGTCGGCCTGGCCGAGATGAAAGCCGGCGATCCGGACAAGGCGCGCGAGGCGTTCGACAAGTGCGAGAGCCTGGCGGGCGAGGACCCTGTCAGGGAAGAATGTCGGCGGGCGGTCAAGGCGCTGCAATGAACGCGCGCGAAGAGGAGTCCGAGGCCACCGTGCTGGCGGCGGCGGGCTTCTTCGGGCGCTGGTTGCTCCAGGAGCGCGAGCTGCGCGGTCTCCCCCGCCGCGAGGTGGTGAGACTGACCAAGCTCGCGCCGGCCGTGGTGGAGGCGCTCGAGTCGGGTGATCCCGACCGCATGCCGCCCAAGGCCTACGTGTTCGGCTACCTACGCACCTACGCGGGCGTCGTCGGGCTCGACGCGGATGACGTCGTGCTGCGCTGGCAGGAGGTGGTTGGGCCGGAGGAGAGCGTGGTCGAGCAGCCCCGCTGGCCACCCGCGAGGATCCTCGTCGCGATCGCCCTGGCGATCGCCTTGGTGGTGATTGCCCTGGCCCGGGCGCTGTTCCCACCTGCGCGCGAGCGGCCGTCACTCCACCTGCGAAAGGCGGCCCCGATGGAGCGCGCCCCCTATCCACCTGCGGGCCGGTGACGGCGGTGTCCGATCCGCTGAAGCTCACCGGCGTCGTCCTGCGCACCGTGGACTATGGCGAGTCGGACCGCGTGGTCGCGCTCTTCACGGAGGAGCGTGGAAAGGTCTCCGCCTTCGCGCGCGGCGCGCGCGCCTCCCGCCGGCGTTTCGGCGGCGCGCTCGAACCGTTCACGCTGCTGCGGGCCGAGGCGAGGGAGCGGCGCAGCGCCGATCTGCTCGCCCTGGAGAGCGTGAGCGTCGTGCGCGGCTTCGGTGGCATTCGCGGCGATCTCGCCCGCATCGCCTGCGCCAGCTACGCTTGCGACCTGGCCCGCGCGCTGGTGCGCGACGCCGAGCCCCACCCGCAGCTGATGGCACTCCTCGTCGAGATCCTGGGACGGCTCGACATCGAGCCCGCACGACCAACCCAGCTCCGCGCCTACGAGCTGGGGGCGCTGCAGGCGGCCGGGCTCATGCCCCGCTTCTCGAATTGCGCGAGGTGCGGTGGAGCGCTGGGAGCCAGTGGCAGCGGGCGGCTAACCTTCGACCCAGCGGAGGGCGGAGCCCTTTGCGAAGCCTGCGCGAGCGCGGCGCCACCTGGCGCTGGCGCCCCGCGCCTGGCGCGCGCCACCGCCGATGCGCTGGCGCGCCTGCAGGCGGGTGGCCTCGCCGCCGCCGCCGCGCATCCCATGTCCCCCGGTGAAGGCGTCGAGGCGCGCGAGGCGCTCTCGCGCTTCATCGAGCACCACCTCGGCAGGAGGCTGGCCAGCCGCAAGTTCCTCGACGAGATCGGGCCGCTGCTGGGTTAGCCGGCGCGCGTAGAACCGTTTGACACCGGAGAGGTACGCGACCTACCGTGCCCGATCCGGCCGGGCGCCCGCGCCAGGCCGCGGAGGCTTTCGTGAACTTCCAAGAGCTCATCTTGAAGCTCCAATCGTACTGGTCGAGCCGAGGCTGCATCCTCGCCCAGGGCTACGATCAGGAGGTCGGCGCCGGGACGATGAACCCGGCCACCTTCCTGCGGGTGCTCGGCCCGGAGCCGTGGAACGTGGCGTACGTCGAGCCCTCCCGGCGGCCCGCGGACGGTCGCTTCGGCGAGAACCCGAACCGCTTGTACCAGCACCACCAGTTTCAGGTGATCCTGAAGCCGCACCCGCCCGACGTGCAGGACGTCTACCTCGGATCGCTCCGCGCGATCGGCATCGACCCGCTCGAGCACGACATCCGCTTCGTCGAGGACGACTGGGAGAGCCCCACGCTGGGGGCCTGGGGCCTTGGCTGGGAGGTGTGGTGCGACGGGATGGAGATCACCCAGTACACGTACTTCCAGCAGGCGGGCGGGTTCGAGGTGAAGCCGGTCGCGTGCGAGCTGACCTACGGCCTCGAGCGCATCGCCATGTACCTGCAGGACGTCGAGAACGTCTACGATATCGAGTTCGTGAAGGGCGTGAAGTACCGGGAGGTGTTCCACCGCAACGAGGTGGAGATGAGCGAGTACAGCATGCGGGCCAGCGACCCGCAGATGCTGTTCGGGCTCTTCTCCACTTACGAGACGGAGTGCAAGCGGCTCCTCGAGATCAAGCTCCCGCTCCCGGCGTACGACTACTGCCTCAAGTGCTCGCACACGTTCAACCTGCTCGACGCGCGCGGCGCCATCAGCGTGACCGAGCGCGCCGCTTACATGGGGCGGGTTCGCGCGCTCGCCCGGGGTTGCGCGGAGGGGTACTTGAAGATGCGCGAGGAGCTGGGATTCCCGCTGCTCAAGGCGGCAGAGAAGACGAAGGGCAAGAAGCAGGCTGCGTGAACGGGGCGACGACGCGTTAAGCTACCACCTCCGAGAATCATCGAGCCGCGCGACGATTTCGTCGGGGGGGCGGCGCTCCCCCCGCCTTGAGGACCGAGGAGCATGGCAGACTTACTGTTCGAGATCGGCAGCGAGGAGATCCCGGCGGGCTTCATCCAGCCCGTGCTGGAGCAGCTCGCGCACGATCTGGGAAAGGCGCTCGACGACGCGCGCCTCGCGCACGGCGAGGTGAAGGCGGTGGGGACCCCGCGGCGCCTCTGCGTCTGGGCGCGCGACGTGGCCTCGAAGCAACCCACCGCCCGCAGCGAGGTGCTCGGCCCGGGCGTGCCGGCAGCGTTCGACGCAGAGGGGAAGCCGACCCAGGCCGCCCTCGGGTTCGCGAAGAGCCAGGGGCTCGAGGTGGCCCAGCTGAAGCGGGTGGAGACGCCGAAGGGCGAGCGGCTCGCCGCCGAGAAGGTGCAGAAGGGGGAGCGCGCCGAGAAGGTGCTGCCCGGCCTCCTGGCGGCGCTCGTCGCTTCGCTCCGCTTCAAAAAGGCCATGCGGTGGGGCGACGAGACGGTCAGCTTCGCCCGACCCATGCGCTGGATGACGGCGCTCTACGGCGGCAAGGTGGTGAAGCTCCGCTACGGGAACGTCGCCTCCGGCGCCGCCACTTTTGGCCATCGTTTCAAGGCGCCGAAGGCGATCCCGCTCAAGGGGACGCCCGAGGACTACATCGCGAAGCTGCGCAAGGCGTTCGTCCTGGCCGACCCGGCCGAGCGGCGCGCCGAGATCGCGAAGCAGCTCGCTGCCGCGGCGAAGAAGGCGGGAGGCCAGGTCCGGCCGGACGAATCGCTCCTGGAGCAGGTCACCTTCCTGGTGGAGCATCCAACGGCCGTGGTGGGCGAGTTCGAGAGGTCGAACCTGGAGCTGCCCCCCGAGGTGGTCGTCTCCGAGCAGCGCAACCACCAGCGCTACTTCGCGGTGGTGGACGGGGCGGGCGCGCTCACGAACAGGTTCATCGCCGTGTCCGGTACCCCGGTGAGAGATCCCAAGGTCATCCGCCGCGGCTACGAGCGCGTGCTGCGAGCTCGCCTCGCCGACGCGCGCTTTTTCTTCGAGGAGGATCGGAAGCGCCGCCTCGAGGAGCGCGTGCAGGATCTCGGCCGCCGCACCTATCAGGCCAAGCTGGGCAGCGAGCTCGAGCGCGTGCAGCGGATCGAGGAGATCGCCGTGTCGCTGGCCGACGCCGTCGGCCTGGCTGCGCAGGGCGATGCCGTGCGGCGCGTCGCGCGCCTGTGCAAGGCGGACCTCAACACCGGCATGGTGGGGGAGTTCCCCGATCTGCAGGGCATCATGGGAGGTCACTACGCGCGGCTGGACGGGGAGCCGGGCGAGATCGCCGATGCCATCGGGGACCACTACAAGCCCATCGGAGCATCGGAGGAGATGCCGCGCGGTGACCTGGGGGCGCTGGTCGGGCTCGCCGACAGGTTCCACCAGCTCGTCGGCATCATCGGGGTGGGGGAGAAGGCCACCGGCGCTGCCGATCCTTTTGGCCTCCGGCGAGCCGCCATCGGCGTCCTCCGCATCGTGCAGGACCGTGGGTATCACCTCTCGATCGGCGCTGGTGTCGACGCGGCGCTCTCGCAGCTCCAGGGGAAGCTGGCCGTCGACGCTGGAACCGTGAAGAAGCAGGTGCTCGACTTCCTGCGCGGGCGCGTGAAGGCCCTCTTCAGCGACGAGTTCGACGGCGACCTGGTGGAGGCGGTGCTGGCGGCGGGCTTCGACGATGTGCTGGACGCGCGCCGGCGCCTGGAAGCGCTGGCGGAGATCAAGCGCCGGCCCGACTTCGTGCCGCTGGCGGTGGCATTCAAGCGCGTCGCCAACATCCAGGAGAAGGCGCAGGGCGCCAGCGCGACCTCGCTCGACGTCGCGCTCCTGCAGGACGGCGCCGAGCGCCACCTCGCCTCGGAGCTCGCGCGCGTCGAGGGTGAGGTGGCCTCCTCGCGAGGCCGGCGCGACTACGTGGCCGTCCTCAGGGCCGTGGCGGAGCTCAAGCCCGCGGTCGATCGGTTCTTCGACGAGGTCCTCGTCATGGCCGACGATCCGGTGCTTCGGAACAATCGCCTCGCCCTGATGAAGCGCGTCGCCGATCTCTTCGCCGACGTGGCCGACTTCCGCAGGATCCAGGCGGACCTGCCACCCGGTGCCGCGCCGGTGCAGGCGGTGGTGGCGGGCAGGTAGGCACGCACATCCCCTCCGTCGAGGCGAACATCTGCAGTCGCGAGCGGCATGCGGCGGGCACGAGCCCGAGCCCTACGGGATCAAGCTGTGCACCGCGCGATCGATGGTGAACCGCTCGGGCGGCCACTCGCGGCGACAGGAGCTTCTCCCTTGACCGCTGGCAGATCGGGCGGTTACGGTTCGCGCCCTTGGCTACCCGCGTCTCGAGACTCTTCGCCGCCTTTGCGCTGCTCCTCGTCGCGGCGTGCAGCGACACGGTGGTGTCGTCCCCGCCAGCCACCGACCGGTTCTACTATCCGACCGGGCTGGCGATCCGTCACGTCGACCTGACCACGGGGCTGGGCTGCGTCGGAGGGTCGGCGAGCTGCCAGACCCAGCTCCTCGTCGCCTCGTCCAACTTCGACCTGCGCTACGACCCAGCGACGGGCGGGACGGTCATCGCGGTGGACGTGGACAAGGCGCTCGCGACACCTCTCGCGCCGCTCGTGGCGCCCGCGTTGCTGGGCGTTGCGCGCATCGGCAGCTTCGGCGGGGCGCTGGCGATCGTCGACGAGGACTCGTGCCCGGGCTGGCAGACGACCCTCGGCAAGGCGGCGCAGGCGCTCGTGGCGTCGCGCTCGCAGAACGCGCTCTACCGCGTGAACATCGACGCGCAGGGCAGCCTGACGTGCGGGGCCGGCTGCCGCGTCCCGCTCGAGGCGGCGCTCGGTGATCCGTACGGCGTCGCGGTGGCGTGCGGCACGTTCCCGCCCGCCGCCGGTGGTACTCCCGTCGCGCAGTCGCTCGCCTTCGTCACGTATCTCAGGGCGCCGAACTCGGAGGGCTTCCTCTCGCGGATCGACCTCGCCGCTGCCGACAACCCTCGCACCCTGGTCGACCTCTTGACCGTGCCCACGCACAGCGCCGTCTTCGATCCGGTCTCGACGCGGCTCTACGTGACCGAGCGCTTCGCCGCCATCGGGTACACGCCCCTGCGCTGGATCACGCTCGCCGCGCCGGGAAACGTGGCGGCGAGGAACATCTTCGACGTCATCCGCGGCTCGGAGCTGCGCGGGATGGCGCTCTCCAGCGACTCGGCCCCCGGGGTCCCGCCCTCTCGCGCCTACCTGGCGCTGCGCATCTACGACGTGGATCAGGCGACGTCCACCGGGGTGCGTCCGAGCGATGACCTCGCTGGCGCGCTGGCGGTGATGGATCTTCAGGAAAGCCCAGACGGCCAGCCTTCCACCCGCATCCTGAACGTCGTCCCGATGGACCGCGGCGCCACCGAGATCCGCGTCGTCCCGCGCGACCTCGACCCGACCACCAGGAAGCCGAGGGTCGATCCCGTGCTCGGCAGGCCGAAGCGCGACCTCGTCGCCGTCACCTGCACCGACGACGGAACGGTCGCGCTCTATGACGACGAGATCGGCGTGGTCGCCAGGGTATTCGACATCTGCGACGCCATCTCTTCGGACGCGGGGGATGCGGGCGCGCCTCCGCCTTGCGATCCCGGCGATCCGCTCGTCGGGAAGCAACCCTTCGGCCTCGCGGTCGAGGCCCTCGCGAACGGGCACGCGCGCCTGTACGTCGGCTCCTTCGACCGATCCTGGGTGAACGTCATCGAGATCGACCCGCTGCAACCTTCGGCTGCGCCCGTGGCGTGGGCGCGGATCGGCCCGGAGCGACAGTGACCACGAAGCGTCCCATCGCGCTCCTTGCACTCGCGTTGGCCTGCTCGAGCTCGTCCTCGGTGGGGTCGCGTTTCGATGGCCCTGCGGCGGCTGTTTCCTTCACCGGGTTCACGGGGAAGGCCACCGGGATCGGCAGCTACGTCGCGGTTGCCTCGACCCGAGGCGACGAGCTGCGCATCCTCGACCCGTCCGACCTGGAACCGGTGCTCAGCCCCGGTGTCGCCTTCCCGCTGTCGATCCCCACCGCGCCGCGCCCGCTCCTCCTCGCCGCAGCCTCGCTCGGCGACGGGCAGGCGGACGTGCTGGTCGCGGTGAGCGGCGTGGGAAGCCCGTTCTTCAGCGCTGGGAGCGGGCCGTCGCTCCAGGTCATCGAGACCTGGAGCCCGACGAACCGGGTGGCCTACGACGTGCCACTCGAGGGCGTGCTCGGCGCGGGCTCCGAGATCATTGCCCTGGCCGGCGTGCAGGCTAGCCCTGGCGTCGCCGCCCGCATCCTGGTCGGTGCGATCGGCGCCTCCGGGGGACAGCTCGCCGCCGTCGAGTTCGCTCGGGCCACGGACGGCACGGGGGCCGTGGTGGCGCAGGCGCTGACCGCCGCCAGCGTGAACCAGCTCGGTTTCGCACCGCTCGACATCGCGGTCGAACCAGCCGCCATCCAGCCGGACGGCAGCACGGTGCCCGGGACCCATCTCTATATCGCCACCCGCGATCCCATCGGTGCCGCGGGGGTGTTCGGGGTCGCCCAGCTCGACACCTCCACCGGCGCCCCGCAGACCTGGGTCCCGGCGCCGCTCAACGCGCTCGCGCCCACCGTCGCCGTGGCGGCGGGATTCGTCGACGATCGGCTGGTCGATTCCAGCGATCCGTGCAGCCCGGACCGCTTCGGAGGCGTGCCGTCCCTCTTCGTCTACGCGGCGCTCGACGAGAGCGCCTGCGGCTCCGACAAGCCCATTGACTGCGGGATCGTGACGATCGACCCTGCCAGGGTCGGAGCGACGACACAGCTCGCCGCCGACCCGGCGAGGCCCGTCCCACCTCCCGCGACGGCTCCTGCGGGCGGCAACCCCACGCCCGTCCCCGCCCAGGACTACCGCGCGCCCATGCCCGTTCCGGGGAACCCGACCCACATCGCGATCGGCAAGGCGCCAGCCACCGGCGCGCAGCGGGTCTTCACGGACTCGAAAATCCCGAGCACGGCCTGCCCCACGAGCTCGAGCGCACTGTCGCCCCTGCTCAAGATCGCGCCCGGCACCGGTCAGCGGTACACGAGCGCGGTGGCCATGGTCACCTCCATCGACGGCCGTGTCTACTGGCTCGACCTCTCGCGATTTGGCCCGATGAGCGACGTCTCGACGATGAAGGGCAGCACGCGCGTTGCCGTGACCGCCGCGAGCTCCATCGCGGTCGCCAGCACCGACTTCCGTTTCGGCCTGTGGAACGACGCTCCGCCCTTCGGGGCCTCTTCGTTCACGCCCTCGGTGACGGTGGATTCCGCGGTCCTGCCCGGCACCATCGACGTCTGGCCGGGCTTCACCGACACCGGCGCGTGGAGCGTCGTCTACCAGGGCGCGCTGCCGAGTCTCTCCGCGCGGCCTGGCGTCTTGGCGGCGTCGGCGGGCAACGTCTACGCCGCCATCCAGAGCGATATCGGCGGGACCGCGCTCCCGACCTCCAGCGCGCGCTGGGCGGTGGGTGCGAAGCTGTCTGACCCCGGGCTCGGGGTGCGAGCCGGGGACATCGTGGTCCTCTCCGACTTGGGCTGCGAGACGACGGTGGCGGCGGTCGTCCCGCCGGACGCGACGGGGGCGACAGTTGGAGTCGCCGCCCCGGGTGGCGCCGTTCAGATCGCGCCGGCGACTTGCCTTCCGACGCTCGGGGCCGGCCAGTTCCAGGCCACCACCATCACGCTACGCGCTGCCGGACTCGTGCTCGCCAACGACAGGCTCGGCTATCTGGGACGCCCGGGCATCGGGACGACGGCGGACCCGGAGGACCAGGTCTTTGCCGTGGCGTGGAGCGACGAGACCGCGCTCGCCCAGGACACCACCGACCCCCTCGCCCCCGAGCGCCTCGCCATCGCGCGCAAGGCGCGCCGCCTGTACTATCCGTCCGACGGGCCCTGTCCGATCCCAGGCGCGACCGCCGGGAGCCAGGGCACCCTTCAGGTTGGCTGCTATACCGGGTTCCCGCGTCTCTCCGAGCCGTTCGCCCCGGGGCCCGTCATCCGCTTCCGGGTCGGGGTCGTGCCGCCCACGGTGCCCGATCCGGCCAACCCGACCCCGCCGCTCGTGCGCGGAGCCGGGGTCGTGTTCACGACGCAGACGGGCCTGTCGGCGACGTTCCGCCAGCCGAACACCGGCGGCGCGCTGCCGTCGGGCGTCTTCTCGTACGACCGCACGAGCCTCTCGGGCCACCAGGACGACCCCATCCGCTTCTTCGTGCCGTACCTCGACGACCTCGTGCTGTTCTTCAGCCCCTCCGAGTCGAGCGGCAGCCAGACCACCATCCGCTGACGTCGGCTCGGCGCGCCGCCACCTGTGCCGCCTGCGGCTCCCGCCCAGGCTCCCTCCGCGACCCAGGAGAGCAGGATGAGCTGCGGAGCGCAGCCCCCTCGGGCTTCCTCGGTCGCGCAATTCGGGTGTTGACGGTCACGTACGCCGAGGCTGCGTCTCCTCGATACGGAGATGTCCAGGCGTATCCCTACCCCTGCGCGGGACGGTGCCAACGGACCGCAGAGCAGGTTGAGTTGAAAGGAGATGTCGAATGAATCGCAAGTGCACGATCATGCGATCGAAGAAGCCGACCGGGGCCAAGGCAATGCGCGAACACGAGAGCTTCACGGGTGCCGCCGCGCCCTTCGCGCGGGCAGCGGGTGTCGACGCGGCCGACGTTCGACTCGACGCGGCGGAGCTGACCCCGCGTGAGGTCGCCGACCTGGTGCGCGATCCCTCCGTGGCGGTCGTGGCACCGTCGATGCCGACGAGGCTCATCGAGCCCGTGGGCGCAACCCGCGCCGCGAACACCACCTCATGGGGCGTCGCCGCGGTCGGGGCCGACAAGAGCAACTTCGATGGGACAGGCGTCGTCGTCGCCATCCTGGACACCGGGATCGACGCCCAGCATCCGGCGTTCGCTGGCGTGACCCTCGTTCAACAGGACTTCAGCGGATCGGGGAACGGCGACAAGATGGGGCACGGGACGCACTGCGCCGGGACGGTCTTCGGGCGTGACGTCGGGGGAGCGCGCATCGGGGTGGCGCGCGGAGTCACGAGGGCGCTCATCGGCAAGGTGCTCGGAGACGACGGCGGCGGCAGTTCCGACGCGCTCTATCAGGGGATGACGTGGGCGCTGCAGAACGGGGCGCGCGTCATCTCGATGTCGCTCGGCTTCGACTTCCCCGGGCTCGTCAAGGATCTCGTCGACAGCAGCGGGTACCCGATAGACTTCGCCACGTCGCTCGCGCTGGAGGCGTACCGCGGCAACCTCCGGATGTTCGACGCCATCATGCAGATGGCCGAGGCGAAGGTCGCGATGGACGGCGGAGCCGTGGTCGTCGCCGCCGCGGGGAACGAGAGCAAGCGGGACAAGGACCCCGACTACGAGATCTCGGTGTCCATCCCCGCCGCCGCCGCCGGCGTCCTCTCCGTCGGCGCGCTCGAGGAGGGCCAAGGTGGCCTTGGCGTTGCCAGGTTCTCCAACACGCACCCGGAGATCAGCGCACCGGGCGTGGCGATCAGCTCCGCGAAAATGGGCGGTGGGCTCGTGGCGATGAACGGCACGAGCATGGCGACGCCGCACGTCGCGGGCGTGGCGGCGCTGTGGTGGCAGAGCCTTGCCGGAGCGGCGAGGGCGCCGCTGGTCGCGGCGAAGCTCCTCG
>Ga0154716_1136_pt8 | contig 11391 bp, 8 predicted proteins | sample Rifle2008BG16ft_FD_105724 | JGI IMG/M metagenome (GOLD analysis project Ga0154716, IMG submission 105724) | Anaeromyxobacter sp. RBG_16_69_14
CGCTCGCCGGCGGGTGATACCCGAAGGCGTCCGCCGCTTCGCCACCTGGGCGCCGCTCCTCATCCCCTTCTACCTGCCCCGCGGCGCCGACTGGGAGTACGCCTGGGGCCGGATGGAGACCCTGCGCTCGGCCCATCCGGCGGCCGACCTCTGGCCGTTGCTCCTTCCCGTCGCGACGCTCGCGCTGGGAACCACGCTCGTGGCGGGGCTTTCCCGGCGGCGCCGCACCGCGCCCGCCGCGCCCCCGACCACCTTCAGCCTCAGCAATGGAGTGTACACGCTCGAGCTCTCGGCCGACGGCCAGGGCTACAGCCGCGTCTACAGCACCCTGAGAGAGCGCGAGGAGATCGATCTCACCCGCCGTCCCAGCGATCCGCTCCAGCCCTGCGGCAAGTTCTTCTACCTGGTGGACCAGGACGCCGCACAAGGCGATCCCGGGCGCGCCTGTTCGCTGGGAGACGAACCGCTGGGCGCGCAGGGGACGGGTGGTCAGCTCTCCCAGCCAGATGGGGCCACGCTGCGCCAGACCCGGACCTGGCGCGGCCTCCGCACCGAGGCCACCGTCCGTCTGGTCGACGGCGAGCCGGGCGAGATCTGGCGCGTGCGCCTGACGAATCTGGAAGACCGGCCACGGCGCGTGCTGCTCACCAGCTATCGCGAGTTCGTGCTGAGCCCGCCCGAAGCCTTCGAACGGCACCTGTCCTATCATCGGCTGCACCTCGGCACCTGGTTCCTTCGCTCGCACGGTGCGCTCATCGCCGGGAACCGGCTTCATCCCGGCCGCCGGACCAAGGGGACCCGGGCCACCGCCTTCCACGCCGTCAGACCCCCAGACGACGGGTCGATGATCCTGACCGGCTACCAGGACTCTCGGTCCGCCTTCGCCGGGAGCGACGGGCTGCGCGCCCCGGCTGCCCTGGAACACCCGCTCCGCCCGCCAGAGGACGAAGGGCTGCTGTACAGCTTCGATCCCGCCGCCTCCCTCCAGCTCCAGGCAAGCCTGGCGCCGTACGGCAGCGCAGAGGCGATCTTCGTCGAGGGCTATGCCGCGGACGAACGCCAGGCGGCGCGGCGCATCGAGCGCTGGCTCGACCTGCCACCCACCTCCGAAGAAGATCTGAAGACAGCCTTGGGGAAGGAGCGCGAGCTCCCCATCCCGCCGGCGGATGCGTGCCAGTTCGACTTCAACGCCGCCGGCACCGAGCTGCGGCTGGGCTGGAGCACCCCCCGTCCATGGTGCCACCTGCTGGCCAACGAGGCGGGCTACGGCCTCATGGTGCGCAACGACGGCGCGCTCTATTCGTTCATGGGGAACTCGCAGCAATACGGCCTCACGCCCTTCCCCGGCGACGAGTCCCCGCTGGAGTTGCCCGGGCAGGCCCTGTACCTCCAGGATCTGGACAGCGGCGCGGTGCTCTCGCCCACCCATCTCCCCACCCGCGATCGGGCCCCACAGGAGATCGACTTCGGCCTCGGCTATGTGGTCTTCCGCAAGGTCATCGGGGATGTGGATCTGGAGCTGACCCTGTTCGTGCCTCCGCACCGGACCGCCGAGGTCCGGCTGCTGCGGGTGCGCAACCGCGGCGAGAAGACCCTGCGTTACCGGCTGGTGCCCTACGCGCAGATGATGCTGGCGGAGGTGCCACGGGATTCGCGAAGCCGCCTCGACGTCCGCTATGACTCGCAGCAACAGGCACTGTTCTTCGCGCACCCTGGAAACGACTTCTTCGGCGGCTGGGCCTTCGTCGCCCCTGGCCTCCCGGTCGAGGGCGTGGAGACGCTGCGCAGCCGCTTCGTCGGCGGGCCTGGCCACGGCCTGGAGAATCCCGCCTTCCTGGCGCGCGGATCCGGCGATCCGGCGCTGCCGGACGACGGCTATCGGGTCGCGGCCTTCGCCGGCACGCTCACGGTTCCGCCGGGGAGTGACGTCTCCACGACGGTGGTGCTGGGCTGGGCGGAGCAGCCGGAAGAGGCCGCCGAGCTCATCCAGCAGCTCCGGGACCCAGCGGCGGCCCTGGCCGAGCTGGAACGTACGCGGCGCTGGTGGCGGCATGAGCTGTCAGCGCTGCGCGTCGAGACGGACGAGCCCGCCTTCGACCAGCTGGTGAACAACTGGCTCCCCTATCAGCTTCGGGTCTCCCGCCTCTGGGGTCGCCTGGGGCCAAGTCAGCGAGGCGGTGGCTGGGGCTACCGCGATCAGCTCCAGGACGTGCTGCCGCTGGTGTTCACCCACCCGGAGACCGCGCGCAAGCAGATCCTGCTCCACGCGGCCCAGCAGTTCCGCGAAGGGGACGTGCTGCAATGGTGGCACCAGCGCCGCGATGGCACCACCGGGCTCGGGGCGCGCAACCGGGCTTCCGACCCGCACCTCTGGCTGGTACACGTGGCCTGCCGCTATCTCGAGGCCACCGGCGATCTCGCCCTGCTCGGAGAACGGCTACCGTTCCTGGAGGGCGAGCCGATTCCCGCCGGCGCCGAGGGGCTGGCATTCGCCCAGCGGGCCTCGCGTGACATCGCCGACCTGTACGAGCACCTGCGGCGGGCCATCGACATCACCTCGCGGCGCGTGGGGCCCCATGGCTTGCCGCTCATCGGCACCGGGGACTGGAACGACGGCTTCAGCCAAGTCGGCGCGAAGGGTCGGGGGGAGAGTGTGTGGCTCGGGTTCTTCCTCCACCGGGTGCTGGTGGACTTCGCGGCGGTGGCCCAGCGGCGGGAAGGTGAGGCGGCCCGAGCTCGCTACCTGGCACAGGCTGAAGTGCTGAAGGCGGCGCTCGACGCCATGTGGCGCGAGGACCGCTACGTGCGCGCCATCACCGACGCCGGCGAGGAGATGGTGAACGCCAGCGCGCTGGCCACCGCCTGGCCGGCACTGTCCGGCGCCGTCCCCTCCGACAGGGCCGCCCGCGCGCTGGCGAGCGGATTGAGGGGCCTGGAGGAAGAAGATCTGGTGCGGGTGCTCCACCCGCCTTTCACCGAGTACTCCCGCCCCAATCCCGGCCGCATCTCTCACTATCCTCCCGGGGTGCGCGAAAACGGCGGGCAGTACTCGCACGGCGCGTCCTGGCTCGTCGACGCGTTCAACACCCTGGCCGAGTCGGCGCCGACGCCGGAGAAGGCAGCGGCCTGGCGGGGCGACGCCTGGCGCCTCTGGCGCAAGATCTCGCCGCTGGCCCACGTGACAGCGGAGGCGATAGGCCGCTATGGCCTGCCACCGCATCAGCAGCCGGCGGACATCTACGCCGGGGACGGCTATTGCGGGCGCGGCGGCTGGAGCTGGTACACGGGAGCCGCCGCGCGGATGCTCTCTGCTGCCTATGGCCTGCTCGGGCTGAAGGTCGAGGGCGGCAAGCTGACGCCGCCGCCGGGTCGGTTCAAGGCGAGAGGCGGCCCGCGGCTGAGACGACTCTGGTACCGAGGAAGGGAGGTGCTGCCGGAGGAGCCCGACACGCTTTCGACTGCGCCTCTGGTACAGGATCTCCGTGAGCGCTGAATTGGTCTAGCCGGTTCGGGCGCGGCTTCTCGTATGCGCCCCGGCTCGCGGTCTCTGGCACTCCTTCTATACACTCAAGGTGATGTCATGAGGGGTCCCTCGATGGAGGCGACTCACCCGAAAGGGATCGAAGCTGCGGACGCGACTCACGTACCATCCGTCCCCACCTTGCCCGCGTCACCCGGAGGAGGCGCCCCCATGGCGACGCCCACGAGACCGTCTGCCCCGGACTGTAGCTTCGTGCAGGAGCCGAGATGAATACGAGGGTGACGGGAATCGAGGCGGTCGGCGAGGCGCCGTGGGGCACGCACTTCTGCCAGTTCTACGCGACGAAGGAGGATCTCGCGGACATCCTCGTCCCGTACTTCAAGGCGGGCCTCGAGAACGACGAGTTCTGCATGTGGGTGACTTCGCCGCCGCTGGACACCCGGGAGGCCTGGGAAGCGCTGGCGCGGGCCGTGCCCGACCTCGAGGTCCATCGCCAGCGCGGCCGCATCGAGATCATCCCCCATACCGAATGGTACCTGCAGGGAGGAAGCTTCGAGCAGAGCCGGGTCATGCAAGGATGGGTGGACAAGCTCGAGGGCGCCCTGGCGCGCGGCTGTGCCGGGCTTCGCCTCACCGGCAACACCTTCTGGCTCGAGAAGTCTGCCTGGCGGAGCTTCGCCGAGTACGAAGCGGCCGTCGACGGGGTGCTCGGCCAGTACCGCATGCTGGCCCTCTGCACCTACTCGCTGGATCGCTGCGGCGCCGCCGAGGTGGCCGACGTCATCAGGAACCACCAGTTCGCGCTCATCAAGCGCGACGGCGCCTGGGAACTGTTCGAGAGCTTCGACCGGCGGCGCTTGCAGGACGCGCTCGCCGTCGAGCGCGAGCGCCTCGCCGTCACCCTCGAGAGCATCGGCGACGCCGTCATCGCCACCGACACGGAGGGTCGCGTCAGGACGCTGAACCGCGCCGCGGAAGAGCTGACGGGGTGGTCGCAAGCGGAGGCGTACGGCAGGCAGCTCGGCGAGGTCTTCCGCATCGTGAACGAGGCGACCGGCGCCCCGGCGGAGGACCCGGTCCGCAAGGTGCTCGAGCGGGCCGCTGTGGTGGGCCTCGCAAACCACACGGCCCTCATCACGCGGGACGGCCAGCGCATCGCGATCGCCGACAGCGCGGCGCCGGTCCGCGGGCTCGGCGGACTGCTCGGAGCGGTCCTCGTGTTTCGCGACGTCACCGCCGAGCGACAGGCGGAACAAGAGCGCGACCTCACCATCGACTTCCTCCAGCTGGTGAACGCCAACACCACGACCGCTGGCTTGATCCGGTCTGCCGTGATCTTCTTCCAACGGCAGTCCGGCTGCGAGGCCGTCGGCATCCGGCTCAAGGAGGGCGACGACTACCCCTACTACGAGGCCAGGGGGTTTCCGCAGCGGTTCCTCGCGCTGGAGAACCGGCTCTGCGCCCGTGACAGCGAGGGGAGAGTATTCCGCGACGGCGGCGGCAACCCCGTCATCGAGTGCATGTGCGGCAACGTCATCTGTGAGCGAACCGACCCCCAGAAACCGTTCTTCACCGAGAACGGCAGCTTCTGGACGAACGACACGACCCGGCTGCTCGCCACGACGCAAGACGCGGATCGCCAGGCGCGCACCCGCAACCGGTGCAACGGGGAGGGCTACCAGTCGGTGGCGCTCGTGCCCATGCGCGTGGGCGTCGAGCGACTTGGGCTCCTGCAGCTGAACGACCGGCGGAAGGGGATGTTCTCCCCCGAGTCCATCGCCCTCTGGGAGAGGCTGGCGGGCTACCTTGCCGTGGCGGTGGCGAGGTCGCGCGCCGAGGAGGCGCTCCTCGAAGCCGACCGTCGCAAGGACGAGTTCCTCGCCGTGCTCTCCCATGAACTCCGCAACCCGCTCGCCCCCATCCGCAATGGACTGTACATCCTCGAACACGCGGCCCCCGGCGGCGAGCAAGCACGGCGCGCGCAGGCCATCATCGACCGCCAGGTCGGCCACCTCACGCGGCTCGTCGACGATCTGCTGGACGTGACGCGGGTCGTGCGGGGCAAGGTCCAGATCCAGCGCGACCGACTCGAGTTCGGCGACCTGGTACGCCGGGCGGTCGAAGATCACCGCCACGCCTTCGTCGCCAGCGGCGTCCGTCTCGAGGCACGGCTGGACTCGGAGGAGATGTGGCTGAGCGCCGATGCTACGCGCATCGCGCAGGTGGTGGGTAACCTGCTCGGGAACGCGGCCAAGTTCACGCCTCGGGGGGGCCGAGTGGAGCTCACCCTCGAGCGTGAGGCCGGCACGGCGTTGCTCCGGGTGCGCGACACCGGTGTCGGTATCACCCCCGGGGAGCTGAGCCGCCTGTTTCAACCCTTTGCCCAGGCGACACAGACGCTGGAGCGCAGCCACGGTGGCCTTGGCCTCGGCCTCGCGCTCGTGAAAGGACTGGTCGAGCTGCACGGAGGCACTGTCGGCGCCGCAAGCAACGGGCCAGGCCAGGGAGCGGAGTTCGCGGTACGGTTACCGCTCGAGCCCGCTCCCGTGCAAGCAGCGTCGCGGGCGCAGACCCTCCCATTCAAGCGGCGCCGCGTGCTCGTGATCGAGGACAACGTCGATGCCGCCGACAGCCTCAAGGAAGTCCTCGAACTCTTGGGCCACGAGGTGCAGGTAGCTTTCGACGGTCGAGCGGGACTGGCGGCCGCACGCGAGTCCTGCCCCGATGTCGTGCTGTGCGACATCGGTCTGCCGGAGATGGACGGCTACGAAGTGGCGCGCAAGCTCCGCGCCCACGATGCGCTCCGAGACGTCGTGCTGGTGGCGCTCACCGGCTATGCCCTCCCCGAGGATCGGCAGCGGGTGGCCGAAGCCGGTTTCACGCACCACGTCGCCAAGCCGCCGAGCCTCGAGGCGCTCGAGCGCGTGCTCGTGCGCGACGTCTGGTGAGTAAGGATTCGGCCTCGGCGTCAGCGCAGGTCATGCCCGGTCGTGGCCGGGATCATCTTCCCGAACTTGACGCCCTTGGTGGCAGCCAGCCCCTCCCCCATGCTCAACACCTCTCGGGCTCGACCGCGGAGAACGAGCAATTCCAGGCAGTTGTGCTCGTCCATGTGGACGTGAAGCCCGGCCACGACCGCCCCGTAGTTCTCGTGCTGCAGGTGGGCCAGCTTCTGGGCGAGGCTCGAGGAATCGTGGTCGTAGACCAGCGCGACGACGGCCACCTTCTCCTCGTTGCCCGCCGAGCGTGACCACTCCCGCTGCACGAGCGCGTCGCGGATGAGATCGCGGATCGCCTCCGAGCGGTTTTCGTAACCCTTCGCCTCAATGAGCTCGTCGAAGCGTTCCAGCAGCTCCTTCTCGAGCGAGATCCCGATGCGATCGATCATCCAGCAGGCCTGTTAGCAGGTGGCCAGCTGGCATGCAAGCTTCGAGCGACTCCCCTTCGCCGTGGCACCTCTCCCGGCGACGAAAGCCTCCCTGCCGGCCGTTCAGCTCGCCACCTCGGGCGCAACCTGCCTGGCGCGGGGGCGCCCCTCGCTCCGAGCGCAGCGACCGGGTTCCCTTCGCGGACTCCCACGTATGCGTATCACACCAAGGCGTGCTACGTGCTACAATCCGGATCCGAGCGGACGGCGAAGCGCTCTCTGCCGCTGGGAGAAGCAGGGCGAGAAGCGCCATCGTGAGAGGGGGAATCGGCCGATCTCGAGCAGCGCCTCGAGGATGCTCTTGACGGGTGGCGGCAGAATTGGCGATACGTAATATGAGTTCGTGCTACCTGGCGCCGCTCGGCCACTCCTGGCCGCCATCTCGCGGGAGAATCCCACGATGAGACTGCTCTCCACCGCAGCGGCCATCCTGATCGCCCCCGGCATCGCCTCCGCCCACGACTTCTGGGTCGAGCGCGGCGGCGACGCCTTCGTCGTGCGCTACGGCCATCGCGGCGGCGAAGTCCTGGCCATCGAGGGAGCCAAGGTGAAGGCCGTCCGCTGCGCGGACCGGTCCGGCGCTGCCAGGGACATCCCGATCGCGCAGCTCGGCTTCGAGCCGAAGGAGGTGAAGGTCCCGGTGCGCTGCGACGCGATCTCCGCCTTCCACCACAGCGGTTTCTACTCGCTCACGCCGGACGGCGAGGTGAACCTCCCCAGGAACAAGGCGGAGAACGCCGTGAAGGCCTGGGAGTCGCGTCAGTTCGCGAAGTGGGTCGAGGTCGGATCACCCGCCATCACCAGGCCTCTCGGCGACGAGCTCGAGATCGTCCCGGCGACCGATCTCTCCGGCCGCAAGGTGGGCGACAAGGTGACCCTGAAGGTGCTCTCGCAAGGGAAGCCGGTGGCGGGGGCGATCGTCGCCGTCGACCACAAGCCGCTGGGCGAGACCGACAGCGCCGGCGAGGTCCGCGTCCGGCTTCGCTCGCCGGGCGTCGAGTCGGTGAGCGCCTCGGTCCGCCGCTCCGTGAAGACGCCGGAGGCCGACGACCTCGTCCTCGAGGCGAGCCTCGCCTTCGAGGTGGCGAGGTGAGGCGGGCCCTGCTCTTGGCTACCGCCACCCTCCTCTCACCGCTGGCCGCGGCCGCGCACGAGGTCCTCCACTCGGTGGAGCAGGGCCGGGCCGTGGCGGTGAAGACCTACTTCGCGGACGGAGAGGTGCTGGTCTACACCCAGTACGAAGTCTTCTCGCCGGCCGACGCCAAGATCCCCTATCAGAAGGGCCGGACCGACCGGAACGGCTACCTCGCCTTCGTGCCCGACGCCAAGGGCCCCTGGCGCGTCAAGGTCGTGGACAGCACCGGCCACGGCCTCGACATCCAGGTGGATGCAGGCGACGCGAGCGTCAGCGCGGCCGGCGGCAGCGCCGGGTCGCGCGTCGTCTCCAGCGCTTCCTTCGTGCTTCGCCCGCTGGTCGGCCTGGCCGCCATCGGGGCCGTCTTCGGCGTTCTGGTCGTGCTCCGCCGTAGGAAAGGGACCTCGCCGTGAACAGGACCCTCTCGCTCGCCGCCACCGCGCTCGCCGCGCTCGCCGGTCCCGGGCTCGTCCGCGCTCACCACGGAACGGCGGCGGTGAGCGTGGCCGGACCCGAGGGCCCCGGCGCGGCGCTCGAGACCACCTCGCCGCTCCCGCTCCCGAAGGGCACGCTCTTCACGATGATGAAGGCGGAGTACGTCCCCTTCCGCAAGTTCGCCTTCGCCGAGCCCGAGAACAAGGACTACTCCTCCTTCAACATGTTCGCGCTCGGGTTCGGCATCCGGCCGTGGCTCTCCGCCTACGTCTTCCAGCCGCTCAACGTGAAGGTGGGCGACGGCATCGGCAGGAACAGCGGGGCGGGCGACCCGAACCTCATGCTCGCCTTCGGCTTCAAGTACGACGAGGGCTTCCGGCTCGTGCCCGAGAAGGAGAGCCTCGACGAGCTCCTGGACTGGCACTTCTCGGTGTCGGTCTCGTCGACGATCCCGCTCGCGACCACGGGCCACACCGATCGCGCGGGCGCCTTCTTCGCCCCCGACATGCAGCTCGGCTTCGGGGCTCCGGCGCCGGGGATCGGGATCGCGGTCATGAAGCAGGCGAGCCCCGACCTCACCTTCCTCACCGAGGTGAACTACCAGCACTTCTTCCCGCACACCTACCAGTTCACGCGCTACCAGTTCGGCGGCGAGACCCGGATCAACACCGCGGCCGTCTACCGCGTCTACGGGAGGGGCAGCTTCCGGTTCGACGTGGCCGGCGAGCTCAACTTCCTCCACCTCCAGCGCGACGAGGAACGAAATGACGCGGGGGAGATGGAGGCGCTCCAGGCGTCCGGCGGCGGCATCCTGTATGCTGGGCTCGGTACCCGCCTCTTCTACGGCCCCTTCTCGGCCGCGGTCGGCATCCGCCGGGCGGCGCTCAAGGAGCTCAACGAAGGGCCGGATCAGCAGGGATCGGAGGGCCTGGAGAAGTTTCGCCTGGCCGCCACGCTCAGCTACTCGACGCGGTTCTAGCGGGAAGACCATGCACGTCCCGGACGGCTTCCTCTCCCCGCAGATCACGGTCCCGGCCTACGCCGTGTCGGCCCCGCTGTGGGCCTGGGCGGCGCGGAGGCACTTCGGCCGCGCCTCGACCGACTCCCTCCCCATCATCGGTTCCCTCACGGCGCTCGCATTCGTGATCCAGACCATCATGATCCCGGTGCCGGGAGGGACCTCGACGCACCTGGTGGGCGTCATGCTGCTCGCGCTGCTCTACCACCCGCTCGTCGCCTTCGTGTGCGAGTCGCTGGTCCTCGTCGTGCAAGCGCTCTTCTTCGGAGCGGGCGGGATCACGGTCCTGGCCGTGAACGCCCTCGCCATGGGGCTTGCCGGGCCGTTCGCGGGGTGGCTCGTCTACCACGCTGCGCGGCGCGTGAGCGAGAAGGGCGCTCTGTTCCTGGCCGGCTACGCCTCGATGCAGGTGGCCGCCCTCCTCGTCGCTTGCTCGCTGGCGCTGCAGCACCAGCTCGACCCGCGTTACTTCCCCATGCCACCCGCGGTGACCTTCCCCGCCATGTTGCTCCCGAGCCTGACGGTGGCGGGGCTGGCGGAGGCGGCCTACACGCTCTTCGCGCTCTCGCTGCTCCGGAGGGCGAAGCTTGCGCTCCCCTGATCCAAGGAGGGACCGGATCCTCCTCGGCGGCTGGTTGCTGGCCGTCTTCCTCGCTTCCGCGGTCACGGATCTCCTGGTCCTGACGGCCGCGCTCGCCGCCTCCATGCTGCTGCTCCGGCGCGGGCTCGTTCGAAACATGCGCAGGGTCGCTCTGTCGGTCGTGCCGGTGACCGCGCTCCTCTCGCTCCTCTCCTTCGCCGTCTCGTGGATCGCCCGTGGAGCAATCCCCGACGTCGCCCCGTTCGCCGCGCTGGGGCTGCGCGCCGTCATGATCTCCTTCCTCACCTTCTCGGCGCTGGACCGGGTGAACCTCTTCCGCGCCCTCGCGCCCTGGCCCACCCCGACCCGGCTCCTCGTCGTGACGCTGGCCCAGATCCACGCCCTGCGGCTCCTCTTGACGGAGTCGCTCCTCGGCCTCAAGAGCAGGCTCGTGCGCAAGCCAGGCACGATCGACGTCGTGCGCGGCGCCGGAGGCATCACGGGCGCCCTCTTTTCCCTGTCCGCGCGCAACGCGCGCGACGTGTCCGACGCCATGCGCTCGCGGGGTTTCTGATGTTCGACGTCGATCACCTCTCCGTCGATCTGAACGGCCGGGCCGTGCTGCGCGACGTGAGCTTCCAGGTGCGCGAGGGCGAGCGCGTGGTGCTCCTCGGCGTGAACGGCTGCGGGAAGACGACGCTGCTCAAGCTGCTCGCGGGCCTCCTCTTCCCGGCCAGCGGCGCCGTCCGCTACGGCGGCACGCTACTGGCTGCGCGGTCGTGCGACGACGCGACGTTCCGGCGCCGCTTCCGCAGCGAGGTGGCGCTGCTCTTCCAGAACGTGGACGCCATGCTCTTCAACCCCACCGTCGCCGACGAGATCGCCTTTGGTCCGCGCCAGTTGGGCGCTGCCGACGTCGACGCCCGCGTGGCGCGCTGGGCCGCGGAGTGGGACCTGACGGCCTTCCTCGAGCGGCCGCCCTTCGAGCTGTCAGGCGGCGAGAAGAAGCGCGTGGCGCTGGCGGCCCTGCTGGCGGTGGGTCCCAAGGCGCTGCTGCTCGACGAGGCCACCGCCAACCTCGACCCGGCCTCGGCGGCGCGGCTGGTGGACTACCTCGCCGCTTTACCATCGGTCACGGTCATCTCCTCGACCCACAACCTCACCGTGGCCGAGGAGCTGGGCGGCCGCGCCATCCTGCTCGCGCCCGGTCGCGCGGGGGTGCTCTTCGACGGACCCACCGGGGATCTCCTGTCGGACCAGCGCCTCCTCGTCGAGAGCGGGCTCGCGCACCGCCACGTCCACCGGCACCGCACCG
>Ga0154716_1115_pt2 | contig 11379 bp, 7 predicted proteins | sample Rifle2008BG16ft_FD_105724 | JGI IMG/M metagenome (GOLD analysis project Ga0154716, IMG submission 105724) | Anaeromyxobacter sp. RBG_16_69_14
AGCTGGGCCAGGACTGGCTGCCGCTCCTCGAGCAAGACATCCGCACCGCCACCCAGGGCACCTTCCTCGAGGGCGCGCCCGTGGTGCCCGTCTCCTCGCGCAGCGGCGAGGGGCTCGGCGCTCTCGTCGATGCCATCGGGGCGCTGGCGCGCGATGTGCCGGAGCGCCCCGCCGACGGCCCGCTCTTCCTGCCCGTGGACCGCGCCTTCTCGCTGAAGGGCTTCGGTACGGTCGCCACCGGGACCATCCTCTCCGGCGCCGTGACCGAGGAGGACGCGGTGGTGCTCTCACCGCCGGCGCAGGGACAGGGCCCGTTGCGCGTCCGATCGGTACAGGTACACGGGAAGGCCGTCCCGCGCGCCCTGGCCGGGCAGCGCACGGCGGTGAACCTCCCGGGCGTCGAGGCCCAGGCCATCTCGCGGGGGCAGGTGCTGGTACACGCCGGCGTCGTCCCGGTGAGCCAGGCGCTCGACGTGGAGCTCACCCTGCTCGCGGCGGCGCCCAAGCCCCTGCGGCACCGCGCCAAGCTCCTCCTCCACCTGGGAACGGCACAGGTTCCGACCTCGGTCTCCCTCCTCGATCGGGGCGAGCTCGCGCCGGGGGCCACCACGCTCGCCCAGCTGCGCCTTGGCGCCCCCGCCGCCGCGCTGACCGGCCAGCGCTTCATCCTGCGTGGGTTCGCGGTGCTGGAGGGGCGGGGCAAGACCGTCGCCGGTGGGCGCGTGCTGGCGGTGGCCGCGCGGCGGCGCAAGCGTGGCCGCCCTGCCGAGCTGGCTCAGCTCGAGGTGCTCGCGCGCGGCGACGCAGAGGCGCGCATCGCGGCCGTGCTCGCCATCGCGGGCCCCGCGGGTCTGGCTTCTCACGCGCTGGTGGGCCGCACCGCGCTGGCGCCCAGGGCGCTCCAGGCCGCGCTCGAGCGGCTCGGAGCGAGGGGCGGCGCCCTCCTCTTCGACCGCGAACACCGCGCTTACGTGGCGGGCGAGGTGGCGCGCGGGCTGGCGGCGCGGCTATTCGACGCGGTGAAGGCCTTTCACCAGGCGAAGCCGCTCGCTGCCGGCATCTCCCGCGAGGAGCTGCGCGGGAGGCTTCCGTCCGTGACCGACCCTCGCCTGTTCGCGCGGCTGCTCACCCAGCTGGTGGAGAAGGGCGAGCTCGTCACCGAGGGCGATCACGTGCGCGTGCCATCGCACCGCGCCGCCAGCGGAGCCGCCGGGGGAGCCCTCAAGGCCGAGCTGGAGTCCGTCCTCGCCCGAGGTAGGCTGACTCCGCCCTGGCTCTCGGAGCTGCCCGAGGCCGTGAAGGCGCCGCTCGACCAGGTCGCGGCGGTGCTGAAGCTGCTCGTGGCGGAGGGGCGTGCGGTGCGGGTCTCGGCCGAGCTCTACTTCGACGCGGCCGCGGTGTGGGGGCTGCGCGAGCGGCTCGTGAAGCAGCTCCAGGCGAAGCGCGCGGTCACGACGCAGGAGTTCAAGGAGCTCGTCGGCGCGACGCGCAAGCACGTCATCCCGCTGGCGGAGTACTTCGACCGCGAGAAGGTCACGCTGCGCGTCGGCGAAAAGCGGGTGCTACGCGGCGAGGGGAAGTAGCGGAAAGTGAAGGGTCCAGCCGTGAACCACTCCGCGCTCGACGCCGCCCCCATCCCCACCATCGTCCTCCGCGATCGCAGGATCGTCTACGCGAACGACGCCGCCGTCGGCCTCTACCGCGCGTCGCGCGACGAAGTCCTGGGCCGGCTCTACTCCGACTTCGTCGCGCCCGACGAGCTGGAGCGGGTGGCGGACCGACAGGCGCGCCGCCTGCGCGGCGATCACGCGCCGAGCGTGTACGTCACGACGCTCTCCTCCGGCGGGGAGCGGCGGTCGGTGCAGGTGCATGCCGCCGTCGCCGGCGAGGACGTGGTGGTGCAGTTCATCGACGTCACCGGCGAGGCGGTCCGACGCACGCGCCTGGCCAGCCTGGCCCGGCTGGGCGCGCTGGTGCAGCGGGAGCTGCGCGACGAGGACGTTCGGCGCGCCGTGCGCGACGCGTTTGCCTCGCTCGAGCTCGAGGGCGTGCTGGTCCGGCCGGACGGGGGCGAGCTCCGGGTGGAGGAGACACTGCTCGAGGACGGCCGGACAGCATGCCCGAAGACGGTCTACGGCGTGCGCCCGGTGGGCTCTCGCGTCCCGTGGACGCCCATGGCGCGCCAGGCGTGGGGGCAAGGCGCCGCCTTCGCCGACGACTGGCTGGCGGAGGCGCGCCGCATTTCTCCCGGCGAGCTGCCCGAGCTGGAGGCTGCCGCCGCGGCGAAGCTCTCGGCCGCCATGGTGCGCATCGACGTGCGGGGCCGGCGGCCGACCGCCCTGCTCGTCGCCATCGGGGAGTGGCTGCGCCCCGAGGACCTCCCCGCCTTCCGGCTCTTCGGGTCGCAGATCTCGGCCGCGCTCGACGCTGCCCGCTCCATACGGGCGCTCTCCACGCGCAACGGCGAGCTGCGCGCCCTCAACGCGGAGCTGGCGCACACGCAGGACCAGCTTGTGCGCCAGGAGCGCCTGGCGGCGCTGGGCGAGCTGGCTGCGGTGGTCGCGCACGAGGTGCGTAACCCCCTCGGGGTCATCTTCAACTCCCTCGGCTCGCTGCGCCGCCTGGTGCAGCCGAAAGGCGACGCCAAGATGCTCTTCGACATCGTCGGCGAGGAGGCGGATCGCCTGAACCGGATCGTGGGCGACCTGCTCGACTTCGCGAAGCCCTCCCCGGCCACGTTGAGCGCCGAGCCGCTCGACCGCGTGCTCGACGACGCGGTGGGGGCCGCGCTCGCGGACGCTGGCGGCCGGATCGCCGTCGTGCGCGACATCCCGGACGGACTGCCGCTCGTCCCCATGGACGCCCGGCTCATGCGGCAGGCCATCCTGAACGTGGCGGTGAACGCGGTGCAGGCGATGCCGGAGGGCGGGACGCTCTCGGTGCGCGCGCGGCTCGGCGGGGACGGGGTGGTGATGGAGCTGGCCGACACGGGCGAGGGAATCCCGGACGAGGTCCGCCACCGCGTCTTCGAGCCGTTCTTCACCACCAAGGCGACCGGCACCGGGCTCGGGCTGGCGGTGGTGAAGCGCATCCTCGACGACCACCGCGGGCGCGTGGAGGTGCGCGCGGTGGCGGCGGGCGGTACCCTCTTCGCCTTGCACCTCCCGCTCGAGCGCAAGAGCCAGCCCGAGTTGAAAAGCGCGGCGTCCGCGCCGAGGATGGCGCCATGAGCGAAGCGGCGGCGGGCATGGCTACCGGCGACCCGCAGCTCGCCTCGTCCGCGGGCGCGGCGGCCAAGGTCCTCGTGGTCGACGACCAGCGCAACATGCGCGCGACGACGGCCATCGTGTTGCGCGACGCCGGCTACACGGTCGCCGAGGCCGAGGACGGGGCGGCCGCCGTGCAGTGCGTGGCGAGGGAGCTCTTCGACGTCGTGCTCACCGATGTCCGGATGGGCGCGGTGGACGGGATGGAGGTTCTGCGCGCGACGCTGGAGGCGGCGCCCACGACGCAGGTCATCGTCATGACCGCCTACGGCACGATCGAGTCCGCGGTGGAGGCGATCCGGCGCGGCGCGTACGACTACATCGCGAAGCCGTTCAAGGAGGACGAGCTCCTCCTGCGCGTCGCGAAGGCGGTCGAGAAGCGCCGGCTGGTCCGCGAGGTGAGCCTCTTGCGGAGCGACTTCCAGGCGCGCTACGGCCTCGACCACATCGTGGGGCGATCGGCGAGCCTGCGCGAGCTCCTCGACCGGGTAGTGCGCGTCGCCCCGAGCGACGCGACCGTCCTCGTCAGCGGCGAGTCGGGCACCGGCAAGGAGCTCATCGCCCGGGCGCTCCACGCAGCCTCGCGGCGCTCCGATAAGCCCTTCATCCCGGTGAACTGCGCCGCCATCACCGAGACGCTCCTCGAGTCGGAGCTCTTCGGCCACGCGCGCGGCGCCTTCACCGGCGCCACCCGGGCGCGCCGCGGCCTCTTCGAGGAGGCGAGCGGCGGCACGCTCTTCGTCGACGAGATCGGCGACACCACGCCCGGATCCCAGGCGAAGCTCCTGCGCGCCATCCAGGAGGGCGAGATCCGCCGGGTGGGCGAGTCGCTCCCGGTGAAGGTGAACGTGCGCGTCATCGCCGCCACGAACCAGAACCTCAAGGTCGCGGTCTCGGAGAAGCGCTTCCGCGAGGACCTCTTCTACCGACTGAACGTCGTGCCGCTGCGCGTCCCGCCGCTCCGCGAGCGCCGCGAGGACGTGCCCTTCCTGGCGCAGCACTTCCTCGAGAGGTACGCGAAGCGCAGTGGAGAGCGAAAGACGCTCTCGCCGGCCGCGCTCCAGAAGCTCTTCGAGCACCCCTGGCCGGGCAACGTGCGCGAGCTCGAGAACATGATCGAGCAGGCGGCCGCCCTCGCGCCGCAAGCCGTGCTCTCCGAGGCGGACATCCGCTTCGAGGTCGCCGCCCCCCGGGGCGCGGGCGCCGTTCAGACCTTGGCGGAGGCGGTCGACGCCGCCGAGCGCCACGCCATCGAGGTCGCCCTCGCCAGCTGTGGCGGCGAGCACGCGCGCGCCGCGCGCGAGCTCGCGGTGTCGTCCACGACGCTATGGCGCAAGATGAAGCGCCTGGGCCTCGGCGGACGCGACAGCGAGCCCGAGTGAGGGACGTCGCAACGGTCACGAATCGAGAACTCGAGTCCAAGACGCTTGTCAGCGATCGCCTGACTGCGGCATGATGAAGAGTGGGTTTTGCTGAACGTCAACCCAGCTTTCCGCACCGTCTCGCTTCCGCACCGTGCGTAAAATAGGTCACACGCTTGGCTTGGGGGGAGCCATGCACTCGAGGAGAGCCGTTTTCTTGACGGCGTTCGCAGCGGCTGCGTTCGCCTGCAGTGGCCGTCCCGGGGACGACACGAGCAGCTCGGCCCACGGCGTTTCCAGGCTCGCGGCCACCGCAGCGAACCGAAGCGCCACCGCCACCTCTGTGGCCGACAGTCTCGGGGCCGTCGGGCCCAGGCGCGACTTCACCCGCAAGTTTCCCGACAGCGCCACGGTGGCCAGCGCAGACGAGCAGCGGCTCGTACACGCCAGCGGTTTCACCGACGACGCGGGCGCACGCCTTCCCGAGGACGCCGCTTTCGGTTTCCTGAGCCTGCGCGGAGCGGCCTTCGGACTGACCTCGCGCCAGTCTCTCGCGGTGAAGACGGCGCCTCCCGTGGGCCAGGTGGGAGCGGTGCGCTTCGAGCGATCGATCGACGGCCTTCCGGTGTTCGGCGGCGACATAGCACTCGGGGTGGACGGGCGGAACCGGGTCTTCGCCGTCAACGGCGGAGACGTCCCCCCCGTCGTCTCGGGCAGCCACACGCTCGGCGAGGCGGCGGCGAGGGCTGCCGCGATCGCCGGAATGACACCGGGGTTCGAGGGCGGCGCGCGAGACGCGGGCTCGGCCCGCGTCGCCGCGGGATGGCGTCCCCTCAGGGGCGAGGTGCGCGCCGTCTACCGCGTGGACTTCATCTCGGCGGATCCGCCCGGCGACTGGCGCGTCTTCGTGGACGGCGATACGGGCGCGGTCCTCTTCCGGCAAGACCTGCGTCGCCATGCGTCGGCGCCTGGGACGGTCTTCGAGGTCTCTCCCGTCGAGGATGCGGACAAGCAGTGTCCCTTGGATCCCAGCGGCACATACGAGACCTGCGCCACCCCGGTACCGGTCACGTTCCAGAACCTCACCACAGGCGCGGACCTCATCGGCACGCAGGCCAGCGTCTACAACTGCGAGGGGAGGGACCCCATGGCCGGCGGCTCTTGCACGGCCGTCGAAGCCGCGGATGGGGGGTTCAACTTCGAAGTGGACCCGACCTATCAATCCACGACGGACGACTTCGCCGCCGCGATGGCCTACTACCACGTGGACAAGCACACGAGCTTCTTCAAGAGTCTCGATCCGACTCCACCCACCGGGAGCGGCCTGGCGCTGAGTGGCAGCCTCCCTGCGCTGGTCAACGCCTTCGAGAACGGCGCGCCCCTCGACAATGCGTACTTCTCCCCCTATCTCGACGCCGTGCTGTTTGGGCAGGGCTCGACCGCCGACTTCGCCTATGACGCGACCATCGTGTACCACGAGCTCACGCACGGCGTCGTGAGCGCCTGGGGCGACTTCGATGTGGCATGGGACGCGATGGGGACTCTGTTCGAGCCCATGGCCCTCAACGAAGGGACCGCCGACGCCATGGCGGCGTCCGAGACCGGCCGCAGCCAGCTCGGGTCCTTCGTCGCCGGGACGTACAGCCCCCCTGCCGCTTACATCCGCGACATGGACGACCCGAACATCTTGCACACCTGTCAGGGCGACGGGAGCCAGGTCACCACGCTCGGCGAAAGCTCGATCAACGGGCTCGACGGGGAGCCACACGACGACGGCGAGATCTGGAACGGGTTCTACTGGGAGGTATACCAGGGGCTCAAGGCCGCGGGCGTCAAGGCCTGCTCCGGCGACTGCGAGGCGGGTCCGGCCATCCAGTACCTCACGCTGCAGCTCGCAGGCGGTACGCTGCCGACGTTCGCCAGCTACTGGCAAACCATGAGGTCGGCGGCCGCTACGCTCTTCCCGTCGACCGAAGTGGCGAGCTATGTCGAGTGCGTGGCGAAGCGACACGAGCTCGACACCTGCGACCGGACGGTCCCCGTCTACGCCGACGAGACGAAGCTCCAGTACGTGACCCTGCAATACTCACCGTTTCAGATCGTGATCCAGAACGTCGGCCCGGGCCAGCTCGACCTGTGTAGCGCCATGGGGACACAGACCAGGTTGTACCTGCGAAAGGGCCAGCCGGTGCAGCTTTCGCCCTCGAGTGATCCCAGAAGCGAAGACTTCACCATTGCCCACGACCGCCAGGTGGACTTTGCCCAAGGCTGCTACAGCGGAGGAAGCGGGAGTGTTCGCGTCGATTTCGGGGCCGACGACGCAGGTACCTGGTACCTGCTCTTCGACTCTCCCGGAGCAATGTACCCGGGCTACGACATCTACAAGGTCGATGTCGGCACCGCCGGGATGGCCACGCGCCCGACCCCGCCGGCCCCGACGACCTGCTCGCTCACCACCACCCCCATCACGATCTCTCCCGACCCTGCCGAGGTGGCGCCCGGAGGAAGCCTCACCTTCACCGCCTCCGGCGGATCCGGGACCGGGTACGCCTGGTCGCTCGCGAGCAGCCCCTCGGGGGGATCCATCATCGCGGATGACGGCGTCTATACTGCCGGCTCGACAGGCAGTGTGACGGACGTCGTGAACGTGACCGATTCCGTCGGCGGCACGGCCACGCGCGACGTCAAGGTCCCCGCGGGCCAATCCGACTCGGGATCCGGCTCCTGGTTGCCGGGCTGTGGCACGGGCAGTGGCGGCATGCCAGCCCTCGCGCTCGCCCTCGCGGCGCTCCTGACCCGGCTCTCGACGGGCGCCCGACGGGCGAGCGGCAAGAACGGATGATCCCGGCGCTGCTCTTCGCGGCCGCGCTCGGATCGGGTGGTGTCGCGAGCTTCAAGGCGGACTTTCCCAAGGCCTCTGCCCTGGAGTCCAAGGCGGGGGGGCGCCTCGTCCACGCCTCCGGCTTCACGGCGCCGGACCTCGGCGACACGCCGGAGTCGGCGGCACGCTCTTTCTTGTCCAGGTACGCCGCCTGCTTCGGGGTCACGGCACGTGAAGAGCTGGTGGCCCGTACGCACGGTCAGTCCGGCCGGCCGCAGGCGCTGCCCTTCGAGCGTCGCATCGACGGGCTACCGCTCTTCGACGGTGACGTGGTCGTGGGGCTCGACGCCGGGAACGCCGTCACCTTGGTGAACAGCGCCGACGTCCCAGCCCAGGTCACGGGGCGGGCCAAGATCTCCCGGAGGGGCGCGATCCGCGCCGCCAGGGCGGCGCTCCCCGGCCTGGAGGGCGCGTCGGCTTCGCGCGCCGAGCGCGGCTGGAGGGCCTTCGGCGACTCCATCCGCCCGGTCTGGCGCATCGACTTCAGCGCGGCGCGTCCGCCCGGGGATTGGCGCTCCTACGTGGACGCGGAGAGCGGGAGCCTCCTGATGCGTGTCGATCTGCGGGCGAGCGGCAACCGGGGGTGGGGCAGGCGCTGAGCTCGGAGCAAGGGCTGCAGGCTACGGACTCCGGGCTACGGTTACACGGGCCCTGGCCTGCGGCCCGTGACCCAAGCGGCGGACGGCAGGAGGAACGGCGGGCCATGAAAGCTCCCGCCTTTCACTTCTGAAAGCGGCGTTGCACGATTGAAATAGAACCGCTTGTGCGCACGGCCGCGCGCGGGGCGCCTGCGCTGCAAGCCGTGGTAATATCAACGTTTACGTCTTGCAGGGCGGCAAGCCTTCTGCTCTTCCAAGTTGGCACGCGGCCTGCTGGGTCGCTGCACGGAGGCTCGGCGCGGGCCGAGAGTGGTATCCCCCCCGAACCCTTCCCGCTGCGTGCGCCGGGCCTCCCCTTCATCCGCTCGTCGGGATCGGCCGCGTGGCACCGTTCCTCATCGTAGATGGTGACCGCAACTTCCGAGAGGCGCTCGCCATAGCGCTGCGCCTCGACGGCTTCGATGTCCGGGTCGCGGCGAGCGTGAAGGACGCGCAGCGAGCCCTGGCCATCCTCCCGTTCACGATGGTGCTGGTGGACTCGTTGCTGCGCGGCGCCGACGAGTTCCTGGGACAGCTCGCGGCCTCCGCGTGCGCCCTCATCGTCGCGACCGGACCTCACCGCGAGCTCCTCGACCGCGCGGCCACACGCCATCGCGTCCGCACGCTCGAGAAGCCCTTCTGGGCTGCCGATCTGGTGGCACTTTAGACCCTGGCAGCTAGAGCGAAGCCGCGCTCGTCGAATGATATCCCTCCTCGCCATGCTCGGCGAGGTCCAGCCCGGCCGTCTCGATTTCCTCGGCCGGACGCAGGCCCACGACGGCCTTCACGACGTAGGCAATCAGCGTCGTCATGGCGACCGACAGGACCACCGTGAGCGCCATCGCGGCCAGCTGATGGCGCCACAGCGTCTTGCCGACCACGTCCTTGAGGTTCGTCGCCAGGTTGGCGTTCACGTCGTTCGTGGCGAGGACTCCGGTGAGGAACGCCCCTAGCGTGCCGCCCACGGCATGAACGCCGAAGGTGTCGAGCGCGTCGTCGTAGCCGAGCCAGCCCTTGAGCTTGTAGCACGCCAGGAACGGGATCAGGCCCGCCAGGACCCCGATGACGACCGCGCCCGTGGTGTTGACAAACCCGGCGGCTGGCGTCACCACGACGAGCCCGGCCACCGCGCCTGAGCAGAAGCCCAGCACGCTCGGCTTTCGCCTGATCACGTACTCCGCCATGGCCCATGTGAACGACGCGATGGCCGCCGCCAGCGTCGTGGTCGCGAAGGCGTTTGCGGCGACGCCGTCTGCGGCCACGGCGCTCCCTGCGTTGAAGCCGTACCAGCCCACCCAGAGCATGCCGGTACCGACCATGCAGAGGACCATGCTGTGTGGGGGCATCGGCTCCTTGGGGAAGCCGAGACGCTTGCCGAGGATGAGGCAAAGGATCAGGGCCGACCAGCCGGACGACATGTGCACCACGGTGCCGCCCGCGAAGTCGACGGCCTTGATGGTGGCCTTCGCGTTCCACACGCCGTTCATGAGCCCCGTGATGCCCCACACCATGTGCGCGAGCGGGAAGTACACGAGGAACATCCAGAACCCCACGAACAGCAGGATCGCGGCGTACTTCATCCGCTCGGCGATCGCGCCGATGATGAGCGCCGGGGTGATGATCGCGAACATCATCTGGTACATCGAGAACACGTTGTGCGACACCCAGTACGCGTAGTTGCCGTTGGGCTTCGAGTCGACGCCACGCAGGAACGCGTGCTTGAGGCTGCCTATGATGGACCCGCCGTCGTCCGCGAACACGAGGCTGTAGCCGCACAGCCACCACAGGATGGTGACGAGGCCCGCGATCCCCAGGCACTGGGCGAGCACCGAGAGGACGTTCTTGCGGCGCACCAAACCGCCGTAGAACAGGGCCAGACCCGGCAGCGTCATGAACAGCACGAGCGCGGTACTCGCCATCATCCAGCCGTTGTGGCCCGGCCCCGGCACGTCGGCGAGCTTGGACCCGACCTTGGAATCGACGGCGTCGGCTCCGCGGGCCGCGTTCCCTACGTACGCTTCCAGGTCGGCGACACGCTGCGCGATGTCTGGCTCGGCGCGGTCTGCAGGGCGAGCGAGCGGCGCGTACACCGCCATCGCGGCGACGAGTCCAACCAAGCAAGGAAGCTTCCTGGGCATTGTGCGATTCCTCTCTGCTCTTTGGGTCGGGTTGGCCATACCTCTCCCGCTCCCAAGAGCGAAGGCCCGGCCCTGAAGGGCCGGAGCCCGAGAGGGCATTGGGCCTGGCTCCGGCAGAGCTCGACGCTATCAAGCTCATCCCCGACGCAGAGAGCGGCAGCGGCGCCGGAGAAACTCACCGATCGCTCGATCCACTTCCTGCAAGTGCGGCCTGTCATCGAGCGCCGATTTCGGGGCGATCCGCACGAGCTCGCAGTGTGGCAGGGACTGGGCGAGCTGCTGGGCGTACTCGAACGGATGAACCGGATCTCCCTCCGCCGCCAGGATCAAGGTCGGACACTGGACGGCCGCCAGAGCCTGTCCCACACCGTCCAGGCCCCGCGAGAGCGGCAGGTGTCTCAGCCGCGCTATCGCGCGCTCCCGATCCTGCGGGTGATCGAGCACGGACTTGATGTGTCCCCGAATGCTCTTCGCGGCGTCAGGGGACACCTCCTCGATGGCGTTCAGGATCGCGCTCTCCTCCAGCGCCTTCGCAGCGGACGTCCGCCAGTCCTTCGCCGCCAGCAGCTCGGCCACCAGTCCGAGCGCCTGCCTCGCCTGCGCGCTCATGGGCCCGTCCGCCCACGCAGGCCGACAGAGGATGAGGGCTCGGCATCGTTCCGGCTGTTGGACCGCCAGCCGGAGAGCAGCGGCCGCACCCATCGAGATGCCCCCGACCATGGCGCGCTCTACTCCGAGATGATCGAGGAGCGCCGCCAGGTCGCGAGCCAGCGTCCGGATGGAGAGGCACTCCACCGGGCCTAGATCGCTCTGTCCGTGGCCGCGGAAGTCGGCGTGGAGGATGCTCAACTCCTCCAGCGGAACGGCGGTGTGCTCCGGGACCAGGAAGCGACCGGGCTGTCGAACGTCACCGCCGATGCCGTGCTGGAACAGCAGCCAATCGGGAGAGGCCGCGGGTTGCGCGACGCGGCGCACGTAGTGCAGACGGAGTTTACAGCTCTCGTAGTATGGCATCGTCGGTCGGCTGGGTCTGGGGGGATGGGCTCTGGCAAACGAGCGCTGGTGGCGCGGGGGGAGACAAGGCCGCCCTCACAG
>Ga0154716_1100_pt2 | contig 11355 bp, 10 predicted proteins | sample Rifle2008BG16ft_FD_105724 | JGI IMG/M metagenome (GOLD analysis project Ga0154716, IMG submission 105724) | Anaeromyxobacter sp. RBG_16_69_14
CGGCCGAGGAGCGGGGCGCGCTTGGTGCGGATGACGTGGTCCGGGGTGGCCGGCCCCTGCTGCGAGACCTCCGCCACGTCGGGCCGGCGCGCGAAGGCGAGGCTGCGCGCGTCGTCGTGGACCGCGAGTACCACAGGGAACCCGGCGGCGCGGGAAACCGCCGCGCGGAGCGCACCGATCTCCGTCCGCTCCACCGCGCCGGGGCCGCGTGACGCGGGCCGCGGGAGGTCCCAGGCGCCCTTGCGCGCCAGGTACTCTTCCGCCCTGGTGACGAGCGCGATCATGCGCTCGTACGACTCGCGCGCGCTGTCGCCGAACGAGAAGATGCCGTGGTTCATGGCCACCATGCCGAGGGTGCGGGACGAGGCCTCGGCAGGGAAACGGGCGGCGCAAAGGCGGGCCAGGTCGAATCCGGGCATGACGTACGGGATCAGCACAACCGAATCGCCGTAGACCTCCCGGATGCGCTCGGCGCCGCCAGGCGCGTTGGTGACGGTGATCACCGCGTCGGCGTGCGTGTGATCGACGTATTTGTAGGGCAAGAGCGCATGCAGGATCGCCTCGACGGAGGGAGTGGGCGCCGTGGCGAGGGTCATGTGCGTCCGCAGCTCGTTCACCATCTGCGGATCGGAGAGCGCGGGGAGCTTCGCCAGCGCGACGAGGTGCGCCATGCGAACCGGCGAGAACCCGGACTCGTCGATGCGCGCCAGGTCTCCGCCGCTTCCCTTCACGTACAGGATGGTCTCGTCCTCGCCGACGAGGTTCCGCTCGACGACCTTCACCGAGGTGTTGCCACCGCCGTGCAGCACGAGGGAGGGGTCGCGCCCGAGCAGGCGCGAGGTGTAGATGCGCAGCCCGAGCTCGCCGCGAAACTGCGCGACCTCGGCGTCGTTCCACAGGCTCTTCATGTGCGGGTGCTCCTGTAGGTCGAGAGGTTGTCGGGCCCAGGTGGGCGGACATTCTATGCAGGTCGCTCCGTAGCGGCAGGGTGGCGTGCCCCGCCGCGTGCGCTCGTCTCGAGGGGTCCCGGGCCGCCCTTCACGAGAACATGGCGCGAAGGTATGGATGTGACTCCGAAGTCCTCTCGCGGGGGAGGTCGAGCGGCAGGCGCGAATGCGCGCCTGCGGTTGACCCGCAAGGGGGTAACGACGGCTGCCACCCCGAATGGGAACGTCCCACCTCCACTCCCCCCGCCCCTATGTTTTGAGCTTGGTCGCCCGTGCGGCAGCGGTGAATACGAACGCCCGCCAAGCGTCCGAGCTCTGCCTTCAGTGATATAGGAACGCCCCGAAACTCGAACGCTCGCAGGAGAGCCAGGAGAACCATGAGACTCCCCATCGCCGCCGTCTTCGTCGCCCTCCTCGTCGGCTGCAATCAACAGGGCGCCGCGGATCTCGCCGTATGTAAGTCCGACCTAGCAAGGTCCCAGACCGACCTCACCGCAGCCAAGACCGCCCAGACCGCCGCCGAGCAGAAGGTCAGCGGGCTCGAACAGCAGGTCGCCGCGCTGAACTTGCAGCTCACCCAGATGCAGGCAGCCGCCGACGCCGCCGCCGCCGCAAAGGCAGAGGAGAAGACCCCGAAAGCGAAGACCGGTGCGAAGAAGACCGCGGCGCCGGCTGCGCAGCAGGCCCAGCCGGAGCCCACGCGGCCCCCGCCGGCGCCCATGACGAAGGAGCAACGGCGCAAGGTCGGATTCTAGTCTAGGCCTCGCCCAACCCCCAGAAGGAGATCAGCATGAATCTGAAGCTCACGCTCGCAGTGGTCGCCACGACTGCCATTGCCGCTTGCGGCGGCAGTGATGGCGAAACGTTCACGCTATCCAGCGGCACAAGTACGTACAAACTCAGCGACGTGCATGCCATCGATCCGGATAACTGCGATCTCGCAAGCGCATTCGCCGACGGGGACACCATCCAGGTCACAGTCTCCGGCAGCACGGCCACATTCGAATTCTCATCGAATACGGCGCGGCAACCGGCAGCCACCATCAGTGGCAACGACCTGCAGCAGGGCTCGAAGACGTTCGACGTGGATTACAACTCCGAGGGGGCGAGCGCGTTCGACTGCGTCGAAACGACCACGCTCACCGCCAGCGGGACCCTGCTCGAGGATGACAAGTTCTCGGGCCAGCTCATCAAGCAGAACGTCAAGAAGTCCGGCGCCTGCAACCTTGCGGACCTGACGGCCGCCGTTGGCTACAAGACTTTCCCGTGCTCCTCAACGCTCACGTTTACAGCGGAAAAGCAGTAGGCGAAAGCCTCCCCACCATGCGGCCCGCGCGCGCTGTCGCGCGGACCGCCTCTCTTGAAACGGGCGCGCGCCTCCTTCGTCCGACCAGACAGCAGCGATGTTCTCCCTGGCCGCGACGCTCGCCCTTGCCCTAGCAGCCAGCTGCGGCCCCCCGCCGCTCTCCGAGCGTCCGTGGGGGCCGGGCGAGCGGCTCAACTTCGACGTCCATGCGCTCGGGGCGACGCAGAAGAGCGGTCTCTCGCTCGTCGTCGATCCAGTGCCGGTGGAGGGCTCACCCGCTGCGATGCGCCTCGCCGCGGCCGCCACCTTTCGCTCTCCGTTCTATAAGGTGCGGGGGGCCGCGCAGTCCTGGATCGACGCGAGGACCCTCCTCCCGACCCGGTTCCACGACGAATCGAGCGACGGCAAGTCCCGCAGCACCGACTCGCAGCTCGACAGGCCCGGGCCGGTGGTCCGGGTGAACTGGGTGAACGGCGGCAAGCGCGGCATGAACGGCTTCCTCCGCGGCCCTGCCGTCCTCGACCTCCTGTCGGCGCTGTACTACCTGCGCGCTGCCCGGCTCGTGGCCGGCACCGCGTTCTGCTTCGACGTCGTGGGCGGGCGCACCTACTGGAGGCTCTCCGGCCACGTGCAGCCTGGCACCGAGGAGACGAAGGCTCCGGCCGGCCGCGCTGATGCCATCCGCCTCGACGGCGTCGCGGTGCAGTCGGACGATCCGTCGCGCCGCTACCAGCTCCACCTCTGGCTGAGCGCGGACGCCCGCCGCCTGCCGGTGGCGATGACGATCGAGACGCGCCTCGGCCGCGTCCGCGCGGCGCTGGCGAGCGCGGGCGTGCCCTGAGCTTCCTTCAGGAACCGCTCAATTGAGCGGGGTCGAACGTCGCCCTCGAGACCCCGAGCGTTGGGCGAAGTACTGCCGGGTATGGCTCGAGCCTCTTCCACTTCCTCCACCGCGGGCTCGGCATGTCCAAGGGAGCTGCCTTCTACCGGAAGACCGCGGCCGAGCCTGGTGCAGAAGTTCCCCGAGGTGGTGGAGCCGCTGCGCGACGGGACGGCTCTGCATCACCACCGTCATCGAGATCGCCATGGTCATCACCGCCGAGAACCGGGAGGACGTCCTGCCGCGGTTCTTCCACCGCTCGAAGTGCGAGGCCAAGGCGGTCTCGGCGGCGCTCGCGCCCGAGGAGGCGCCTGGGGCAACTCCGAGCGCGCCCATGTCCCTGTCTCAGCTCTCCCCTACCTCCGCCGCCTCCGCATCGCCTGCGGCCGGCGCGCGCCGCCGCGCAACTTGCCCATAGCACCAGCCGCGGCCAGGTTCGCCCCGCTCCCGAGGAGGCCCTTCGTGCCGACCGCCTTGCGCGGCAGGCCCAGAGCGAGGTCCTTGAGTCCCAGGATCCGGTCGCGCAGCTGCGCCGCCTTCTCGAACTCGAGGGCGAGCGAAGCCTTCTTCATTTCCCGCTCCAGCTCCTCCACGATCTTGGGGATCTGCTCGGGCTGGTACTCGGCGCCGTCCTCGGCCGCCATGGGCACCGTCAGGTAGTCGGCCTCGCAGACCGCCATCCCGAGGTCGGTGATGTTGCGCTTCACCGACTGTGGCGTGATGCCGTGCTCCTCGTTGTACTTGCGCTGGATCTCGCGGCGGCGGCCGGTCTCGTCGAGCGCCTTGCGCATCGAGTCGGTGATCGAATCGGCGTAGAGGAGCACGCGCCCGTTCAGGTGGCGCGCGGCGCGGCCGATGGTCTGGACGAGCGACACCGCGCTGCGGAGGAAGCCCTCCTTGTCGGCGTCGAGGACGGCCACCAGCGACACCTCGGGGATGTCCAGCCCCTCGCGCAGGAGGTTGATGCCGATGAGGACGTCGAACTCTCCCCGGCGCAGATCCCGGATGAGCGCGCTCCGCTCCAGCGTGTCGATGTCCGAGTGCAGGTAGCGGCACTTCACGCCCACGTCGGTGTAGTACTCGGTGAGGTCCTCGGACATCCGCTTGGTGAGCGTCGTCACGAGGACGCGCTCTCCGGCCGTCTCCCGCTTGCGGATCTCGGCCAGCAAGTCGTCCACCTGGGTGCCCACCGGCCGCACCTCGACCTCCGGATCGACGAGGCCGGTGGGGCGGATGATCTGCTCGACCACCACACCGTCCGCCTTGGCCAGCTCGTACTGCGACGGCGTGGCCGAGACGTAGATGGCCTGGTTCACCACCCGCTCGAACTCCTCGAACTTGAGGGGGCGGTTGTCGAGCGCGGAGGGCAGCCGGAACCCGAACTCGACGAGCGTCTCCTTGCGCGAGCGGTCACCGCGGTACATGGCGCCGATCTGGGGGACCGTCTGGTGGCACTCGTCGAGGACGAGCAAGAAGTCCTTTGGAAAGTAGTCGATGAGGCACGGCGGCGGATCGCCCGCCGTTCGGCCGGAGAGCCAGCGCGAGTAGTTCTCGATGCCCGAGCAGAAGCCCATCTGCTCCAGCATCTCCAGATCGAACATGGTGCGTTGCTCGAGCCGCTGCGCCTCCACCAGCTTGTTCTGTGCCTTCAGATCGGCGAGCCGTCCCTGCAGCTCCTCGCGGACGCCCCCGATGGCGCGCCGGCGCGTCTCGGGCGCCGAAACGTAGTGGCTGTTGGGGAAGATGGCCACCTTGTCCAGCTCGGCGAGCTTCGCGCCGCGCAGGGGGTCGAACTCGTGGATGCGCTCCACGGTGTCGCCGAAGAACTCGATGCGGACTGCGCGCTCCTCCTCGTACGGCGGGAACACCTCGACGGTGTCGCCGCGCACGCGAAAGGTACCGCGGTGGAAATCGAGGTCGTTCCGCTCGTACTGGATGTCTATGAGGGAGCGGATGAAGCGATCGCGCAGGAACTCCTGGCCCACCTCGACTTGCTGCAGGAGGCCGTAGTACGCCTCGGCCGTGCCGAGGCCGTAGATGCACGAGACCGAGGCGACGATGAGCACGTCGTTGCGGGTGAGGAGCGCGTGCGTCGCCGCGTGCCGCATCCGATCGATCTCGTCGTTGATGGACGAGTCCTTCTCGATGTAGGTGTCGGTCGAGGGGACGTAGGCCTCGGGCTGGTAGTAGTCGTAGTAGCTGACGAAGTAGTGGACGGCCGCGTCGGGGAAGAGCTCCTTGAACTCGCCGTAGAGCTGGCCCGCCAGCGTCTTGTTGTGGGCGATGACGAGCGTCGGCCGCTTCACCTGCGAGACCACGTTCCCGATGGTGAAGGTCTTGCCCGAGCCGGTGACGCCCAAGAGCACCTGGTGCCGGTCGCCACGGCGCAGCCCTTCGGTCAGCTCCCGGATGGCGCGCGGCTGGTCGCCGGTCGGCTGGAACCCGCTCTTGAGGTCGAAGGCCACGGCAGGGAGCTTAGCGCCGCGCGACGCGCACGGCAGCGGGTCTTCCGTTTGTGCAGGCCCGGCGAGCGGAGAAGGCCCCTCTCGTGCCGACCGCCTTGCGCGGCAGGCCCAACGCGAGGTCCTCGGGCAGGTCTCACAGCGGCGACCAGTTGATGTGATTCTCCGGCGTCACCGCCGCCGCTGTGAGCTGATGTCCGGCGCCTCGCGGCGCCTCAAGCGGAGGGGAGAACTCTCCCCCCGCGCCCCCCATCTCGAGCGTCACTTCATGTGGCATGCGCTATCAGCACTCACGTTCCTTTCCGGGCGGCGTTCTCCTTGCGCAGCTCCACCTTCGGCAATGAGGCCGAGAGACGCGAGACGCGGGGTCCCTTCACCTCCTCGACGCGCAGCTCGATCCCTTCCACCTGAACGCTGTCGCCCGCTACTGGCACTCGCCCGAGACGGTGCATGATGAGCCCGCCCACTGTCGACACGTCCTTCACGTCGATGCTCGCCCCAAAGTGCTGGGCCAGGTCTTCAAGTGGAGTGCTGGGGTCCACTGCAGCACGCCCGCTCGCCAGAACCACGATGGCCGGGCCTCCGGTCGTGAACTCATCCGGGATCTCACCGACCACGGCACCGACGACGTCTTCCGCTGTCACGAGCCCGGCGGTCCCGCCGTATTCGTCGACCACGATGGCCATGTGCTGGCGTCGGTCGCGGAACTCCCGGAGCAGCTTCTCGGCCGGCATCGCCTCCGGCACGTACAACGGCTCGCGGACTAGCCGACGCAGTTCCGCCTGACTGGTCCATCCCCGTCGGAGAAGAACATCTCGGAGGTTGAGAAAGCCTACGACATGATCCATGTCGTCGTCCACGACGGGGAAGCGCGAGAACCCCGATTCCTCGGCGAGGCTCTGGAGCTCTTCCACCGTTTGCTCGATGCGAAGCGAGCGGATGTCCGAGCGTTGCACCATCAGGTCCTTCGCGACTTTGGACGGGAGGCGCAGCGTCCGCTCCAGCATGTCCAGCCGCTCCCGTGGAACGCCCCCCGCCGCGCGCATCGACGTGAGAATGAAGCGCAGCTCCTCCTCGCTGTGCGCCAGCTGCGCCTCCGTGGCGGGTCTGAGTCGGACAGCGCGCAACGTCAGCGCTGCCAGACCGTTGAGGACCCAGATCACCGGGTAGAAGACCGCATAGAAGGCGCGCATCGGCGCGGCGACCGCCATCGCGGTCTCTTCCGCCCGCTGGATGGCCAGGCTCTTCGGTGCGAGCTCGCCGAAGACGATGTGGAGGAATGTGATGAGCGTGAATGACACGGACAGCGAGAACGCCTCGACAGCGGCGGGCCCCAGTCCGGCGCTGGCCGCAAGCGGCTGGAGGAACCGCGCGAAGATGGGCTCCCCGATCCAGCCGAGGCCAAGCGAGGCGAGAGTGATGCCGAGCTGGGTCGCAGACAGGTACTCGTCGAGCCGTGCGACGAGCTTCTGGGCTGACCTGGCCCGGATCGAGCCGGCGCGTTCCAGTTCCTGCAGCCGCGTGCTGCGCACCTTGACAACTGAGAACTCCGTTGCGACGAAGAACCCGTTCGCCAAGACGAGCAAGAGCGAGACGACGATCCCGGTCCAGAGATTCATGTCCTACCCATTCGGCGCCGTGGCGTATCGTTCGGGTGCCGCCGGCTGCGGATCATCTCGGAGGAGACGTCCATGAGCAGGCTGACGCCGCCGGCTACTCGACCTTCCAGCTCGTCCCCTGCGGTCCGTCCATGAGCGCCACACCCAGCTCGAGCAGCTCGGCGCGGATGGCGTCCGAGCGGGCGAAGTCCTTCGCCAGGCGCGCCTCGGCGCGCTCGGCGATGCGACGAGCCACCAGCGCCTGGTCGAGCCCGCGACGGGCGGCGGCGCGGTCCCGCAGCGAGAGCAAGGCCTGGGCAGGGCCCCGCTGGAGGATGCCCAGCTCGCGCCCGACAAGCCGGGCGTCGCGGGCGAAGCGAGCCAGCTCCGCCTTGTCCTCGGGGGTCTTCTTCCCCTTCCGGTCAGCGAGCGCGTTGGCGGCGGTGAAGGCGTCGGCCAGGATGCCGAGCACCATGGCCGTGTTGAAGTCGTCGTCGAGCGCGGCGCGCGACCTCTCGACGAGGTCGTCGCCGCCGCCCTCGGCCGCCGTCACGCCCTGCGCCAGACGGTCCACCTTCTCGAGCGTCTCGTACAGGTAGACGAGCCGCCTCTCCGCCTGCCCCAGCTCCACGTCGCTGTAATTGACGGGGTTGCGGTAGTGCGTGTTGAGGAGGAAGACGCGCATGGCCTCCGCGTCGAACCTGGCCAGCACTTCTCGAATGGTGAAGAAGTTGCCGAGCGACTTCGACATCTTCTCGCTGTCGATCTCGACGAAGCCGTGGTGCATCCAGGTGCGCGCGAAGCCCTCCGCGTGGACTCCGTCACCGAGCGCCGCCACCGACTGCGCGATCTCGTTGGTGTGGTGGGGGAAGACGAGATCCTTGCCCCCGCCGTGCAGGTCGATGGTCGCGCCGAGGTGCTCCTCGGTCATGGCCGAACACTCGATATGCCAGCCTGGGCGGCCCTTTCCCCAGGGCGAGTCCCAGGCGGGCTCGCCCGGCTTGGCACCCTTCCACAGCGCGAAGTCGAGCGGGTCACGCTTCGCCTCTCCCGGCTCGACGCGCGCCCCCGACATGAGATCGTCGACGTTGCGCTTCGAGAGCCGGCCGTACTCGGGGAACTTGCGCACCTCGTAGTAAACGTCGCCGTTGCCGGGCGCGTAGGCGAAACCCTTCGCCAGGAGCTTCTCGATGAGCGTCACGATCTGGGGGATGTGGTCGGACACGCGCGGCGCGACGTCGGGCCGGAGGTTGCCGAGGGCATCCATGTCCTCGTCGTAGGCGCGCGCGAAGCGGTCGGCGAGCGCGATGGGATCCTCGCCTCGCTCGCTGGCCCGCCTGATGATCTTGTCGTCCACGTCCGTGAAGTTGCGGACGTACTTCACCTCGTACCCGCGGGCGCGGAGGTGGCGGATCACGACGTCCCAGACCACGTAGCTGCGCGCGTGGCCGACGTGCGCGTGGTCGTAGACCGTGGGGCCGCAGGCGTAGAAGCGCACCTTGCCCGGCTCCAGCGGCACGAACTCGCGCTTCTTCCCGGTCAAAGTGTCGAGGATGTGGATGGGCATCGCGCGCACCTGGTCACGCATCGCGGGGGCCGGCGGCTCTCCGCCACCTCGTGATCACCCGGTTCATCCTGCGCTCTTCAACAGAAGTGCCACCGCGTGCGCCGCGATGCCCTCGCCACGACCGACGAACCCGAGCTTCTCGCCGGTGGTGGCCTTCACGTTCACCTGCGCGGGGGCGATCCCGATCGCCTCGGCCAGCCGAAGCCGCATCTCGTCGGCGCGCGGCGCGATCTTGGGGCGACGCGCGGCCAGCGTGACGTCGCAGTTTCCAACGCGCCAGCCCACCTCGCCCGCCTTGCGCGCGATCTCGCGCAGGAGCTTCAGGGACGAGATGCCCTTCCACTGGGCGTCGGTGTCGGGGAAATGCCGCCCCAGGTCGCCCAGCCCGGCCGCGCCCAGGATGGCGTCGCCGATGGCGTGCGCGCAGATGTCGGCGTCGGAGTGACCGAGCAATCCATCGCCCTCGAACTCGACGCCGCCGAGGACGAGCCTCCGCCCCGCGGCAAACGGGTGGACATCGTAGCCGATGCCCATCGCGACCGGCGCCTCGAATCGGGCGCGCGCCCGCGCGATGTCATCCGCAGTGGTGATCTTGAAGTTGCCCGCCTCGCCAGGCACGAGTGTGACCGGCAAGCCGAGCCGCTCCACCAGTGCGCACTCATCGGTCGCCTCGGCCGCTGCCGTGCCTGCCGCCTCGTAGGCGCGGGCCAGCACGTCGGCGCGGAAACCTTGCGGCGTCTGGGCGAGCCAGAGCGCTCGTCGGTCGAGCGTGGTCTCCACGACGGGCAGGACGGCACCCCGACCGAGCGGCGCCGCCTTCTTGACCGTGTCGGTCGCCTCCACGGCGGCCAGCGCTGCTCCGTCGCGCGCCGCCACCAGCGCCACCGCCCGGACCAGCTCCGACGTGGCGAAGGGACGAGCCGCGTCATGGACCAGCACGATCGGGCAGACGCCCAGGGCTGCGAAGCCGTTGCGAACCGAGTCGGCGCGGGCCGGCCCGCCGGCGACGTCCGTCACGGGCTTGTGGACCACCTCGGCCAGTTCGTGCTGCGCGCGCGGCTCATCGCCGGGCGGGACCACCGCCACGAGGACGTCAACGAGGTCGCACTCGGACAGGGTCCGGGCGCTGCGTACCAGGACGCTCTCCCCGCCCAGGCTTAGCCACTGCTTCGCCTGGCCAGCGCGCGCACCCGAGCCCCCTGCCGCCAGAATCGCCCCAACTCGCTCACCACCGATCATCCAGCCTCCATACCACGAGAGGCCCCAGCGCATCGGGAGCCGAAGCACGTGGCTTGAAGCGGGCCCTTCGAGTTACCGCTTCACGCCTCAACGACGACGCAAGCCGGCTAGGGACGAGCCCCCGCCCTACCGAAGCGTGATCTAGAAGGAACCGCCCCCTGGGTTGCCTGGCACCATCCCTGCTGGGTCACGCTCGGCATGAGGGGAAGCCCCGCTGACACCGAGAACATCCGCGCCAGAAACGACCGCCGCGCGGACCATGGTCCGCGCGGCGGAGGATGCTGCGCCCGACCAGACGCGCTTGCGCGCGAAGGCCGGTGCCGATCAACAGATGTTGAAGATCTTCTTGAGGTCGGCCTCGACGTCCTGCTCGTCGCACTCCTTCGCGATGGCGAGCTCCTTGATGAGGAGGGAGCGCGCCGTGTCGAGCATCTTCCTCTCGCCGAACGAGAGGTCCTTGTCCGAGCGAAGCAGGTACAGGTCGCGCAGCACCTCGGCGATCTCGAACACAGACCCGGTCTTGATCTTGTCCATGTACTCCCGATAGCGCCGGTTCCACGTGGTGGAGTCGACCGACACCTCCTTCTCGCGGAGGATGGTGTAGACGCGCCGGACGTCCTTCTCCCCGATGATCTCGCGCAGGCCAACCAGGCCGACCTTGTTCATCGGGATCATGATCTTCATCCCGTTGTCCAGGATGCGGAGCACATAGAAGGACTGTCGCTGGCCGGCGACCTCCTTGTGCTCGATGCCCATGACCTCACCTACTCCTTGTCCAGGGTAGACGGCCTTGTCCCCGACCTTGAAATTGTGGCCAACTGGGCTAATCTGCAGTGCAGGCATCTATTCCTCCGACCCTCGCCTCGAGTGGCGGAACCCGCCTCCTCCCCGCGTTCGGGGGGAACGGATAGGGTGCTGAGTCGCGGGACCCTACCACACGTTGACAATTCAGTCAATCCGGAAAAATGGCGCGGTGCTGGGGGCGAAGCGGCTCCCGCCCACCCTCGCCGGCGGACCCCGTCTTGACCCGCCGGCCGCTCGTGGCGCTGGCGGCGGGATTTGCCATGGGCTGTGCCCTGCCCTGCGAGGGCACACCGCTCGCCATGGGCGCCGCGGCGATCGCCTCGGCCCGGCTGGCGCTCTCCCCACCCCTTGCGCCGCTCGCCTTCGTTTGCGCAGGCTGGGTCGCCATCTCATCGGCGCGCGCTTCACCCGAGGTGCACGGGAACGGCGCCGTGCTCGCCCAGGATCGCGGCCCTGTCCCGGACCATGGAAGCGGCTCCGCCGCATCGATCATTCTCGCCCACCAGTGGGCCCCGTACAGGGAAGGCGGCTCCGCCGCATCGATCATTCTCG
>Ga0154716_1117_pt7 | contig 11323 bp, 9 predicted proteins | sample Rifle2008BG16ft_FD_105724 | JGI IMG/M metagenome (GOLD analysis project Ga0154716, IMG submission 105724) | Anaeromyxobacter sp. RBG_16_69_14
AGCGTGCAGTAGCCCACGGCGAGCTCGCTCTTGTTGCCGGTGGAGAGACAGAGCGAGCCCTCCTCGTTGGAGATGGCCATCAGGATCTGCCCGCGGATGCGCGCCTGGACGTTCTGGGCGGCGAGGTCGCAGAGCGGGTGGCCGAGCGCCGTGCCGAGCTGGTCGAGGTAGGCCGCGTGCATCGGCTCTATGGAGATCTCGCGGAAGCGCAGTCCGAGGTTCCGCACAAGCTCGGCCGCGTCCTCGCGCGAGTGCGAAGACGAGTAGCGCGAGGGCATGGCCACGCCGAAGACGTGGTCGGCACCGAGCGCGTCAGCGGCGACGCAGGCGGTGAGCGCACTGTCGATGCCGCCCGAGAGCCCGATGACGGCGCTCTGGAATCCGCACTTGCGCGCGTAGTCGCGCAGGCCCAGGACAAGCGCCCGGTACACCTCGTCGGCCTCGGCGTCCGGGCCGGCGTGCGCGGCGAGGAGCGCGGCGGCCGCGAAGTGGCGCACCTCGAGCGCGGAGCCGTCCTCCCCGGTCACCACCACCGCCTCCTCGAAGAGCGGCGCGCGCGCCAGCACCACACCATCCGCGCCGATCAGCATGGAGCCGCCGTCGAATACGAGCGCGTCGTTCGCGCCAACCTGGTTCACGTAGGCGATGGGCGCGCCCTGCCGCGCCGCCGACGCGCCCACCATCCGCTCGCGCAGCGCCGGCTTGCCGATGCCGTACGGCGAGGCAGAGATGTTCACCACCAGGTCGGCCCCGGCCGCGCGCAGCTCGGCGATCGGATCGCGCTCGTAGCGGGGCTTCACCCAGAAACGCTTGTCGTTCCAGATGTCCTCGCAGATGGAGAGCCCGAGCCGCAGCCCTACTCCCTCGGCCAGCGCGGCCGTGCTCTCGGGAGCGGCGACGAAGTAGCGCGTCTCGTCGAAGACGTCGTAGGTGGGGAGGAGAGACTTGCGGCCGATCGCCGCCACGCGACCGCCCTCGATGAGCGCCGCAGCGTTGTAGAGACCGGGCGGCGGCGCCCCGTCCACCGCCTCCGGGAAGCCCAGCACGATCGACAGACCGCGCGACCAGTCAGCCGGCTGAGCGAGTTCCGCCAGCGTGCGGGCCGCGCGATCCAGGAACTCCGGCATGTCGAGGAAGTCGCGAGGCGGGTAGCCGCAGACGGAGAGCTCGGGGAAGACGACCAGGGACGCGCCCGCGGCGCGGGCGAGCTGGGTGGCGTCGCGGATCTTCGCGGCGTTGCCGGCGAAGTCCCCCACCGTGGTGTTCACCTGCGCGAGCGCGATCCTGCGAGGTTGCACGGGGGAAGCATGCCACCATCCGCCGCCGTGCGCAGGCCGAAAAGCGAAGGCCAGTCCCCCTGCCCCGCGGCAAGGGCGGCGGCGTCGCCCCTTTTTCATGCTGCGACGCGCTGGCGCGCAGCCCTAGGTTCCTGACGTGCTGCTGGAGAGAACCATGCATGCTCGTCGCGCCGCCGTCCTCTGCGCCGCTCTGTTGCCGCTGGGCGCGCTGGCAGTGAATGAAAAGTGGCCGCGAAGGGCAGCACCCAAACAGACCCCGCCCACGCAGAAGGCGTCAGCTCGCCCGGAGCGGCTGCTCACGCCCTTCTGCAGCGGCGATTACGCCGATTTCCTCACCTCCATGAACCGCCAGACACGCTCCTTCGAGGCGTCCGCGGACGCGAGCTACACGTACTGCATCCGCACCACGGCCACGTACGAGAACCTCTACTACGGGAAGGGCGGCAAGCTCGTGCGCCGGTTCGTACGCCACGTCCGGCACGGCACGGGCTTCGCCTACAGGGCGAAGGACGGCGAGTGGCTGGTCGCCACCAATGAGCACGTGGCGGAGCACCCGATCGTCACCGAGACGGACACCGACGTGGACGGCGTCCCGGCCGGATCGCGCAAGGTCCGCGAGACCATCCGCATCGTGAAGAACGAGGGCGACGACGACAGCGCGTCGCAGGTACCGCTCACGAAGGTACTGGCCGACGAGGTGCTCGACCTGGCCGTGCTGAAGACCCGGCACCCGCTCAAGGTGATGCCGTACAAGATCGGGCGCTCCTCTGCGCTGCGAGTGGGCAACGCGGTGCAGGTGCGCGGGTATCCACTGGGCGTCTTCGCGGCTTCCAACACCGGCCGGGTCATCGGCACCGGCCAGCTCGATCACGACCACGGCTGGGAGCACGAGGACTTCGCGATCGACGCGCTCCTCAACTCGGGCAATTCGGGGAGCCCCGTCTTCGCCATCTCGTGCAAGACGGGTGAGCTCGAGCTGGTCGGCGTCTACCACGCCGGCTACAAGGACGCCCAGGGCCTCAACGTGGTGGTGGCGGTGGATCAGCTGCGCGAGGTCCTGGAGACGCTCGAGCCGAGCCGCCGTGAGATCGCGGTCGATCGGCTCGACCGCAAGGCGCTCCTGGCGCGGCTGCGCGCTGCACCGGAGCCGTTCCTCATGCCCTTCGCGGACAGCGCCGTGCGCGTGGACCGCGAGAGTGACGCCATCCGGTTCGAGCTGCTCGACAGCCAGTTTCCGCTCACGGCGGCCGTGCAGGCCGCGCTCGTCGATCGCGACGGCGACCTCGCCCAGCCCACTGCACTCGTCCTGCCGCCCCGCTTCGGTGACAGGGAGATCCCGTGGGGGTCCCTGGATGCGATGCTGCGCGATCCGGGGCAGCGGCTCTACGACGCGCTCTGGAAGCAACTCGCGGCGGTGCTCGCCTTTCGCGAAGCCGAGGTGCAGGCCCGGACCGGGTCCGAGGCGCGGGCTTCGCTCGCGGCGAGCGCTGCGAGGATCCGCAGCCGGCGAGGAGAGCAGCGGGAGGCCCTGCAGTCGATCGACTTCGACGCCGAGGACCTCGAGGCGCCCCCTGCGGCCGCACCGGTAGCCAACGACGCGCCGCGGGGTCGTTCTCCTGCTTCAGCACCGGATGGCCGCTGACGCCCCAGAGGGGCCGCAGTCACGGTTTCAAGGGGTTCAGATGGGGCATCAGGCCCCACATGGCCATATGGCGCTCCGTATGGGGCCATATGGATACCCTTTCAAGGCAAGATGTCACATCTGGGACAAAATGCCGTCTTTTTAGGGTCTTATCTAAAAAGCCGGGAAGGGGGTTGGCAACCGTGGGGGGCGTTATCATCCTGGCGAGTGCCAGACATGACCGAGAAGGGGCGCGTCACGGGACCACGCGCCAGCAGCCACATAAAGGGTGGATAGGCTCTAGAGGCCCCTGCGGGGGCCCATGCCGGGGAGAACAGACATGCCACAGATCGATATCGAGATCCTGACGCCATTCGCCGCGAAGTTCCTCGAGGGTACCGCCCTCACACCAGCAGAGCGCGCCGAGGTGCTCCGCATCGCCCAGGGGTTTGCCTGCAAGGACTCCGCGGCGGCGGCCGGAGTGTCTCCCGAGACCATCAGGGCTCGGCGGAAGAGGATCTACCGCAAGCTCGACGTGCCCGGCTCCGGTGAGCTGCTGGCCAGCCTGCTGTCCCTGTCGCTCAAGATGCTCGCCAAGGGCGAGCGGGTCGAGCCGCGCCCTGTCGTCGCTCCTGCTCAGCCATCGGCTGCGGCTGCACCAACGCCAGCGCCGCAGCCGGCTGTGCTCGCGCGCTAGCTTGGGTCGGGGTCTCGTAGCAACGGAACCGAAAACCGGGCGATCGACGCCCCGGTAGGGGTCTGGGTGGGCTCGGCCGATTTCGCGCTTTCCGCGCTCACGATCGATTCAGAGTCTGCTTTCCCGCGGCCACGCCGCGGGAAAGCGACGCTGCGTTCACTGGCGGACGAAGACCCAAGACGCCGCGAGAATCGACCAGCCCCTTGCGCCTCCGGTATGCGCACGCCTGACCGCCGCAGGAGTCCCCCGCCGGCCTAGGTACTCTCATGCCCCAGCCAGCGCTCGATGCGCTCCGCGATCTTGGCCGGCGTGAAGCCGTACTCCTCGGCGAGCACCTTCTCCGGCGCGCTGGCGCCGAAGCGGTCGATGCCGATCACGATGCCCTCCTTGCCGACGAGCCGCCACCACTCCAGGCCGCGCGCGGCTTCCACCGCGGCGATCCGGTGTGAGCTGGGTAACACCCTTTCGCGGTAGTCGGCGGGCTGCGCGTCGAAGCACTCGAGGCAGGGCATGGAGACGAGCCGCGCCCTTATCCCCTTGCCGGCGAGGAGCGCCAGCGCGGCCTGCGCCGTCCCGACCTCCGACCCCGTGGCGATGACCGTCACGATGGCGCCGGGCACCTCGTGCACCACGTAGCCGCCCCGCGCCAGGTCGGCCTGATCGAGTGCGGAGCGGTTCAGCTTGGCGAGCTTCTGGCGGGTGAGGACGAGCCCCGTCGGCCCGTCGCGCCGCTCGAGCGCGTGCGCCCAGGCGGCCGCCGTCTCGAGGCCGTCGGCTGGCCGCACCACGTGTAGGTTGGGGATGGCGCGCAGCGCGGTGAGGTGCTCGATGGGCTCGTGCGTCGGCCCGTCCTCGCCGAGGAAGATCGAGTCGTGCGTCCAGACGTAGATCGACTGCAGGCCCGAGAGCGCGGCGAGCCGCACCGCCGGGCGCATGTAGTCGGAGAAGATGAGGAAGGTGCCCGAGAACGGGATGAAGAGCCCGTCGTAGGCGAGGCCGTTCGCGATGCTACCCATGGCGTGCTCGCGGATGCCATAGTGGACGTTGCGGCCGCCGAAGCTGCCCGCCGCGACCGACCCGCCGCCCTTGATGTCGGTGTTGTTGGACTCGGCGAGGTCGGCCGAGCCACCCACCACGGAGGGCACGAGCGCCGCCATCTTCTGGATGGTCGCCTGCGAGAGCTTGCGCGTCGCGTCGGCGGCGTCGGCGCCCATGAGGAGCTTCTGCCTCAGATCGGGCGGGACGGCGCGCGACACGTGCGCGTCCAGGAGCGCGGCCTTCTCGGCGTTCGCCTCGCGCCAGGCCGCCGTCCTGCCGTCCCATGCCGCGCGAGCGGCCCGTTTCTCGGCCTGCACCCCGTTCCAGTAAGCGCGCACGTCGTCGGGCACGAGGAAGCGCGGCTCGAGCGGCCAGCCGAGGTTCTTCCTGGTCGCGAGGAGCTCCTCCTCTCCCAGCGCGGCCCCGTGCACGCCGGACGTGCCCGCCTTCCTGGGCGCGCCGAAGCCGATCGTCGTGCGGACTCGAATGAGGCTCGGGCGCGAGAGCTCCGCTCTGGCGATGTCGAGCGCGCGCCCGATGCCCTCGTGCGCGCGCCCGTCCACCGACTGCACGTGCCAGCCGTAGGCCTCGAAGCGCTTCGACACGTCCTCGCTGAAGGTGATGCTCGTCTTGCCGTCGATGGTGATGCCGTTGTCGTCGTACAGGTAGACGAGCCGACCGAGCTGGTGGTGGCCGGCGAAGCTGGCTGCCTCGGCGCTGACGCCCTCCATCAGATCGCCGTCGCTGCAGATGGCGTAGACGAAGTGGTCCTCGACCGGATTGCCCGGGCCGAGCTTGGCCGAGAGCATCGCCTGGCCGAGCGCGAAGCCGACGCCATTTCCGAACCCTTGACCCAGCGGGCCGCTCGTCACCTCCACGCCGGCGGTGTGTCGGAACTCGGGATGGCCAGGCGTGCGCGAGTGGAGCTGGCGGAACCTCTTCAGATCCTCGATACCGAGGTCGAAACCGGACAGGTGGAGGAGCCCGTAGAGCAGCATCGATCCGTGCCCCGCCGAGAGGATGAAGCGGTCGCGGCCGAGCCAGCGCGGCTCCTGCGGATCGAAGCGGAGATAGCGCGTCCAGAGGACGTGGGCCATGTCCGCCGCTCCCATGGGCAGGCCGGGGTGGCCGCTGTTCGCCTGCTGGACCGCATCGGCTGCGAGCATGCGGATGGTGTTGACGCACTTGGCAGTGAGCTCGGGGCTCGCGTTGGGCACGTAGAATCCTCCGACGTCGTCGATTCCGCAGGGCGGAGCTTGTCCCCCGCCGATCATCCATACCGTAGGGCGGGGGCTTGTCCCCCGCCGAAAGTTGAGCAAGATCGCCCGCCCAGGCAAGGAGATCAAGGGGCCCGGGCGGTCCCGCCCGGATCAGGAGCCGTCAGGACCCGGCCTCGCTCGCGAGAAGAACGCCTGCAGGCGCGCCAGGAACCGAAAGCCCCAGAGATGCCCGAGGCGCTCCCGCTCGCGCCGCAGGATCTCGTCTCCCATCGCCTCGGCCAGGGCGCGCCGGGCGAGTGCGGCCTGCTCGGCGTCGCGGCCCAGGGCCTCGAGACGGGCATCGCCCGCGCGCTCTTCCTCGTCTGCGTCGCGCCTCCGCGCCGCCCACAGGCGCTCGTTGAAGGCGCGTTGCTCGGGCGTGTCGAGGGCGGCACCGCAGCGATCACAGCGGAGCGCATGGCGGGCGTGGTCCGCCTCACACGCGGCGCAGCGCACGAAGGGCTGCTCCCCGTCCGGCGCGAGGTCGAGCGCGAGGCCACTCCCCTGGGGCTCGCGGAAGCGGTCCGTGGCCGAGGCAGGCACCGGGGTTGCGCCCTCCGCCAGCGTCGGGCCGATCTCGACCGCGTCGAAGCGACCGCGCGCGTCCAGACTGGCGGAGGGGACCGCGTCCCTGCGCGGGCGCTCGAGATGGAGGAAGCGGCGGAGCGAACCGGCCACGATCAACCGACCGAAGGGGGCGGCGACGAGGCGGCCCGCGTACGCGCCCTGCACCAGTCGCGGACGCGCTCGATCTCCTCCCGCATGGTGGTGGCGAGCGGGAACGACTCCCTCACGGCGCGCTCGACGTGCGACTGCGCCAGGTCGGTCTGCTCAGCGAAGGCGTCGTAGAGCGCCGAGACCACCGCCTGCTCGATCTCCGCGCCGCTGAAACCGTCGGCCAGCGCGGCCAGCCGGTCGAGGTCGAAAGCCTCGGGCCGGCGGTTCCGGCGCCGGAGGTGGATACCGAAGATGTCGCGTCGCTCGGGCGCTGCCGGCAAGTCCACGAAGAAGATCTCGTCGAAGCGCCCCTTGCGCAAGAGCTCGGGCGGCAGCTGGTCGATGCGGTTGGCGGTGGCAACCACGAAGACGGGCGCGGTCTTCTCCGACAGCCAGGTGAGGAGCGCGCCGAAGACCCGCGCCCCGACCCCCCCGTCGGACATGCCGGAGGAGGCGCTGCCCGAGAGCGCCTTCTCGATCTCGTCCACCCACAGTACCACCGGCGCGACGCTCTCGGCCACGCGGATGGCGCGGCGCAGGTTCTCCTCCGAGGAGCCGATGAGGCCGCTGAAGATGCGGCCCATGTCGAGGCGCAGGAGCGGCAGCCGCCACGCGCCCGCGATGGCCTTGGCGGTGAGGCTCTTCCCGCAGCCCTGCACGCCGAGCAGGAGGAGTCCGCGCGGTTCCGGCAGACCGAAGCGCCGCGCCGCCTCGCCGAACGCGCTCTGCCGCCGCGCGAGCCAGGTCTTGAGGCAGTCGAGCCCGCCCACGTCGTCGAGCCTCCCGTCGGCGGGGTGATACTCGAGCAGTCCGCTCTTCCGGATGACCTGCCGCTTCTCCTCGAGCACGATCCGGATGTCGTCCTCGTCGAGGCGGCCGTTCCACGCGATGGCCTTCGCGAAGGCGTTCTCGGCCTCGGACAGCGTGAGCCCGAGCGCCGCCTTCACCAGCTGCTCGGCGTCACCTCGGGTGAGGTCCACGACGGCGCGATGCCCCTCGCGCACGACCGTGACGATCTCTTTCAGCAGCGCGACGAGATCGGCGGACGTGGGGAGCGGTACGTCCAGGACGGAGATCTCCTTCTCCAGCTCCGGCGGGATGACGAGGGTGGGCGAGAGGAGGATGACCGTGGTGTAGGTGGACTTGAGCCCCTGCGCGAGCTCCCTCAGCGCGCGCACGACGGTCGGGTCGGCGAAGAAAGGGTGGAAGTCCTTCAGGACCACGAGCGACGGCTCGGCCAGCTTCTCGATCGCGGCCAGCGCCTCGAGCGGCTCGCGCGCAGCCTCGGCGGCGGCGGGCGGCGCGGATCCGACGAGGCGGAGCCCTTTCGTCACCGACCAGCCGAGGAGCTGCTTCCCGTGAGCCCGCGCCAGGTCCTGCAGGATGGTGTCGAGCCGCGCCTCCTCGAACGAGACGAGGTAGAGGAGCGGGTAACGCGCGCGGATGAGCGTGTCGAGCTCGCGCACGAAGGCGGGCGGCGCGGGCGGCCTGGGGGCGGGACTCGGAGTGGCCACGGCACGAGCCTATCACTCCCTCCTTACCGGACCACAGCTACAGGCAAAAGTCCTACCCCCTGTCCGGGAGGCTCTTGCCCACCTATACAGCCCTACACACCCACACCCCACATCTACAGCTCATCCCGTGATCGTGGGAGTGAGGGATCCTTCAGCTCCTTACGCCCAGATTGCTACAATCGGATTGAACCGAGTGTCGCGCGCAGCCCACGGAGCCGATCGGATCGGTCGATTGGCCGCGGCCCTCCGGCGGGAGCGAGGGAATGACGGACCTAGACACCTTACACTGCGAGATCCAGTTTCGCGTTTTCTCCAAGTTCAAGGAGTCGTTCGGGGACAGATTCGACGACCTGAATTTCATGTGTCCAGGCACCGGCAAGCTCGTGAAGGGCGCGAGTCTTCGGGACGTCAAGAACGGCTGCGAGCTCGGGGATCGGCTCCACTGGAACTGATCGTGTAGCTGCCGCAAGTTCGACGAGCAGATCCGCTTGGTGTCCGGGGAGGGCGTGCCGCTCTCGCAGACCCGGTATCGCCTGACGCTCGGCAGCGGCGAGACGGTCAGCGGGAAGACCGACTCTGACGGGCGAACTCAGAGGATCAAGACCGCCCAGCCTCAGGTCATCAAGCGAGTGGAGCTGTTCCCTCTCGCGGCCCCGAGCCGTCCCTGTGGTCAGGACGGCGCTCCCCACGACGCCCCACGAAGTCCGGAAGAGGAAGCGAAGCGCATCGACCGGGCCCTGCGGTGCAGTCTCGAAGAGACCGTGCGACGCGCCGAAGCAGGCCAGCCGGCACGGAGCGTCCCCCTTGACGACACGACCACCAACGCCACGGGCCTGGGGCGCTCCGTCGCCACCGTCACCTTGGACGGCGAGGCGCGCGGCCTCACGCATGGCGAGATCACGATGGCCCAGCAGATCTTCGGCCGTTCGATCGACTACTCCAGGGTGAAGGTGCACAAGCAGGAGTATCTTCCCTTCGGCGTGCAGGACGACGAAACGGCCATGACGCCCAACGGGGAGATGTATTTCAACCCGACGAGTTTCAAGGAGGACTATTCGCTCGGGAACGACGACTACAAGCAGTGGTTCATGCACGAGATGGTACACGTGTGGCAACACCAACTCGGATATCCGGTCACCTTCAAGGGACTGCTGCTGACGATAGGGGGAGGCTACAACCGTGACAACCAGCGAGCAACATATGACTACGATGCTGTCAAGGATGCCGGCAAGACCCTGTCCGACTTCAACATGGAACAGCAGGGAAAGCTCATCGCAGACTACTTCGCCACGACAGCCTTGCAGCATAGCTACCACGAGGGCGATCTCGCGTTCCTTCGGCAGGTGCTGGCGGATTTCCTGAGGAATCCGAAGAATGCTGCGCTCCTGCCCAAGTAGGGTCTTCGCCGTCCTCCTGTGTGCATGGCCTCTGGGCGCGCGCGCGATGTCGTCGATTCGCGACGGGCTCGTTACCATCCATCTGCGCAACGGCCACGCGTGCTTCTCCTCTCCGGAGGACCCGGCGACCAAGCACTTCAAGTACTATTTCGGGTTTGTCCATGTCTACGTCGCGGACCGGCCTGAGCCGATATGGGATGCGTACGTGCCCGACAAATCGGCGGTATACCCGGCCAACCCCGACAGCGCCGAGAAGTGCATCGAATACGGCGTGGCGCCACCCGGAGCGGTGACAAAGGTCGAACCGCGTGCGCTCGCCTTAGACATTCCGTACAGTGTCTTCCTGGCCTGCACGATCCCTCCCTCGCGGGGCCATGACAGGAAGTACATGACGGAGTTCTGTCTCCGCCGTGACGACCAGGGCCAACCTGTCGTGGTCGAAGCCGTACGAAATGTCGATACCGGGGAGTACCGCTGCCTCAAGCCCGGCGAAGCCGAGAAACGCCGCAGCTTCTGGGACAGGCTCTTCGGCAGGCATTGAGGAAGACCCATCCTCGCTCGAAGAATGCTGCGCTTCTGCCCAAGTAGGATCTTCGCAGTCCTCCTGGACCCGGTTTCGCTGGCTACGGGGCGACCCCGGCGCAGATCAGACCGAGGCGCGCGAGGTCCTCGCGCAGGGCCGCGGGGTCCGTGAACCGCAGGCCCTGCCATCCGCACTCCTGCGCGGCTTCGACGTTGGCGTGAACATCGTCGATGAAGAGCGTCTGCGGCGGATCGAGGCCGTAGCGCGTCGTCAGCAGTCGATAGATGCGGGGATCGGGCTTCACGATCCCTTCCTCGCCGCTGACCACCGCACCGCGCAGGTGGCGGAAGAAGGGGAACCGTGCGCGGGTCCTAGCGAAGGTATGGGCGTTGAAGTTGGTGAGAGCGAAGAGGGGCATGCCATCCGCGGCCAGGGCTTCGAGCAGGCGCACCGTCCCCTCGATCGCGCCGGGCACCATCTCGTCCCAGCGCTCCCAGAAGGCTCGGATCTCTCGTTCGAAGCTCGGGTAGCGCGCGATGCGCTCCGAGAGCGCCTCATCCCAATCCATCCCGCGGTCCAGTTCCAGGTTCCAGGCGGGCGTGCAGACTTCCGAGAGGAAGAATTCCATCCTGTCCGGATCAGGGAACAGCGTGCGGTAGAGATGGCGAGGGTCCCATTGCACGAGAACCTGCCCCACGTCGAAAACCACAGCCTCCACGCCCATGCTGCCCTCCGGGATCCACAGTCCAGCCGAAGCGAATTCGGGAACTTACCTGTCGTAGCGCAAGCCCGCCAGGAACTGGAAGCGCGGAACCGGGAGGAGCGCCGGCGCCCCGGAGCCGGGCTGTGGGTCTCGGACCGGACCCACTGCGTAAGCGGACGCGCCGGTGACCGCCCAGCCCGCCGAGAGCCGGTAGGAGAGCCCACCCGAGATGGGACCGCTCACGGCGCCGCGGAGCTCGAGCTGCGGCTTCGCGTCCGGGGCGGGCGCGAAGGCGGCGCCGGACACGGGCCGGGGACCCACGACCCGCGCGGCGAGCGCCAGCACCGGCAGGCGCCCGCCCAGCTCGTACGAGACCCGCACGTTGCCGAAGGCCTGGGCCGCGGCGGGGAGGAGCGCGCTGTCCACGTTCCCGACCTGCCGCGAGTGGGCGAGCGTGAGACCCGTGCCGTATCGCAGCCGCTGGCGAAGGCCGCTGCCCTCCCAGTCGGCGTTGAGGCCGTAGCTCTCGACGCGCGAGGCGTTCGCGTACGTGTAG
>Ga0154716_1069_pt3 | contig 11277 bp, 10 predicted proteins | sample Rifle2008BG16ft_FD_105724 | JGI IMG/M metagenome (GOLD analysis project Ga0154716, IMG submission 105724) | Anaeromyxobacter sp. RBG_16_69_14
GCATCCGAGAGCACGGCCAGAGCGACCAGGTCGCCTGGGCGTATCGCGAGGAGCGCCGCCGCAGCCGCCCGCGCCTCCTCGAACCGATGGTCGCCGAGGAGCGCCTGCGCCCGGAGCCGCCCTGTACGTGGATCGCCGGGCGCCAGCTCTACCGCGGCCTCGGCACAGGCGAGGGCTGCGTGGTAGTCGGCGTGCAGTCCGCGCAGCCGCGCCTCCCGCAGCCACACCTCGCCAGCTTCAGCCCACGCGGTGGGGTCGCCTGGCATGGCGCGGACGCGAACCATCGGATCGCGGGCGAGGCCGGCCGTGGGCGGGTCGGCGAGGCAGATCGCGTGGCGCTCGAGCCGGGCCGCTTCCGCGGCGGTGGAGGATGGAGGCGCTGCCGCCCGCCGGCAACCGGCGGCCACCGCGAGGGCCACGGCCATCGCCACGGCGGTTCGCTTCGCTCGAAGCCTCGTCACGCTCGCGAGCAGACGACCGAGAGACCTGGCCAAGGGCATATGGAAACTCCTTGCCCTCGATACGCACCGCGCCCTCGACCGGATCTCGTCCCGGACGAGTCTCGACGCGCTATCAGGCCAACCGCGGGACGGGGTTGGGTTCGCCGCACCGGGTGCACTTCAGGACGATGCCCGAGAAGAGCTTCATCCGGGTGCCCTCGCAGATCACGACGCAGCACCGCGAGCAGGTGAGCTCGCCGGCCTTGGTCGCGTCGCGAGTCGGCGACCCGCCAGGATCCCCCGCCGCGCCGCTGCCACCCAACCTGGAACCCGGACGCGTGTCGAGCCGGATGGTCCGGTCGATGGCGACACGCCCGAGCACCTTGCCTTGCTTGCGGTCCAGGCCACACCTCCCAAGCTCAAGGAGACTGTAAGTCGATCCCCCGTTCACGGGGAGCCCCACGATCGTGGGCTGATAGCGCATGCCACATGAACTGACGCTCGACGTCCGCCGTCCCACTTGGGTGTTCCGCTCGACTTCGCTGCCAGTTTCCTGTAAGGGTCGGAAGTCCATGACCCGTGACGGGCTTGGCACCGGACCTACAATTCTCTGTGGGCCGAACACAGTAAGGAAGTGTAGTACATGGCGACTGGTACAGTGAAGTGGTTCAACGACGCGAAGGGCTTCGGTTTCATCACCCAGGACGGCGGCGGCGAAGACGTCTTTTGCCACCACACGGCTATCCAGGCTGATGGCTTCCGCACCCTCGCCGAGGGGCAGAAGGTTGAGTTCGAGGTGAAGAAGGGCCCGAAGGGCCTTCAGGCTGCGAACGTCCGCGCGATCTAACTTCGCCAGCACGACGAGCTTCGGGAGCCCGGTCTCTTATTGAGGCTGGGCTCTCGCATTCTTGATGCTGGGGGGGCCTCTTGTCCCCCCGTGCTGGGTCTTTGCGCCACGCCCGGGAAGTCGCTACCAAGCCCTCAGGGAGACACGTCCACCACCGCTCGGCCGTGGGAACGTGCGGCCTCCCCAGGAGGCTCGTCATGGCCAGGAACCCGATCTCTCGGCGCCGCTTCATCCGGACCGCCGGCGCTGCGGCCCTCACGGCCGGGCTGGCCGCCAGCGTGGTCGCGCCGAGGCGGGCCCGCGCGCAGCAGAAGACGCTCAAAATCATCCAGTGGAGCCACTTCGTCCCCGGCTACGACAGGTGGTTCGACGGCGTCTTCTGCAAGGAGTGGGGGCAGAAGCGCGACACTCGGGTCGTCGTGGATCACATCTCCATCGGCGAGATCAACGCCCGCGCCGCGGCCGAGGTTGCCGCGCGGAGGGGCCACGATCTCTTCATGTTCCTCTCGCCGCCCGCGGCCTACGAGAAGCAGGTCGTCGACCACGGCGAGATCTACCAGCAGATCGCGGCGAAGCACGGCAAGCCCATCGAGCTCGGCCACAGATCCACTTACAACCCGAGGACGAAGAAGTACTTCGCCTTCAGCGACTCGTACGTCCCCGACCCGGGCAACTACCGCCAGGATCTCTGGTCGCAGGTCGGCTTTCCGAACGGCCCCGACAGCTGGGACGACCTGCGCAAGGGCGCCAAGGCCATCAAGGACAGGTTCGGGATCCGGTGCGGCATCGGCCTGTCGCAGGAACTCGACACCAACATGGCGGTGCGCGCGCTCCTGTGGAGCTTCGGGGGAGCGGAGCAGGACGCCGAGGGCAAGGTGGTCATCAACTCACCCCAGACCGTCGAGGCGCTCAAGTACATGCGCGCGCTCTTCAAGGAGACCGAGACACCCGAGGTCTTCACCTGGGATCCCTCTTCCAACAACCGCGGCATCCTCTCCGGCAAGCTCTCCTTCGTGCAGAACGCGATCAGCGTCACGCGCACCGCCGAGAAGGAGAATCCCGGGATGTCGAGGAACATCCAGATCACCCCTGCGTTGAAGGGGCCGGTGCGGCGGATCGCGGCCGAGCACGTGATGAACTGCTACGTCATCTGGGATTTCGCCGAGAACAAGGAGGGCGCGAAGCAGTTCCTGGTCGACTACATGGACAGCTTCGGGGACGCCTTCAGGGCGAGCGAGCTCTACAACTTCCCATGCTTCCCGCAGGCGGTTCCCGGTCTGAAGGAACAGATCGCGAGCGACCCCAGGGCGAGCCCGCCCGACAAGTACAAGGTGCTCGGAACCGCGCTCGACTGGGCGACCAACATCGGCTATCCGGGCTATGCGACGGCGGCGATCGACGAGGTATTCAACACCTTCCAGCTCCCGACCATGTTCGCCAAGGTGGCCCGCGACGAGCTGAGTCCCGAGGAGGCGGCGGCCGCCGCAGAGCGGGAGCTCAAACGCATCTTCGCCAGATGGAGTCAGGTCACCTTGCGATGATCCTCTGCGACCTCTTCCGGGATCGATTCCCCGCGCCGTTCACTTTAGGTACAATGGGACAGCTACGAAGGCCCCGTGACGCGCAAACCTTCCGGGGACACGTGCTCTTCGGCTCCGTCGGGCTTGTCGACCGTGAAGTGCGCCAGCGCCGCGTTCAAGTCCGCGACCCGGCTCGAGAGCGGTGACAGGGAGCCTGCGACCTTCACGGCACGACCGAGGATGTGCGCCGCGCTGTCCTTGATGACCTCGATGTCGCGCACCATCTGCTCGCTCGCCGCACGCTGCCTCTCGCTGTCGCGTCGGATGGCGCTGGACATGCTCGAGATGGTGCTGATCTGCTGCGCCACGTCCTTGCTGCCGAGGGCCTCCTCCTCGATGCTCCGGCGCACGGCGGCGAGCGACCTCAAGACGGTGTCGACGCCTGTCTTGATCTCGGCGGCGAAGCCGTGCTGCTTCGCCGTGAGCTCGAGGACGCCCCGGCTCATGGCGGCGATCTGCGCGACGGAGTGCATGATGCTCTTGTTGCCCTGGACCTGCTCGCGCGTGGCCGCGGCGATGAGCGTCACCTGGGCGTGACTCTGCTCCGTGAGACCGAGGATCGAGGCGATGGCCTGGCCAGCGTCTGCGGCGAGCTTGTGCCCCTCCCGGACGCTCTTCAGGCCGATCGCCATGACCGAGCTCGTGTGTTCGCCTTCCTGGTCGGCCGAGGAGATGAGCGCGGCGATCTCTCCCGTGGCGCCGTCGGTGCGATCCGACAGTCGCTTGATCTCGTCGGCGACGACCGAGAACCCGCCCCCTTGTTCCCCGGCCTGCGCAGCGAGGATCGCGGCGTTCAACGCCACGAGCTTGGTCTGATCCGAGATCTCCTCGATGACGTGGACGATGTCCTTGATGGCGGCGACCCGCTCGCCCAGGCTCGCGACGGCCTTTTCGATGGCCTCGAACGTGACCGCGATGTGGCTCATGCCCTCGATGGATCTGGCCACAGCGCTCTGGCCGGCGTGCGCTCTCTCGGTGACCGCCTGGGTGAGGGACTCCGACTCCTTGGTCGTGCTGTCGATCGAGCGGATCGAGCGCTCGAGCTCGCTCGCGGACTCGGAGGTGCGCTCTGCCGCCTGGGACACCTCCGAGGTGTTGCCCTCGATGTGGGTGGCGACCTCGGCCATCTGCTTGATGGTGGCGCCCGTCTGCTCGACGAAGGCCGAGAACTGGGTCACGAGGGCCGAGAGGGCGTCGAGACCCTGGCTGAGCTGGCTCGTCGACGAGGCGCCCTGCTCGGCTGCGGCGTCGAGCTCGGCGATGCTCCCGTGGGTGCTCAGCACCGAGGATGAGACGCCCTCGAGGGTCTCGACCACCTTGGTGACCACCGCGAGCTGGCGCGTCGAGGCGCCGACCATCTCCTGGGTATCCACGCTGACGGTCGCGGCGCTCCTGGAGATCTCGCTCGAGATGCCAGCGATACCGCGGACGACCTTGCCCAGGGAGCGCGCCATGCCGCCGAAAGCGTGCTCCACCGCGCGGATCTCGCGCGGCGTCGTCGTTGGTGGCAAAGCGGATCTGGCGGGCGCGCCGTCGTCGCGCAGATCGCCGCGGGCTACGCGGCGCGCCACGCCCTCCAGCGCGGAGAACGAGCGCCCCATGGCCCGGCCAAACAAGAGCGAGAAAGCGAGCGCCACGCCGGTCATGGCGATGAGCAGGCCCACCACCGCGGCGCGCACCCGCCGGAGTGGCGCCTCGAGCTCGTCCAGATAGGCACCGCTCGCGATGATCCAGTCGAAGTCGGCGAGGTATTTGTAGACGACGAGCTTCTCGCGCGGCCTGGAATCGCCCGGGTTCTGAAAAAAGTAAGTGATGGTACCGTTCTTGCGCTCACACATCTCTCGGACGAAAGCGCGCCCAGTTGCGTCGCGCGCGGCATAGTCGTTCTGGCCTTCCAGCTTTGGATGGACGAGCAGGGTGCCCTTGCTGTCCATGATGAACACGTAGCCCGTCTCGCCGATCTTGATGGACAGGATGTCGGCCCGGAAGAAATCCATGTCGACGGCGCCCTTGAGCTCGCCCGTATAGGACGAGACCGAGATGATCCAGTCCCACGGCGCGAAGTAGGTCATGTAGAGCGCCTTCGAGCGCGGCTCCTTCTCGTCGGGGTTCCTCCACGTGTACTCGAGGTAGCCCTCGCGCCGCCGCATCTGCTCCCGCGCGAAGCCCTGCTCGGAGATGTTGACGTTGACGAGGCTGCGTTTGGGGTGGACCTTGAGCGTGCCGTCCGAGGAGAGGCAATAGACGTAGCCCGAGCGGCCAACCGTCTGGCTCAAGAGCGCCGTCTCGGCCTCCCGCTTCGCCTGCTGGACGGTCATCGCGCCGGTCTCGGCCAGGCGATGGTAGCGGGCGACCACCTCCCGGTTCTTCTCCGCGATGGCCTTGAGGTGGTTGATGACGGCGCTGGTCGCCGCTTGCCTGAACATCTTGTAGGCGGTCTCGGTGAGCCCCTCGAGCTCGGCCCGCGCCATCTTGTCGACGGTGGAGCTCGCGATGTAGTAGCTCACCCCACCGACGCCACCGACGCTCAGAAGCGCGATGAGGAGGGAGCCGAGGACGATCCGATTGGTGAGGCTCACGTCCATCGTCGTCCTGGAACCCGGAAGATCTTCTCGCCCTTCGCCGCAGGCGGCGCAGGCGAGCCCGGCTGCGCTGGAACAGGCCCGCCTTTGCGACCGCGAAAGCAAGCGCGGTGGGAGCCGTCCGGATGGCTCCCCCGATTTCGCCTGGAATGTGCCCCTGTTCGGACTTGTCCGTCAAGGTAGGGACGGAGCGGGCTGTCCACCTGGACCTGGCGCCTCGGCATCCGACTCGTGCTTCCCCCCTGATTTCCGCGTGACCACCGTGCAGCCGAACCGATCGACGGTTAGGAGCGGATTAGGCGATGGCTCGCATCGGCGTGCTCGGGATAGGCAACGTGCTCATGGGCGACGACGCTCTGGGGCCTTACGTGGTGAAGCTCCTCGAAGCCGGGTACGAGCTGCCTTCCGCGGTCGAGGTACTCGAGCTCGGGACGCCGGGCGCCGATCTGTCCCTCCACCTCCAAGGTCTCGAGATCGCGGTGGTCGTCGACACGGTCAAGGTCCACGGCGCACCGGGCGAGCTCAGGCTCCTCGACAAGGCACAGCTCCTCGCCACGAGCCCCGTCCTGCCCGCTGGCCCGCACGAGCCTGGACTGCGCGAGGCGCTCTTCGCCCTGGAGTTCCGGGGCGGCTCGCCCGGCGAGGTGCGGCTCGTGGGCGTGATCCCCGCCTTCGTCGAGCTGGAGGTGGGGCTGTCGCCACCGGTGCGCGCGGCGGTGCCCGCGGCGCTGGACGCGGTCCTGCGCCAGCTCGCCGCTCTCGGCGCGGCCGCCACCCCGCGTGCCAGGCCCCGAGCGCCGGATCTGTGGTGGGAGAGAGCACCGGATCACGGAGGAACGACATGAAGCTGCAGCCTGCAGGAGGTGCCACCCGGTCCTCCCCCGACGAAGGCGAGCGCGGACCCGGTGAGCTGGCGGAGATCGCCCTCGTCACCGCCGCAATCGTCCAGGGCCTCGTTTTGGGCGCCTGGCTCGGCATCTTCCCGGCGGCCGCGCTGCGGGCGGGCGGCCTCCCGGCTGCTCCCCTCTTCTTCGTGCGCTGGGCCGGCGTGCTCCACGTGGCCCTCGCGCTCGGCTACGGGCTCGAGTGGACGCGCTTCCGGCGCGTCACGTTGCTCGTCGCGGCAAAGGGCATCATCGCCTCTTTCATAGCCATCACCTGGATGGGCGAGGGTGTGCCGGCCCTGATGGTCGTCGCCCTGCCGGTCGAGGCTGGCATGGCGCTCGCCGGTGCGCTCCTGGACGGCCCCGCCGATCGCTCCCGCCGCGCACGGGCCCGCCTGCGCCTGGTGGCGGCCGCCCCCACCGAGATCCGCCCCGCCGGGCGGCGGTGAGCTGAGCCCGGCCCCTGGGGCAGCCCCTGGGGCTCCCATCCGGCTCCCCTCTCCCGTGAGACTTCCAGGGAGAGGGCAGTCGGCCTGTCGGGTGCTGACCTGTCCCCATCCCTCGCCCCTTCTCCCCGGACCGCGCCCGGCTCCACCGCGAGCCGCGCCATTCAGCTTTAGCCCGGCACGCCGAACCGGAGCGGCACGACCTCCACCCGGCCGCCGCCGGACCGCATGCCCCGTGAGCGTCTTCGCACGAACGCATGCGCCCTCTTCGGATCCTCAGCTCTTGACCCATCTTCACGGTGACGGTCTTGAGCTTCTTCTCCGGGATGAAGATCTCGTCGCCCGGGCGGGTGCCCCCTGACCTCGAAGAGCCGCCCCGCTGCGAGCCCGAGCGCCCGGCCGCGGCCGCTCCAGGTCTCCTGCGGGAAGCGCAGCTCCTCGAGTCTGGTCCTTGCGAGCCGTTTCCCGTGCTCGGGATCGGTGTAGCCGCCCGGGTACTCGTACACCTCCTCGCCCTTGCCCTCTTCCGCCCTCACCGTGAGGTCGAGCATCGGCCGCTCGTGCTCCGCGTCCTCTCTGCCGGCAGGTCGCCCGGTGCCGGGAGCCGAAGGCGGTGAACGCCTCACTTCCAGGCACCATCCCATGTTCCTCGCGGAAGGCTGATCCGCCTCCCGCCGGCCAGCGCGTATACTATGCGTATGCACACGGCGAACTCCGAGACCCGTCGTCTTCTCCACCCTTTCATCGTTTCGCTCGTACTCGCCTTTGCTACCGGGGCACTCGCTGGCGAGCCCGTCAAGGAGCCCACCGCCGTGTTTCACTGCCCCGAGGGCATGATCGTCATCCCCGGCGGCTCGTTTCGGCTGGTCGGCAAGGGGAAGATCGTCAGTGTGAGGCCCTTCTGCCTCGAACTCACCGAGGTCAGCGCCGGGCTTTACGAAGAGTGCGTTGACCGCGACCTCTGCTCGGCAAAGAAGCTCTTCGATCAGTCATGGGGAACCTACGTCAGCGATCCCGAACACCCTATTAACTATGTCACCTGGGCGCAGGCCGACGCCTACTGTGAGGCACGCGACAGGCGGCTACCGACCGAGGCGGAATGGGAGTGGGCGGCGCGGGGTGGGCCAGCCGGGAACACCTACCCCTGGGGGAACGACCCACCCTCGAAACAGCTGTGCTGGAGCGGGAAGGGAAACGATTCCGGCAAGGAGGAACGCGAGAGAACCTGCCCCGTCTATGCTCACCCGGGTGATGTTACGCCGCAAGGAGTCCTGGGCATGGGAGGGAATGTGTTCGAGTGGACCTCGACGAGGAGCGGGGGTGGGCATGTCATTCGAGGCGGCAGCTGGGGCACCACCGCGTCCGAAGATGTGGCTGTATCGCTCCGCATTCCTATGATGAATGTAACTTTCCGTTCCCCCCACCTCGGTTTTCGGTGTGCCAGAAATCCGATGCCCTGAGACTACCAGATGGAGTCCGCCACTCAAACGAGCTTGCCGTTCCACTCCTTGTTGACTCCGTTCGTGAAAGACTTCTCCACGATGGCTATCTCATCCGAGTTCATCTCAACGAGGACGTACGAGAAGTGGGCTTTGCAGGCCCACTTGAGATCGCAGATGCGCAGGTGATCCGCGGCGAGGCGCGTCGTCTTCTCGCGCAGGTATTCTCGGCGCCAGCTATCGCGGGTCTTGTAGGCGTTCTTGAGTTTCTCCTCCTCTTCTGGTGTCCGCCTATGTGATCTCTTCGCACGAAGGGGCTTCAACATCAGGGCGGTCGCTTTGTCCAGCGTTTTGCCCTCATCCTTCAGGTCCGACTCCAGCTCTTCCAGTCCACTCAGCTCCTTTTGGTTCTCGTTCGTCCAGGTCAATTCGTCGATCGTGCGCCGGGTCTGCTGAACGGGCGCCGATTCCTTCCCCTTCCTCTCTCGTGCGAGTCGGTTGACGTCGGCGCACCCGTCGATGAAATTCTGCCCGAAGGCAGCCACCAGAGCCTGTTCGCCGGATCCCAGCGCGTCGCCTTCACTCGCCTCGAGAATGGCGCACTCCGGCTTGTCCGGGCCAACGTGGTACTCCGAGGCGCACTTCCAGCGTTTGGCGACCGCGCACAGCGTGATGAAGAAGTTGAAGCTCTGCCAGTCCGGGAAGACCTGACAGCCCTCCGACCAGGTGCTCACCTTCGCGGATGACGCGCCTCCCTTGAGGCGCTTGGCTCCGGCCGGAAGGCTCACGTTGTGGGCGCGGTGGATGTTCGTGCCGCCCGCCGTTCCACGGAGGAGGAGCACGTCGTCGTCCTGCAGGGCAATCGTCTCCTTGTTCGAGGGGACCTGAACCTCCGCTATCCACATCCTGGGCGCCACCTTGCGCTTCTTGCCCTTCTTGCCTTTCTCGTCGTCGCCTTTGGCGGGTGGTTCCTGACGGACGACCAGGAAGGCTTCCAGGGTCTCGAAGGCCCGTGAGCCGGACTCCGACTTCAGCTCCTGGACCCGCCGCCTCGATGCCAGAAACTTCCTCGGATTCCTGCGCACGTGTCGGACCGAGAACATGCGCAGCGCGGGCACTCCACCGGTCGTGAGCGCCGTCAAGCTCGTGTCGCTGGCGAAGTGCTTCCCCGAGCCGTGGTGTATCCGATAGGTGTAAGCGTTGGGGAAGTAGCCCGGGAGCATCATCCCCCTGTCTTCCTGCTCCCAGCCTTCCTCGAGGAGGACGTTCTGGTCGGTCAGCTTGATCTTCTGGGCCTCGGCGACCTCGAGCCTCTTCTTGTCTCTCGCGCTCTTGCTCCGGTCGGCCTTCTGTCTGGCGGCCTCGATCTTCTGGTCGATCTCCGCCAGCGTCGTCTTGAGACCGGGGTCGGTGCTGATCGTGAACAGGCCGACCAGCCACGGCGCGCCGCTGCACGAGATGGTGCGGACGCTCGCAGGGACCTCCTTGGCGGCAGCTTCCAGCGGCGCGAGCAGCGATTCCGCAGCCTCCTTGATCTTCCCCGCTTCCGCCCCCGTGGGCAGGCGACAGAAGACCACCATCCGGTCGTCGAAGGTGTCCGAGACCGAATTCTCCCGGCGGAGCCCGACGATGTGAAGTTCGAGCGGGTCCGGTATCTTCGGTTCCTCGAGGGGAGGGGGAGGAGGCAGGGGCGGCGCGCCCTTGCCTTTCCTTGCCTTCATCTTCTTCTGCTGCCGCTCGCGCGCCTGCTGCAGCTTCTTCTCGCGCTCCTCGATCCTCCGTCTCAGCTCGACCTTGTATCCAGGATGCCGAAGGAGGGCCTCCTCGATCGTCGATCGCAGCGTGCAGACGAAGCAAGGACTCACCTGGCAGCCCGGAGCGACCGTCATCGGGGTGCCGGGGACCACCTTGATCGTCGCTGGACCGCCCGTGCCGCCGAGGGCCAGGCTCTCGAGCCAGCTCAGCATCCGTGGACCTCCTTGAGCTTGTCGAGGGTCTGCTGCTCCGGCTCGCCGGTGGCCTCGAGGCCATGGTCGCGCTGAAAGGCGGAGAGCGCGACCCGTGTCTGCGCGGTCATCTCGGGCTCCTCGGGACCGGGCTCGTAGCCCAGGTTGGACAGCCGACCGCGGAGGCCGGATAGCCCACTGTCGGGCACCTTCTCCATGGGATCGAGCTCACCGAGCTCCAGGTGGTAGACGAACTTGTCTACCTGGAGAGTCAGCCATGAGGTCGTCGCCGGGACCTCCGCCTCCACGCGTCCGTTGCCGTTCGTCTTCCCTCGGGCTTCCAGGCCATCGCCTTCGATGAGCCAGTCCGCATTGGCAAGCGGCCGATCGCTCTCGTCGAGAATGTCGAGCTGAATCTTGCGCGTGGGCACCTTCACCCGGATCCTCAGCTCTTGACCCATCTTCACGGTGACGGTCTTGAGCTTCTTCTCCGGGACGAAGACCTCGTCGCCCGGGTAGAGCAAGTGCGGGCTGGGCCGCATCTTGCGCAGCTCCGCGTTCTGCGGGTGCTGGTAGATGATCTTGCCATCGCCGAAGCCGTACTTTGCAGCGATGCTGGCGAGGCACTCGCCCTGCTTCACCTTGTGCACTGACACGGGATTGTCCCCATCACTCGATGCTCCAGGCATCAGCATCGAGATCAAGCATGGTGACCTTCACATCACCGCTCTTGGCGGAAGGAACGATCGCCTCTCCTTTCGCGTCGGTGGCACCCCGCCTCAGGCTGCCGTCCGGCAGCTCGGCGCGCCACCGCGCACCAGCGATTGGCTGGCCATCCGCGCCCCTCACCGTGACCTTCACGGTGCTCTTCGCTTGCCGCAGCTCTTCCAGCTGTCTTGGACTCGCCGCCGCGCTCGCCACCGCCTCCGGCGAGATCTTCCTGATCTGCCCGCCCCTCATCTGGATCGCCTGTCCGTCCAGGCTGATGTTCTTTCCGAAGATCTGCACCCGCCCCGACTTCTCCATCTTGAGACGCACCTCACCCGCCACCACCACGGTGAACGTGTCAGCGTTGATGGAGATCCCGTTGGCCGCGAGCTGCGCCAGCTTCGT
>Ga0154716_1095_pt6 | contig 11115 bp, 9 predicted proteins | sample Rifle2008BG16ft_FD_105724 | JGI IMG/M metagenome (GOLD analysis project Ga0154716, IMG submission 105724) | Anaeromyxobacter sp. RBG_16_69_14
GCCGCTCGAGGAGGCGCTCCGCGCATGGCCCGCTGTCCGCCTCTCCACCGGCGAGGCGCGGGATCTTGGCCACGGCAAGGCGCTCTCCCTGGGCGCCGCGCCGACCGGCATGTGCCGGGCGCTCGACTCCGAGGGGCGACTCCTCGCGGTCTGCGAGGGGCGGGCAGGCGTGCTCCGTCCGGTGCGCGTCCTGCGCGCGATCCATTGACTCACCGCAAGGAATCCTCTATCAACAGACCTTCCAGCCGTCTACGGTCGCTCGCGGCGCACGCCTTCGCCCCCGCGACGGTGACGGATACCCCGGCAGAGGAAGCAGCTATGGCGATGGTTCAGGAGAAGAAGAGCGAGCTCGTTTCGAAGTACCGGCGGCACGAGAAGGACACGGGTTCGCCCGAGGTCCAGGTGGCGCTCCTCAGCGAGCGCATCTCGTATCTCACGGAGCACTTCAAGACGCACAAGAAGGACCACCACAGCCGACGCGGGCTCTTGAAGCTCGTCGGACAGCGGCGTCGCCTGCTCGACTATCTGAAGACGGTCGACGTCGGCCGGTACAAGACCTTGATCGAGCAGCTCGGCATCCGCAAGTAGCCAAGAGCGACGTGGCGCCCCGGCTGTTCGGCCGAGGCGTCAGCGTTTCCGAAGCAGGGGCGGGGGGCTCGTCCCCCGCGTAATGACATGCAGCACCCGCGACGGCGGGATCCGCACGGGAGCTTCGATTTCCGACTCGGCCGCCCCTCCTCCTGGAGGGGCCGCGAATTCAGGAACCGAAGCTCCTCACCGGCCCCCGTGAGCATCATCCGGACGCGGCCCGGCTCTCCACCAGCGCGCGCCGTGACGCGCGGTGGCGGTAGGGTCATCCCATTTTCGCAAGAGCAAGAGGAAGAAAAAGCATGAATCCCATTCAGCAGCGCGTCAAGTGTGGCGACAAGGAGATCCTGCTCGAGACGGGCAAGATCGCGAAGCAGGCGGACGGCTCGGCGTGGGTCCGCATGGGCGACTCGATCGTCCTCGTGACCGTGGTGTCCACCCAGGACAAGAGGGAAGGCATCGACTTCTTCCCCCTCACCGTGGACTACCAGGAGAAGCTCTTCGCCGCGGGCCGGGTGCCGGGCAGCTACTTCCGCCGCGAGGGTCGGGCCACCGAGAAGGAGACGCTCGTCTCCCGGATCATCGATCGCTCCTGCCGGCCGCTGTTCCCCGAGGGCTACGGCAACGAGACGCAGATCATCGCGAGCGTCATCTCCTTCGATCAGGAGAACGACCCCGACGTCCTCGCCCTGACCGGCGCTTCGGTGGCGCTCCAGGTCTCCGACGTGCCCTTCAACGGCCCCATCGCCGGCGTGCGCGTGGGGCGCATCGCTGGACAGTTCGTCGCGAACCCGACCCTGTCGCAGCGCGCCGAGGCCGAGCTCGACGTCGTGATGGCCGCCTCCGAGGACGCGATCGTGATGGTCGAGGGTGGCGCCCGCGAGGTGTCGGAGGCCGTCATGGTCGACGCGCTCCTCTTCGGACACGCGGCCGTGAAGGATCTCCTCGCAGCTCAGAAGCGGCTCGCCGAGGAGAAGGGTGTCAAGGCGAAGCGCTCCTTCGAGGGGCCGAAGAACGACCCGGAGCTGCGCGCCAAGGTGAAGCAGCTCTGCTGGGAGAACGTGCGCGAGGCCTATCAGGTCAGCGAGAAGCTCGATCGCTACGCCCGCCTCTCCCAGGTCAAGAAGGGGCTCCTGGAGGCACTCAGGGCCGAGGCCGGCGGTGACCCCGCCAGGCTCGCCTCGATCTCGCTGCGAGAGAAGGAGATCAAGGGGTACTACGAGGACGTCAAGTACGAGTACATGCGCGGCATGATCACCGACGAGAAGCGCCGCATCGGCGGACGCGGCGAGCGGGAGATCCGCAAGATCACCTGCGAGGTGGGCATCCTCCCGCGCGTTCACGGCTCGGCGCTCTTCACGCGGGGCGAGACGCAGGCGCTGGTCGCGACCACCCTCGGCACTCGCGAGGACGAGCAGCGCGTCGAGCAGCTCATCGGCATGACCTTCAAGAAGTTCATGCTCCACTACAACTTCCCGCCCTTCTCCGTCGGCGAGGTGAAGTTCTTGCGCGGCCCGGGCCGGCGCGAGATCGGCCACGGCGCGCTCGCCGAGCGCGCGCTCCGCTACGTGATGCCGCCGGACGACAAGTTCCCCTACACGGTCCGCATCGTCTCCGACATCACGGAGTCGAACGGCTCGTCGTCGATGGCGTCGGTGTGCGGAGGCTGCCTGTCGCTCATGGACGCCGGGGTGCCCATCAAGGCGCCGGTGGCCGGGATCGCCATGGGTCTCATCAAGGAAGGCGACAAGATCGCGATCCTGTCCGACATCCTCGGCGATGAGGATCACCTCGGCGACATGGATTTCAAGGTCTGCGGGACCTCGACCGGCATCACCTCGATCCAGATGGACATCAAGATCGGCGGCGTGACGCGAGAGATCCTGGAGCGCGCGCTCGCTCAGGCGGCCGAGGGCCGCAAGCACATCCTCTCCGAGATGGTGAAGTCGCTGGCGACGCCCCGCACCGAGATCAGCGCCTACGCGCCGCGGATCACCACCATCAAGATCCGACCGGAACGCATCAAGGACGTCATCGGCCCGGGAGGCAAGGTGATCAAGGAGATCACCGCGCAGACCGGCTGCGCCATCAACGTCGAGGACGACGGATCGGTCTCCATCGCGAGCTCCGACCAGGAGAGAGTGGCGTCCGCCATCAAGCGCATCAAGGACCTCACGCAGGAGGCGGAGGTGGGGAAGACCTACCTGGGCACCGTCCGCAAGATCGCGGAGTTCGGTGCGTTCGTGGAGATCTTCCCGGGCACGGACGGCCTCATCCACATCTCCGAGCTCTCCGACAAGCGCGTGAAGAACGTGAGCGATGTCCTCTCCGAGGGCGAGGAGGTGCTGGTAAAGGTCGTCTCCGTCGACCGCACGGGCAAGATCCGCCTCAGCCGCAAGGAGGCGCTCGCCGAAGCCGCCAAGAAGGCCGGTGGCGAGGGCGCCCCGCAGGCGTAGCGTGACGCCCCTCCTGAAGCTCCAGCGCATGGGGCAGCGCGGCCCACCGCTGGAGCTCCCCAGCTACCAGACCGACGGCGCGGTGGGCCTCGATCTGCGCGCCGACGAGGCATGCACTCTCGCTCCCGGCGAACGCAGGTTGGTGCCCACCGGGCTCGCGCTGGAGCTGCCGCCCGGGCACGAAGGGCAGGTGCGGCCGCGCTCAGGGCTCGCCGTGCGGTACGGCATCGGCATGGTGAACGCGCCCGGCACCATCGACCAGGACTACCGCGGCGAGGTGAGCGTCACGCTGGTGAATCTCGGGCAGCAGCCGTTCGAGGTGAAGCGCGGCGATCGCATCGCGCAGCTCGTTGTGGCACCCGTGACGAGGGTCGAGGTGGAGCTCGTGGACGAGCTGGCACCGACCGGCCGGGGTCACGGCGGGTTCGGGTCGACGGGACGATGAGGGGTCCAGGTCGAAGTCCAGGTCCAGGTCCGATTGGAGGCACGCCATGATCCCCCGCTATACCCGTCCCGAGATGTCCCGCATCTGGTCCCCCGAACGGCGCCTCCGCATCTGGCTCGACGTCGAGCTCGCCGCCTGCGAGGCGATGGTGCGGCTGGGCGAGGTGCCACCCGAGGACCACGCGCAGCTCGAGAAGACGTTTGGTGGCTTCGAGTTCACGCCGGCCGACGTCGCTCGCATCGAGGAGATCGAGCGCACAACCAAGCACGACGTGATCGCGTTCCTCACCTTCCTCGAGGAGAGGGGCGGGATCGTCGCCCGCCATCTGCACAAGGGCATGACCTCGTCGGACGTCCTCGACACGACGCTCGCCGTGCAGCTCATGGAAGCGACTGAGCTCGTGCTGGGCGGGATCGACCGCGTGCGAGCGGCGGTGAGGAGACGCGCGTTCGAGCACAAGACGACGCCCATGATGGGCCGCAGCCACGGCATCCACGCCCAGCCCATCACCTTCGGCCTCAAGCTCGCCGGCTGGTACGACGCATGGGGGCGACGCCGCGACGCGATCGCCCGTGCGGGCTGCACCGCGGCCGTGGGCAAGATCTCCGGCGCGGTGGGCACGTTCGCCGACGTCGACCCGCGGGTCGAGGCCTTCGTGATGGGCAAGCTGGGCCTCCAGGGCGGGGAGGCGGCGGCGACGCAGGTCGTGAACCGCGATCGCCACGCCGAGCTCTTCTGTGCCTTGGCCGTGGCGGCGGGTACGCTCGAACAGCAGGCCACCGAGATCCGCCACCTGCAGCGCACGGAGGTGCGCGAGGCCGAGGAACCCTTCACCACGGGCCAGAAGGGCTCGTCGGCCATGCCTCACAAGCGCAACCCCATTCTCTCCGAGAACCTGACCGGCCTGGCGCGCCTGGTCCGCTCCTGCGTGGCGCCGGCGCTGGAGGACGTGGCGCTCTGGCACGAGCGCGACATCAGCCACTCGTCGGTCGAGCGCGTCATCGGCCCCGACGCCACCCTCGCGCTCGATTTCGCCCTGCACCGCTTCGCGAACATGATCGACGGCCTGCGCGTCTACCCGGAGCGCATGCGCGAGAACCTGGAGCTCACCGGTGGACTGCACGAGGCGGGGCGTGTGCTGCTCGCGCTGGTGGGCAAGGGCGTCGCCCGCCAGGAAGCCTACGTCCACGTTCAGCGCAACGCGATGAGGGTTTGGGAAGAGAAGGTGGACTTCCGTGCCGCGCTCAAGCGCGATCCCGACGTGAAGCGCATGCTGTCGGACGCGGAGGTGGACGAGTGCTTCGCGCTCGAGTACCACCTGAAGCGCGTGGACACGATCTTCCAGCGGGTATTCGGTCCGTAGGGCGGGCCGATCCATTCCTGGTCGAGCCCGAGCCCATGCCGGCAGTGCGCCGCACCATTTGAACGAGCATCGCGACGGTGCAGAGTAGAAGCTCTAGCCTGCCGCGGGGAGCGTGAACAGGAACACCGCTCCCTCGCCCTGCCTGCTCTCTACCCAGATTCGCCCGCCGTGCGCCTCGACGACGCCCTTGGCGATGGAGAGGCCGAGCCCGGTGCCCTGCCGGGAGGCGCGCGACTTCCAGAAGCGCTCGAAGACGAGCCGCTGCTCGTCGGGCGGAATGCCGGGGCCGGTGTCCGCGACCGAGAAGGCGATCTCGGAATCGTTGGCGCGCGCCCGCACCGTGACCCTGCCGCCCTGCGGCGTGAAGGCGATGGCGTTTCCGACCAGGTTCGAGAAGACCTGTAACACGCGCTCCCTGTCGCACAGCGCGCGCGCCGTGCCCGCCGGCACCGTGTCGGCCTCGAGGTGGAGGCCCTTCTGCTGTGCCAGCGGCTGCAGCAGGGCGAGCGCCTCCGTCGCGAGCGGCCCCACCGCGTGCGACTGCCGGTCGAGCGCGAACCGGCCAGCTTCGAGGCGCGCCAGGTCGAGGAGATCGCGCACCAGGCTCCGCATCCGGTGTACCGAACGCTCGATGGCATCCGCCTGCTGGTGGACGCGGACGACATCGCCGGAGGAGCGGCGCAGGAGCCCCGCGCTCATCAGGATGGCGTTGAGCGGGTTCTTGAGATCGTGCGAGACGATCGCGACGACCTCCTCGCGCGCGCGCACCGCCTCCTGTGCCTGCTCGTAGAGGCGCGCGTTGTCGATGGCGAGGCCGGTCCGTCGGGCCAGGTGCTCGGCCATCGCCAGATCGGCCGCCCCGTAGTGCCGCCCCGACTCCGCCGAGACGAGGGTGATCGTGCCCAGTGCCTTCCCGCGCGCGACCACGGGGACCACCATCGCGGAGCACAACCCCAGCTCGCGCAAGCTGCGCAGGTGCTCCTCGTCGCGGGCGCTCGCCGAGAGTAGCGAGTCAGGGATGTCCTCGTGCAGCTCGGGGCGAGCGCTCCGCACTGCTCCCGCCGAGCCGTCCGGGTCGTTCCGGTCGGCCGGCTGGCGGCGCCAGAGGTCGCGCGCGAGATCCATGTTGGGCCCGGTCCCGTGCGTTGCGACCACTGGGTCCTTGTCGTTGACCGCGTCCTCCGCGAGCTCGATCGAGCACCAGTCAGCGAAGCGCGGGACGGCGAGGCGCGCCAGGCCGGTGAGGGTCGCCTCGTGCTCGAGCGACGAGGTGAGGAGCGCACTCGCCTCGTTGAGGAATGCGGCGCGCTCGCCGGCGGCCACCGCCTCCGCCTTGGCGTGCCGCTCCGCCTCGTACAGGCGAGCGCGCTCGAGGGCCTGCGCCGTGTGGCGCACTGCGACGAGGAGGAACGAGCGCTCGTCGGGTGTGAAGGCGCGCTCGCCGGACAGGGTGAACGACATGGCGCCGATGACCTGTCCCTTCACCTTCATGGGGAGGCACGCCACCGAGATCTCGTCACCGGTCGCCGGAGCTCCGAGGTCGGGATAGCGAGCCACGAGCTCGCCACGCGACTCGATCCACACTGGCTCCGCAGTCCGGAGCGCCTCCGGGATCGGGTGATGGGCGCCCGGGGGAATGGCCTGCTCGGGTTCGTGTCCCACGTCGCGCACGGGGTTCGCCGCGCCATCGTCGCCTGTCACCCAGAGCACGCCGTTCCTGGCCCCGAGCGCGCCACTGACGTGCTCGAGCGTCGCGCGGGCGACATCAGCCGGAGTCACAGCCTCCGAGAGGGCGGCCGTGAGCGCCTGAAGGCGGGCCAGGCGAAGGGCTGCTCGGCGCTCGCGATCGAGCAGCTCCCATTCGCGTTCCTTGAACCTCGTGATGTCGGCGAAGATGCCGAGGGCGCCGACCAGCTGGCCGGTGGCAGCCAGGATGGGAGCCGCACCCGTCAGGATGACGGCGCGCGCCCCGTCGAAGCGCTCGATCTCGACCTCCTCGGGCTCCACCGGCCTTCCCGCGCGGAGGACGCGGGCCATGGACCAGTCGTCGGGTGCAAAGGGACGCCCATCGGGGTGAAAAGCGCGATAGCGTGACCATTCGGCCTTGCTCTCGGCCGTGGCGCTTCCCGCCCAGATGCGCTCGGCGGCGCGGTTCAGGAGGGTTATCCGGCCGTCCAGGTCGCAGGCGATGACGCCGGACGGGATGTGATTGAGGATGGCGTCGAGAAGCCCCCGGTCGCTCGAGGCGAGCACGCCAAGCCGCTCGGTCTCGCGGCGGAGCGCCTCCACCGCGAGCCGCGATGGGTCCTCGTGCATGCGCGCCTCGAACCCGCCCGGCATCGGCTCTCCCAACCTGCGTGCACCGCCAGGGGGTGGGCTTCGAGCACTCGAATCCCTGGACCGCGCACGAGGAGGTGCTCATGCGGACGCGCTCACGCCAGTTGGCTCCCCACGTGGGATGAGCGGGCCCCGACATGGGGTTGGGCTCGGCCTCCTCGATGGAGGGTGTGCGGCGCCTGTCCTACGGAGGCGATGGTTACACGGCTAGCACGCCCCGGCAAGGGTGCGCCAGGGCACGTGCGGGCAAGGGGTGGCGCCGCGAGGGCGAGACTGCTGGCTAGAGGTACTTCGCCGCGGCCAGGTTCTTCCGGATGCGGGCCTCGACGCTCCCCACCTCGGACTCGAACGCTTGCCCCGTGAGGCGCTCGAAGACCTCCATGTACTTCGTGGCGAGCATCACGCGCACGTCATCCGAGAGCGGAGGCGGTTGGCCCTGACCGGAGAAGCCGTGCTCACGGATCAGCCACTGCCGGATGTTCTCCTTGTCGAGCATCTCCTGCTCGAGTCCGCCCGCGAAGCGCTCCTGGTAGCTGTCGGCTACCCAGTAGCGGGAGCTGTCCGGAGTGTGAATCTCGTCGATCACCACGAGCTTACCGTCGGCGATTCCCATCTCGTACTTGGTGTCGACCAGGATGAGTCCCTGGCTCGCGGCCCATTCCTGGCCTCGCTGGAATAGCCGGTGGGCAACGTTCGTCGCTTCTCTCCAGACGCCGCTCTCGACGAGGCCCTGGCACAGGATCTCGGCCTCGCTGATGGGCACGTCGTGCTTGCCGTACTGTGCCTTCGTGGACGGGGTGATGATGGGCTGCTCGAAGCGCTGGTCCTTCTTGAGCCCGGCTGGCCAGTCGATGCCGTAGGCGCCTGCCGTGCCCGCCTGGTAGTCGCGCCAGAGGGACCCGGTGATGTAGCCGCGGATGACGATCTCGACCGGCAGCGCCTGGGCGCGCTTCACCACCATCACGCTCGGATCGGGAGAGCTGAGCAGGTGCGTCGGCGCGATGTCCTTCACCTTGTCGAACCAGAAGAGCGTGAGCCGCGAGAGCAGCTCGCCCTTGAACGGGATGGTGCCGAGCACGTGGTCGAAGGCGGATACGCGATCGGTCGTGATCATCACGATGCGATCGCCGTGGCTGTAGTTGTCGCGCACCTTGCCTCGGTAGAGCTGGCCGAGCGCGGGTAGATCGACCTGGCGAAGCGTGTACGGGAGCTGGGCGCGAACGGAGGACTCGGTGATCATGGCTGTTTGAATGTTAGCATCCCTCGAGCGGGTGGGGGCGCGCAAGATCGGGGCGCCGTGGCGGCCGCGCCGATCCGCTTGCGGGTCCGCGCCAATACCATGCCCCGGGCGAGCGGAGGATGGGTGGATCTCGAGAACGTGACCTTCGTGCTGCATCGGCCATCGTCGGCCGAGAACATCGGAGCTGCGGCGCGGGCGATGAAGAACTTCGGGCTGTCGCGCCTGGCCATCGTGGCACCGCCCTCGTGGACGGGGCCACCGCGCGGGGGAGGACCGGGCAGTGCGCGCGAGGAGGTGCTCGCGCGCGCGCGCAAGATGGCTCGGCGCGCTTGCGACATCCTGGAGGCGGCGGCCGTCCACCCGGATGCTCGGACGATCCTGGCCTCTGCGACCTGGGCGTGCGGCACGACCTCCCGCGTCCTCGAGGGGCGGCCGCGGCTTTCGCCGGGCGAGCTGGCGAGGGAGATCGCGGTCCGGAGCCCGAAGGGCTCGGTCGCGGTCGTGTTCGGGGAAGAGCGGCGCGGACTCTCGGACAGAGAGCTCGAGCTGTGCCAGGCGGTGTGCACCATCCCGACCACCGTCGCCTACGACTCGATGAACCTGGCACAGGCGGTGGCCGTGCTCGCCTACGAGATCACGTCCGCGCAGCGGGCGCAGGAGCAACCTGGCAGGCGACGAGCCCCCGACCTCGACCCCGTCGAGCCGGCGCGCCACGCCACGGTCGAGGTGCTCTGGCGTCGCCTGTCGGCGCTCTGCGCGGCGGTAGGCTACCTCAACCCGCAGAATCCCGAGCACATCCTCGCGGACTGGCGCCGGCTCCTGGCACGCGCCTAGCCGACGCAGCGCGAGGTGGAGTTGCTCGTGGCAGCGGTCAAGGCGGTCGAGCGGAAGCTGCGGCTCCCGTAGGGTGGGCGCTTGCCCATCCGCCGGCGGCCCTGCTCGTCAGCTCGCCGCGGGCGTCGCCGGTGCGGCCGCGAGCTTCGCGCTCTGCCGGCTCGCCTTCCAGGCGTCGAAGTGCACCTGGCAGAGCCCGTGCGCCACGATCTTCTTCTTGCAGCCCTCCTTGCCACAGGTGTCGAAGCGCGGTGGCTTCTTCTCGAGCTCCCCGCGGCGCCACTTCTTGTAGTGGAAGAAGCAGAGCCCCTTGGCGCGGTAGGCGCGCTTGCAACCCCCCCGCTCACCTTCGAGGACAGCGGTGCAGGCCTTCTTCCCGTCGCCCTTGGGCGCCGGGGGCTTCTTCTTGGCCTTCGAAGCCTGGGGAGCCTCGGTGTTGGAAGTCTCGGTCTCGGCCATGGGTCTCATCTCTCGAAAAAAGAAAAAGGCTTTCGCACCCGGACGGGCGCGGGGGGCGCCTAGATAACCCCATGCCGAGGCGGATCGCAAGGGATGTCCAGACCCCTGGTCTTCAGGGGTGGGGGAGTGTCCCGACGGTGGCCGTCTCGTCCGCCTCGTCGGCGGCTGGCAGCTCGCCCAGCTCCACGCGCACCGAGTGCTCGGCGGCGCCGCGGCGCACCGTCAGCGACACGCTCCTGCCCACGCCGGCAGTGGCGACGTACCAGCGCAGGCGCGCAGCGCTCGGGATGCGATGTGCGTCGAACCCCGTGATGACGTCGCCGACCTTGAGTCCGCCGGCTGCCGCCGGGCCGCCGTTCACCACCCCGGTCACCACCAGCTCCCGTCCCTTCCCGGCCTGCGCTCGACCCCTGATCTCGCGTACGGAGAGGCCCATCCAGCTCCGCACCACGCGTCCGTGCTCGCGCAGCTGCTGGAGGATCTCCTTGGCCATGTTGATCGGTACCGCGAAGCCGATGCCCTGGCCGGTTGCGTTGATCGCGGTCGCGATGCCGACGACCTCGCCGAGCAGGTTGACGAGCGGGCCCCCCGAGCTACCGGGGTTGATCGGGGCGTCGGTCTGGATGAAGTCGTAGTAGCCGTCGTGACCCATCGGCGCGATGTCTGCCCGCCCGGTGTGGCTCACGATACCGAGCGTGACGCTCTGCGAAAGGCCGAAGGGGTTGCCTACCACCAGCACCCACTCGGCGGTCCGGAGCCTTTCCGAGTCGCCCAGCGGCAGGGCGTCGAGCGGTCGGCCGGCGCTCACCTTAAGGAGCGCGATGTCGCTCGGTCCGTCGGTGCCGACCACGCGGGCAGGCAGGCGCTCCTGGTCGTCGCCTACCTCGATCTGAACGCGCGAGGCGCCCTCGATCACGTGCGCGTTGGTGATGATGAAGCCATCGGGGTGGATGACGAAGCCACTGGCAAGGCCCTTGCGCTGCCCGTCGCCCCTGAAGCGCTCCAGCAGGCCCTTGAACGAATCGCCGGGTGGCGATGCGCGTTCGTCCTGCGTGGTGAGGACGCCCACCACGGCAGGGAGCGTGGAGTCGGCGAGCTTCGACAGCTCCGGCAGCCGGTCCCTGCCGCTCGGGTGGCGCCCGTTTGCCTCGCTGCAGAGGGGCGTGCCCGCCCTCGAGACGTCCGGGAGGGCGATGATGCTCACCGTGACCAGCGCCAGCCATGCTCGCCCCATCCCCCACCTCCCTGCATCAAGGTGTGGTTAGGCGCGGGTGGGAACAAGCGCGGCGGTGCTCTCAGCGCGGCGGTGCCGCAACCAACGCGCGGATGGCCATCCTCTGGCGGCCGGACCCGCACGAAGCACGCCTTTTCCGCCGCGCTGAGGGATGTCCGG
>Ga0154716_1077_pt3 | contig 11079 bp, 11 predicted proteins | sample Rifle2008BG16ft_FD_105724 | JGI IMG/M metagenome (GOLD analysis project Ga0154716, IMG submission 105724) | Anaeromyxobacter sp. RBG_16_69_14
CAGCGCTACTGCCTCACCGACTTCTCCGACCCGCGCGTCGCGCCGGTCATCTGCGGCGGCATCCCGGCCCCGCGGCCGGCGGTGAGCGACTGGGGTCGCCGCAATGGCGGCCTGAACCCGCAGGTCGGACCCACCTTTCGCTACGGCTACGACACCATCCGCTACGATCAGCACACCGGCCCGCTCTCGGGCAACTCGCTCCTCCTCGAGATCGGCGGCAACTGGTTACCGGGCCGCAATGCCGTCAACGGCTTCGCCCGGACCGACATGGCCAAGTTCTTCCAGATCGCCGGCCGCGCGAACCTCAGCCTCCGGTTCGCGGCTGGCACGAGCTTCGCGCCCAACGACACGGGGAAGACCTGGGAGCGCACCTGGTGGCTCACCGCGGCCGACAACCTGCGCGGATACTACCCGCTCGACCTCGCCTACCTCATTGGCCAGAACTACTACGTCGCCAATGCCGAGCTGCAGTTTCCGCTCGAACCGCTCATCCACCTCGCCATCTTCGACTACCTGGAGGGCGTGGCCGCGATCGACTTCGGGGGGGTCTTCAACCGGCTCCGGACCGCGGCGGGCGCGAGCGTGAAGGACCTGGGCCGCGCGCCGAGCGAGTTCGGCGCCTGGGACGCCCGCACCCTCACCGCCGTGCTCGGATTGAACGTCATCTTCGGGCCGCTGCTCCTGCGCGTCCACTTCGGCCATCCGTTCGACATCGGCGGCGTCAAGACACCGGCGCTGCAGAACGGGACGTCCTGGGTGACGAACTTTACCCTAAGGTATTTCTTCTTCTAGTCCCATCAGCTCGGACATTCCGCAGCTAGAGACGTGGACATACGGGCAGTGTGAGAACGGCTCCGACATGGTAACACTCCCGACGCGCCCGGCTTCTTCGGGAGGCCCCGCCAGCAGGCCACCGCGTAACGCGAAAGAGGGGGCCCGACCGAGTTTTACTCGCGGTGGTCCCTCATTTGCCATTGCCTTTTCGAGCCCGGGGGAGAGACCATTCGCCTTCCCGCATAACTCTGCCGCGGGTGAAGCGCGACCTGTGGCAGCAAGACCACGATCGGAGGGCAACCCATGTATCGCAAGATCCTGCAGTGTTTGCTGGCAGCGCTGTTCCTGAGCGCAGCGTTTACGGCCTCCGCCGGTGACTTCGGAGCGGCGCCCGACGCCAAGGCGATGCTCGAGAAGGCCGTCACTGCGCTCAAGGCCGACAAGGCGAGCGCGCTGGTAAGCTTCACCAAGGGGAAAGGCGGCTTCAAGGACCGCGATCTCTATCCGTTCTGTGGCGGACCGGACGGCCTGTTCAGCGCTCATCCTTCGCTGGTCGGCAAGAGCCTGAAGGACCTGAAAGACAAGACCGGCAAGGCAATGGGCCAGGACATCTACAAGGTCGCCCAGGAGGGCAAGATCGCCGCGGTCGCCTACATGTGGCCGCGCCCCGGCTCGACGGAGCCCGTTCAGAAAGTGAGCTACGTCACGAAGATCGGCGACCAGGTCTGCGCGGTCGGCTATTACAGGTGACATGAGCTCGCCTCTCCGGGCGGACCGTCGGTTCGCGCTGATCGCTGGCCCGGTATCGGGAATCCGACTGCCCGTGCCGGAGAGGTGACGGCCGCGTGATCTGGTGAAGGTGCGGGCTTCGGCTCCGCACTTTCGCTTACAATCCTGGCGTCCTCGAGGAGAAGGACGCCGGATGGCTCCACCGCGCCGTGATCACAAGGCCGTCACAGGGGTCACCTACGCAGCGGCAGCCTACCTGACATGGGGTCTGTTCCCCTTCTACTTCCACGCTCTCGCCGGCGTGCCTGCTCCGGAGATCCTGGCCCACCGGATCCTCTGGTCGGCGGCCTTCCTGATCCTGCTCGTCACGATCCTGCGACGCTGGGCGCCCGTGGTACGGGAGCTCCGCGCGCCGGGGACGGTACCCAGCCTTGCGGCGAGCGCCGCGTTCATCTCCGCCAACTGGCTCATCTACATCTGGGCAGTGAACTCCGGGCGTGTCCTGGAAGCCAGCCTGGGGTACTTCGTCAATCCGCTCGTGACGGTGGTGCTCGGCGTCGTCTTCCTCCGCGATCCGCTCACCCGCCGCCAGCTCATGGCCGTGGCGCTCGCCGCGGCTGGTGTCGTCGCGCTCGTGATCTGGGCACACCACGTGCCCTGGGTGGCGCTGGCCCTCGCGCTGACGTTCGGGTTGTACGGGCTCATCCGGAAACGGGTCCGCGTCGACGCCATCGGCGGGCTCCTCTGCGAGGTGGCCGTCCTGGCCCCGATGGCGGCGCTGTATCTGGGGTGGCTGCGTGGCACGGGTGCAAGCGCCTTCGGTTCCACCTCGAGGCAGAGCCTGCTGCTCGCCACGAGCGGCATCGTGACCGCCGTGCCCCTCATCTGGTTCGCGCTCGGGGTCCAGCGGCTGCGCCTCTCGACAGTTGGGCTCCTCCAGTATCTCAACCCGACCACCCAGTTCACCATCGCGGTGTTCGCTTTCGGTGAACGCTTCACGCCGGCCCACGCCATCGCTTTCGGCTGTATCTGGGTGTCGCTGGGACTGTACACGGCCGAGGCCCTGGCGATGAGCCGTCGCCCGGAGGAGGCTTGATCTTGAGTTTGGTCAAAGCCCCTTGGAGGGCATACAACCCTCCGCCGAAGCGCTCCTGCATGACTCTCTCGAGACATGAGAAGAGGCCCGTTGCGGGGCCTCCTCTCTTCTAACCTCGGGGCGCTCTCGGGCGAGCGCCGGTCCGGCTCACGCCGGTGGAGACTGCGCCTATGTCGGACTCTGCGACGGTTCCGCTATCTCAGCCTCCTGCTGGTTTTGCACTGCAACTGAATGCTACGCCTTTTCCCGAACCGGGTGAAGAGGCCGCGGCCGAAAAAGGGCAGCGTGTGCCGCTGCGCCCACCTGGGTTCTCCGGGGCCCCTGTCGGGTAGAGTGGGACGCCCCGCTCCGGCCAGGGTGCACGGCTGTCGCACGCTCTGCCGCCGTCCGGGCGAGCACACGCTCGCGCCGACCCTCTCTACAGGCCAGTCCCGCCAGGAAAGTCACGTACTCACGGCGTACTTCTCCACCGCCAGGAGCAGGGTCACGAGGTCGAACGGCTTGGGGAACCGCGCAGCCTCGTCCAGGGCAGGTCCCCGCACGTCGGAGTAGGCGGAGATGACGATGACGGGGATGTCGGCGATCGAGGGATCCTGCCTCTGCACTTCCCTGAACTGCCATCCGTTCATCGTCGGCATCATGAGGTCGAGCATGATGAGGTTGGGGTGTTGGGCACGAGCCTCGCGCAGGCCCTCCACCCCGTCCTGAGCCGCCGCGACGACGTACCCTTGGTCCGTCAGCACCTCCGCGATCGACTCGCGAATGGCCTGGTCGTCCTCGATGATGAGAACGCGCTTCAGAGATTCGCCTGGCACGTCCGACCTGTAATCGGTCGGGCATGCCCTGCCAACAAAAAGGAAGTACGCCAGCACCGCGGCGTCGGAGCTAGCGGATCACCTTGATGCCCGGGATGGAGGAGCTGATGGGGATGGTGTTGATGCTCCTGGCCCCCAGCTTGGCGAGGTTGTACCTCACCATGGCGATGGGTTTGTCGGCGTTGTCGGTGTCCACCTGGATGTCGTACTCGGTGTACTCCTTGCCCTTGTTGACGGTGGGCTCGTCGCCGAACAGGTTGTTGCTCGAAAGGTATTGCTCGATGCCCTCCACCAGGCGATTGGGCACGTTGAACAACAGCATCACCTTGTTCTCGGCGTGAATGGCGCCGTAGAGGTTGAGGAGGAACATCTCGAGCAGGTCGCGCTTGTCCTGGTCCTTGCCGGCGGCGGGGTTGATCCAGATGCTGGTCTGCGACTCCATCACCGTCTCGAGCACCGTGAGACCGTAGGCCTTGATGGCGGAACCCGTTTGCGAGATCTCGAGGCCAATGTCCACGGCGCCGTGCATGACCTTCGATTCGGTCTTGCCCCACGACTCGTAGACGACGATCCCCTTCTGTATCTTGGCGGGGGTCTTGTATTTCTGCACCGAGAAGGCCCCGGGCTCGTTCTCGATACCGAGGCGAAGCAGCCTGCTCCTGATCCAGTCGAGCGCGAGGTACGGCATCTCGGATGCCACGGTGATCAGGGGTTTTCGCGCGACCAGGTCCTGGAGGTACTCCTCCGTGGTGCCGAAGCCCCCGCCGCGGACGATCCCGACGAGCTTGACCCCGCCACGGTTCAGGGTCATGACTCGCTCGAGGCGGACGTCGACACCGTACTCGAGCTTCATCTCGAGCATGCGCTCCCGGATCCAGTCGTCCCCGGCGATCGCCACGTCGAGCTCGTTCACCTCGAGCTGGGATCCGAACTCCTGGGGCCGGCCGTCCCATCCGAACAGGAAGTTGATGCTCGTGAACTTCGTCGGCCCCCCCTTGTCGTACCCCGAGGTCCCGAAGCCGCTCATGGCGAGCAGATCGACCAGATTGCCACCGCGCTGCGCGTTTGCCAGCGAGCCGGCCGGCATACCAATTTTGAGGTTCGCTTGTTCCATGAACGAGGTTTCCCGTCTGCCGATGGTAAGGCCGAATTCAAGGGCGACGAATTCAAGCTGATTCGAGGACTTCGAGGGTGTCGTCGCTCCTGATGCGTCGATAGTAGCAGGACTTGTAGGGCGCTCCGTCGGCTCGCTTGGCGTGACACGCCCCCTTGCCCTGCGGCGAGACGAGGTACACGAGCGAATTCTGCTCACAGTTGACGCGGATCTCCTCCACCTTGAGCATGTCGCCGGACGTGAGCCCCTTCTTCCACAGCTCGTTGCGGCTGCGGCTCCAGTAGGTGGCCTGGCCGCTGCGCCTCGTCTCGTCGAAGGCCTCCTTGTTCACGAACGCGAGGATGAGGACGTCCTTGGTGCGGACGTCCTGCGTCACCACCGGGATGAGCTTCATTCCGTCGGGGCCGAAGTCAAGCATGAGCTGAACGGTGTGCTCTTTAGCCATGGGGAGAGGTCCGCGTGCTTCGGTTCCACGCCGACGGCGAATCCGCCGGCGAGGCCGAACACCTTCCGCTTCCCTGAAGTCCGGGATGGCGACGGCGAGGTCTCGGCCATGTCGCGTACTGTAGCCTGAAGCCCGGAGAAGCGGGCGAAACACGAGTCCGCTCGGGCACCGGTTGGACCGACCCCGCCGCTTGGGCTACGGGCTACTGCGGACTACGGCTCGTGTACACCCGTAGCCCGTAGCCCTTCTAGACGCCTGCAAACCACTCGTAGCCCTTGTCCTCCCAGTAGCCGCCCGTGCGCACGGGGAGGAAGCTCACCTCGCCGAGGTACTTCACCATCTTGTACCCGAGCTTCACGGCAGAATAGAGGCGCAGCGGCGCGCCGTACTCCGTCGCGAGCGGCTCGCCGTTCATGCCATAGGCGAGGATCGTCTGCGGGTGGAGCGCGCTCTCCACGTCCCAGGAAGAGTAATATCCGGTCTCGAACGACCGGAACTCGACGTACCGGGCTCGCGGGTCGACGCCGGCGAGGCGCGCGATCTCCGACAGGCGCACTCCATCCCACGATGCGACCGCCGACCAGCCCTCGACGCAGTGGTGCCGGACGCGGGTGCTGGTCCTGGGTAGCCGCCGTAGCTCCGCCGCGGAGAGCGTCAGCTGGCGCGCCACGAGTCCGCTGATCCGGAGGACCCACCCGCCGGGCACGACCGGATACTCCTCCGAGATCTTGTAGGCGGGAAAGTCATCGGGATCGCTCTCGTCCTCCTCCGGCAGCTCGGGGGCGAGCCGGCCCGGATCGAACAGCGCGCGCTGGAAGCGCTCGTTCACACGCTCCATCAGGCCCAGGAATCCCTCTTGCGGACGCATGCTGTCGCAGGCGAGCCCTCCCATCGCGAGCAGGCCCGCCGAACGGATCCCGGTCGCGAGAAAGCTCCGGCGCGTCGAGGCGGTCATGGCGTTCCCTCCGGGCGCTCGGGACCGCCGATCGTCATGTCGACAAGGGTCCGCGGATGGAGCAACACCTGGACGATGTGGACGACGGTGAAGAGCGTGAGCGCCGCGAGCACGAGGAGGTGGATCGCGCGGGCCACGTCATATCCGACGAGGAGGCCCGTGAGGCGCGGCAGCTGCACCGGCTTGTACATGGCGAGCCCCGACAAGACGAGGAGTGGCGCCATCGCGAGGACCCCCGTGTAGGTGAGCCGCTGCATCCCGTTGTAGAGGCCCACCGAAGGCGGCGGCTCCTTGCGCAGGCGGAGATCGTGAAGCACGGTCTGCCAGGCGTTCCAGGCGTCGCGTCGTGGGAAGAAGAGCCTGCGCTTCCACTCACCGCTCGCGAGGAGGTAGATCGCGTAGACGAGCGCATTCGCGGCGAAGAACCACGCGAAGGCGAAGTGCCAGTGGCGGGCGCCGGCGAGCCAACCGCCGATGGTGAGGAGAGGCGGCGCGTTCACCCCCTGCAGAGGGTACCACCCGTAGTCTTCGCCTCGCGGTCCTAGAAATGGATACGCGGCGAGGATCCGCAGCCCGGACCCGGCCATGATCGTGAACAGGACCAGGTTGGCCCAGTGGGTGACCCTGATGATCCATGGTTGGGCCGGACGCCGCATACTCTCCCCCTGGAGTCCATCTGCCGGCGTGTTCGTTACACCGGCACTGCCCTCGCGCCAGGTCGAACAGGGCGTACCCGGCGGGGCCCTCGCCGCCGTAGCGAGGCGAGGATCCGTGGCGCCGTCTTACCGCGGGAGAGCGGGACCGCGGAAAAGGTGAAGCCCCGAACCACCTGTTTCCAGGTAAAAGCCGAAAGTGAAGACGATCTCCCCGCGCGAGTCCGCGAGGCCTTGCGGCGGGTTCGAGAACGGCTGCGCCCTCTGGAACGCGTCGACGGCGGTGCGATCCAGGAAGTCGAGCCCGCTCGACTTCACCACCGACACGTCCCTCAGGGCGCCCCCGCCGTCGAGTTTCACCGAGAGAAGCGTCTGCCAGTCCTTGTAGCCGAGCTTCGATCCGCCGGGGTCGCGCGCCACCATCGCGGAGCCAGGATCCCACTGCGAGGCCACCGCCTGCTTGATGCGGTTGAAGTATCCGGCGAACTTCCACTCGCGGGTGTTGAGGTACGTACCCTCGCCGTCCTCCACCCCGTCGAGGCGATCGGGAGCAGGGCCACCGGTCAGCCGCTCGTAGTCCGCCGCGCCAGGCCGCAGCGCAAGCAGCCCCGGTTTCCCGGCGCCCCGTCCCACGTCTGACTGCCCCTCGCTGTCACCGCGCGGGGGATCGCCACCCCGGGAGGGACCGGCGCCGCCCTGGACCTTCGGTCCCGGCCCAGCCGTGCGCAACCCGCCGCTGGGGTCGAGCCGGAGCGCCAGCTTCTCCTGCGACGTGCGGGGCTCGGCGGCTCCCTTCTCGCCGCCCTTCCCCCCCTTCTTCTGCGGCACCCTGCCTTCCCCCGCCCCGCCACCCCTGGACGTCACGGCTGGTGGCTGGGAAGGCTTGGCGAGCGTCTGGGCGTATCCTGGGCGGGCGGCGCGCGAACGCGTCTCCTTCTCGACCGTGTTGTTGCGATCGGACACGAAGCGCGTGTCCTTGGGCGCCGCGTCGTTCTTCGACGGAGCGACCTCGACCACCTGCCCGGGAGCCTGGCGTGGCGGTGGCGGTGGCACGTCTGCCGTCCGGGGCGGGGGCGGGCGACTGCGGGATTCGCCGGCCAGCCGGTTCGCGTCCCACTGGGACGCCGAAAGCGGAGCGAGGGCCACCGCTCGTGTGGGGCCGGCCGCGGAGGGCTTGCTCATCCAGTCGATCTTGATCTGGGTAAGGATCAGCCCGTTGAGGACGAGCGAGATCGCGAGCGCAAAGGCGGCGCGCCACCCCGGACGGGTTGCGCGTCGGGCGGATCGCCGCAGGCTGGGGCCGAGGTATCCCACGCGATCGCTATTCTATCCGGACACCATGCCACGCAGCATGTCCGCGAGAACGTGGGTACACTGAGCCAGAGTCGCGGCACCACCTGCGCGGTGAGCCGCGCCGCGACTCGGGGCCCGGATCGGTTTTCCGGGCCCTCTTTTTTTTCCGGGCTCGACCGCGAGATGGCCGAGACGAGAGGTAGCGCGGCCCTGGATGCGCCCAGGCGAGGGGATGCGCATCCCGGTGCGATGCGCGGTCCCGAGGTTCATCCATCGCGGCGATCGGGCGTGAGGTCGTGCGCTCCAGTCGGGCGCTCCAGTCGTGGTAGATGTCCTCGCTCGGAGGTCACGCATGAGTGGCGAAGCAAAGACGATGGAATCAAGGACGATCAAGATCGCCATCCTCGGGCTGGGGAACATAGGCGCAGGAACCGTCGAGATCCTGCGGCGCAACGGCGGACTCATCGAGCAGCGGCTCGGCGTGCCCTTCGAGCTGGTGCGCGCGGCCGACCTCGATCCGGCCAGGGCCAAGAAGCTTGAGCTCCTGCCCGGCGTGTTCACGACCGACGCGAAGGCCGTGGTGGAGGACCCCTCGGTGCAGGTGGTCGTGGAGCTGATCGGCGGCATCGAGCCGGCCCGCAGCCTGATCCTCGCCGCCATGGAGAACGGCAAGCACGTCGTCACCGCCAACAAGGCCCTCCTCTCGGCTCACTGGGAGGAGCTCGTCACCAAGGCGGAGGAGAAACGTGTCTCGCTGGGCTTCGAGGGGAGCGTCGCCGGTGGCATCCCCCTCATCCACACCATCCGCCGCGGCCTGGTGGCGAACCGTATCCAGCGCGTCACCGGGATCATCAACGGCACCTGCAACTACATCCTCACGCGCATGGCGCGCGACCGGAAACCGTTTGCGGAGATCCTCCTCGACGCGCAGGCGCACGGATTCGCAGAGGCCGACCCGGCCCTCGACGTGGAGGGGATCGACGCAGCGCAGAAACTGGCCATCCTCGTCGACCTGTGCTTCGGACTCTCCCTCGCTCCCGGCGCGATCACCCGGTGCGGCATCACCGCGGTCACGCCACTCGATCTGGCGATGGCCGAAGAGCTCGGCTACCGGATGAAGCTGCTCTGCTCCGCCGCGAGCGAGAGGGGAGAGGTGGAGGCGTGGGTCCACCCCGCGCTCGTCCCGATCTCCCATCCGCTCGCTTCGGTCGATGGCGTCTTCAACGCGATCTATCTCGAGGACGACAACGTCGGCCCGTCCCTCTACCTTGGCCGAGGCGCGGGCGCGCTTCCCACGGGTAGCGCCGTGGTCGCCGACCTCGTCTCGGCAGCACGCGACATCCTCTCCGGTGCCGTGTCGCGGATGCCCGCCAGCGGCGCTCGCATCCGAAGCCAGGAGAGGGGCCACCTGCGCGGGGCCGGGGACTCGCGCAGCGAGTTCTACCTCCGGGTGACGGTGCTCGACCGGCCCGGCGTCCTGTCGGCGGTGACCGGAGTGCTCGGCCGCCATGGCATCTCCATCGCCTCCGTCATTCAGCGCGGGCGCGGGGACGGGCAGGAGGAGGCGGTACCGATCCTCGTCGTCACCCACGAAGCTTCGTTCGCCGAGATGACCGCCGCGATGGCTGACGTGGACGCGCTCTCGGTCGTCAAGAAAGGGAGCTTCCTCGCCCGGATAATTCCAGGTACGGAGGACCCATAGAAGAGCGCTATGAACCGTTAGTGCAGTCCAGGGCCGTCGCGGCGGAGCTTCACTCGCGCGATGGCCTGTGCCGCCAGCGCGGCCATGGCCACCACGAACTCGCGCTCTGCGTCGTCGAGGTGACGGCGCCCGGGGAAGCCGAGGGCAAGCGCGCCCAGCACCCGGCCGTCGGCGACGAGCGGCAACGCCGCCCACGCCTCCTCGCCGCACGCCCTGGGCAGCTCCAGGGCGCTCGGGTAGATCTGCGCGAGCGCCTCGAAGGAGTCAACCCAGAGCACCGTCTGCGTCCGGAACACCTCCGCCAGGAGCGAGGGAGCGTCGGCGTGGAAGGTGCGCCACTGCTCCAGGACCGCGAGCGGCCAGCCAAAGGAGTAGCCGATCTCGAGGTCCCCATCGCCACTTGCGAGCGCGAGCGTGCCGCTCTTGGCACCCATCAAGGAGAGCCCGTTCTCGAACACGATGCGCCCCACCGCCTCCGGAGCGAGCGCCGATGCGAGCGAGCCCGCCACCGACTGGAGCCGCCGCAGGCGAAGCACTCCGCGCTCGGCCTCGATGCGGGCGTGCCGCTCCACGTCGGCCTTCTCGGCGGCGCTGTCTCGCGCCTGGCGATCGGCCGCGGCGGCGCGCGCGTTGTCGAGCGCGAGCGCCGCCGGCACCATCAACTCTTGCGCCGCCACCAGGTCCGCCTCGCCGAAGCCGGGGATGTGCGCGGCCCGCATGAGGGTGATTCCGCCGATGACGCGGTCGCGCGCGAGCAGGGGCAGGACCAGGATCGAGTGCGGCCCGAGCGCCTGCAGTGCACCGAAGTGGTGCTCGTTGTGCGCCGCCCAGCGCAACACGTCCTGGTTGACTTCGCGCACGAGGCGCGGCACCCGGTCGCGGATGCACTGTCCGGTGAGGGTCCCCGACGCGAGCGACTGGAACTGCGCCGCCAGCTCGGCCTTGCCGGGATCGGAGTGCGCGACCTTCACCCGGCGAGGAACGCCCGCCTCGTCGACGAGGTGGATGAATCCCCAGTCCGCGAAGCGCGGCACGAAGGCGGCCGCGACCGTCCGGAGGGTAGCGGGGTAATCGAGCGTCGCCTCCAAGAGCTGGATCTCGAGAGGTTCCGCCGATTCGCGGTCATGGGTGAGCGCCCGCACGGCGCGCTCGGCCTGCGAGAGAGGCGCGGACGCTGCGCGGTCCAGCAAGCGCATGGGCTCATCGCGCACCGGGGTGCCAGCTGAGACGGAAGGGGGATCTTCCATGATGGGACAGAATATCCGTCCGGGGCGCATGCCGCAACGCGTAACAGCGTGGCGCACGCGTGCCTCGAGGGTGTGCGCCATCCGACCGGCGCCGCCACTCGCCGGCTCGCGGACTCGCCAGCCCGGGGGACGCGGCAGAGCGTGAATCGAAGCGGTCTGATTTGCCACATGAACTGACGCTCGAGATGGGGGGCGCGGGGGGAGAGTTCTCCCCTCCGCTTGAGGCGCCGCAAGGCGCCGGACATCAGCTCACAGC
>Ga0154716_1152_pt1 | contig 10923 bp, 12 predicted proteins | sample Rifle2008BG16ft_FD_105724 | JGI IMG/M metagenome (GOLD analysis project Ga0154716, IMG submission 105724) | Anaeromyxobacter sp. RBG_16_69_14
CGGGCGCGCCATCCGGAGCTACCGCTTCTACACGCCCGCAACGAGCGCGCCTCTCGGCGCTCGTCGGGCGACTCCAAGTCCAAGTCCAGGGGCGGCCCCGCTTCCCTGACCCCCCGGCTTCCCCGGCACTGCCGCAGCCCCCGAGCACCGAAGCTGCAATCACCGCGAGCCTCCTCGGGACCCATCGACTCCGCACGCTAAGCGTGGGGGTGGTGCTTGCATTTCGCCTGCATCAGCATCATAATAGCAGCATGGCCACGTCGATCACGATCAGGGACATGCCGGACAAGGCGCGAGACGAGCTTGCGGCGAGGGCAGCGGCGACGGGCCGCTCGCTCCAGGAGTATCTCCGCGCTCATCTCATCGACCTGGCGAGCCGCCCCGACGTGGAGACGGTTCTCGCGAGGATTCGGGAGAGGAAGCAGCGCACTGGCACCCGTCTCCACGCGGAGAAGATCCTCGCTCACCGCGACGCCGACCGACGCTGATGCTCGTCGTTGATGCATCGCTCGTCGTCGCGGCGCTCATCGACACCGGCACGGACGGGACGTGGGCGCACGAGCTGCTCGGCACTGATCAGCTCGCCGCCCCCCACCTCATGCCCGTGGAGGTGGCGAACATCCTCCGCCGAGCGGTGCTGCATGGCGATCTTTCCGCGGATTCGGCAGCTCTCGCCCACGCGGACCTCCTCGCCCTCCGCATTGACCTGTTTCCGTACGGCCCCTTCTCCGCCCGTGTCTGGGAGCTACGCGGGAGCGTCACCTGTTACGACGCTTGGTACGTCGCTCTCGCCGAAGCGCTTGAAACACGGCTCGCAACGCTGGACGTGCGCCTCAGCCGGTCTCAAGGCCCTCGCTGCCTGTTCGAAACCCCGAGGGACGCCAGTTGAGAATTCTCACCTGACCTGCGCAGGGCGCCAGAGCTCGGATGTCCCTGTCGGGAGCGATCGGAGGGCGCATTCGGCTTCGACCAGATCCGCGAGCTTCGCCAGGGAAGCTTCCAGCTCGGGGGAGAGGTCCATCGACTCCTCGATCCTCTTCGGCTCGATGCCGATGATGGTGACCTCGGGTGTCTTCCCCAGCATGGCTGCGATCCTCGTCACGTCGAGGATCTGCAGATCGTGCAGGGAGCACTTCCACGTGCCGCAGCTCCCGAGCTCCTCCGGGGTGAGCCGGTAGACGGTGCCCGCGGGGTGCCCGCCCCGCAGGCCGTCCACCACGATGACGCGGTCATGGGTGAGGAACAATCCCAGCATGTCCATGGTGGATGTGCCGCCGTCCACCAGGGTCGTGCCACGCAGGGATCCCCTGTCCTCGAGCTCCCGGACGACCCTGACGCCGATGCCATCGTCCTTCAGGAGGATGTTGCCTATCCCCAGGACCGCGGTCTTCCTCATCCCCATCTCGCCGAGGCGGGGTGGGCCACCACGAACTCGCTCGAGATGCCCTTCTCCGGGGTGATCACGTGCACCGAGCAGCCCGTGCAGGGGTCGAAGGAGTGGACGATCCGGAGCAATTCGACGGGCTGATCGGGGTTCGCCACGTGCGCGCCGACCAAGGCCTGCTCCATGGCGCCGGCGACGCCCGCGTCATCCTTGGGGGAGGCGTTCCAGCAGGTGGGCGTCACGACCTGATAGCGGGTGATCTTGGCGTCGCTGTACTGCAGCCAGTGGCCGAGGGCTCCCCGGGGAGCCTCGGTCAGGCCGACGCCGGTGCCGGAGCTGCACGCCACTCTGGTGTAGGCGTCACTGCCCGCGACGACCTGGCTCAACCAGGTGGTCATGGCATTGGCTATCTTCTGAGTTTCCAGAGCGCGAGCCATGATCCGATCCATCACGGAGACGCCGCCTGTGTAGTATCCGCTCACCTTCATCCTGGCCAGGGGGCCGGCTTCGTGGACGCCCCCGGCGTAGCGGCTCGCCTTGAGCCAGCTGTACGCACCGCTCTTCCCGTAGGAGGGTGTGGTCTGGCCACCGGCAGGGTTGAGGCCGCTTGGGCTGGAATAGTACGAATGGCCGACATCCTCGCCGATCTGCGCGATGTCCACGCTCGCGCTGGCGCCGTCGTAGATGCGCCCCCGCTTGAACAGCGTGCTCCCACCGGGTTGGTCGAACCCGCCGTAGCAGATGAGGTTCCCGGGGCCTTTGCCGAAGCCGTAGTGATCGGAGTACACGCTCGCCAGCAGCTGTGCGTCGGGCAGGTAGGTGTCGTTGATGAACCTCTGTAGGATTGTCAGGTAAGCGCGGAAGTCGCCGATCTGGGCCGCGGTTATCGAATGCGTCACGCCGCCGGGCAACACGCTCGACACGTGCGGCACCTTGCCTGCGACGATGGCCACCATCTCCTGGGCCTGGCAGCGCATCCGCAGGGCGGTCAGGTAGTTGTTGACCAGCTGGCTGGCCTGGCTGCTCGTGAAACGCTGGTCGGCGCTGGTGGCGGGGGTGAAGGGGGGCAACGACGGGCCGGCGACGTAGTCCATCAGGTTCAGGTGATAGAAGTGCAGGAGGTGATCCTGCAGGTAGTTTCCGCCCTGGATCAACGCCCGCAGCAAGAGGGCCTGGTCGTTGGGCGTGAAGCCGATGGCCTGCTCGTTCGCCTTCGCGGAGGCGATCGAATGAGAGACCGGGCACACGCCGCAGATCCGCTGGGTGATGTAGACGGCGTCGAAAGGGTGGCGGTTCGTCAGGATGTTCTCGAAGCCGCGATACAGCTTGCCAGTGACATTGGCCGAGATGACGGTATTGCTCCCGTCCAGCTCGACGCCTATCTTGAGATGTCCTTCGATCCTGGTCACGGGATCGATCGTGATCTTGGTCATCTGGCTCATTCCTTTCGCATTTCGGCGTCCTCTTCCGTCCCTTTCCAGGGACGCCCGGACGCTCGTGTGCGAGATGGCGCCCGGTACCGGGTTGAGGAGGCGCCCGAGGTTCGCTGTGCCTAGTACTTGAGCAGCGGAGTGGTCGGGAAGCTTGGTGCCGCGCACCCGATACATCCGACATTGGATGCCACGCACCAGTTCTTCTTGTTGTTCCACTGCATGCTCGGGCAGTTGATGGTCGTGCTCGGGCCGCGGCAACCGACCATCATGTAGCAGCCCTGGACGCCGAACTCGGCCTTGGCCTGTCCCTTCCGCGGGCACGAGGAGTGAATCCTGCCCCCGTAGTAGGCCAGGGGCTGTCCGCTGGGATTCAGCTTGAGCGATCCGGGAGAGGTCAGCAGGGTCACGAGGGTGCCCACCACGGCCGTGGGATGGGCGGGGCAAGCCGGCAGGTTGACGACGGTGTTCTGGGTCTTGCCCTCCAGGACCTGGTCCACCGTCTGGACTCCGGCGTAGAGGTCGGGCTTGACCACGCCGCCCCAGGCGGCGCACGACCCGACCGCGATCACGTGCTTCGCCTTGGGCCCCAGCTCGTTGACGGCGTCCAGCATGGTCCAGTCGGCGCCGTTCCTTTCGCCGATCACGCAGCACCTGCCGCCGGCGCCCGTGGGGATCCCGCCCTCGACACACAGGATAAACTGACCGTTGTAGGTGCTCTTGGCGTCGACGATGCCGCCGACTGCCAGATCCCCGGACGAGGTGGTCAAGTTCGGGTGGTATTTCAGGCTGATCGTGTTCGTCAGCACGGTGTCGATGGTGGCCGGATCGGTCACGTTGAGCAGCGAGATCGTGCACCCGGTGCAGGCGGAGCCTTGCAGCCAGATCACCGGCGGGCTCGTGGAGGACGCGAGCGCCTCTTCCAGCTTCGTGAGCCGGGCCGCGCCCAGGGCGGCCGCGGAAGCGCTGGCCCACTTCACGAAATCACGACGGGTCATCCGCATCTGTCGAGTCCTTCCTTGCGGGGTCCTTCCCGGGATCCGAGGTCCCGTGCCGCCCGGTTGCGCAGTCGCCTGGCGAGCGCCGTGTGCGCCAGCAGTCGAGTCCGGTCCGTCAATGCCCGACAACTGGGATCCAGTCGGACGTACAATTGAAATCCGTCAAACAGGTTGCGCAGGTGGCTACGGTTGCGCTTATCGGCGCGGCTCCCGGGCGCTCGTGCAGGACCGCATGGCCTGGATGCAGAGGTGAGCGACTTGATCCAGCGCTGTCACAGCGGCGACCAGTTGATGTGATTCTCCAGCGTCACCGCCGCCGCTGTGAGCTGATGTCCGGCGCCTTGCGGCGCCTCAAGCGGAGGGGAGAACTCTCCCCCCGCACCCCACATCTCGAGCGTCAGTTCATGTGGCATGCGCTATCAAATCTGTCCTGATCAAAGTGCACCTTGATTCATGGACAGGATAGCGCCGCGGCCGTGCAAATCAAGTGGGTCATCCGTGTTTGACGTATCGCAAGCCAATGCGCCGTTCCACACACGTCGCTTTGCGCGCACGTCCACGCAATCGGGCCCACACCACCGCCTTTAACCACGCGGTGTCGAGAGCAGGTGTCCATGGGCCCAGTCGAGCACGGCCCGCAGCCGGTCGACCAGGAGAGGCCGCGCCTCGGCGTGGCGCAGCCACCGGAACTCGTGATGTTCGGGACGCCCGAGCTCGGGGTTCGTCTTGAAACGAACTTGCTCGGTCATGGTCTCGGCGAGGTAGTAGCGGGCCACCTTCCCCCGGGCGTAGGGCTGCGTCTCGAAGTAGACCCCGGCGGCGGTGAGGTGGAGGTCGGTGATCCCCGTCTCCTCGTCCACCTCGCGCTGTGCCGCTGCGAGAGGCTCCTCGCCACGCCCCACCTCACCCTTGGGGAAGTCCCAGTTTCGGTACGCGCGAAGCAGGAGGAAGAGCTGGTCCCCGGGGACGCGGCGGAACACCACGGCGCCTGCCGAGAAGGTACGGCCAGCCTTCTCCCCCGGGTGAGACATCGAGATCCCCCTACCTGCTCCCCGTCGGGGCGACGAGCTGCATCGCGAGCATCGGCTCGAGGAGCGGCGAGGTGTCCCTCGCCATCCAGCTCCGCACGACGTCCTCCGCTGGCAAGTAGCCCGGTATGTGCTGCCAGCGCGCCAAAGGGACCAGGCGCTCGCGCAGCGCGGTAGGCACATTCCGCAGGCCCGACGCTGCGAAGATGACCACGCCGCCTCGGTCGAGCGCGCGCTCCACCGCCGCGCCCTCGACGCGGCGCACTGGCCGTCTGGCGTCCAGCGTGAAGATGCCAGGCACGAAGCCGTGGACGAACAGCTCGCGGCCCGCGAGCCTGGCCAGCGCAGGGGCGGGGATGATGGGCAGGTTCACCGCCGGGATGGCGATGGCCAGGACGAGCGCGACGGCCACACCGGTCATGGCGACGCAGCCGACGAGGCGCTCGCGCAGGACGAGCCAGGCGGCGGTGGCGAGGGCCATCGCGCTCGCGACCAGGGAGCCGGTCGTGACCGCGGGAAGCGGCCACCGCAGCGTTGCGATCCCGCAGGCGGCGAGCGCGAGCAGGAGGATCGAGGTCCCCACCCGTGCCCAGCGCGGGGGCGACGCGCGGCAAGCCAGGAGCACTGCGGCCGGCGTGCACCCGAGGCCGTAGTGCGGCCACTTGAGCGACGGGATCGTGAAGACGAGCAGTACCGCCCCCACCCAGACGAGCGGCAGCAGCACCTCCGGCTCGCGCCAGCGCCGTGGCCCCGGGATCGCCGCCAGGACCAGCAGCGTCCAGGGCAGGAGGAAGACGAGGAGGCCGACGAGGAGCGTCGCCTCGCCCTGCAGCGTCCAGGGGTGGCGGAAGCGGTCGAGGTTCTGCTCCACGAAGAAGAAGTCGTAGAAGCGCCGCCCGTGCACCGCGAACGACGCGGCGTACCAGGGCAGCCCGATGGCCGCTCCGAGGATGAACGCACCCAGGCTGAATCTCGAGGCGAGGAGCGCCGGGCGCCGGAGTGCCAGGAAGCCGCCGACGACGAGCAGTACTATCACGGCTCCGACGGGCCCTTTCAGCATGAAGGCCGCTCCCGCCCCGACGCCCGCCCAGAGGAGCTGCGCCGGGCGGTCCTCCTCCGAGGCGCGCCAGGCGCCGTAGGCGGCGGCGGTGAAGGCGAGCGCCATGGGCGCGTCCATCATGGCCGTGCGCCCGAACTTCAACCAGCCGAAGGTGCTGCTCACGAGGAGCGCCGCCAGCGTCCCGGCCCGCCCTCCGTACATGCGCTGCGCCAGCGCGCCGGTGAGGAGCGCGAGCGCGATGGCCGAGGCCGCCGCCGGCAACCGACCGCCGAAGAATCCGCGCCCGAAGGCCGCGTAGCCCACTCGCTCCGCCCAGTAGAGAAGCGGCGGCTTGAACCACTTCGCCTCTCCGTCGATGGTGGGCGTGAGCCATGCGCCGTTCGCGTCCATCTCCGCGCTGATGCCGAGGTAGTACGATTCGTCGGGATGCGTGACGGACGAAGAGTTGCCGAGCGAGGGTAGGTAGAGCAAGGCGAGGAAAGCGACGAGGCCGAAGCGCTTCATGGGCGCGGGACAAATACCCGATCAGGGGCCGGTGCGTCTCCAGATGCGCGGAGATCCGGCGAAGGTCATCCTGTCCGGGGAACTATTCTGGATTACCCCATTAGAGGCGGGCCGGGAAAAAAGGAGGCCGCCGGAATGGACCAAAGGGGTATCATCTGCGCAGCGCGAACGCGTAGCCCCGGGGGAAGCCTCCGATGCGATCGCAGGAGCCACTGGAGCCGGACGAAGACCTGTGCGCGCGGGCGGGCGGGCGCTGGCTGGCCGACGCGTTCGGGGTGGCGAAGGCCTGCGCCTGGTACTGGGAGGCCGCGAGCGGGCGGATCGAGTCGGCGCCGGGTTCGGCCACCCTTTTCGAGGGGGCCCCCTCCACGCTCGACGACCTCGAGGAGCTGGTGCACGAGGGCGATCGTGCGCTGCGGAAGTCGGTGCTCTCTCGCGCGCTCGAGCGCGGCGACTCGTGGGTATGCACGTTCCGGCTCGCGCGGGTCCGGGGGGTGCGCTGGATAGAGGAGCGGGGGCAGGTCTGGCTTGGCGCAGACGGGCGGCCCGCACGGGCGGCAGCGCTCGCCCTCGACGTCACCGCGCGCAAGCAGGCCGAGCAGTCGCTCGAGACCCAGCTGCGGAGCGAGAGCCGCGAGCGGCATGCCGCCGAGGTGGCGGTCGGGATGTCCGAGGCCGTGCTGCGCGCGTTGTCGCGATCGGAGGCGTTCCTCGAGTCGATCTTCACGTCGATGGAGGACGGGCTCGTGCTGTACCGCCCGGACGGGAGCATCAGCCGCATGAACCCGAGGGCGCGCCAGATGCTCGGCTACGGAGAGGCCGAGCAGGACGAGCCCATTCACGTCCGGCTGGCGCGAGTTCGCACGCTCGACGTGGAAGGGCAACCCGTTCCCCTGGAGCGGCTCCCGATGGTGGCTGCGCTGCGCGGCGAGACCACCCGCGGCGTCCCGCTCGTGCTGCGGTTCGTGGACGGACGGAACGTCTGGGCCACTGCCGGAGCGGCCCCCATCCGCGCCTCCGATGGCACCATCGTGGGAGCGGTGCTCACGCTCTCGGACGTGACGCGCCTGCACGAATTGCAGGAGCAGCGCGAGGACCTGGCGCGCATGATCTCCCACGACCTGCGCACGCCGCTCGGTGTCATCCTCGCCCAGGCCAAGCTGCTGGGGCGACGGAGCGAGGGCGCCGACTCCGTGCGGACGCGCAGCGAAGCGATCGTCGCGAATGCGCAGCGCATGGCGGCGATGTTGAACGACCTCGTCGAGTCGGCGTTGCTCGAGTCGGGCAAGCTTCGGCTCGAGCTGGCGCCGCTGGACGTCGTCGGCATGGTGCGGGATCTGCGCGCCCGGCTGCCCGCACCGTTCGGCGGGGAGCGCATCCGGCTCGAGGCCGCCCAAGGGATACCGCCCGCGCTCGCCGACTCGAACCGGCTCGAGCGCGTGCTGGTGAATCTCCTCACCAACGCCCTCAAGTACTCGGCGCCCGCCAGCGAGGTCCTGGTGCGCGTCGGGGCGGACGGCGGTCACCTGGTGCTCGAGATCGAAGACCGCGGCCAGGGGATCGCTCCGGAAGACCTGCCGCACCTCTTCGAGCGCTACTTCCGCGCGCTCGGGTCGAGCCGCCTGGAGGGGATGGGCCTCGGACTCTATACGGCGCGTATGCTGGTGGAGGCGCACGGCGGCACGATCGGGGTGACGAGCGTGCCGGGGCAGGGAAGCGTGTTCCGCGTGCGGCTGCCGGTGGGACCGTCTTGCGCGTGATCGCCCGCTCCCCCCGCCGAAAGACCCGCGTCCGAGACGGACTCCCGCGGCCATTCACCGTGCGGCGCTGGCACGGCGCCGCGGGGGCGCTTACACGATCCGGGTGAAGCCAGGTGCCAACGGCCCGTGCTGGTGTGGTAGCGGGCTAAAGTACAAGAAGTGCCATCGCGACGCCGATGCGGCAGGTCCTGACGTTCGAGCCGGCCTCCGGCCGGGTGTGGTGCGGCCGGGCGTCGTCTCGCCACGTCGGACGGTACCCCCCGGTATTTCGCGGCCCAACTACGCGGTGAGCGGCCACCCGCGGCCATCGGCCCGCGTCGCGGATCCCGTGGTGCGGATCGAGAAGATCCGGCGCGCCTGCCAGGCGGCGGCGGAGGTGCTGGCGGAGGGCGGTCGCGCGCTGCGGCCGGGCATCACCACGGACGCCATCGACGCCATCGTCCACGAGGCGTGCCTCGCGCGCGGTGGGTACCCGAGCACGCTCAACTACCATGGCTATCCGAAGTCGCTCTGCACCTCCGTGAACGAGGTCATCCTGCATGGCATCCCCGACTCGCGGCCGCTTCAGGACGGCGATATCGTGAACCTGGACGTCACCATCTACCTCGACGGCATGCACGGCGACTGCTCGGCCACCTTCGCGGTGGGCGAGGTGGACGCGGTGTCGCACCAGCTCATGCGCGTGACGCGCGAGTGCATGGAGCTGGGGATCTCCGCGGTGAAACCCGGCAGGCCCATCTCCGAGATCGGGAAGGCCATAGAGCGCCGCGCCGCGGCACACGGCTACGGTGTCGTGCGCGCGTTCTGCGGTCATGGCATCGGGGAAGACTTCCACATGGAGCCGCAGGTGCTCCACTACTACGAGCCGAGGGCGCGGGAACGGATGGAGGAGGGGATGGTGTTCACGATCGAGCCGATGCTCACCATGGGCCAGCCCGACCACGTCCTGTGGCCAGACGGCTGGACCGCGTCGACGGCCGACGGTCAGCGCGCCGCCCAGTACGAGCACACCATCCTCGTGACGCGCGACGGCGCCGAGATCCTGACGCTCGCGCCCGAGCTTGTGGCGAAGCCTCGAGAAGTCGCGCACACCTAGAGCGTCCAACCGTTTGAAATCGTGGTGATCAGCGGAAGGCGGCATGGGGAGCGCCATTCAGCTCGCAGGCGCGCCCGATCCGGGAGAGCAGATCCTCCACGTCGAAGGGCTTCAGCAGGACGTCGTCGGCGGCAGGCATGGTCTCCAGGCGCGGAGCCATCCCGGTCATGAGGACGATCGGCGGGCGTGGCCAGAAGGATGCGTCGATGTCGACGAGGAGCCGATCGGCATTCATGTGCGGCAGGACCAGGTCGAGCAGGATCGCGTCCGGACGCGGCGCCTCGCGCAGGAGCCGCAGGGCCGACTCGCCGTCCTGTGCCGTCTCGACCTCGTATCCGGTGATCCGCAGGATGTCCGCGATGCTCTCGCACAAGGCGGGATCGTCTTCCACGACGAGCAACCGGTAACCGTTCCGCATGGCCACTGGAACCCCCGCCTCGGAGTGCACTCACGCTGGCGATGGCCGGGCAAGGCGAGAAGGCCCTTCGCGTATTCCCTCCTTGACGGACTGCCTTGCCGGCCGACCGGTACATGGGCCGAAGCTTTGTCACTGCCCCCCCGGGATGGGGTATGGATGAGCCCGCAGGGAGGGGCTGTCCCAGGGTTTTCCCCCGCCTCGGTGGGAAGTGGTTGCGCGTCCCACGTGCGCCGAACTCGCGGCTCCGTGGCGCTGGATGGTGCCGATGCGCCCTGGCTCGTGTCCTGGGCTCGCCCGACGGCGCGAGATTTCCCGGGGAGATAAGCTGCCTATCGTGCCGCTCCGGTCCAAGATCCTGGTGGTGGAGGACGACGACGACTTGCGCGAGGCTGTCGCCGCCTCCATCGCAGAGCTCAACGTCGACGTGGAGCAGGCGAGGGACGGCCTGGAGGGTCTCGAGCGCCTCGCGGACGGCGCCTCGCCGCCGAGCGCGATCCTGCTCGACATGCGCATGCCGCGCCTCGACGGAGCCGGGTTCCTGGCTGCGATGCGCTCCCAGCCGCACCTCGCGCACATCCCGGTCATCACCATGACCGGAGGGCAAGCTCTGGCTCCCGATCCGCTCATCGCGTCCAGGCTGAACAAGCCGTTCGACATCGAGGAACTGGCGCGGATCCTTGTTTCACTTTGCGAGAATTGAGCTCGCGTGGGGCGCCCCCGTCGCCCGCCCTCACCGTCCCACATGTCGCAAGCGCTGGCTCTCCCGGTACGGGAAGATGTCCACGATCTCTGCCGCCCGGTGAAGCTCCTGCATGCGGCGCCAGAAGTCTGCGGTCATGATCTCGCCGTGCGAGGCCAGGAAGGATCCCCGCAGGCTCTCCGGGAGCCCCAGGAAGTTGATGAACTCCTCCGGGAAGACGTCGTTCTCTCCCACGTAGAACCAGGGCTCGTCGCTCATCTCGTCGGCGTCGTCGCGCGCCCGCGGGATCTCACGGAAGTTGCAATCGGTGACGAGGCACAGCTCGTCGTAGTCGTAGAAGATGACACGACCTGTGCGCGTCACGCCAAAGTTCTTGAGGAGCAGGTCACCCGGGAAGGTGTTCGTTGCCGCGAGATCGCGGATGGACTGCCCGTAGTCGAGGAGCGCATCGCGCGCGCTCCACTCGTCCCGCTCGCGGATGAAGAGGTTGAGCGGCACGACGCGCCGCTCCGCGTACAGGTGGCGGATGAAGACGTGCTCGTGGT
>Ga0154716_1120_pt2 | contig 10907 bp, 6 predicted proteins | sample Rifle2008BG16ft_FD_105724 | JGI IMG/M metagenome (GOLD analysis project Ga0154716, IMG submission 105724) | Anaeromyxobacter sp. RBG_16_69_14
CTCGCCTGTGTGCCTCGCGCTCGCGGCCGTCGGCTCCGCGTTCATGGCGAGCTTCGTCGTAATCCCCAACTTCTCGGCCTACCTGCAATTCAACTGTGGGTTTCCTCGGGGGAAACTCGGCCAGCTCTATCTCGCGGGCGGCGCGGTGACGTTCTTCACGATGCGGGTCACAGGGGCGCTCGTCGATCGCCACGGCGCACCGCGCGTCGCCGCGGCCGCCACCGTCCTTCACCTGGGGGTGCTCGCGCTGCTCGGGTTCGTCCTGCCCGGCGCGCCCGTTCCACTCGTCTACGTCGGGTTCATCGGTTTCATGCTCGCGAACTCGACCCGCAACGTCTCGGCTGGCGCGCTGACGAGTCGCGTTCCCTCTTCAGTCGAGCGCGCACGGTACATGTCCCTGCAATCTGCGACGCAGCACCTCGCCGCGTCGGCCGGGGCCCTGCTCTCGAGCGCGCTCCTCCGCAGCGAGGGGGGGCTCCTCGTGGGCATGGAGAGGGCGACGGGGCTCGCGATGCTCCTCGCGCTCCTTCAGCCGATCCTCCTCTACCGGCTGGCGCCGCTGCTCGCGCGAGGTGGGCACGGGAGTCAGGTGGAGCGCCGGGCGGAGGCCGGCGCTCCATAGCCATCCTCTACAGCTGGAGACGCGGGTGCGGGCGCAAGACGCCTGCCTAGGTCGCGCGTCCCCCGATGCCGAGCTCCTCCCGGTGAGCAGCCCATGGGGTGCAATTTGCTCAAGCGCTGAGCAGTCCCCCCACCTGCACGTGATTCTCGAGAGATCCCCCTGCGTGACGAGCAGCATCTCTCGCTCGCCTCCGTCGCATCACCGAAGGGTGACGATCCATGTCGTGAAGCCGCTGCCGCTCTTCGACGGCCGCTTCTCGGTCTTCCAGGCCGCACCTCGTTGCCCGAACACGGCGTTCATCGCCTTGGGAACGAGCCCGTAGGCGATCTTGGCGCGGTCCGAAAGCGCGTCGGGCAATGCATCCTTCAGACGCTCCTGGACGCTCCGCCACGGCATGCCGTTGCGCCGGAGCTTCTCGATGAACTGCCCGTCGAACCGGAACGCCTCGATGGCCCCATCTTCGTAGGAACCGAGGACGTCCTGCTCTCCGTCCGTCTGGGCGTCATCGCCTCGCGGGGCCGCGGAAGCCGCTGCCAGTGCCGCCGCCTTTCCACCCAGGTTTCCGAAGTCCTTGAGCGTGATCACGGCCGAGTCCGCGTCGCCCGCTTCGATCGCGCGGGCGACCGCGTTCTGCTCGGCGTGCTCAACCCAGTTGCGCAGATCGCGGCCGCTCTTGCCGGTGACCCGCGCCGCTAACAGCGCGGCGCCGGACTTCAGCTCGAAATCGACCGGCTTGCCCGACAGCATCACGTTCAGCAACTGTTCGACTCCCTCCTGATCAGGAAATGGAATCTCGATGCGCTTGGATAGCCGCGAGAGCACGGCCTCATCGATCTGGTCCAGGCGGTTGGTCGCGGCCAGCACGAACACATGCTGTCCGTGCACCTTGGCGCCATCCATCTCCTGTAGGAGTTGGCCAACTATTTCCGTCGCGATACTGTCGTGGTGTCCACCGCGCACGCGGGCGACGATGTCGATCTCGTCAATGAACAACAAGGACGGTGCCGCTTCCCGCGCACGTTCGAACAGCTCGCGCACCTTCTGCGCACTTTGCCCCAGGAAGCCTTGCTTGATATCCGCTGTGGACGCGGCGATGAAGCGCAAGCCGGTTTCGTTCGCCAAGGTGCGTGCGATCTGAGTCTTGCCAGTCCCGGGTGGGCCAAACAACAGCAGGCCCCGTGGAACCGCGATCCCACGTTGCTGGAAGGCGTCGGCATCCTTGAGCAGGCCGGCGGTCGTCTTCAGATCCTTCAGCGTGGGCTCGGGCAATACCAGCGTGTCCCAGCGTGCAGAAGCATCGGTTGCGGTGGAACCCTGTTTCCGGAAGGCTGCCGTGAGGCGCTCCAGCATCGCGTCGGTGACGGAGGCGTTGGCGCCGGCCTCGCGCACCAGACGTTTGGCCAGACTGGCCAGGTCGCGGCCGGACAGTCCCTGCGTCAGCAGCGCCGTCTGCCGCGGCAGCGCGGATGCATGGTCGAGGCTGGCGAGTTCCTTGCCCAGGATCTCCAAGCGCCTTCCGCCATCAGGCAGGCCGATCTCGATCTGGTCGTCGAAGCGCGAGAGGATCGCCGGGTCGATCAGGTCACGGCGGTTGGTGGCGCCCATTACCCAGACGCTGGTCTGCTTGGTGAAGCCCTCCCATTGCGCGAGGAAGGCGGTGACGACTTCCTCAACGAAGCTGTCGGTGTTGACACCGCCGCGCCGTCCGAACACACCTTCGCATTCATCCACGAACACGACGGCGCGCGGCTGGGCCAGCGCCTTGCTCCAGAGCTCCTTGACGCGCTGTCCGCTCTGGCCGATGTGGCCGGCCTTGAGGTCCACGAGCGACAGCGGAAAGAACGCGCAGCCCATGCCTTCGGCAACGGTCCTGGCGATGAGTGTCTTGCCAGTGCCGGGTGGGCCATACAGCAGCAACCCGTGCGAGGCGGAGGCCTTGCCCTGGGCGAAATCCCTCGTGAGCGCGAGCAGGCGCCGCTTGAGGTCATCGGACACCGCGACGTTTGCCCATGCCAGCTCGGGATCGCGTTCCTTGGGCATGACCTTGTTCGAGCGCAGCGCGCGGCTGCGCTCGGCCTGGGTCGCGATCCTGGCATACCGGTCGCAGGCCTCGTCGAACGTATGTGCCAGCGCCTTGACCTCCGCCGCAAGCGGAGGGAGCACATTCTCCTGATAAAGGTCGCGGAGCCAGGCCGCGACCGGAAGCTTGCCTTCAGTCCGCAGCGGGATGAGCGCTACGCCACGATTTCCGGCATCGGCCACCGCGACCACGATGTCGCCTGGTTCGACGCCACGTACAGACTTCCATGTCGCCACGCCGAAACCGGTCGTGCCTGCCGCGACGCGGGCGGTCGTGTAGAGTTCCGGGAACTCATGGTCGTCGCTGGTGGCTTCCAGACGCATCAGTCGGAAGCGGTATCTGGCCAGAGAGATGCGCGGTAGGATCTCCAGCTCGAAGTAGATGGCCACGACCAAAGCGAGCGCCAGCGGCCAATAGCCTATCAGCGGCAAGCCAGTACCCACCCTGGGCAGGACAGACCAAGTCAGGACTGCGATGGCCGCGGACCATTTCGACGGCACCCACAACTCCACCGGCTGCGACTTCTCATGCGCGTTGCGCATGGGCCGCAGCAATTTGCGCAAGCTGCGCGTCGCATAGTGCCTACGCAGCACGCGATCGATGTCCTCAGCGACGTGAAGCAGTTCAGCTTCGGCAGCCTTGACGTCGCTGTGAGGCGGCTGTCTGTCCATTCTGTTGACCTGGCTCACGCCTCTCGACTCCATGCGTCGACTTCGGCACGCTCCTACCCGATATGCTGGCTCCAGCGTTAGGCTGAGGAAGAGCGCGATACGTGTCAAGGGAACTTGTCGTACAAGCAGAAGACGATGCCGAGGTCGCAGCGGATTCCTCGGGCGTCGCGAACCTGACGAACCTGTCCGAACAGGAGGTGAGGACCGAACGGGCCCAGCGTGCGAGGCTCGCGCAGCTCGCCGAGTACAGCGAGAAGGGCTCGCTGCCCCTGCCCTGCAGGCGCCTGCAACCCCACCAGCTAGCCTTAGCTTAGCTAAGCTAGAAGGCGAGCACCAGCTTGCCGAAGGTGTCGTTTCGCTCCATGCGCTCGTGCGCCTCGCGGACCCGCTCGAGCGGGAACACCGCGTCGATGACGGGCTTCACGCGGCCTGCCGCGAGGAGGGGCAGGACGTCCCTCGCGAACGATCGCGTGGCCAGGAGCTTCTCCTCGAGCGGGCGAGGGCGGAGGACGGTGCCGATGACCTCGCCGCGCTTGCGCATGAGGAGCCCGAAGTCCACCTGCGCCTCCCGGCCGCCCAGGGTGCCGATGACGACCAAGCGCCCGCGCTGCGCGAGCGCCGCCACGTTCTCGGGGGCGTAAGCGGCGCCCACGAAGTCGAGGATCGCGGGCACGCCGTCACCCCCGGTGAGGCGCCTCACCTCGTCCGCGAAGCGTGGCTCCCCCCTGTCCACGAGGATGCCGTGGGCGAGCCCGAGCGCCTTCGCGCGCTCGAGCTTCTCGGCGCTGCGGCTCGTGCCAATCACGGTCGCGCCCGCTGCCCGGGCCAGCTGTAGCGCGGCGGTGGCGACGCCCGAGCCCACCGCGTGTACGAGCACTGGCCAGCCCGGCCGCAGGGCGCCCAGCGTGAAGAGCGCGTCGTGGGACGTGACGAAAGACTCCATGGTCGCGCCCGCCTCCTCGAGCGACAGGCGCTCCGGTACGCGCACCAGCATGCGCTCGTGCGCGACGGCCAGCTCCGCCTGACCCTCTCCCGCCGCGATGGCCATGACCCGGTCGCCCGGCGTGAAACCGGTGACGCCTTCGCCGAGCGCGGCCACCTCACCGGCCAACTCGAGGCCAGGTACGTCCTCGCGCACCCCGGGAGGCGGCGGGTAGAGGCCGCGCCGCTGCAGGAGGTCCGCGCGGTTGAGCGCCGCCGCTCGCACGCGCACGAGCACCTCTCCGCGCGACGGTCGCGGATCGGCGAGCTCGCGGACCCCGATCACCTCGGGGCCGCCCTTGCCTGCGAAGACCACTGCCCTCATGAGATCCTCCTCATCCCGGGTGCGCCGAAGTGACCGGTGGCCGCGCCAAACGGAGCCTCGACCTCGGCGCCGTCGGTGTCGCCCGTCACCTCGGACCATCCCGGCGCGACGCGGCCGAGAGGATAGGCGTCGCTGCGCGGGGGCGCGAGCCGCGCGCCGTCGATCGGGCAGGCGCGGGCGGCCGCATCCTCGAAGCCAGGGACCGCGTCGGTGGGCTCCAGCGCGACGGCGAGCGCGTACCCGTTGTAGCCGCCTTCCCACCACATGGTGAGCTCGGCCTGCCCGCGGGCTGCTGCGGCGAGCGCGTCGAGGAGGGCGTCGCGGAAGGCGCGGAAGGGCGTGGTGTCGTGGCGCGGGTCGGCGCCGGCCGGCACGAGCGCGCCATAGCGGGCCCGCAGATCGTCGAGTGCGAAGAGGACGATGTGGGCTGGCATCGTCTTGCCTACGTAATGCCCGACCGAAGGCTGGGCCGCCCCGGGGCGCTGGATCCCGGTCCGTGCTGAGCCGCGGGGGCAGTGCTCCCGCCCTACAGAACCGTGGTCACCGTCCAGGAGCCACGTTTCCGCAGCGCACCAGCGCGGGCGTGAATCGCCCGCGCACGTCGCCGCCCTCGCGCGCGGCCTGTGCGCGGACCGCTCGACAGGACGAAGGGCCCGCGTGGCGCGCCAGCACCTCGGCCGCGGTGGCGCGCACGGTCGGGTCGCGCGCTCCCTCCAGCACCGGCCGGAGCTCCTTCACCAGATCCTTCGTCGCCAGCAAGCGCGAGGCCCCGCGGAGCGCGCTCGCGCGGACGCCGAAGGGCTCGCGCTCGGAGCGGGCGGTCTCGAGCACGAGCTCTCTCGCGCGCTCGCCGCCCACGACCGACAGCGCGTCGACGGCCTTTGAGCGCCGGCTGGGCAGCGCCTCCGGATCGCGCACCACGGCCTCGAGCGGCGCCACGGCCCGCGGCCCGAGCGCGCGCCACCTCGCGGCCGGGATGGGCGTGTCGATGGCGCCGAGATAGGCCCGCACGCGGTTCGCGACTTCGGCGGCAGGGAGGTCCTCCGTCGTCGTGGTCGTGGCCGGGGTCTCGCTCGCCTTCGGGCGAGCGTTGCGAGCGGGCGTGCCGACGCCGGCCAGGGCGAGGAGGAACGCGAGCGATAGCGCGGTCATTGCGGCCTCACTGGACGAGCGGGTTTGCGCGGATGACGGCCTGCTGCTGCGGGGTGAGGATCCCCAGCGAGCCCTGGGAATCCAGGAGCCAGAACATGAGGTTGGCGCCGCCGCTACAGCTCGTGCTGGCCGTGCACTCCGTGACCGTCATCTGGTGCTCCGTGTTGGTCGCGGGCGGGGGGATCGCGTCGCTGCACCGGTCGGTCGCACTGGCGGCCTTGCAGGTCGAGCAGGGGCAGGGAGCGGAGTCGTCGAGCGGGTCGAAGAGGGTCCCACCCGACTCGGTCACGTGGTACAGGCCGAGGAAGTGCCCTGCCTCGTGCGCGATGATGTAGGCGGTGAGGTCTGCGCCGCAGTCGAGGTTGGGGTCGCCGTTGCAGTGGGCGCTGCCGAAGCGCAGGTCGTGCGTCGTCACGGCTGCGCCGCTCGCGATCGTGCCGCCGATGGTGGAAGGGCCGGGGATGGTGCCGTCGATTCCGACGATCAGCTGGTTTTCCGCCAGGCCCGTGGCCTGGAATGAAGAGACGAAAAAGATGTTGAGGGTGTTCCCCGCCTCGGCGAGCTTCAGGAGCTGCGAGAGCTCTCCGCACGCCCCGGCCTCGTCTACGTTCACGCCGGTCGCGTAGGCCGCTCGCACCGACTCCGGGAGGTCCTTGTACGTGATGCTTCCCACCGTGACGCCGGCGTTCGAGAAGATCGTCCGCAGCGTCGTCGCCATGCGGCCGAGATCGGGGTCGCTGGCCGCGGCGGCTGCCGAGAGCTCGCGGTCCGTGCCCGAACTGTCCTCTGCCGTCGCCACCACGAAGTAGATGGCGACGTCGAGCGTACCGGTGGCCGGTATGGCGCCGGCCTCGGTCGGCTTGGTGATGACGGTCACGTCATAGGTGCTCTCGTCCGTCGCGCCGGTCGGACACGAGAGGTCCGACGGAAGCGGGGAGGCGGCCGGATTGGTGCACTCGTAGGCGTAGTCGGAGACGATCATGCTCCAGGGCCCCGCCGGGAGGCCACTCGGCCCCACCATCGCGAGGCCGGCGGTGGTGTTGGGGATCGTGAACGTGCCCGTGGACGGAGAGGCGCCGCCGTAGTAGGCGAGCAGGGACGAGAGGTCGTCAGGGATCTGCTGGTTGTCGTCGTAGACGACGTTCCCGTCGGGATCCTTCACCATGAGCGGGACGGCCGTGTTGTCCACCTTGAAAGTCTGCCCCGACGCCAGCACGACGTAGTCGGGCGCGCTGATCGCTTGCTCGACGATCGTGACGCTCGCCGTGTTCGCGGGGACGTCGAACGCGACCGTCTCGCCGACCTTGAACGTGCCGAGCTTCTGGACGCGTTCGAGGAGCGCGCTGGTCCCGACCGGTTTCGCGGAGGCGTCGCAGACCGGTGCGGTGCCTCCGTCGGAATCGTCGATGACGCAGACCCCGTCGGCGTTGCAGGAGCCGCCGGGGCAGGTGCAGGTCGCGGGCGAGCTCGAGCTCTTCGAGCTGTCGCTGCCGCACCCTGCGAGGAGGACCACGGCGGAGAGGAGGAGGGCGCTCGTTCGCATGGGCAGGACGGAGTGTTGTTCAAGCTGGATGTGCGCGACAAGGCCACTGTATCCTTCCCGCGTGGAAGGCGGGGGGCGAGTTGGCAGTCGATTCGGCCAGGTGTCCGTTTTCCGGGCCAGACGGAGACAGCTGCCGCGTGGCGTCGCGCGCCTCCGCACGCGACGGGATGCAAGCCCCCGCCCTACACCGCGAAGCGGCAAAGGGTCCGTGGGTGCGGAGCCCCCGGATCTGAAAGACGGCGAGGCCGGCGGCTCGCTCGCGCCAGCGAGCGAACGCGCCGGAGGCGCTGCCGCCGGTCAGGTGAGGTGAGGAGGGGGCGGAGCTACGCCCGCGCCGCGCTGCCCAGTGCCCGCTCGGCCATGGCTTGCTCGCGCCCTTCGTGGTCGCGCAGCTCCGAGGCGACCCGGGCCGCTCGCTCGCCCACCTGCGCCGCCGGGAGGCCGCCTCTGGCGCCCCTGGCCAGGTCCGTCACCTCCTGGAGGATGGTGCGGTGCTCGTCGAGGAGCGCGTCCACCTGCTCGGACACTCCGCGCTCGGCGAGGATGCCGAAGATGCCCTGGTCGCGCTCCTCGCGCTCGAAGTGGCCCGACAGGAACGCGGACAGGTCCTCGAGCGCCGTCACCAGCGTAGCCACGTCCCGCGCTTCCCTGACGCGGGAGGTGATGGCGGCGAGGTCCCTGTGGTCGGCTTCCATCACCTGCTGCGCCGCGGCCAGGCGATCGGCCTGCGTGAACTGCGCCGCCTCGGTCGAGCCGGCGAGGGCCGCGGTCGTCGCGTGGCCGCCCGTGATCGTCTCGAGCACGTGGTCGAAGTAGCCGGTGCCGACCTCCTGCTGGTGGCGGGTGGCGGTGTAGCCCGCCTTCTCGGCAGTGAACTCCTCCTGCTGCAGGTCGCTGTAGGCCGCCATGCCACGGTCCCGGAAGTTTCGGGCGAGCTGGAACGACGCGTAGTTCAGCGCGTGGAAGCCGGCCAGCGTCACGAACTGGAACTTGTAGCCCATGGCGCCGAGCTCGCGCTGGAAGCGCGCGATGGTGGCGTCGTCGAGGTTCTTCTTCCAGTTGAAGGAGGGCGAGCAGTTGTACATGAGCATCTTGCCGGGGTAGCGCGCGTGCACGCCCTCGGCGAAGCGCCTCGCTTCCTTCAGATCGGGCGTCGAGGTCTCGCACCAGAGCAGATCGGCGTAGGGGGCGTAGGCGACGGCGCGGTGGATGGCGTACTCCACGCCGCCCTCGAGGTGGTGGAAGCCCTCGGGCGTGCGGCCCTTGGCCCTGTCGATGAACGGCGCGTCGTACTCGTCCACGTCGCTCATGATGAGCTTGGCCGAGTCGGCGTCCGTGCGGGCGATGAGCAAGGTGGGGACGCCCATCGCGTCGGCGGCGAGGCGCGCGGCGGTGAGGGTGCGCACGAACGCGGAGGTCGGGACGAGCACCTTGCCGCCCAGGTGGCCGCACTTCTTCTCGGCCGCCACCTGGTCCTCGAAGTGCACGCCGGCCGCGCCCGCCTCGATCATCGCCTTCATGAGCTCGTAGGCGTTGAGGGGGCCGCCGAAGCCGGCCTCGGCGTCGGCGATGATGGGGGCGTAACAGGGAGCGCCGTCCTGGCCCTCGCCGTGCGCGATCTGATCGGCGCGCTGGAAGGCGCGGTTGATGCGCCGGACCAGGTTCGGGACCGAGTCGGCCGGGTAGAGGCTCTGGTCCGGGTAGGTCTGCCCGGCCGTGTTGGCGTCGGCGGCGACCTGCCAGCCGGAGACGTAGACGGCCTTGAGGCCCGCCTTCACCATCTGCACGGCCTGGCTGCCGGTGAGGGCGCCGAGCGCGGGGAGATAGGCTTCGGTGTTGAGCAGATCCCAGAGCCGCTGGGCGCCCAGCTGCGCCAGCGTGTGCTCGATCTTCACCGTGCCGCGCAGGCGCTCCACGTCGGACTTGAGATACGTGCGCTTCACGCCGTCCCATCGGCGAGGGTCGGGGTGCGCCGGCGCGGGGTCGTCACCGCGTTCGCCGTGTTCACGAGTGACGAGGGCGACGCTGCCATCCCTTGCCACCGCGCCCGCTCCAAGGTCGCCGACGAGCACGTCGTAGGCAGGCAGCGTGAGGAACTCCCCGAACTCGTCCGCGGTGGACATGCGCTCGAAGATGGCGCGCGCCTCCGGAAATTTACCGTTCGTGAAGCGCCGGTCTCCCACCTCGAGGTGGACGCGGTCCAGCTCCTCGGCGACCAGGCGCAGGAAGTACTGCGCCGTCACCGGGTGCCCCGTGTCGTCGAGGGTCACGCCGTGGTGGATCCACTGCCACACCTGCGCCCGGCTGATCTCGGCGGTGGCCGCGTCCTCCATCAGGTTGTAGAGCGGCACGCAGCCCGAGCCGCGCAGCCACGCCTCGAGGTACTGGATGGAGACGCGGATGGAGTGGCGCAGGCCCGCCTCGGTGTGCGTGCCTCCGGGCACGGCCAGGAGGTCCTTCTGGCCGATCCTCACGTCGTCGCGCTTCACGTGGATCTGGTGCGGGCCCTTCATGTGCTCGTCGAAGATCTCCTTCGCGACGGGGACGAGCCCGGGGTGCGCCACCCAGGTGCCGTCATGGCCGGCCTTCACCTCGCGCAGCTTGTCAGCGCGCACCTTGGCGAGGGCGGCCTCGCTGGCGACGGGATCGTCCTTGATCGGGATCTGCGCCGCCATGCCACCCATCGCGTGCACGTTGCGCTTGTGGCAGGTCTGGATGAGGAGCTGCACGTAGGCGTCGAGGAACGACTTGTCCATCGTGACCTGACCGCGATCGGGCAGGACGAACCTGGGATCGGCGTGGAAGCGCTTGATGTACGAGAAGATGTAGTCCCAGCGGCCGCAGTTGAGGCCGGCCGAGTGCTCGCGCAGCTCCCAGAGGATCTCGTCCATCTCGAAGGCGGCCGGCAAGGTCTCGACGAGGCAGGTCGCCTTGATCGAGCCGCGCGGCACGCCGACCACCTCCTGCGCCCGCACGAAGACGTCGTTCCACAGGCGCGCCTCGAGGTGGCTCTCCAGCTTGGGCAAGTAGAAGTACGGGCCCGAGCCGCGCGCGAGCAGCTCCTTCGCGTTGTTGTGGAAGTAGACGCCGAGGTCGAGGAGGCCGCCGGGGACGGGGCGCCCGTCCACGAGGACGTGCTTCTCGACGAGGTGCCAGCCGCGCGGGCGGACGAAGAGCACCGCCGTCTTCTCGTTCAGTTTGTACTTCTTGCCCGTGTCGGGGGCCGTGTAGTCGATGGCGCGCCGGACCGCGTCGCGGAGGTTCACCTGACCCTGCGTGTTGTTCTCCCATGTGGGCGAGTTCGAGTCCTCGAAGTCGGCCATGAACACCGAGGCGCCCGAGTTGAGCGCGTTGATGATCATCTTGCGATCGACCGGACCCGTGATCTCGACGCGTCGCTCGAGCAGGTCGGGCGGGAGCGGCGCCACCGTCCACTCCGAGGAACGAATGTGCGCCGTCTCGGGGAGGAAGTCGGGGCGCTCACCGGCATCGAAGCGCGCTTGGCGCTCGCGGCGGCGAGCGAGCAGCTCGTC
>Ga0154716_1018_pt1 | contig 10895 bp, 14 predicted proteins | sample Rifle2008BG16ft_FD_105724 | JGI IMG/M metagenome (GOLD analysis project Ga0154716, IMG submission 105724) | Anaeromyxobacter sp. RBG_16_69_14
GGTCTTGTCGAGCGCGAGCCCGACCCCGAACAGCGTCAGCTTGGCGAGGACGTCGCCGCCGATGATGGCGGTGCCTTCGTTCCCCTTGGTGGCGTTGGCGACGCTGGTGGCGGCATTGTTGACGTTGAGGTTCTGCCACCCCCCGTACGCCTCGAGCGTCAGCGAGCTGCCGATGAGATCGGCGGCGCGCGCTGGCGCGGCTGCGATTGCGCTCCCTGCCAGGATCGCAGTCGCCAGGACCACGGTTGCAATCCGACTGGGCTTCTCTCTGCTCGTCTTCATCATTTCCTCCTCGATGGCTTTCGAATTGACTCGGCCCGGGCCTGGGACGCCCGCGGCGCTGTCAGAGCGTTGTAGCCGCCAGCGAGGGTGTGCACGCGTCGTGCCCGTCGAGCGCCGGCGCGAGGTGCACGTCTGCGGGGCCCGGGGATCCGGAGCCCTTGCCAAGGGGCCGTACGCTGTGCGTCCGCGAACGTTCGCGAACACGGATCCCAGCCCGGAAGTCAGGCCCCGACTCGCTCCCGGGGGCTTGGCCCGCCCTGTGGCCGGCACGGTGACCCCGCTCCTCTCCGCGATCGGCGGGGTCGTCACCGCGCTCGCTGGGCTCCTCGCCTTCCTCTTCCTCACCATCTTCATGCTGGTCTTCGGGCGCGATCTTGCGACGGGCGAGCGGGTTCGTCTGGTCCCGGCTGGCGTCGCAGGCCCTCGGCCAGTCCACCTCCAACTCTCGCATCGAGAATACGCCGGGGTATTTCGCGGTCGTCATCGGCGAGCCGATCTTCAAGAGCGATCGGCTACGGCTGGGCTTCTCCATCACGAACGCCGTCTCCTGGTCGCCGTCCGCCATCGACGAGGTGATCGAGGCTCCGCCCAGCTCGGGACAGCGGCTCACCTATTCTTCGAGGGTGGGGTTCTCGACCGCGCGCAGGGTCGCCCGCAACTGGACGAGCATGGGGATCGCAGCGCCCAGCAGGACGGCCGCCAGGACCACTAGCGCCATCCCCCAGGCCTCCATCGTCACAGGACCTCCGTCGAGCTTCGTGAGCGCCCGTCGCGGCGGCGCGGCGGCAGCTTCTTACTTGCCGAGGACCTTCTCGACCTGGCCGAGCTTCTCCCGGACCTTGCCGCCGAGCTTCTGGTCCTTACCCTCGGCCTCCAGCTTGCGATGTCCGGTGATGATCCCTGCGACCTCCTTGATCTTGCCCTTCAGGTTCTCGAACTTGCCCTTCGCCTGGTCTCTCGTGCTGGACTTCATGGCTTCTCCTCCCGGGGGCATATTTGTCTGGCCCGCAACTAGTATGCGCCGAATTGATCGAATTGGCTGAGGGCAGCAGGTTCCCCCAGTTTCGTTCTCACGAGGTGCTCGGCTTCGCGGCGGTTCGTGCTGACCCTCCGCGATTCAGACGACCCGCCGACGCTGGATGACGCCCACCAGCAGCGCAATGACGGCCAGCACCAGCAAGAGGTGGACGAATCCGCCCAGGGTGTAGGAGCTCACGAGGCCAAGCCCCCATAGAACGAGAAAGATGACCGCAATGGTCCACAGCATGACGACCTCCTTCGCGAGCGCATGCTTGTCTGCCGCGCATCGATCCGGCGGTGGTGCAAGTAGGAGGCCGTACAGAGTCGCGCACGTTTGCGCGCCCTCGGATACAGCGCTGGCGGCGAAAGCGCCGTCCATCGTGCGTCCGCGAACGTTCGCGAACAGCGGCCGAGCGTCTCGAGCGAGGAAGGGCTGCGAACCAGGTATGCGTCGGGTTGTCGGTCGCGCTCGCGGACGTTCGCGAACGTTCGCTTTCCCGTGAACACCCCCGTCGGTCAGGTCTTCGAGGAGGGCATCTCGTTCATCGTGCAGGGCGCCGGCATCTCGCGCGACGTGGTGAAGCGCTGCCGCGACGCTGACGTGCCGTTCGCGGGCATCGTCTCCTCGGGACGGCTCGCCAGGATGTACGAGAAGTGGGGCGCCGAGTTCCTGGTGGCAGAGGGCGCCGAGGCGGGCGGGCACATCGGCGACATCGACCACCCGTTGCCGGCGCTCCTCGCGGACGTCCTCGCCCACACCTCGCTCCCCGTCGTCGCGGCGGGAGGTGGGCGAGGAGATGAAGAAGGGGTGAAGAGCGAGTGGGCCGCTCGGTGACTCCGGGCACGGCAGCAGGAGCGTTGGTTCGAGCTGCGAAAGGGACGCGAGCGCGTCCGGTTTCGAGTGAGGTGTCGGTATTCCTCGAACTCGTGATCCACTTGCGGTGGCGCGCCGACTCTGTCGAGGCGACTAACCCGCCGAGGCGGAGCTGAGCAGGCTGTCTCGGAACAGCTCGGCAATGGCGTGGGACAGCTGCGCCGCGGAAGCAGGTTTGGCCAGGTATCTGTCGAACCCGGCAGTGACCGCGCGCTCCCGGTCCGTGACGCTGGCGTAGGCAGTCAGGGCGAGCATGGGCGTACGCGCAGCAGCTCCAGGCAAAGCGCGGATGCGTGCGAGAAGCTCATACCCGTCCTGTTCGGGCATGGCGATGTCACTGAGACGACGTCGGAAGCCCCGACGCGGAAAGCGTGCAGCGCCTCGCGCACCGAGCCGGCCGTGGTCACCGCGGCACCGCAGGTCAGGAGCATGTCCGCGAGCGTTGCGCGTACGTCGGGCTCGTCGTCCACCACCAGGACGCGCAAACCAGTGAGCGGGACGGGGGTGAGCGGCTTCAGGAGCGGCCCAACCCCCGACATCGACGGAGCCTCCTGCTCTGCCGGCCTGGGGAGGCGAATGGTGAACGTCGCCCCGAGCCCCGGCCCGTCGCTGTGGGCGAAGGCGGTGCCGCCGTGCAGCTCGACGAGCTCGCGCACGATCGAGAGCCCCAACCCGAGGCCCGTGTGACGTCGCGTGCTGGTGGCGTCGGCCTGGCTGAACCGCTGGAAGAGCCGCGGCAGGAACTCGGAGGAGATGCCCACGCCCTCGTCGCGCACCACCACGTCGAGGTGCTCGGGCTGAGCTTGAATCCGGACCTCGACCGACCTCCCTGCCGGGGTGAACTTCACGGCGTTGCTGAGGAGGTTCTGCAACATCTGGATGATGCGCACTGAATCGCCGCGGACCCACGACTCGGGGGTCGTCGCGAGCGGACACAGCACCACTCCCTTCGCAAGGGCTGACGGGCGGACCTCCTCGATCGCGCGCTGTACCGTGTCTGCGATGTTGACCGGCGCGGAGTCGATCTTGAGTTTGCCGGCGATGATCCGGGAGATGTCGAGGATGTCGGAGACGACCTTGAGTTGCAGCTCCGCGTTGGCCTCGATCCGCTGGAGGACGGTGGCCTGCTTCTCTGCCGTGACACCCGCTCGCAGCAGGTGCGTCGAGTTCAAGATTACGGAGAGCGGAGTGCGCAGCTCGTGGGAGAGCACGGCGAGGAACTCGTCCTTGGCGCGGTTCGCGGCCTCGGCTTCTCGCCGCAGGTGCTGTTCGCTCGCGAGCAGACGCGAGTACTCCTCGGCGGCCAGCTTCTGGTCATGCACGTCGGTGTTCGTGCCGAACCATCGAACGATCCGTCCGTCCGCGTTGCGCAGAGGCATGGCCCGCGAGAGGTGCCATCGGAGCATTCCATCCGATCCTCGTCGCAGGCGGAACTCATCCTCCCACGGTTGGCCGGAGGCCAGGGCACTGCGCCAGATTCGGAGTAGGCGCGGAAGGTCCATCGGATCATGGACGACGATCCAGCCCCACCCCTCCATCTGCTCCGGGGTCGTGCCCGTGTACTCGTGCCAGCGGCGGTTGTAGTAGTCGACCCAGCCGGAGACGTCGGCGGTCCAGCAGAGCTGAGGGATGAAGTCGAACAAGGCGCGGTAGAGCTGTTCGCCCTCCATGGAGGTGAGGGAGAAGGGCTCGTCCGGTCCGTCCCGCTCCTCGAGCACGCCGAGCGCGCGAACGGCTCCCCCGTCCACGCGCAGGATGAAGCCCCGGTCGCGGATCGGCCTGAAGCTCCCATCGGCGAGCCGCACGCGATAGGTGAGCTGCCAGCGCTCCTCCGCGCCGGAGAGCGCGCGCTCGATCGCGCTCGTCACGCGTGCCGCGTCCTCTGGGTGGATGCGGCTCGTCCACTCCACACGATCGAGACGCCCCTCGGGATGGTTCGGTCCGAAAACGAGGGCGACCGCAGCGGCGCTGTAGAGCGCGGTCCCCTGCCGCAGGTCCCATTCCCACGTGGCCGAGCCATCGGGCGCGGGTAGCGTCTCGGCTGGGGCCATTCAGGCACGGAACACTGGCCAGACGGAACCTGCAACGGCCAAGTTGGAGAACACCACCCGCCCACCCATCCGGGTCGGGCGGATGGACATGAGGGTGACGCGAATCAAGCTGTCGGCGAACTACCCCGGGCACGTGCGCTGCTCGTCCACCAGACGAAGTAAGGGCGCTACCGATCGTGCTTCTGTCGGCATACTTCGGCGGGCGAGTGGTACCCTAGCTGTTCCACTCCTCGAAGGGGGGCGTCACCCAAGGCGGGGACGGTGGTACGTGGCTGAAGAGCGAACCTCCTTTAGCCTCTCTCTGACCGATCTCCTCTTCGAGGAGCCCGGGGTCGGCCGCTGCCTCGTGGCGCCGGATGGAAGCATCCTTCGCGCGAACGCCGAGTGGCTCCACTCGACTGGCTTGTCGCTCGACGACGTCCTCGGCGCCGACATCATCGACCTCTTCCCGGAAACGCGCGACACGGCGCTTGCGATGCACACCCGCGCTCGCGCCGGTCACCGCGTTGAAGTTCCTCGGCACGCGCAGGTCTTGAACGGACGCGAGACGTGGTGGGAGGGCAGCATCGCGCCGGTGCCTATGGAGAGCGGCACCGGGTTGCTCATCACCGCGCGCGAGCTCAGCGTCGGCGGCGTACCCCTCGAGCCGGCCGGGCTTTCGCCGGTCGCGACCCTGCGCCCGGAAGGGATCATCACGAGCATCGCGAGGATCTTCGAGAAGGCGCTCACGGTGGAGTCCGAGGAGGCGCGGCACGCCAGCCAGGCAACACTGGAAGCAGCGCTCACCAGCATGACCGATGCCGTGTTCATCTCGGATGCGCAGGGGCGCTTCGTCCACGCGAACGAGGCGTTCGCGACCTATCATCGATTCCCGAGCAAGGCCGAGTGCTCGAAGGCCCTCTCGGACTGCGCCGCCACGCTGGAGGTGTGGGCGCCTGATGGCTCGCCCGTACCGGTGGAGCAGTGGGCGGTGTCGCGAGCGTTGCGCGGCGAGACGGCGACCGGAGACGTCGAGTTCACCCTCCGACGGCGGGACACCGGCGAGACATGGGTCGGGAGCTACAGCTTCGCTCCTATCCTCAAGGATGGCGAGATCGTGGGGTCGGTCGTCGTGGCGCGGGACGTCACCGAACGCAAGCGTGCGGAGCAGGCGCTCCGCGCGAGCGAGGACCGGTTCCGTCACCTTGTCGAGCAGGTGGGTGATGGCATATTCGTGGCGAGCACGCGCGGCAGGTACACCGACGTCAATCCCGCCGGGTGCGAAATGCTCGGGATGACGCGCGAAGAGGTGCTCGCGAGCACGTTCGTGGACGTGCTTGCCCCCGAGGAGATCCACCGCCTCGAGGAACAGATCGACGTTCTCTCCGACGACCGGGTGCATCGGAGCGAGTGGCGCTTCCGTCGCAAGGACGGGTCGGTGTTCGTCGGTGAGCTCGACGGCCGCCGGTTGTCTGATGGCACCTTCCAAGGTGTGCTGCGCGACATCACTGAACGTAAGCGCGCCGAGGAACGGGTCTTTGCCGACCTCGCGGCGTTGACGCGGATGCACGCCTTGAGCGGGCGGGTGGTCGAAGGTTCCAGCATCGAGCCATTGCTACAGGAGACGATGGACGCGGCGGTCGCCATCATGGCGGCCAGCAAGGGAACATTGCAGCTGCTGGAGGGGGACACGCTCAAGATCGTCGCCCACTGCGGCCACGACATGCCGTTCCTCGACTTCTTCGACGAGGCCGAGGCTGTCGCCTCCGTCTGCGGGGAGGCAACGCGCCGGGGCGAGCGCGTTCTCGTTCCGGACGTGGAGACCAGCCCGATCTTCGCCGGGACCGCGTCATTGCCGGTGTTGCGCGCTGCCGGAGTGCGGGCAGTGCAATCCACCCCTTTGCGCACCCGCGCGGGGCGGCCGCTCGGTATCCTCACGACGCACTGGAGCGAGCCGCACACGCCCGATGAGTCCGGTCTGTGGCGACTAGACCTGCTGGCACGCCAGGCCGCCGACTTGATCGAGCAGAAACAGACATACGAATCGCTGCGCGCGAGCGAGGAGCGATTCCGCACCCTGGCGGAGAACAATCCACACATTATTGCTCGGTACGATCGCCAGCATCGGATCCTCTACATCAACCAGGCCGCCCAGGGAGTCACCAAGCAGCCGCCAGGGAGCTTCGTCGGCAAGAGCGCCCGCGAGCTGGGCATGCCGCCCGAGGTCTGCGATCGATGGGAAGAGAACCAGGACCGGGCCTTCGCCGGTGAGCGAGTGACGCTGCAGACCGAGCTGGCGGACCCCGATGGTCGGCAGCGATCCATTCTCGACCTGTTCGTGCCGGAGTACGCCGCCGACGGCTCCGTGCAGACCGTCTTGTCCATATCCGAGGACATCACGGAGCTCGTGGAGGCACAGAAGGCCCTGCGCGAGAGCGAACGGCAGCAGAGACAGCAGCGCGAGTTCCTCGAATGCGTAATCACCAGCGCCGGCGCGTGCATCGCCGTGGTCCAGGGCCATGAGCTGCGCTACACGCTCGCCAACCCGGCGTTCCATGCGTTCGCCGGGGCGCCCATGGTCGGGCGGACGTATCGGGAGGTGTTTCCCGAAGCGGCGCAGGCGGGCGCGGAGGCGCTGCTTCAACGGGTCCTGGAGACGGGGGAGCCCTGGAAGATCGAGAACTACGACGCGCCCGTTCCCGGCGTCGCTGACGCCATCTGGGAGGGCCAGGTCGTGCGCCTTCCGGCCACCGAGGGGGAAGAGCCCTCCGCGCTGGCCGTCGTCTGGGACGTCACCGCGCGCCGCCGCGCGGAGCTTGCGCTCGAAGATGCCAACGCCGGGCTCCGCGAGGCCGATCGGCGCAAGACCGAGTTCCTGGCGGTGCTCTCGCACGAGCTCCGTAACCCGCTCGCGCCCATCCGCAACAGCATCCACCTCCTGGAACACGCAGCGCCTGGAAGCGCCCAGGCCACGCGGGCCAGAGAAGTCGTTCGGCGCCAGACCGAGCATCTCACGCGGCTCGTCGACGACCTGCTCGACGTGACACGCATCTCACGTGGCAAGATCCAGCTGCAGCGCAAGCGCGTCGACGCCCGCCAGATCGTCCGCCAGACCTGTGACGACCATCGGGCCATGTTCCACGAGCGTCGGCTTGCACTGCACGTCGACACGTCCGATCCAGTCTGGATCGATGCGGATGAGACGCGTCTCGTCCAGGCCGTCGGCAACCTGCTCCAGAATGCCGCCAAGTTCGGTCACGAGGGCGGAGTCGTGACCGTCAACGTCGGGGGAGCTGACGGATGGGCCGAGATCTGCGTGCGAGACGAGGGCGTGGGTATCTCGCCCGACCTCCTGCCGCGGCTCTTCGAGCCCTTCGTGCAAGCCGACGGTGGGCTGGCCCGCACGAAGGGCGGCCTCGGCCTGGGGCTCGCCCTGGTGAAGGCGCTCGTGGGGCTACACGGAGGGTCAGTACGTGTATGCAGCGAGGGACTCGACCGGGGCGCCGAGGTCATCGTCCGGCTGCCCTTGTCGCCCGTGCCCGAGCAACCTGCATCCGACCTCGCTCGCTCCACGAAGACGAAGCCCATCGAGATCCTCGTGATCGAGGACAACCTCGACGCGGCGCAGTCCCTGGCAGACGTGCTGGAGCTGGAGGGGCATCGTGTGCACGTCGCGACGGATGGTCGATCGGGAATTGCGAGGACCCGTGAGCTGAAGCCCGAGGTCGTGCTGTGTGATATCGGCCTGCCCGACGTGAGCGGATACGAGGTTGCCCGCATTCTTCGAGCCGACGACGGGCTTCGCTCCACGCGCCTCATCGCGCTCAGCGGCTACGCGCAGGCTGAAGACCGCCTGCGTGCGTCAGAGGCCGGCTTCGACGACCACATCCCCAAGCCGCCTTCGCTGCCGGCGCTCCTTGCCGCGGTCGCAAGCGAACAGCACACCGCCCGTTTCTCAGCGGCGAGCCGCGCAACCGGGGAGACGTGTCCCGGAGACTGATAGCGCATGCCACATGAACTGACGCTCGAGATGGGGGGCGCGGGGGGAGAGTTCTCCCCTCCGCTTGAGGCGCCGCAAGGCGCCGGACGTCAGCTCACAGCGGCGGCGGTGCCGCTGGAGAATCACATCAACTGGTCGCCGCTGTGAGCACCTTCGTCACTGCCCGCGTGTTGATCGGGCGGCAAGACGTGTTCAACGAAGTCAGGGGCCTGGCGAGGAGGCGCACAATGTCTGGGGATCGGGCGGGCCGAGCAGGAGGCAATGGTCTCCGGCCAGCACGGCACCGCGGAGCGCGGTGATCTCCTCGTCGATGGAGGCGCGCGCGGCGTTGCCGAGCGCGGCGGTCGCCTCGGGCTGCCGTGGATTGGGACGACATCGAGGCCGGTTGCGCCGAGCCCGCGCGAGGGGGCGCGATGCGTGCTGCGGTCGTCGGGCGTCCTCGACGCGTGCGAGTCGGCGCTGTACGATTCCACTGTGATCACCGCGGTCCGCCGCATCCTCGCGTCCGCGCTCGCGCTCCTCGTCGTCGTCGCGACGCTGGAGCGCGTGCGCGTGAACTGGACGGGGACCCGCACCGCGGAGGACGCGAGCGGCGACCGTAGTGCCGCCGTCGTCCGCGACCGCGACGCGCGATGAAGGCGCTTCGCGACCAGCTTGGTGGCGGCGACCGGCGATCGAAGGGAACGGCCGACGCGATCGCGGCGGAAGCGCTCGACGATCCGCCCCTCGTCGCGGCGCTCGTCGCCGCGCTCGACGACCCGCATGAGCTCGTCCGGCTCCGGGCCGCGGACGCTCTCGAGAAGGCGAGCGCCGAGCGCGCGGAGATCCTCGCACCGCACGCCTCGACGCTCCTCGGAAGACCCGCGGACCTCGCGCAGCACGACGTCCGCTGGCACATCGCGCAGATGATCCCGCGGCTGCCGCTCGATAAACCGCAGCTCGCGCGCGCGGTCGCGGTGCTGCGGACGACGCTGGTGTCCGAGAGCCGCGTCGCGCGCACCATGGCGCTCGACGCCCTCGTCCGGCTCGCCGACCGCAAGCGGTCGCTGCGGCCCGCCGCACGACGGGCGATCTCCGCGGTGCGCTCGCGCGGCAGCCCTGCGGAGCAGGCAAGGGCGCGCATCCTCTCGAAGGGGCGCGGCTGGATCGATGCGTCGCGTACGCCGGCTGCTCGACGTGAACGCTGACCAGCGGCGCAGCCGACGTCCCGCCGTGGGGCTCGGGATCACGCCTTCGCGGACGCTACTAGCCATGCCCAGGCCCTGGCCCACCCGGCCTGCGCCGTCGGCCGCGAACTCCATGCCCGCCAGTGTAGCTCGTGCGCGGCGGGCCTGGATGCCCGTGGCCCCGTGCGAAGATGAGCCCAACCGCGTGTGGCTCGCACGAGTCGCTCTCCAGGTCAGCGGAGGAGGTCGCTGCGAATGGGCGACCAGGCATCCACGGCGCGCGCCGGGCGATCGCCTGTCCTGACCGCATGCGGGACGTCCGCGGGCACCGCTATGACCTCGCCCGTGCGGACCGCGATCTCATCGTCTCCGTTTACCTCGAAGAAGAGCTCACCCTCCAGCACCATCGTGATCTGCTCGCTGGCGTGGCCGTGGCGCTCGAAGCAGGCATGGGGCTCGAGCTCGAAGTAGGTCAGCATGGTTCGCTCGAGCGCAACGGCCCACATCGCGGCCCCGGGCACGTCGGGGCGCAGCCGCAGGACGTCGGCGGGGAAGTGACGCGGCTCCAGGTTCAGCCGCTTGCGCATGCAGGTCGCGGTCACCGGGCAGAGCGTTCGGAACTCGGCGCTCTCGGTCAGGGCCACCGGGAACGCGCTGCGCTCGATTCGCTCGAACCCGTGCCGGACGCAGAACCGTTCGAGCGTCGTTGTGAGGACGTAGGCGGTCTTCACCCCGCGAAGCGCGGATTGGGCCAGGATGCGCCGGTAGAGCTCGCGGCCCAGCCCGACGCCCCGGCGCCGCTCCTCCACCGCGAAGGAGCGCAGGAGCCCGTCCTCTCCCCGGACCTCGAGCCCCACGCAGGCGACGAGGTCGCGTCCGTCGACGGCGACGATGAAGTCCTGGCCCGCGGTCGCGACGTCGCTCGAGGGCAAGCGCGCAGCATCGAGCAGGTCGCGGATGGAGGGATCATCGGCCGAGGTGGCCAGCCTGAACGAGATCACGTTGCACCCCCTCTGAGGTCGCGACACCGGCGATCCTTCGCTAACCGCCGCGACCTGCCGGACGGCGTTCAGCACGGCACCCGCCGCCCTCGGGCGGGCGGTGGGCTCCTACGGGGTCGACGGACGAGCCCCCTTCCACGCCGCCGCTGTCCTCCTCCTCTCCGCCGCCGCCCCATCCCTCGCCGCCGAGGTCGATCACCGTCAGGCGAACCAGCAGGCGCGGATCGCCGGGGGCGTCCAGTCCGGCCAGCTCACGCCGCACGAGGCGGCCCGGCTCGAGCGCAAGGAGGCCCGGATCCGGCGCGAGATCCACCGCGACCGCGCGGCGAACGGGGGCACGCTGACGCCCGCCCAGAAGGCCAGCATCAACCGACAGGAGAACCGGACGTCGCGGCAGATCTACCGGCAGAAGCACGACGCCCAGCACATGTAGCCACGCCCGCGCGCCGCTCCGGGGAAGCTCCGCTCCCCGTCACGCGCGCCGCACCTCGGCGCTCTCCCCGATGGCGAGCACGCGCACGC
>Ga0154716_1006_pt6 | contig 10837 bp, 8 predicted proteins | sample Rifle2008BG16ft_FD_105724 | JGI IMG/M metagenome (GOLD analysis project Ga0154716, IMG submission 105724) | Anaeromyxobacter sp. RBG_16_69_14
GGCCGGCCCAGGAAGGCGAGGGCGCGGGCGCGGCGGAGCGCGAGGTCGCGGGCGAGCGGTTTCGGCAGGCCCTCGGTAGCGTAGAGCGACTCGGCGTGCGCGCTGTCGACGCACGACCAGGAGAGCTCGCACAGCCGCGTCGCGGCGATCCGTTCCCAGGGCTGGCCCTGGGCGCGGCTCCAGTGCTCGGCGGCGGTGTGGACGTCGCCCTCGGCGAAGGCGAGGTCGCCCATGCGCAGCGCCGCGAAGCCTCGTGCGGGCCCTTCCGTGATCTCCTCGAGCGCTGCGCGTGCCGCCGCGCGGTTGCCACGCGCGAGCTGGCACTCGGCGCGGCTCGCCGGCGTCGAGCCCGGACAGGTCGCGCCGAGGCCGAGAGAAGGTGGATCGAAGGCCACCAAGGCCGGACCGTCCTCCCCGTCCCACGGCAGACCGCGCGTCTCGCTGATCTCGAGGAGGTATCCCCCCTCGCGCTGGACGAGCCGCGCGACGATCCGCTTCGAGCGGCAGCGGAGGCGCAGCTCTGTCGGCCGCTCCTCGAGTCCGGTGCACACCGCGCGCGGCGCCGCGCGGGTAGCGCGCGCCAGGGCCGGGATCGAGCGGGATGGCGCCTCGATCACGACCAGGGCCTCGAGCGCGCGGACCCGCACGGACAGCGGTCCCCCCACGTCCGGCAAGGGCACGTGCTCGATCGACTCCACGGCGTCCACCGCGATGGGCCGCGGCGGCTCGGCGAGGGTGGGCGTGGCGGTCACGGTGGTCATGGCGGTCAGCGTCAGGATGGCGACGAGCAGCGTCACGAAACCGTTTCTTTGCAACCGTTGTGCTCGGCGCGGGTGCGCGCGCGCAGGGGGATCGGGGTACACGGAGGGCATCACGGGCGGTGTCGCTCGCGGCTCGAGTCAAGACGGAGGGCGTCGGGGTCAGAGGCTTGGCGCTGCCGCTTCGCGCTGCCGGCGGCGCAGCTTCTCGACCAGCGTGGTGCGCTGCAAGCCGAGGAGATCGGCGGCGGCCTTCTTGTTGCCGCGCGTGTGCGCCAGCGCCGCGTCGATGTAGGACTCCTCGAGCTGGCGCAACATGGCTGGCAGGTTGACGGGCCGGTCGTCGTCGAGCGCGATCTCGGCGGCGGTCGGCGCTGCGGGTACGCGGAAGAGGGCGCGCACCTCGCTCGCCACGGAAGGTGCGTCCGGCTGCTCCGGCGCCGACTGAACCGGCGGCAGGGGCGTCACCTCGGCGCTGTCTGGTCTCAGGTGAGACGGCAGGTCGACGACGCGGATGGCCGGGCCTTCGGCACACACCGAGAGGCGTTCGACGAGGTTCTCGAGCTCGCGGACGTTGCCCGGCCAGGAGTGCTCCTCGAGCAGCTTCAGGACGTTCGGCTCGACGGGGCGCGTCTCGCCGCGCGTGCTCCAAAAGTGCGCGAACAGGTGCGGGATGTCCCCGCGGCGTCGGTGCAGCGGCGGAACCTCGATCGGGCAGACCAGGAGGCGGTAGTAGAGGTCGCGGCGGAAGCGTCCGGCGGCGACCTCGGCGGCGAGGTCGCGGTTGGTCGCGGCGACCAGGCGGAAGTTGGCAGGCACCGACTCGGCCGACCCCACGGGCTCGTAGCAGCGCTCCTGGAGGACGCGCAGCAGCTTCACTTGAAGGCTGAGGGGCAGCTCGCCGATCTCGTCGAGGAAGAGCGTGCCTCCGTCCGCGGCGGCGATGCGGCCCCGCCGCGCGCTGACGGCGCCGGTGAAGGCGCCCTTCACGTGGCCGAAGAGCTCGCTCTCGAGGAGGGCCTCCGGGATGGCGCCGCAGTTCACCGCCACGAGCGGACGCGCCGCGCGCGGGCTGCGCTCGTGGAGGAGGCGCGCGAACACCTCCTTGCCCACACCGGTGTCGCCGGAGATGAGGACGGTGGCCTCGCTGGAGGCGATTCGGCTACATGTGCGGACGAGGTCGACGATGGGAGAGCCAGGTCCGTGGACCAGCGCTGTCTTCGGCGTCGTCGTCTCGATCGAGGTTGCGGTCAGGGCCATGTCGTCTCCGTCACGTTCGCGTCGTGTTGAGCAAGCGCGGGGCCATGACGTCAGGGCGATGGCGTCAGCGGAGACACGCGGGTTTTCGGTCGCCAGCGGTGTGGCGCCCAGTGAGTCGAGCCAACCCCCGGGTTTCCCGACGGGTCCCACTGATACTGTGAGAGGCGCCTTCGTGCCCCATGATCGCGGGACATGGCGCGGTGGCGTCACGGTGACGAGCGCGGTCTGTCGCCCACCTGCGCTGCTGGCGAGCGCTGGTGGGGAGAGGTACGCAGGGTGTGGTTCCGATCCTGAGCAAGCGATCGAGTCCAGGTCCAGGAATCCGTTGCTCGGGATGAGCGCCACGCCCGGTACGCATCGCGCCGCTTGCGATCGCCATTCTTGACACCCCTTCCGCGCGGCGGGTAACGTCCGGTCCTTCCTCGATGTCCTCCCCGACACTCCCCGGTGACCCTGGCGCTCCCGCGCGCGCCGCCTTCATCGCTCCCGAGACGCGCTGGGTCGATCTCCCGGGGGAGCTTCCCCTCGAGCTGGGAGGCGCGCTGCAGGGTGTGCGCGTCGCCTACCGCGCATGGGGCAGCCTCGACGCCGCTGGCGAGAACGCGGTCGTCGTTTGTCACGCGCTCACCGGCTCGGCCGACGCGGACCGCTGGTGGACCGGCATGTTCGGGCCTGGGCGCGCGTTCGACCCCGATCGGGACTTCATCGTCTGCTCGAACATCCTGGGCAGCTGTTACGGCACGACCGGTCCCACCTCGCTCAACCCGCAAACCGGGCGGCCGTGGCTCGGGGACTTCCCTGCCATCACGGTCCGCGACATGGTCCGCGCCCAGCGCGAGCTCCTGCGCGCGCTCGGCGTGAAGCGCGTGCGGATGGCGGTCGGGGGATCGCTGGGTGGCATGCAGGTGCTGGAGTGGGCACTCTCCTACCCGCAGCTGGTGGAGGCCATCGTCCCCATCGCCATCAGCGCGAGGCACTCCGCCTGGGCCATCGGCCTCTCCGAGGCGCAGCGCCAGGCCATCTACGCCGACCCGCGCTGGAAGGGCGGCCGCTACGACCTCGCCGACCCGCCCAAAGCGGGGCTGGCCGCGGCGCGCATGATGGCGATGTGCATGTATCGCCACAAGTCGAGCTTCGACGAGCGCTTCGGGCGCCGGCCGCAGACGGCGGACCTCTTCGCGATGGAGAGCTACCTCCGCTACCAGGGCCAGCAGATGGTCGAGCGCTTCGACGCGGCGACCTACGTGGCGCTCACGCGCGCGATGGACACGCACGACGTGGCGCGGGCGAGGGGCGACCTGGACGAGGTCCTGCGTAGCATCCGCCTCCCCGCGCTGGTCGTCTCCATCGACTCGGACGTACTCTACGTGCCCGAGGAGCAGGAGGAGATCGCCCGCGGCATCCCTGGCGCCCGGCTGGCGCGCCTCGCCTCGAGGGACGGCCACGATGCCTTCCTCATCGACGTGGACTGGCTCTCCGACACGGTCGCCGAGTTCCGCGGTCGCGCGTCGGCGCGGCGCGCGGTCATCTCGCGTCCGAGCGCGGCTCCTGCGCGCGCGCTGGATCGGCAGGAGGTGAGCCTGCTCGTCCTCGGCAAGGGGAAGGTGGGGGGCGAGCTGCTCGACCAGATCGCACGGCAACGCGGGGCGCTGGAGCGCGACTACGACGTGGCGGTCCACGTCGTCGGGATCGCCGACCGGCGCTGCACGCTCTTCGACGAGGGCGGGATCGACCTCACCCGCTGGCGCGAGCTCGTCGGTGGCGCGCCGGGGACCGGGCCCTTCGCCCTGCCGGCGGGAAAGACCGTCCTGGATCGGCTCGGCCGCCTGGCCATCCCGGCGCTGGTGGACGTGACCGCCGCAGACGGAATGGAGGACGTGTACGCCGAGGCTTTCCAGCGGGGCGTGCACGTGGTCGGCGCCAACAAGCGGCCGCTGGCGGTGAGGTGGCCCGCGCACGAGTCCTTGGCGGCTGCCCGGCGGCGGTACCACCGCCACCACCTGTACGAGAGCGCGGTGGGTGCGTCCCTGCCAGTCATCGACACCTGCGGAGTTTCGTTCGCACCGGCGACCGCGTGCACCGGATCGAGGGGTCGCTGTCGGGGACGCTCGGGTTCGTGACGAGTGAGGTGATGAAGGGGGCGCCCCTGTCCCTGGTCGTGCGCTGGGCGCGGGAGCTTGGCTACACCGAGGCCGACCCGCGCGATGATCTGTCCGGCCTGGATTCCGCGCGCAAGTCGGTCATCCTAGCGCGCGAGCTCGGCCTGAGTGCGTCCCTGGAGGACGTGAGCCGCGAGCCGCTGGTGCCGGCCGAGCTGCTCCAGCCAGGGACATTGCAGGATCTCTACGAGGCGCTGCGACGGCATGACCGGGCCATGGCGGAGCGGTGCGAGCGCCTGAGGCGCGAGGGCCTGGCGCTGCGCTATCTGATGTCCATCGCGGTGGAGGACGGGCGGGGCCAGCTGCGGCTCGCGCCGGCCGAGGTGAACGGGGCGCATCGGGCAGCTCAGCTCCAGGGCGTCGAGGCGTACGTGGCGTTCACCACGGATCGGCACCACGAGCATCCGCTGGTGGTGCAGGGCGCCGGCGTCGGGGGAGCCCTGACGGCGGGCGGCGTGCTGGCCGAGATCCTCCGCTTGGCGGTGGGGCACGGGGCGAGGTGAGGGCGAGGCCCTCTTGGTGTCCTACCCCAGAAGAACCGGCCTTCACGGATCGGCGGGCGTATCGTTGGCGCGGGAATCAACGCAAGAGAGGGTTCCGCGATGGCGATCTCCAGCAAGAGCAGGGCGACGGAGCTGATGCAGGATCTCGAGGCCCTCGGGCGCACGCTGCAGGACGTGGGGCGGACCCTGGTAAAGGGGACCGGGAAGACGATGGTCGCCGCAGCCGAGGATACGCTCGGGGTCGCCGAGGACGCGCTGGCCGCAGCGACGAAGAAGCTGAAGAAGGTGCGGACGCAGGTGAAGAAGCGCGCGGCTGCGCCTTCTCGCGCGAGGTGACGAGCAGTTCCTCGCCGTTCTCTCGTCGTCCGGCTTTTCGTAGGGCGGGGACATTCGCGACCATGCGAAGCGTCAGCTCGTGGCAACAAGCCAGGGCAGCGCAGAGAACGTCACCCGGAGTCGGTGCATCGTGAGGGCCGCCGTGCGCAGCGTGGGTGGCAATGGTCCACGCTGAGTGTCCCTTCTGTGGCAGCACGGATGCATGAAAGGGATCACCGAGGTCGTGGGCCACGGTGCCTGCTCGATCGAGCACACGTGCTGCTGACGGGTCGCTCCGGTAGCGGGCGAGTAGTGGGGCTTGTCGTTCGCGCACACTGACATGAAGCATGGCTTCCTCCTCTGGATTCGGATGCCGATCCAGGAGGGGGCGCAGCTGACTCGAAGTGGTATCGGCCGCGCCATGCGCTCACGGTAGCCGAAGTGCGTCACATGCGGGCGGCGGCCTTGAGCGTGGCGATGTCGATCTTGACCATCTTCAGCATGGCGTCGCTGACCCGCTTGGCGCGCGCCGGTGCCGACGGGCCAACTTACGGCTTGTAGATCTGCGCGTAACGATCCGAGGTGTTCTGGTTCGAGGAGTCCCTCGGGTAGACGTGCCAGGCGCCACTGCCGCCGTTGTTGAACAGGTTCTCGAACGCCAAGATGTCGCGGTTGTCTTTGAAGAAATTCCACATCTTGTTCACGATGTTGGGATTGTCGCCGTAGCCGTACTGATTGCGGTCGCTCGACCACTCTGGCACCGCCACCGGCGCTCGCGGAGCCCCAGGCCTACGCCGCCGTCTGCCGCGGTACACCCACCCTCGTCATCGAGTGGGAGCGCACCATCACCGGATGCTACGCCTCGCCCTTCTCCCCCGTCTTCGCCTCGCCCACGCCGTACTTCCGCATCTTGCCTTGCAGCGTGGTGGGCTTGAGGCCCAGGAGCGTCGCGGCGCCGGTCGGGCCGTAGACGCGGCCGCCGCACGCGGCCAGCGCGCGCTCGATGAGCGTGCGCACCTCGTCGTCGAAGCGGCCGGGGGCGGCATCTGCCGCAGCTGGCGCTTGCGCGATCCGCGGCGCGGGGAGCTCGGGCAGCTTCAGCTCGGCCCCGGGTGAGAGGATGAGGGACCGCTGGAGAAGGTTCTCCAGCTCCCGGACGTTCCCGGGCCAGTCATGCCGCTCCAGCACGACCCACACGTCGTCCGGGACGCGCGGCGGCTTCTTGTGCATGAGCGCCGCCTGCTGTGCCAGGAAGTACTCCGCGAGCGGCCTCACGTCCTCGCGCCGCTCGCGCAGCGGCGCGAGCTGCACCGGAAACACCGAGAGCCGGTAATAGAGGTCGGAACGGAAGGTGCCTTCCGCGACCATCTTCTCGAGGTCGCGGTTGGTGGCCGCCACCACGCGCACGTCCACCTTCACGTTCTCGGACCCGCCTACGCGCTGGATCTCCTTCTCCTGCAGGACGCGCAGGAGGCGCACCTGCACGCTCGGTGGCGCGTCGCCCACCTCGTCGAGGAAGATCGTCCCGCCCTCCGCCTGCTCGAACTTGCCGGCGCGGCGCCGCGTGGCGCCGGTGAAGGCGCCCTTCTCGTGGCCGAAGAGCTCGCTCTCGATGAGCGTGTCCGGGATCGCGCCCAGGTTCACGACCACGAAGGGAGCGCCGAAGCGCGGTGAGAGGTCGTGCACCATGCGCGCGAGCCCCTCCTTGCCGGTCCCGGTCTCGCCGCGGATGAGGACCGTGCTGCCGGACGGCGCGGCGAGGCGGACGCGCTCGAGGACGGCCTTCATCGCCGGGCTCTCGGCGAGGTAGCGCGAGTCGCGCTTGATCTGCCGGATCTCCTCCTTGAGGAGCGTGTTCTCCCGATCGAGGAGCCGGTTGAGCCGCTGGACCTCCTCCACCATCAGGCTGTTGTGGAGCGCGATGGCCACCAGGTGGGCCACCTGCTTCGCGACCTGGAAACAGCAGTCGAGGAGGCCTTCGTTGGGAGGGTGGGCGATGTTGAGCGCACCGAGCGCCTCGTCCTCGAAGACGAGCGGAAAGGAGACGAGCGAGCCGTATCCGAGATCCGCCAGCCAGCGCTCCTCGTGGAACCGCGGGCGCGCGCCGTCGATGGGATCGACGACGACCGGGTGCCGCTCGGCGAGGGCGCGGCCCGCGGCCGAGCCGTTCAGGTCGAGCCACGTACCGGCTTTCGAGTCCGGGTGTCGCGGATCCGAGACGAGCGCGATCTGCGCCCGTCCCGGCGCGTCCTCGAAGACGCGGAGGATGGCGACGCGCGTCGTGCCGAAGCGCTGGTTGAGCAGGTGCCCGGTGCGCTCGAGTACTGTCTGGAGGTCTACCGTCGAGAGGACGGCCTCGATGGCCTCCTCCACGATGCGCTGGTGGACGTCGTGTGCACGGACGACGGGGAGGGGCGGCATCGAATGTAGCTACCCGGTGGCGGTTCTCACGTCACCCAAATCACGTTTCCACCCGCATTTCGGTGCCGGGCCAACCAAATCCAGTTGTCCGGCACTGCGTCGCTTTCCGCAATCTGCAGCAAGAACAGCAGAATAGCTCGATGGCAAAGCTGTTGCTCCAGGGCGAGACCAGGATCGCTGGCGCATCGACGCCGGTGACACCGCACAAGCGCGGCCGAAGCCGCCCCGAGGAGCCCATGGACGCCATCGAGACCCTGATGAACGAGCACCGTCGGATCGAGCACGCGCTCGACGCCCTGGTCGCCTTCGCGGACGAGGTCCGACGCAAGACCACCGACGACAAGGAGGAGCTCGGGCGCTTCGTGACCTTCATCCGCGAGTTCGCCGACGCGCACCACCACGGCAAGGAGGAGGCCATCCTCTTCGCGGCCATGGTGGAGGCGGGCTTCCCGCGCAATGGCGGGCCCATCGCGGTGATGCTCTCGGAGCACGACCAGGGCCGCGCCTACGTGCGCGTGCTGGCCGAGCTCTCCGCCAAGCAGGCGGCGTGGACCGTCGAGGACCGCCAGCGCCTGGCCGAGGCCGCCTACGGCTACGCGAACCTCCTGCGCGCGCACATTCACAAGGAGGACGCGATCCTCTACCCGATGGCCGAGCAGCGCCTGCCGCCCGAGGCGCTCGCGCGCGTCTCCGCCGACTGCGACGACTACGAGGCGAAGAGGATCAGCTCGGGTGAGCTCGAGCGGCTGCAGCGCCTCTCGGAGGAGCTGCTCGCCCGGCACGCGCCGCTGTCCCGCGACGAGCCGTCGCCGCGGCCCCAGTTCAGTGGCTGCTGCTGAGCACGAGATCCACGTCCCACGCCCTCGCCGAAGTCTGGCGGGGGACATGCCCCCGCCCAACGGCGTTGCGCCTACACCCGGCGTCGTACTGCCGTGCGCCCTGCAGTTCTGAAAAAAGTTGCCCCGATGCACCCGAAGCAAAACGAGACCGCCATGCCGAACGCACGCAGCAAGGCCATCCTGCTCTTCGTTCTCGTCGCCGCCTTCACCGTCCTCATCTTCGGCGGCACCAAGATCAACGAGAACAAGCCGCCCATCCCGGCGAAGGTCGTCGACGCCGCCGGGCAGTCCGTCTTCACGTACGACGACATCATGGCTGGCCAGCGTTTCTACCTCGCTCACGGTGGGCAGCACATCGGCTCGATCTGGGGGCACGGGGCCTACCTCGCCGCCGATTGGTCCGCCGACGCGCTCCACCGCACCGGCCTCGTGACGGCGGGCCTCGCGCACGGGCTCGCCCCCGACGCGGCGCGCGCCTTCTCCCAGGAGGACCTCGAGGCGCTCGAGGCCGGCGAGAAGGGGCGCGTCAGCGCGCTGGTGGCGAAGGAGCTCAAGGCCAACCGGTACGAGGCCGCCACCGACACCCTCGTGCTCTCGCCCGGGCAGGCCGCCGCCATCCCCGAGCTCACGCGCTACTACACCGATCTGTGGGGCAACGGCTCCGATGCCATGTCGATCCCCAAGGGCGTCGTGAAGAGCGCCGAGCAGGGCCGGCAGCTCACCGCGTTCTACTTCTGGACCGCCTGGGCGGCGGTCACCAACCGCCCCGGCGAGACCTACTCGTACACCGCGAACTGGCCCTTCGACCCGCTGGTCGGCAACGGCCCCCTCCCGTCCGCGCTCGTCTGGTCCATCGCGTCGGTCGTGCTGCTCATCCTCGGGATCGGGCTCGCCATCTACCTGTACATGCGCAACCGAGAGGCGGACGAGGAGCCGAAGTTCACCCCCCTCGCGGAGCCGAACCCGACCCCGAGCCAGCGCGCCACGCTGCCCTACTTCCTCGTCGCGCTCGTCCTCTTCCTCCTGCAGGCCGTCCTGGGCTCGGTGACCGGCCACTACGCCGTCGAGGGCAACAAGATCTTCGGCCTCGACCTCACGCACCTCATCCCCTACGCCGCCACCCGCACCTGGCACCTCCAGCTGGCCGTGTTCTGGATCGCCACCTGCTGGCTGGCGACCGGCCTCGTCATAGGGCCCGTCATCGGCGGCAAGGAGCCCAAGGGCCAGAAGGCGCTCGTGCTCACGCTCCTCGGCGCGCTCGTGGTGGTCGTCCTGGGCGCCCTCACCGGCACCTGGGCCGGCATCCAGGGCAAGCTCGGGAACGACTACCTCGTCGGCAACCAGGGCTACGAGTACATCGAGCTCGGCCGCGTCTGGCAGGTTGCCCTCATCGCCGGCATGCTGCTCTGGCTCGGCCTCGTCTACCGGGCCATCAAGCCAGCGCTCGCGGCCGAGAAGGACAAGGGCGGCCTCACCCACCTCCTCCTCTACGCCTCGGTCTCCATCCCGCTCTTCTACTCGGCCGGCCTCTTCTACACGCCGGGCAGCCACATCTCGAACGCCGACTACTGGCGCTGGTGGGTGGTACACCTCTGGGTGGAGAACTTCTTCGAGGTCTTCGCCACGGTCGCGCTCGCCTTCGTCCTCACCCGCATCGGCGCGGTGAAGCAGAGCTCGGCGACCCGGGCCACCTACTTCTCCATCATCCTCTATCTCGGCTCGGGCATCATCGGCACCTTCCACCACCTGTACTTCTCCGGCTCGCCGCTCTTCATCACGTCGCTCGGCGCGACCTTCTCGGCGCTGGAGGTGGTGCCGCTCACGCTGCTCGGCTTCGAGGTCTACCAGACGCTCAAGCTCGCCAAGTCGGGCGGTGACGCCCACCCGTACCGCTGGCCGCTCTACTTCTTCACGGCGGTGGCGTTCTGGAACATGGTCGGCGCCGGCGTCTTCGGCTTCCTCATCAACCCGCCCATCGTCCTCTACTACGCGCAGGGCATCAACACGACGCCCATCCACTCGCACGGCGCGCTCTTCGGCGTGTATGGCTTTCTCGCCATCGCGCTCATGCTCTTCTCGGTGCGCAACATCGTGCGCAAGGCGGCCTGGTCGGACAGGCTCCTCAAGATCGCCTTCTGGGGCCTCAACATCGGCCTGGCGTCCATGATCGTCTTCTCCCTGGCGCCGGCCGGCTTCTACCAGTTCGCCATCGCGATCAAGCACGGCATCTGGTACGCCCGCAGCCCCGCGGTGACGGGCTCCGCCTTCATCCACACGGTCACCTGGCTGCGCGTCGGCCCGGACATCGTCTTCGACGTGGGCGCGATCGCGCTGGTCGCCTTCCTCGTGCGCGCCATCGCGGTGGACCTGAGACTCCGCCGCGCGGAGAAGGGCGCCGTCGAGAGGACGGCGATTGGGAGCGCTCGCCGCGCTGCATAGCGCATCGATTCTCGCACTGGACCCCGGCGCGGGGCGGCACCGTCCGCCTCGCGCCGCTTCTGCTTTTGCCCGCCCTCGCTCGCCGACGTGGCGCGCGGGCCGGAGGAGCGGCTCCTCGCGCACCTCGACGCGCTGGCGGTGGC
>Ga0154716_1133_pt7 | contig 10787 bp, 11 predicted proteins | sample Rifle2008BG16ft_FD_105724 | JGI IMG/M metagenome (GOLD analysis project Ga0154716, IMG submission 105724) | Anaeromyxobacter sp. RBG_16_69_14
TCCGACGCGCCGAGCCTCGCCCATCCGGAGGAGGAGCGCGCTGGAGAAGGCGCCCGCCGCCGGCGCCGCCGGCGCAGGCGGGGGGGGCGCGGGCGCAACAGAGAGGGCGGTGCCATGGCGCAGCCGGGCGGCGTGCCGCATGCGCCCGGGGATGCAAAGCCTTCCCCGGAGCAGGAGCCGTCGGCATCGCCGCGGTTGCCACCCCAGGCCCCCGATCCGCCCCAGGGAGGCGATCGCTGACGATCCGTGCGCAAGCGCTGCTCTACCACTTCGGAGAATCGTCGAGCCGCGCGACGATTCCGTCTGGGGGGAGGGGAGCGTGCAGGCGAACTCCGGTGCGTCTGGCCGGTGCCGTGCTTGCGCTGCTCGCGCTCACAGCATGCCGCGGTCGCTCCAGCTACTCCGTCGAACGTATGGCTGTGGCCCCGTCGGACGCGACGGAACGCCTGGAGAGCGCGGGGGTAACCCGTGGCGCTCTCGCCCAGGCCGCCACGCGGCTCTTCGACGCCACGCCGGGCTTCGCGCCGGCCGGCGAGGCGCGGGGCAAGACGCGGCGTTTCCTCGGCAGGCTCCACGTGCTGCGGGCGGAGGCGCTCTCTGCCGGCCTGGGCACCGGCGCGGTGGCCCATGTCGTCGTCACCGTCGACCTCGCGCCCGTGGATGGGGAGCCGGTGTTGCGCGAGATTGGCCGCGCCGCGGAACCGGTCGGTTCGGAGCCTGGGGCGCTCCGCACCGCGCTGGAACGGGCTGCCACCGCGGCCATGGAGCGAGCGGTGGGCGCCTTCTCGATGCAGCTCAGCGCCGAGCGGAAGCGCAGCCCGGAGCTGGTGAAGGATCTCTCCTCACCCGAGGCGCGCGTCAGGGACCACGCCGTGCGCGTGCTTGCCGAGCGCGGCGAGCGCGACGCGGTGCCGGCGCTGGCGGCGGTCCTGCGCGATCCCGATCCTGAGATCGCGGAGCGGGCGGTGGGTGCGCTCGCCCAGCTGCGCGACCCCCGTGGCGTCCCGGCGCTCATCGACCTCGCTCACCACCGGGACGCTCCATACGTGGCGAACCTGGCGCGCATCCTGGGCGACATCGGCGGCCCCGACGCACGAGCCTGGCTCCTCACCATGGCCTCTGGTCACCCGGACGAGGTGGTGCGCGGTGCGGCCCGCGAGGCGCTCGCCGAGATGTCCGCGCGTGCGCCACACGCGCGGGTCAACGCCGATGGCGCACGCTGAAAAACGCGAGGGCTGCCGCCCACATCGCATTAGGATGCCTGGTGTGACCGTCCGACTCGCCTTTCGCCGTTTTTCCTGCTCGCCCGCCGACTCCGACTCGCCTTTGGCCGTTTTTCGTGCTCGCCGAGCGCTTCAGATGCGAGTCGGAGTTCGGCTGCTCGCGGTGCTCGCACTCGCCGCCTGCGCACGCGCTCCGGTCGCGCCGGCCCCGCGTGCTGCCGCACCCGCCGACTACTTTCCGCTGGCGGTGGGGAACACGTGGACCTTCCTCGACCGCTCGCCCCAGCAACTCGAGCCCACCCGCCGCACCGTGCGGATCGTCGAGCGCGACGCCGATGGCTACTTCGTGGACGACCAGCGCGGAGCGCTGCGCGCGGATCCCGACTGCCTCCACGACCGCGCGCGTCGGCTCCTCTGTCGCCCCATCGAGCCCGGCTCCGCCTGGAGCTCGGTGGTCGGCGTGTCCGCTACCGAGCGCTACGAGATCGCGGGCGTGGACGAGACGGTGACGGTCCCGGCGGGCACCTTCCGGGGTTGCGTCCGGGTGCGCTCGCAGCTGCACGCGGGAAAGGCGGACCAGGTGGCGGAGCTCACCTACGCGCCCGGGGTTGGGCCGGTACGGCTCGAGACCTTCGCCGTCGTGAGCGGGGTCGCCAGGCCACAGATAAGCGGCGTGCTCGAGTCATATCGGATCGTGAATCGGAGGTGAGCAGACATGCGAGAGGTCGGCATCGGGGTGGCGGGGCTCGGGACGGTCGGGGGCGGAGTGCTCTCCATCCTGGAACGTCATCAGCCGGAGATCGAGGCGCGGCTGGGCGCCCGCATCGTGGTGCGCAAGGTGGTCCTGCGGAATCCGGAGAAATCGCGGGCGGTGGAGGTGGAGAAGGGCATCGTCACCACTCGCATGCAGGACCTCCTCGACGACCCTGACGTCGCGGTGGTGGTCGAGCTCATCGGCGGGACCGGCGAGGCGTTCGATCTCGTGAAGGGCGCGCTCGAGCGGGGGAAGCACGTCGTCACGGCGAACAAGGCGCTCCTGGCGGCGCGCGGCGAGGAGCTCTTCCGGCTCGCGGCGGAGAAGGGCGTCGACGTCTACTACGAGGGTGCCGTTTGCGGCGGCGTGCCCATCATCCGCACGCTTCGTGAGGCGCTCGCATCGGATCGCATCACCTCGCTCCACGGCATCGTCAACGGCACGACCAACTACATCCTCTCCGCCATGGCCGAGGAAGGGAAGCCGTTGTCGAAGGCGCTCGCAGAGGCCCAGCGCCTCGGGTTCGCCGAAGCTGATCCCACGCTCGACGTGTCCGGCGGCGACGCTGCGCAGAAGCTCTGCGTGCTCGCCCAACTCGCTTTCGGGGCGCGGCTCGGACAGAAGGACGTGCTCACCGAGGGCATCATGGGCCTCGAGCCGGAGGACTTCGTCTGGGGCCGGGAGTTCGGGTACGCGCTGAAGCTCCTGGCGGTGGCGCGGAGGTGTCAGGTCGAGGCTGCCCTGGATCGAGCGGTGGACGAGTCGAGCCCCGCCGGAGGGCTCGTGGAGTCTGGCCTGCCGGGCGGTTCCGGGTGGCCCTATCCCCCGGATACAATCGAAGCGCGGGTCCATCCCACCTTCATCCCGGCGGGCTCCCTCCTGGCGGGCGTCCGCGGCGCCTTCAACGCCGTGCTGCTCCGGTCCGAGGCGCTCGGGCCATCGCTCCTGTTCGGTCAGGGCGCTGGTGCAATGCCCACCGGAAGCGCTGTCGTATCCGACATCATCGACCTCTCGCGCAACATCCTTTCGCGCAGCCCCGGGCGCGTGCCGCTCCCGCCTGCCCAGGCGCGCGTGGGCTTGCGCCCCCACGCCGAGATTCGCTGTGGCTACTACCTACGGTTCACCGTGAAGGACGTCCCGGGCGTGCTCGCCCGCATCGCCACCACGCTGGCGGCGCGCAGCATCTCCATCGCCGCCGTCCAGCAGCGAGAGCAGAACGAGGAGGGGGGAGCGGTGCCGCTCGTCATCGTCTCGCACCGGGCGCGCGAGGCAGACGTGCAGGCCGCCATCGCGGAGGTCGATCGCTACGACACGACCATGGCGAGGACGCGACTCATCCGCATCGAGAGTCCCTGAGAGCATGGTCAAGACCGAGATTCGCGTCATCTACGGTGACACGGACCAGATGGGCGTCGTGTACTACGCCAACTACCTGCGCTTCTTCGAAGCGGCGCGCAACGAGTTCATCCGCGCCAAGGGGCTTCGCTACCGCGATTTCGAGGCCGAGTACGGGCTCCTCTTGCCGGTGGTGGAGGCAGCCGTGCGCTACAGGCAGCCAGCGCGCTACGACGACCTCGTCACGGTGGAGATCTCGCTCACGGAGGTGCGGCACGCCTCCGCCCGCTTCGGCTATCGCCTCGTACGCGACGAGGCCCTGCTCGCCACCGGTCACACCGTGCACGCTTGCGTGGATCGCGAAGGACGGATCCAGCGCATTCCCAGGGGGCTGCTCGAACGGCTCGGCGCCGGCGAGCGGCTCGCTCTCTAGCCGCCCAGAGGACACCATGGCCTCCAGCATCGCCCGCGAGATCGCGATCGCCGTCCCACCAGGCAAGCTCTTCGACGTCATCGCCGACTACGCCCGCTACCCCGAGTTCGTGCCGTCCGTGCGGGCGTGCCGACCGAAGCGGACGGGGAGCACCGTCGAGGTCGAGTTCGAGCTCGACTTGGGGGTGAAGACGATTCGGTACACACTGCGTCACATCGAGGAGCGTCCGAACCGGATCTCCTGGTCGCTCGTGTCGAGCGACTGGATGAAGGTCTCGAACGGATCGTGGGAGCTCATCCCGGAGGGCGAACAGACGCGGGCGCGCTACACGGTCGAGATCCAGATTGCGAAACCCGCGCTCATCCCGCAGGCGCTGGTGGACCGCGTCAGTGACCAGCTCACCCGGGTCCAGTTACCCAGGACGTTGGAAGCATTCAAGTTGCGTGCCGAAAACGGATGATGAGACTTCGAGCACCGGCGATCGTAGATCAGGCGGCGTGTGCCGCTGCAAGCCAACCGTGCGCCTTTTCCTCGGTGCCCGTGCTGATCTGCCACGCCCAGCAGGGCGCTGGGGGAGCACTGTGCCAGATAGGCGCCTTGACCCCTGGGTCAGCGGGGTGTTACGAGGTCGTCGGTGCTGAGACCGGCCGCGAGGGCGTTCCTCGCGAGAGGCATGTGGTTCGTGAGAGTGTGGTTCGAGGGATGCAAATCCGTGCGGGGAGGTTAGATAGGAAAGGGAGCGCGAGAAGTTCAGTACTGCTGGAACAAGGCTTGCAGCCAACTGAGTCTCGGAATCAGCAGGTTGAAGGGCCGAGGCTGCCATGCTGGACGCCTTCATCATCGAGGAGATCAAGCGGCGTGAGCGCGAGCGCACCGACGACGATCGTCCTGTAGTCGAGCTGCCCCTCCCGCAGCCAAGGGAACCCGCGCACCAGGACGACGAGCGCCCGGATGACTCGGAGCGCGATCGCAGGGGCGTGGTCATCATCGACTACTCCGGATAGCCCGGGACGTGCCGAGTCGAGGCGACCGTGGGTCCTCGGTACCGGCTCCCTCGAATGCCGCAGGGCGGGGCAGGTCCACTGCCGCCGCTCCACTCTCCGAGAACGCGATCAGCGAGTCCGCGTCCGACGCCGAGTGAAGCGAGGAAAAGGCCTGGTTACGGCTGGTTCTGGCTGAATTGGCCTGGCCAGTGCGTTGACTTCGCGCCGGGCCCCCGCTAGCTTCCCATCCCCGACCTCCGAGGGAGAACTACATGCGCGCCGAATGGATCGCGAAGCGCCGTGGTCACGCCAGCGTAACGCAGCTGCACTTCGCCCGGCAGGGCGTCGTGACAGAGGAGATGCGCCATGTCGCGAAGCGCGAGCGCTTGCCGGACGGGCAGGTCCGAGAGGAGGTGGCGCGCGGGCGGATGATCATCCCCGCCAATGCGAAGCACCCTGAGCTGGAGCCGATGGCCATAGGCTTCGCCGCCACCTGCAAGATCAACGCGAACATCGGAAACTCGGCGGTGGTTGGCGACGTCGAGGAGGAGCTGGAGAAGCTCCGCGTCTGCATCAAGTACGGCGCCGACACCGTGATGGACCTCTCCACGGGCGGGGACATCCCGCAGATCCGCGAAGCCATCCTCCGGCACAGCACGCTGCCCGTGGGCACGGTCCCGATCTACGAGTGCCTCACGCACGTGAAGGAGGTCCAGGACCTCACGCCGAACACGCTCCTCGACATCATCGAGGCCCAGGCGGCGCAAGGCGTGGACTACATGACCATCCACGCGGGGCTGCTCAGGGACTTCATTCCACTCGCCGCCCACCGCATCACGGGCATCGTCAGCCGCGGCGGTGCGCTCATGGCGCAGTGGATGATCTCCAACAAGGCGGAGAACCCGCTCTACACCCACTTCGAGGCCATCTGCGAGATCTTCAAGAAATACGACGTGGCTTTCTCGCTGGGTGACGGGCTGCGCCCTGGCTGCCTCGCCGACGCCTCCGACGCGGCCCAGTTCGCGGAGCTCCGCGTCCTTGGAGAGCTGACTCGCAAGGCGTGGCAGCACGACGTGCAGGTGATGGTGGAGGGCCCGGGCCACGTGCCGCTCGACCAGATCCCGATGAACATGCAGAAGGAGCGCGAACTCTGCGACGAGGCCCCCTTCTACGTGCTCGGGCCGCTCGTGACCGATGTCGCCCCTGGCTACGATCACATCACGAGCGCCATCGGGGCGACCATCGCCGCGCAGCACGGCGCCGCCATGCTCTGCTACGTCACGCCCAAGGAGCACCTCGGGCTCCCCAATGTCGAAGACGTTCGGCAGGGGATCATCGCCTACAAGATCGCGGCGCACGCGGCCGACATCTCGCTGCACCGCCCCGGCGCTCGCGACCGGGACGACGAACTCTCCCGCGCCCGGTACGCCTTCGACTGGAACAAGCAGTTCGCCCTCTCGCTCGACCCCGAGGCCGCGCGCAGCATGCACGACGAGACCTTGCCGCACGAGGCCTTCAAGAGCGCCGAGTTCTGCTCGATGTGCGGCCCAAAGTTCTGCTCGATGAAGATCCACGGCCACCTGGCCGAGGTGGCCGAGAGGGAGCCGCCGCGGACCGGCGAGGGGGAGGCTCAGGAGCGGGTGCAGCTGCAAGTCTTGCCGTAGTCGAGGCGCCCTTACGCGTCACGACTTCCGCCGGCAACCGTCTCTTCCCGGCCTTCAACCACCCGTCGATGCCGTCCGGCGTGACGTACGCCTCGAGAACCCGCCCATGCGGGCCTCTCACGGAAACGTGGCCGCGCCACGGTTTCGAAACGAACGGGTTTCGAAACCGTTGCACGGGAAGCCGAGGGGCGTGCCCGTGCCGGGTCCTGGAAGCATTGTGCACTATATTGCTGAGCAGACTTCGATCTGCGCCTGTAGACTCGGCAGCAGGCGAGCGCCTGGCATGGACAAACGACCCGACAGGAGCCTGCCCGTCATGGGCAGCGAGGGATACGACGGGGGCGACCGAGCCGACGGAGGCGACGCCGTTCGAGCGCGGCGCGACCTCGCGATGCAGCTGAAGGTCGGCGGGCTGCCCACCGGCGTGAAGAAGCCACCGTGGCTCCGCGTGGGCGTCCCCGGAGGCGAGCGCTACCAGCGCGTCCGCGAGACACTGCGAACGCTGCGGCTCCACACGGTCTGTCAGGAAGCTCACTGCCCGAACGTGGCCGAGTGCTGGGGCGGCGGCACCGCCACCGTCATGCTGATGGGAGACGTGTGTACCCGCGGCTGTCGCTTCTGCAACGTGAAGACGGCCGCCCACCCGCCGGCGCTCGACCCCGACGAGCCGCGTCACCTGGCCGAGGCGATCCAGACCCTCCACCTCGACTACATCGTCGTGACGAGCGTGGACCGCGACGACCTCCCCGACGGTGGCGCCGCCCACTTCGCCCACGCGATCCTGAGGCTGAAGCAGATCCCTGGCCTGCTGGTCGAGGTGCTGACGCCCGACTTCCGCGGCGATGTCGAAGCGGTGCGCAAGGTCGGCCGTGCCGGGCCCGACGTGTTCGCCAACAACATCGAGACGGTGCGACGCCTCACGCCGGTCGTGCGCGACCAGAAGGCGGGGTATGACCAGACCCTGGCGGTCCTGGCGCGCATGAAGCTCGAATTCCCGGGTGTGGTCACGAAATCGTCCATCATGGTTGGCCTCGGGGAGCGCGGGGACGAACTGGAGCAGACGATGGGTGACCTGCGCGCGGTTGGAGTCGACATCCTCACCATCGGCCAATATCTGCGGCCGTCGGCCTGGCACCTCCCCGTGATGCAGTGGGTCACGCCGGAGCAGTTCCAGGCCTACAAGGGCATGGGCGAGGCGCGCGGTTTCCGCTACGTCGCGAGTGGGCCGCTGGTGCGCTCCAGCTACCGCGCTGCGGAGCTGTTCCTGCGCGGGGAGATCGCATCGCGCAGCGCCGACAGGAGAGGGGAGGCGAAGGATGCGACGTGAGCCCGAAGTGTCGATTCTGGCGCGCCGCAAGGGCGCGAATGGCTTGCCGGCGCCGGCGCAGCAGACCGCCGAGGCGTTTCCCCTCTACCGCGTCATCCAGGACGACGGCAGCGCCCCGCCGGACCAGATCGGGCTCGCCGACGCCGACCTGGTCGCGCTCTACCGCTGGATGGTGCTCAACCGCACGCTCGACGAGCGCATGGTGGCCATGCAGCGGCAAGGCCGGATCAACTTTTACATAGGGTCGATCGGCGAGGAGGCGACGGTCTTCGGGACCGCGAGGGCCATGAAGCCCTCCGACTGGATCCTTCCGTGCTACCGAGAGCACGGCGCGGCGCTCCTGCGCGGCCTGCCGCTCGCGACCTACATCTGTGACCTCCTAGGCAACGCCGGCGACGTCATGCTCGGCCACCAGATGCCCTGCCACGAGGCCTGGCGTCCCGCTCTCTACACCTCCATCAGCTCGCCCATCGGCACCCAGATCACACATGCGGTGGGCGCCGCGTGGGCGGCGCGCATCAAGGGAGACGACATGGTCCCGCTCGTCTACTTCGGCGAGGGCGCCACCAGTTCTAACGACTTCCACGCCGGCCTGAACTTCGCGGGGGTGAACAAGGTACCGGTCGTCTTCGCCTGTCGAAACAACGGCTGGGCCATCAGCGTGCCGCGCGAGCGCCAGACCGCGTCGGAGACCATCGCCCAGAAGGCGATCGCCTACGGCATCCGCGGCGAGCGCGTGGACGGCAACGACCTGCTCGCCGTCCACGGTGCCACCGTCCGCGCGCGAGCGCGCGCTGCGGAGGGCGACGGACCGACGCTGCTCGAGTGCGTGACCTATCGCATGGAGGGGCACTCCACCTCCGACGATCCACGGTCCTACCGTCCCGCGGAGCTCGTCGAGCCGTGGCGCAAGAAGGATCCCCTCCTGCGGATGAAGGCCCTTCTCGCCCGGCGCGGCCTGCTCGGCGAGGCCGAGGAGGCGAAGCTCCTCGCCGACGTGCGCGAGGTGATCCAGCTCGCGGTCAAGGAGGCGGAAGCCCATCCGGCGAAGCCGCCGCTCGAGACCCTGTTCGAAGGCGTCTACGCCGAGCCGCTCTGGCAGCAACGCGAGCAGCTCCAGGAGCTACAGCGCGCCCTGGCAGGGGATCCCCGCGTCGCTGACCCGCGCAGTGCGCGACGCTGATCCGATGCCCACCCTCAACATCATCCAGGCGGTCAACGACGCCTTGCGCACCGAGATGCGTCGCGACCAGAACGTCGTGGTCCTGGGCGAGGACGTCGGGAAGTTCGGTGGCGTGTTCCGCGCCACGCAAGGCCTCTTCGCCGAGTTCGGCGCGGACCGCGTCATCGACACGCCCCTGGCCGAGACCGGCATCATCGGCACGGCGGTCGGGATGGCGCTCTACGGGCTGAGGCCGGTGCCCGAGATTCAGTTCGCCGACTTCATCTTCCCTGCCATGGACCAGATCGTGAACGAGCTGTCCAAGTACCGCTACCGCTCCGGCGGCCAGTGGACATGCCCGCTCGTCATCCGATCGCCCTACGGTGGAGGGATCCGGGGCGGTCACTACCACTCTCAGTCGCCGGAGGCGCACTTCATCCACACGGCCGGACTCAAGGTCGTGGTGCCGGCGACCCCTGCGGACGCGAAGGGGCTCCTGGTGAGCGCCATCCGCGATCCCGACCCGGTGCTGTTCTTCGAGCCGAAGCGCGTCTACCGGGCCGCGAAGGGCGACGTCCCGGAGGGCGAATACGCCATCCCCCTGGGGAAGGCGAAGCTGACGCGCGCCGGGCATCAGATCTCCATCCTGGCCTGGGGTGCCATGTGGTACGAGGCCGACCAGGCGGCGCGCGAGGCGGAGCAGGAAGGCATCGACTGCGAGGTGCTGGATCTGCGCTCCTTGCAGCCCCTCGACATCGACGCCGTCGTCGCCTCCGTCACGAAGACGGGGAGGGCAGTCGTCGTCCACGAGGCCCCCAGGACCTGCGGCTTCGGCGCGGAGCTGGCGGCGCTCATCCAGGAGCGCTGCTTCCTCTCGCTCGAGGCGCCGGTGGCGCGCGTCACCGGCTTCGACACTCCGTTCCCCTACACGCTCGAGAACGAGTACCTCCCGCGCGCTCCGCGCATCCTGCAAGCCGTGCGCGAGACCGTCCGGTACTAGCTCTTCCAGAGCCAGAGCCGAGCACAGAGGCCCCCATGGCGTTCGAGCTCATCCTCCCCGACATCGGTGAAGGGGTCGTGGAGGCCGAGATCCAGAAGTGGTTCGTGAAGCCCGGCGACGAGGTCCATGAAGACCAGCCGCTCGTCGAGGTCATGACCGACAAGGCGACGGTGACCATCCCGTCACCGCGGCATGGCCGGGTGACCAGACTGCACTACGAGGAAGGGCAGCTCGCGAGGGTGCACCACCCGCTGCTGGATCTGGAGCTCGAGGCAGCTCCCTCGGCGCAGGCGCCCGAGGTGAAGGCGACCGCGAGCTCGCCGGCGGCTACCGCGACGGCGAAGGCGTCGCCCGGCGATGAGGTCTCCCTCCGTAAGGCCCTCGCCACACCCTCCGTCCGTGCCATGGCGCGCCAGCTCGGGATCGACCTCCAGGGCGTCCGCGGGACGGGCCCCGGCGGGCGCGTGACCAAGGAGGACCTCGCGCAGGCGCGCAACGGCCACGCTCCGCCGCCGACGCCCGCGCCCATGCCGCAGCGCCCTTCGCCCTTCGCCGAGCAGCTCCTGGAGCATTCACCGGTTGCGCAGGTAGTGCACGGGGACGAGGTGATCCCGCTGCGCGGCGTCCGGCGCCGCATCGCCGAGCGGATGGCGCAGTCGAAGCGCACCGCGGCGCACTTCACCTTCGTCGAGCAGGTGGACGTCTCCGAGCTGGTGAAGGTGAAGGACCGCGTCGCAGCGGCGGCGCGCGCGGAAGGCGTGAAGATCACCTTCTTGCCGTTCATCGTGAAGGCGGCCGTGGCGGCGCTGAAGAAGCACCCGTGGCTCAACGCCACGCTCGACGAGGCGCGCGGCGAGATCCGGCTCAGGCGCGAGTATCACATCGGTATCGCCTCGGCGACGGAGC
>Ga0154716_1070_pt23 | contig 10781 bp, 9 predicted proteins | sample Rifle2008BG16ft_FD_105724 | JGI IMG/M metagenome (GOLD analysis project Ga0154716, IMG submission 105724) | Anaeromyxobacter sp. RBG_16_69_14
GCCAGCCGCTCGTCGTGGAGTCGCCTTCCCTGGGCGGCCCCTTGGGGACCCGCCGGTTGCGGGGTCGGCTCCGGTTCGTTGTTGAGTCATCGCGGGCGCCCGCTGGCTTCCGAGACCGGCCTGGACTTGGACTTGGACGGCGGCTCTCCCCCCTGACTTCACTGCGGGCGCGGCAGGTAGCCGGCGCGCGCGTCCACCGTCGTCTCGTCGAGCCAGAGGCTTCGTGCCAGCCGGGAAAGCGTATCGCGGTCGAACGTGGCCTCGCGGGTCGCCGCCCATTCCCAGAGCCGGTTCTGCGAGTCCCAGAGGTCGAGGCCGAGCCCCAGGCGCTGCGCCAGGCCGAGGATCTCGCAGAGCTCGTCGGCCCGGATCTCGGCGCCCTGCCCGTCGACGAGCGCTGCCATCCGCGCTCGAACGAGCTCGGCGACGTCGCGCCGCACGGGATCCAGGTGGAGGTGCGCACCGAGCCGTCGCGCCAGATCCACCGTAGCCGCCAGATCGGTCTCCGCCTCCGCGAAGTCGACCTCCCCGCGGATGGCCTTCGCCGTGACGCCCAGGAGCTTGCGGGTGAGCGACACGTCGGCGGCCACGCGGAGGGGCCCAGGGATAGGCGAGTCGATCTCGGACAGGAAGTCCATCAGCAACCTGTTGTCCTCGAAGATCTCGAGGTAGTCCGCCTCGTACCGGCGCATGGTGTCCGCGAGGAGGGCGTCGGCCACGCGACGGCGCTCGTCGAGGAAGAGATCGCGCAGCGTGTAGTCACGCCCTGCGAAGACGCGGTCGACCTCGCGCAGCAGCTGAGCCAGCGACAGCCGGTCGGGTTGCGAGAAGAGGACCTGCTCGAGCGCTGCGTGCCGCTCGACGCCGGGGTAAGGCGCGACGCCGCAGCGGAAGTCGGAGGCGCCGAAGTGGATGACGCAGAAGAGGGCGTCGAGGACCTCCCCCGTGACGAGGCTCTCGAGCTGGAGGCATCCCAGCGTCAGGGTGGCGTGACCGGCCTGCGTCTTGCGCCCGGCGGCGAGCTGGTATCGATAGCAGAAGACCCGGCCGCTCTCGGGCATGTCCTTGACCAGGCTCGCGATGGCGAGGTGCGCGCCCACGCCCTCGAGCGACACGACGCTCGGCTTGACGAGCCGATCGTACACCCCGCCACCGTCACCGAGTTCCTCCACGTTGGACGGGGCTTCGCAGAGCGCTTGCCTGAATTCGCCCTCGAGCTCGACGCCGGCTGCGTCGCGGGCGAGCTGGATGGCGCGGGCGGCGTACTTCAGCACCTGGACCGTCTCGAGACCGGAGAGCTCGGAGAAGAACCAGCCGCAGCTCGTGTACATGAGCATCGCCTGCCGCTGCATCTCGAGCAGACGCAAGACCTTGACCCGCTCGGTGGCCTCGAGCGGCCGCGCGGCCTCGGTGCTCAGGAACCGCCTGGCTTCCCTGCGCTCGGGATCGAGGATCAGGTCCACGAAGTGATCGCGGGCCCCCCAGGGATCACGGAGGAGCGAGCCCGCTTCGCGCTCGAAGACGTCCGCGAGGCGGTCTCGCAGGGCGTCGAGCGCCGCGCGCAGCGGCGCTCGCCACGCTTGCCGCCAGCCTGGCTGTCCGCCCGCCTCGCACCCGCAGTCGGACTTCCAGCGCTCGAGGCCGTGCGCGCAGCTCCAGGACGATCCCTCGACGATCTCGGCCTCCCACTCGAGGGGAAGGCGGTCGAGCGCCTGCCCGAGGTTGACGACCTCGAGATTGTCGCGGCCAGCGGCGCGCCGCAACGCCTCGGCGAGCGCCTCGTCGGCCCCCTTCTTGTGGTGACCCAGGGTCTCGCCATCCAGCGCGACTGTCAGCAGTTCGTCGTGGCCCCGCGCCGGGTCGAACCCCGCCTCGAGGTGCGCGAGGAGGGCGTCGGGTGACGAGAGGCCATCGCCGAAGGCGAGGTCGCGGGCGATGTGGCCGTCGTAGAAGAAGACCGCGATCTCGCGGTGGCCCAGTCTCACGCGGTAGGGGCGCGTGGGATCGAAGCGCGCGGAGGAGGCGTCGAGCCACTCGCCGCCGGGCGGGCGCACGCGCCGCGCCTGGTAAGGAGAGAGGATGGTGAAGCGAAGCCCCTCCTCGGCGAGGGTCTCCAGGGTGGCCGAGTCCGCGGCGGTCTCCGGGAGCCAAAAGCCCTCCGGCGCGCGCCGGAAGCGGCGGCGGAACTCGTGGATGCCCCATCGGATCTGCGTGCGCCGATCCCGCGGCGAGCAGAGCGGAAGGATGGCGTGGTTGTACCCTTGCGCGAGCGCGTTGCCGTGGCCGCGACGCTCGAGGCTCTCCGCGTCGGCTTCGAGGATACGGGCGTAGACGTCGTGGCGGTGGCGCTCGAGCCACGCGAACAGCGTCGGTCCGAAGTTGAACGAGAGGTGGAGGTAGCTGTTGACGATGTCGACGATGCGGTCGGTGGCGTTCTTGATGCGCGCCGCTCCGTTTGGCCCGTAGCACTCCGCGGCGATGCGCTCGTTCCAGTCGTGGAAGGGCTCGGCCGAGTCCTGGACCTCGATCTCCTCGATCCAGGGGTTGTCTCTCGGCGGCTGGTAGAAGTGCCCGTGCAGGCAAAGAAGGCGTCGCGCCATGACCATCTATGCCACGCGCGGTCGCGGACCGCACCGCTGCCAGGTTCACCCCCGAGCGGGGCGCCAACCTCCGTGAGTTCGTTCGACCGAGCAGGCCCCCTTCGGGAGCGGCCTGCTGCCGGCGCGCCCGGCATGGGTAATGACCCTGTTCACTCGTCGGAGGATGTGCATGCTGCGCGCTACCCAAGATCTGCTCGAGCTTCGCAGGTGGGCGGAGCGGCGCGGCGGCACCCCCTGCCGCCACTGGAACGGAAGGATCGGACTGTGCTTCGGGGACGACCCCTGGCCCGCGCTGCGGGTGGGCTGGGACGAGTTCGAGATCAACTTCTGCCTCGGGCAGTGCGTGTGCGTCTACGACGACGCGCCCGGCTCCAACCACGTCTTCATCGGCAACGGGGAGGAGGCGCGCGCCCACGTCGCCTCCTCCGACCCGAGCGTCAGCGGAGCGGCGGGGCCGACGCCCTGAACTCGGCGGGCCGGAGGTCCGGACACCTCAGCAGCGCGGCGGGAAGGGCGTGGTTCGTGCGGATCGGGCCACCGAAAATCGCCATCCGCGCTTTGGTTGCGGCATCGCCGCGCTGTGTTATTGTCAGCACCGATGGCACCACCGAGGAATCCAGGATCTCTGAAGCGGCAGAAGGAGCTCGCGCGCCAGCAGCGCCAGCGCGAGAAGAAGTCGGAGCGCGAGGAGCGCAAGAACCAGGCGAAGGATCGGCCCAAGGCCCCGGGGGGCGAGGATCCGGACATCGCGGGCATCATCCCCGGGCCGCAGCCGAAGGTCGAAGAGTAGTCGGCGGCGCGAGCACCGCAGCCGCCACACCGGCGCCGGAGGCGTCGCTTACGCCCGCTTCGCTGCCGCGAACCCGCGCTCGAGATCGGCGAGGAGATCGTCTGCATTCTCGATCCCGCACGACACGCGGATGAAGCCGTCGGCGATACCGAGCTGCGCGCGCGTCTCCTCCGGCACCGAGGCGTGCGTCATGATGGCCGGGTGCTCGATGAGGCTCTCCACGCCGCCTAGCGACTCGGCGCAAGCGAAGATGCGCAAGGCCTTGAGGAAGGCGCGTGCGGCCTCGAGGCCCCCGCGGATGACGAAGGTGAGCATCCCGCCGAAGCCGCTCATCTGGCGCGCGGCGAGTTCGTACTGGGGGTGGGAGAGCAGGCCGGGGTAGGTGACCCGCTCGACTTGCGGATGGCCTTCGAGGAACCGCGCCACCGCCGCGGCGTTCGCGGTGTGGCGCTCCATGCGGACGTGGAGCGTCTTGAGGCCGCGCAGCACGAGGAAGCTGTCCAAGGGGCCGGGTACCCCGCCCACCGCGTTCTGAAGGAACCTGAGCCGCTCGTGGATCGCGGCGTCGCTCGTCATGACGGCGCCGCCCACCACGTCGGAGTGGCCGTTCAGGTACTTGGTGGTGGAGTGCGCGACGATGTCGACGCCGTGCGCGAGCGGGCGCTGGAAGAAGGGCGTCGCGAAGGTGTTGTCGACGACGGTCTTCGCCCCGTGTGCCCGCGCCAGGCTCGCCACCGCGGTCAGGTCGACGATCTTGAGCATCGGGTTGGTCGGGCTCTCGATCCAGACGAGCTTCGTGTTCTCGCGCAAGGCCCGCTCGACGTCCCGCGCGTCCGTCATGTCGACGTAGCTGAACGCGAGCCCGAGCCGGCGGAAGACCTTGTCGAAGATGCGGAAGGTGCCGCCGTAGACGTCGTCGGAGGCGAGGACGTGGTCGCCGGCGTCGAGGAGGTGCAGGATCGCGTCGGTGGCGGCGAGTCCGGAGGCGAAGGCGAGAGCGTGCCCGGCGCCCTCCAGCGCGGCGAGGCAACCCTCGAGGGCGTCGCGGGTCGGGTTGCGGGTGCGCGAGTACTCGTACCCCTTGTGCTCACCGGGGCCGTCCTGCACGTAGGTCGAGGTCATGTAGACCGGCGTCATGATGGCGCCGGTGGTCGGGTCCGGCTTCTGCCCGGCGTGAATGGCCAGGGTCTCGAAGTGGAGCGTGCGGTCGTCGGTCATGGTCGCCCTTCGGCGGTGGAGCTACCTGAGCTTCTGTCCCAGGAAGTCGATGAGGTCGATCTTGGTGAGGATCCCTGTCACCCGATCGCCCTCCTTCACCACGGCCACGTTGTCGTCGTTGAAGATGTCTCGCAGCTTGCCCACCGGTGTGTCCGGCCCCACCAGGCCTTGCAGCGGCTGCACCAGCGGCTCCACCACCTCGGTCAGGCGGTGCTTGCCCTCGATGAGGAAGTTGAGCAGGTCGTACTCGTGGATCATGCCGATGCAGCGCCCGTCGGCGTCCACCACCGGCATCTGCGAGATGTCGTGGTCCTTCAGCTTCTTCACCACCACCTCCACCTTGTCGCTCTTGCGCGCGGTGATGACCTCGCCGCGCCGGCCGCCCAGCACGTCACGGACCGTGGAGGAAGCCAACCCCTCTGCGCCGTTCTCGACCGGGAAGCCGTTGTCGCGCATCCACTCGTCCGAGTAGAACTTGGAGATGTAGGCGCGCCCGCTGTCGGGGAGCGGCACGACCACCACCTTGCCCTTGCCCAGTTCCTTCGCGACCTGCACCGCCACGTGCACCGCGGCGCCGGAGCTTCCGCCGGCGAAGATGCCCTCCTCGCGCGCCAGCCGGCGAGCCATGGCGAAGGCCTGCCGATCGTCGCACTGACGGACGTCGTCGAGGACCTTCAGGTCCAGCGCTCCACACATCATGTCCTCGCCGATGCCTTCCACTTTGTAGACGTGCGGGGTGGAGAGCTTCCCCGTCTTGAACATGGAGTGGTAAACCGAGCCCACCGGGTCGGCGCCGACGTTCAGGATCTTGGGATCCTTCTCCTTGAAGTAGCGGCCACACCCGCTCATGGTCCCGCCGGTGCCGATGCCGGCCACGAAGGCGTCGAGCTTCCCGCCCGTCTGCTCCCAGATCTCGGGCGCGGTGAGCCGGTAGTGCGCCTCGATGTTGTCGGGGTTGTGGTACTGGTTCAGGTAGAAGCTGTTGGGGATCTCGGCCGCGATGCGCTTGGCCACCGAGTAGTAGCTCTCGGGCGAGTCGGCAGACACGTTCGTCGGAGTCACCACCACCTGTGCGCCGAAGGCCTTGAGGGTGTCCTGCTTCTCCTTCGACATCTTGTCCGGCATGGTGAAGATGCACCGGTAGCCCTTCACGGCGGCCGCCATTGCCACGCCCACGCCGGTGTTGCCGCTCGTGTTCTCGACGATCGTGCTGCCGCGCCGGAGCAGCCCCTCGCGCTCGGCCTTCTCGATGATGTAGAGGGCCATCCGGTCCTTGATGGACCCACCCGGGTTCATGTACTCGAGCTTCACCAGCACCGCGGCCGCGGCCTCGGGCTGCGGGCCGAGGACCTTGTCCAGCCGGACGAGGGGCGTGCGGCCGATCGCGGAGAGGACGTTCTCGTGGTAGGGCATACGCGCTCCGGAGGGGGGAAGTACCGCTGGAAACAGCGGGTTATAGGCGTGCCCGATCCGGGGTGTCAACGCAAGGGTCCGCGCGGGCAGGGCCCCACGCAGCTGGCGAGCGTTCGCCAAGGGAGTGGCGCGGTGAACGAGGTGACTACGGAAGAGCGGGTGCGTGAGGCCGTGGCGCACGCCACCGGCCGGGACTCGAGGACGAGCCCGGTGAAGCGGCTCGCCGGCCACGCCTCGATGCGGAGCTACTGGCGGGTGGGGTCGCCTCCCGCGTCGCAGGTCGTGATGGTCCTCCCACCCGACGCGAAGCCGGAGGAGGTGACCAAGGGTGGTCAGCCGGCGGTAGACCCCTTCGTCGACGTGCAGCGCTACCTGTGTGGCCTGGGTGTCCGAGTGCCCGGGATCGTCGCCAGCTACCGAGACGACCCGCGCGGTGGGCTGATGGTGCTGGAGGATCTGGGCGACATCACGCTCGAAGACGCGTTGCGTCGAGCGGAGGGGCTCCCGGGGGACCACCGAGGGAGGCTCTACGAAGCCGCCGTCGACCAGCTCGCCGCGCTGCGCGCCGCCGCCGAGCGGCACCCGGAGGGCTGCGTCGCCTTCACCCGTAGCTTCGAGCTCGACCTCTACCGCTGGGAGCTCGATCACTTTCGGGAGTGGCTCCTCGAGTCGTGGAAGGGGGTAAGACTCTCGCCTGCCGAGCAGTCGGTGGTCGAGCGCGAGTTCGACCGCATCGCGCGGACGCTGGAGGCGGAGTCGAAGGGGTTCACCCATCGCGACTACCAGTCGCGGAACCTCATGGTGCTGTCCTCGCGCGAGCAGGCGATCGAGTTCGCCGTCATCGACTTCCAGGACGCGTTGCTCGGCCCACGCCAGTACGACCTGGTCGCGCTGCTCCGCGACAGCTACGTCGAGCTGCCGCCGGAGCTCGTCGACGCCATGCTGCGACGCTATCTCACCAAGCTGGCCGAGGCGGGCGGGCCGAACCTCGAGTACGGCCCTTTCCGTCAGGTCTTCGACCTCCTCACTGTCCAGCGCAAGCTCAAGGACGCCGGCCGCTTCGTCTTCATCGACCGCGTCAGGAAGAACCCCGGCTTTCTGGTCTCGATCCCGGCCTCGCTCCGCTACGTGCGCGACGCCCTGGTGCGCCGGCCCGATCTGGCCGACCTGCACGAGATCCTGGCCCGGCACGTGCCGGAACTGCGAGGGTGAAAGCGGGCACGCAAACGCAGGGAGGCGAAGCCGGTGGCTCCGCCTCCCTTGGCACGGCGGGCTCTTGCGCTACTCGGCGCCGACGCCGAGGTACGTGCGCAGCTTCTCGTCCTCGAACTTCGCCTGCGCCGACAGATCCGGCGTGAGGAGGGAGACGATGATACCGAGGGCGAACGCCGCGGTCATCGAGACGATGCACGGGTTCTTGAGGCCGATCAGCGCCTCCTTGTTGTGGAAGACGTCCACCCACACCGTCGGGGAGACGACTATCATGGCGATGGAGATGAACGCCCCGCTGATGATGGAGGCCACCGCGCCCCAGGTCGTGAACCTCTTCCAGACGACCGACATGAGGAGGGCGGGAAAGTTGGCGCTCGCGGCGATGGAGAAGGTGAGGCCGACCATGAAGGCCACGTTCTGACCTTTGAAGAGGATGCCGAGGAGCACCGCGCAGATGCCGAACACCAACGTGGCGCGCTTGGCGACCGTGACCTGCTCGTCCTCGGTCGCCTTGCCCTTCTTGATGAGCGAGACGTAGATGTCGTGCGAGTAGGCGGAGGCGCCGGCGAGCGTGAGGCCGGCGACCACGGCCAGGATGGTCGCGAACGCGACCGCGGCGATGAAGCCGAGGAAGGGCGTCCCGCCGAGCAGTTCGGCGACGAGCGGAGACGCCATGTTGCCGCCCTTGTCCACCTTCAGGATCATGTCGCGGCCGACGAGCGCCGCCGAGCCGAAGCCGACGATGGGGATGATGATGTAGAAGTAGCCGATGAGGCCGGTGGCGTAGAGCACCGACTTCCGGGCCGCCTTGGCGTCGGGCACGGTGTAGAACCGCATGAGGATGTGCGGCAGCCCGAGCAGGCCGAGCATGAGCGCGAGGCCGAGCGATACGGCCTCGAGCGGGCTCGTCACGAGGGCGCCGGGCTCGAGCGTCTTCTGGCCGTACTGGGTGGCCACCGCCGCATAGAGCTCGGCGGGATTGAAGCCGAACCTCGAGAGCACGAGCAGGGTCAGCACGCTCACGCCGAAGATCAGGAGGCAAGCCTTGATGATCTGCACCCAGGTCGTCGCGATCATTCCTCCGAAGAGCACGTAGGCGAGCATGACGGCGCCGACGATGATCTCGGCCATCTCGTACGGGATGCCGAACATGAGCCTGATGAGCGCGCCGGAGCCGACCATCTGCGCGATGGTGTAGGTGAGCACCGTCAGGATGCCGCCGATGGCGCAGGCCACGCGCACGGGGCCCTGCTGGAGCCGGAACGCCACCACGTCGGAGAACGTGAACTTGCCGAGGTTTCGCAGCGGCTCGGCGATGAGGAACATGAGCGCGGGCCAGCCGACGAGCCAGCCCGTCGCGTAGATCATGCCGTCGTAGCCCTTCAGGGCCACCATGCCGGAGATGCCGAGGAAGCTCGCGGCGGACATGTAGTCGCCGGCGAGCGCGAGGCCGTTCTGCGCGGCCGATACGCTGCGCCCCGCGGCGTAGAACTCCTTCGAGGTCTTCGTCCTCTTTGCAGCCCAGTAGGTGATGATGAGGGTTACGACGACGATGACGAAGAAGAAGAAGATCGACGCGGCGTTGGGGCTTCCGAGCTTGGTTTCTATGATCTGACCGCCGGGGGGCATAGAGATGATCCTCCGTTGTGGGACGTGAAGGTCCTACTGCGGCTTCAGCTGACCCTTGAGGCGCTCGACCTCGGGGTCATAGATCTGGTTCGCCCACACCACGTAGATCGCGGTGAGGATGAACGCGAAGACGATCATCCCGATCCCCATCGGGATGCCGAGGGTCGTCACCTCGCCGACCTTCTGCGAGAGGAGCGCCTTGTTGGTGCCGATCAGGATAACGTACCCATAGTACGAGACGAAGAGCAGGACAAGGAGTACGCCGCTCACGCTCCAGCGCTTCGCGACGATCCTCTTGAAATCGGGCGAGTTGATGACTTCGTGGGCTGACTTGTGGATTCGAACGTCCCTGGCCACGGTTCGGGCGATGTCCGCCATACGTCGTCTCCTTCGGTCCGGAGGGTCTTCTGGTCAGAAGGCCCGCTTCGAGAATTCGGGATCACGTCTTTTGACAGCGCGTCCTGTTTCTCCTGTGCCTGCTCGTTCTTGACCGAGTTTCAAACTCGGGCTTGAGAGTACCGGGCGACGGCCCCCCAACCCCTTGAATTGACGTGAGTCAAATTCAATTCGGTGTGGGTGCTTTTCATCCATGCCACGCTCTGTGCTGCGACGTCATGACGCATTGGGTCGTGGCGGAAGATCTGCATCGGGCCCTGGCAGAGGCCGCGCCAAGATCGCTGAAAGAAGGACGGATCATGGGTGGGGAGCGCCATGGAGTCCCTTTGGGGGCGCGGTGCGGTTTTTGTACTAACAGTGATGGGGGAAGGGCGACCTGTCACAGGCGTCAGACTCGCCTTCGCCGTTCTGCGTCCTCCCTGCCGTTTCCGAGGTGACCCCGATCGATCCCCGGCTCGCTGCGCTTTGCGCTGCGAACCCTCAGGTGGGGGAACGATCGCCGCTCCCCAGGCTCCCCACCCGGAGCTCGCCGCAACCTCATAGCACGGCGCTGGCCAGTTGAAGCGGTGGCGTAGTCGATCCGTGGGCTTGGTTCAAACGACGACCGCGGTCAGTTCAGTCGTGGCGCGGAGGGGGCCGCCGCGTACGAAGGCAGGACAGGAGCGTCGCCACGAGCAGGATCGTCTCCAGCGCCGCAGCGCACGCAAAGAGCGGACCGACGCCTCCGAGGCGGTCGTAGCCGATTCCGCTGAGCTGATATCCGACGGCGTTGCCGCCGCCAAACACGACCGCCGAGAAGAGTGCCTGGCCCGTCGCGCGCAGCGCGGGAGGGACGATGTCGCCGAGCATCCGGATGCTCGTGGCCCAGAACACGCCGAAGGTGAGCCCGTGGAAGAGCTGCAGCAGCACCAGCGGCGCGGGCCCGTGCGCGCGAGAAAGGAGCATCCACCGCAGCGCGGTCCCGGCGAAGGCCAGCGCGAAGAGGGCGCGGCCGCCGAGGCGTCCCTCGAGCCGCGGAAAGGCGAGGAGCGCGAGCACCTCGGCGCCCACGCCAGCCGCCATGGAGAGGCCGGTCACGCTGGCGGGCAGCCCTTGGTCCCGGACGAACACGCCGAACATGAGGTGGTAGGGCGCGCAACCGGCCCAGTGCACGGCGCAGGCGAGGAGAAGCGCGAGGAGCCGCGGATCTCGGGTCATCGCGAGCGCCTCGCGCGCGTGCGGCCGGGTCGCGCCCGGCTGCGATGCGGGCAACCGCCGTGCCGCGAGTGCGTAGCCTGCCACGCAAGCCGCGACGGCGAGCGGTACCATCACGTCACCCTGGCGGTCGCCGCGGGCGGCGAGCAGGACCCCGAGGCCCTGGGCGAGCGCGATGAAACCGAGCGATCCGAAGAGCCTGAGGCGCGCGTACGAGGCGCCGGGGTGCGCGCGCGTCCACTCCAGCGCCACCGTAACTGTAGCTGTCCTTGCTATGGCCTTCGTCGTCGTCCCACTGCATCCCCTTGACAAACCGATCGGCGTTGGCG